>Ga0272446_1004116_pt1 | contig 17520 bp, 14 predicted proteins | sample YNPCB0061_FD_194587 | JGI IMG/M metagenome (GOLD analysis project Ga0272446, IMG submission 194587) | Hot spring microbial mat communities from Yellowstone National Park, WY, United States - YNP-CB-006-1 | ecosystem: Environmental > Aquatic > Thermal springs > Hot (42-90C) > Sediment | place... | reverse complement strand
CCGAAAACCTCGCCGAGATAGATTCCATCAGGGAAGCGCTTTGCAATACGCTGGTGATTTCCAGCTACTTGAACGCCCGAGACCCTGTCTCCTTGACCATGCAAGAGGTGAGAGATTTCCTCGAGAGACTCGAGGAAATGGACGTATCGGACATGCTTCCAGAGGAATTGGAAGACGCAGTCCTCGATGTGATCCAAGAGTTGGGTGAAGGCCTCGAAGAAAAAGAGGTCTCGCTGCTCACTCGGGAAATCCTTCGTAGTTTCGAAAAATTACTCGACGCAATAACCAGCGAATGGGACCCCGCAAATCCCCCTTCTGAAACCTTCCTCTTCAAGAGATGGGGCCGGATGGTCATCCTTTCCGACGCGCCAGACCAGTTGGAGCGAATCCTGAGCGCATCAGGGGCTCTTGATGAATTCGATTTCGAGGTGCTGGTCAGCGAGCTCCTCACCCGTCCCGACAGCGAGGCCCCTGCGATACTGGACCGCATCCCATGGGAGAAGGTCAGCCCTCAGCAGGTCGTGAGGCTTTTTCACGAGTCCGAGCGACTCCAAATCCTCTGCGCGCCCAAAATCCAATTTGGGTCTTTCACGCCCGCGGATCTGATAGAGCTTTTGGAAGGCTTGGACCCTCGCGTCATAGCCTTGATGCAGCCCGCGCTTGCCCAGGCGTTGCCAACCATGCAGTTTTCACTTGATGAGTTGGCGTCTGTCGTGGAGATCCTCCAGGCCAATGATATGGGCCTGCTCAAGGCGATCAACCCCCCTGAAGACTACGATGTCAAGCGCATTACACGAGAGTTCAGAGAGGGAGGCGCCAAGGTTCGCAAGGCGCTCTTCTACGCAGGTATGGGGACCGATTTCTTTCCGGACCTGTTTATCGAAGCCTGGTCCACGGACCCTAGTTTCGTGAAAAAGCTGACAAAGCATATACCTGCTTCTGAAATAGGCCAAGTGCTCTTCGAGGCCTGCGGACGATGCGCTCCTGGGATAATCCATAAGGGTGAAAAAGGACAAAGTACGCTCAGCTTTCCATCGGAAGCGCTGAATGCCTTTTACAGGTCTCTGCCGGCCAAAAAAAAGAAGGCGGCGCTTCATTTCTTTGGCGTGAGCTGACGCGTGCAGGAGTTGCGACCGCGGCTTCGCAGCGTTTTAAGCGGCTTGGATAAAAACAGGGTGAAACATCCCTGATTTCTGTCGTGAGAGAAGAATATGGCAGCCAGGCTTTGTTGGCCAGCCACTCGCGTGGATGAAACAGGCGCCAGCCGAGCATCCCTGTGCGCGATGCTCGTTTCCATTGTGCTTGCCTGCGTACTCGCCTATGGCCCCATGCTGTCGCAGTTCTTTACCGGTACCGACACCATCACGCTTATTGAAACAAGCCGTATCAAGCATGTGCAAGATGTCCGACACATCGTCGCCGAACCGTTAATGGCCGGAAGCGACTTCCTTCAAGTAGCCAAGTTTTATCGTCCCCTTTCCACGATATCGTACAGCATAGACTATTGGTTATGGGGTATGAACCCCGCTGGGTTCCACTTCACCAACCTTCTCCTGCATACGCTCACCTGTATATTCACATTCTTGATGATGCGATCTTCATTCGGCGTTCGGCTCTTGCCCGCCGGTCTCGGCGCGATAACCTTTGCCCTACATCCAATTTTGGTGGAAACGGTTCCCTCCATTGACCGCAGACACGACATCATTGCAGGGTTGTTCATCGTCCTGTGCGTGATCTTCTGCGCCAAGTATCTTGCGTCTCGAGACCAGGGTCGGAGGTATCTTTGGGCCTCTGTCGCGTGTGAGGTCGCGGCCATGGCGAGCAAGGAAACAGCCTTCTTTCTTCCCGCCTTGATATTGGTTTTTATTGGCCTGTTTGCTCGGGTAGAGAGGGGCCTGTCTCACAGCAGAACCGCTCTGCGTATCTGGTGTCCCTACGTGTTTTCAGCCTTTTTATACATGTTATGGCGGATGTACGTTCTCGGCGGCGTCGGCGGGTACACATCCGCCACTCACGGTTCTTGGACAGAGAGAGAACACTATGTGGGCCAAATGGCTTTATCGTATCTCTACGACCTTGTCAGCCCGATAGACGGCATGTGGCCGTTCTTGAACACGACGCTGAGTATTGCCCTCTTGGGAGCAGCATTCGCCCTCCTGCCGCTTGCCGCTGAATATTTGGGCAGCCAAACACTCAAGCTGCGCGGCCAGACAGACGAGCGCCCACTGTACAAGAGTCGGATCTTCTTTCTGTGCTGGCTGCTCATGCCTTTGGCAGTATATGCTTTCACATTGACGTTTGGTCACAGGGGGATGTACATCCCAGCCATTGCGTTGAGCTGTCTCATTGCATTAAATTTTCAGGCTCTATCGCCCTGCGTCAAAGAGGCCCACTCGTGTGGAAACGCAAAGAACCGCTCCTGGGATGCGCGTCGTCTTCTGGTTGCCTTGCCGAGAGCCGCTACAGTAGCTGCGAGTGTGTGTGTGGTGTGTCTCATGATCACATATTCGCCGCTGGTGTGCAGCTATGGCGCCTGGCAGGCTAGCGCCCAGTTGAGCTCTCACCTATTGCGACAATTCTTGATTTCCGCGTCTATTTTACCGGACAAGAGCTGCGTCTTCGTGAACCAGGCCCCTGATTCTCTAGAAAATACACCCGATGGAAGCCCGCAACCAAAGGAACTGGCTTTTCCTCAAGGTTACAGCTTTACATCCTGGCTCAAACTATATCTGCCAAGCAGCCACGCCAGGGTGATCCTCGGCAAACGGTCAAAAGCAAAATGCGTCTCTGGATTCGTCAGGCTCAGCAACTGCCTGTGGACGAAGAGCACTGCCGTGGTTTTTGTGTCCATGGGCAGACCAAACAAGACGAGGTAGAGCCATGCGCACGACGCCCGGGAGCCGCAACGAGCCTCGAGAATTTTTCTCTCCTCGACAAGTCAAGCTTCTGGGAGTTGCCGCGCTCGTTCTCAACGCATTGTGCCTCCTGCCGCTCCTAAATACACCCTTTCTCGGAGATGATTCCTGGTGCGAATCGACCATCAGGGGTTTTACGGAATTGACCAATATCAGCCTGGGGCAGTTGTGGTGGGCTGTCGAAAAGGACTACCTCAAAGGGGGCCGCTGGTATCCTCTTGTGGCATATTATTATCCGCTCTTCTATTTTACCACTCGGGAGACCTATAAAGCCCTTGTCATCGCGCTGATTCTCGTCAATGTTTGGCAGTTTGGGGCTCTGGTAAGGGGCGTGACTCGTTCTGCGTCAATGGCGGTCATGGCCATGCTCATGCCGCCGCTCTTCTTCCAACTGCGTCTCTACCACGACCCGATTCTCTCATATTACGGACTCTTGCAGGTGGAAACCGCGTTCATCTTTGGGTCCCTTTCCTGCTTTCTCAAATATCTCCGCAACGAAAAGCCAGCGTGGCTGATAGGAAGCGCCGCGCTGTATGGCCTGAATCTCCTGACGTACGAGGCGTTCTACGGAGTGTTCATAGCCCATGTTGTGTTGGCCTATCACAGATGGGGGAGACTACATTATGCAAAAATGGCCAAGGCCCTCGCTCCCTTCGTTGCGCTGACAGCGGTAAATCTGCTGGTGATGATGGCGCTCAGAACCCTCGGCAACGTGAAATATCAAGGGAATCAGTTGAACCTCGACCCATGGGTGTGGGGAGCGACGCTGGCCAAACAAGCAGTGGGCGCAGTTCCCTTGAGCTATTTTGCGACATTTCGTGAACCCCTTGCCGGCATCTTTTCGACGCTCCCTCCGACTGCGCTGTTTTTCACCTGCATCGCGTCGATCGCGTTATTTTTCGGCGCCTGGCGTTGGTTCAAGGGAGGCGAACGAGCGGACGTCGCATCAGGGGAACTCAGAGTCATGGCCCTCCTGGGAATGATACTTTGGCTCACGCCCTGCGTCATCGTCTCAGGAGCGGCGAAATACCAGCAAGAGTTGAAGTGGGGGCTGGCCTATCTGCCGGTGTACCTTTCGTATTTTGGCGTCATCATGTTGCTCTTGGCTGCGCTCGAGTTTCTCAGCCAAAAACTCATGCCTCTGCCGCGGCTCCGAAGCGCTCTCTCCTTAGGATTGGCAGCCTCGATCGCCTGCGTATTCGCGCTAAACCACATGACCAATCTGTTTGTAGTGGACTCCTACCGCAACGCCGAATTGCGGCCGAGGCAGCTCGTAGAAACAGCCCTAAAAAATGGTCTCTTTGAATCTGTGCCAACCGGCGCCTATGTGATCTGCGGTCTTCCCATAAGACCTTGGGACACGCCCGCCTTCTACAAGATGCACTCCGGACGGAGCGTCCAGATCGTGCGAGTAGGGGCCCTCGACATGGATGATCAACTTTGCGCCCTGCACATTGACGCCGCGTTTGGTTGGTTAAACCCGGGAAAAAAGCAAAAGCTTCTGGATTTTGAGACAAGTATGCGGCCAAGACCAGCGTTTGCAGGATACACCTCGCAGTTCAACGGTTATCAGGGGCCAATACTCCAGTTTAAGAAAACGTCGCAGGTGACCTCGACGCCTCCAGAGGTATTCTTGTTGAGATACTCATCTTCGGACGAAGGGTCTGGAATTGTCGTCCTCGGTAGGGTGAAAAAGTTAAAGGTAGGTGATGAGCGGGTGCTCGCGGCTGCCGCGAGCAGGGTGACCGTATTCGCGGAATGTCGCGAAGCTCCTACAATTGACAATATAAAAGTACGAGCCCAGCTCGTGAATCTCCGCACCTTGAAGCCTGGCCCTTGGTTCGTAGTTGACGAGGCAAACCTCAACCGTGGCGCGAAAAACTCCACAGGGATCGTCTTTACCTTGGAATCAAAGCAGCCAGGATACGGCATTGAACCGCGGTCCGTATCGGTCAGCCCGCCCTGTTCAGCCCAGCTCCAAGGGGCGGCGCCGGAATAGTCTATAGCGGCTCTCTGAATTACACTTTATTCGCGAAATATCTGTCGTAATGAGGCGCGTCGCGACGTAAACATGCTGATGACTTCCAAAGGCTGCGTCACGGTGGAGGCACATTCAATCAGTAGCGTCACAGGCGACGTTTTGTCATGCTGCAGTCGATCCGGCGGCATCCAGCATTTCTGGATCCGCGAGTCTAACCGCTATGGAATTCGCGTTTATTTTCGGGATCCAGTATATCACTTCGTTCAAGGGGCGCGCCCTCGGCATGAGAGGGGATTGACCGTACATGGCTGTCTCTAAGGTTTTCCAAAGCGCTCATAAACTCGATGATGCGGCCCTGTTCCGATAGAAATGCCGAGAGCCCGTCGCTATTGCGGAGAAACATCGTATTACGACGCAAATGATAAACAAATAAAAGGAGGCCTCGTTCTAACTTGATAGGAAAAGTACAAATTAATGCCTCACGCCGCTGTTGACGCCCCAGATAAAAAGTTGACAATACCCAGTATAGTGAATATATTTTTTTTGAAACGACAGTGTAAGACCAATCATCCCTGAGCTTTCGTAGCAAGCCAATAGGCGGTCGCGGAAATGCGCTTTAGGGTGAGACAAATCGATTGCGACTGGGGCCCGAGTGACCTTGGCCACCCGCGTCGCAGTGGTTTGCGTCGTTTTCAGCCTGCAACAAAACCCACGACGCTTGCTCTACGAGACATAAGATGTCTCGACGTGCAAGCCAACTTGTACCCCTTCTATAAACATACGTTTCGAGCGATACGCGACGGCCCCCTAATGTGGGCGTTGAAGTCCTCTTGTGTTGCACGGTAACAGATCAGGTTTTGAGGCAGCAAACCTTTTTTGGAACTCGGATACAAAAGGAGGATCGAAATGGAATTCGTCGAAAAGATCAAGAACATGACCAAGGAACAAGTGGCGAACGCAATGATCGCTCTGTTGCCGCATGTGTCTCCCGATACATTCCTAAAAATGAGTCTCCTGGCAAGCCGTCTTGCTGAAGGGGAATCGGCGAAGAGCGCCATCAATGCTGTTATCGAGAGTCTCCAAGAGGGTGACCAAGGGCAGGCGACTCGTATGTTTCGCAGGGTAATGACAGAAGTATCTCCACAATGTCTTCAGAAAATCGCACGCACGCTTTTCATCAATGGTCTTTTGAGGAGTTCCGACATTAGGGCCAACTTTGAGAAGAAGCATGGGTTCGCTCCGCCTTTCACGATTCTTATTAGTCCAACCATGCAGTGCAATTTGCAATGTCTCGGGTGTTACGCCGGAAAGTACGGGCGTGAAAAAGGCATTCCGTTTGACGTACTCGACAGAGTGATCGGGGAAGCCAGGGACATGGGAATCCTCTTTATTGTGTTTAGCGGCGGAGAACCATTGACCCGAGCCGACGATCTCTTTCGTCTCGCGCGGAAGTACGACGACCTTTTCTTCATGTTCTACACCAATGGCACCCTGATCAATGACAAGATCGCTGATCAACTTTTCGAGCTGGGCAACGCCGGCGCGGTCATCAGCCTCGAGGGCTTTCAGGAAGCGACTGACGCACGTAGAGGCCAGGGAGTGTACCAGAGAATCATGGATGCAATGGACCGGCTCAAGAAAAGGGGCGTGCCATTTGGAACTTCGTTGACCGTGACGAGCAGAAACATCAACGAGATCACCAGCGACGCATTCTTTAGCCACCTGACAGAAAAAGGCGTCATGGTGGTCTGGTTCTTCCTCTTCATGCCCGTAGGCAAGGACCCCGATGTGTCGCTTATGCCGACCCCTGAACAGAGGGAATTCCTGCGGCAGAGAGACTCGGAGTTGCGCGCCAAATATCCCATCTTTATTGCCGATTTCTGGAACGACGCGCCCTACGTCGGGGGATGCATTGCCGGCGGCCGCAACTACGTGCACATCAATGCCAATGGCGACGTCGAGCCCTGCGTGTTTACGCACTTCGCCGTGGACAGCATCTACAACAAGAGCCTGCTTGAAGTACTGCAGAGCGATTTCTTCAGAACGATTCGCTCGAAGCAGCCGTACTCGGAGAATCTCTTGACGCCTTGCATGATCATAGACAACCCGGAGGTCTATCGAGATGTGGTAAGGGCGTGTTGCGCGTATCCTACTCATGATGGAGCTGAAGACGTCATCACCAAGATCAAAGGAGATATCGACGACTACGCGAGAAGGTTCAGGGCGATTGCAGACCCAGTGTGGGATAAATGCAAGGCCGAATACGGGTGCGGCGAGAACGCCGCGTAGCGGAGCCAGCGTGAGACAACATCACGTATCCGTGAAAGGGCAACGCCCCGCGGCTTAGGGCGTAAAACAACGCTCGAAAAAAGGCGGGCTCTTGACGTGCGCCTCCGCCAGAGTAGTGTGAGCTGAGACTTCTTCGCCGCGGTTGGCGCTTAGCGATGGCAAAAAGGTCGGCGGAGTGTCCTTGCACAGGCGACGAGGCAATTTGTGATTCGATTTGAGAAAAGTAGAGAAACTGAAGGCTGGCTTTTGCTCATTCCCACGGGAACGGACTTCGTGACTCCGTGGGAATGACATCGCCAAACGCGGCAGAGAATTCGGGCGCTCCTTTGGAAAGCGCCCCCACCCACTCCGGGGCCATCCGTGCGCGGCTATGCAATTTCCAGGCGTCCTACCGGGTCCTTTTCCAGCGCCTCTCCGATTTCTGAGGCGTCAGATACGCCTCGTTGATGCAGCGCCTCGAGAACCTTTCCCGCCAACTCCTTTGGGACCCCAAGCACCAGTCCCCCTGATGTCTGAGGATCGAACATGAGGTCAACCCTCTCGAGGGAGAGGCGGGGCGCAATGTCGATCCATGCCCCGAAATATTTCCTGTTGGCGTGAGCTCCACCGGGGAGAAGGCCCATGGACGCCCATTGCAACGCCCCTGAAAGAAGAGGAATTCGGTCAGCGTGAACGAGTATTTTGCATCGACTTGCAGCTGCCATCTCCACCAGATGGCCTGCCAGGCCGAAGCCTGTGACGTCAGTGCAGGCACGCGTCCCAAAGGAAACCGCAACCTCTGAAGCCGCCCTATTCAATGTGCACATGACGCCCACCATCTCGTCTATTTCACTCCGCGACGCGAGGCCCCCTTTCAGGGCTGTCGCAATAACCCCTGTGCCCACTTTCTTGGTAAGAATGAGTCTATCCCCGGGCTCGAGCCCCGCGTTTGTCATGATTCTGTCAGGATGCACGAGCCCAGTCACCGCGAGCCCATATTTTGGTTCGTCATCCTCGACGCTGTGCCCCCCCACGAGCACTGCGCCCGCATCCCTGACCACCTCCATGCCGCCTTCCAGGATTGCCCGCAACGGGGCCAGCCCAAGCCTTTTCGTCGGAAAACACACGATGTTCATGGCCGTGAGCGGTCTGCCTCCCATGGCGTACACATCGCTCAAACTGTTTGTTGCCGCGGCGCGACCGAACGTCTTGGGGTCGTCCACGATGGGAGTAAAAAAATCCACTGTCTGGACGAGCGCAAGGTCAGGCGCAAGGCGGTACACACCTGCATCCTCCGAACCCTCTAGGCCAGCGAGTACGTTTTCGTCCACCGGTACATCCAAGCCGCACAGCGCTCTCGCGAGGTCACCCGGACCTATTTTCGCTGCTCAACCCGATGTCTTTGACAGTGTGGTGAGTCGTATTTCCTCTGAATTCATGCCCATGCAATCCTTTTCGCGGCGTACCGACGCCGGCGGTTCTGCTTGTATGCCCCTCTGAAACGGTTGTTGGCCATCGCGCAACGCGTTTGTTCATGAGGCTTTGCCAACGAAACCATCAGAGAGCTCCTGAATCATCTATTTCTATCAGGATAATAGGACATCCCAATGAATGTGGCAATCTGTTTTGGGCAGCCAGCAACTTTACCGCGCTTGAAGTGGGTTCTTGAGTTGTCCTATACTACAACGCTTTGCAGACGGCGACGTCCTGTATTGCGGAACGCCGAAGCAATTCCGCCATGAGAGTGGAGTCGCCGAGACGAGGTGAAAGGTGCTCAGTCAATGCTTGCCGGCAATAGATGATCCTGAAGGCGCAGCAGTCCCCGATGCGCTTCCCTTCATTGTTGACAGCCATGTCCATGTGTTCCCCAACGAGCTTTTTTCAGCCATCAGGAAATGGTTCGACCAATATGCGTGGAAGCTCAGGTACACTATGGATTGCGAGGACATCTCGGACTTTCTGGTGCAACGCGGGGTTGGCCATGTAATAGCCCTTCAGTACGCGCACAAGCCCGGCATAGCGTCGCAACTAAATGAGTTCATGGCGGATTACTGCGCGCGGCACAAAGGCGTCGCAGGAGCAGCCACAGTGCTCCCCGGCGAAAAGCGGGCAGGGCAAATCCTTGAAAAAGCCTTTGCAAACGGTTTGTGCGCAGTGAAGCTTCACGCCCATGTGCAGTATTTCGACATGAATAGCAGCGAAATGGAAGAAATATATGAGACATGCATCCATTACGACAAGCCTCTCGTCATGCATGTTGGTCGAGAGCCCAGAAGCCCTGCGGTCGATTACCTAGTGGACCCTCATTTAATCTGCAAGGCAGAAAAGCTCGAGCAGGTCCTTGCTGAGCACCCCGCGCTCAAGGTGTGCGTCCCTCATCTGGGGGCGGATGAATTTGAAGAGTATGCGCGGCTCACAAGGAGCTACGACAACCTCTGGTTGGATATCGCCATGGCAATTGCCAACTACCTGCCCGGACCGAAACCGATGCCCTTGGAGAGTATGAGAGCAGACAGAATCCTCTATGGGACGGATTTTCCCAATATACCCTATGAATGGGATCGGGAGTTAAAAATACTCTGCAAAGCGGGGCTCCCGCCGGCCGATCTCCAGCGCATATTGGGGCAAAACGCGGTGGAGTTGTTTGGCCTTGCAGCTTCGAGACCGCCAGAGACCGCGCCATGCACTGTCCCGGGCTGAACAGCGCCGCTTCCTCGCCTTCGGTTCCTTGTATTGACGCAAGATTTGGTGATGCGTCACACGACCGACGCGAACCAATCTCATCGTAAATGTTGAGAACCCCTTAAAGCAGCCCCCGAAGGCCCACAACCTATGGCCTACTTCCGAGACGGGAGGTTCCTCTGGTAAAGAATTCTCAATCCGTCCATGGTGAGGTTCTCATCGACCTCATCCACAAACTTCGTCTGAGAGGTAATGACCTTGGCGAGTCCTCCTGTGGCCACTACCTTGGGTCGAAACCCCAGTTCGTCGAACATCTTGTTCAGCACGCCATCCACGAGAGACGCATACCCATACATCACGCCTGACTGGATGGCAGAAGCGGTGTCTTTGGCGATGACCTTCGCAGGCGCCGTCAATTCCACGCGAAACAACTTCGACGCTTGGATGAACAACGCCTCGGCAGCTATTTTTACGCCGGGCGCGATGGCCCCGCCTTCGTATTCGCCAGCTTCATTAATGTAGTCAAACGTGGTCGCTGTACCAAAATCAACCGCGATAAGGCTGCAGCGATATTTTTCGTACGCGGCCACCGCATTTACAATCCTGTCCGCGCCGACCTCCCTTGGATTGTCATAGCGTATGGGCATACCTGTCTTGATGCCAGGGCCCACAAAGAGTGGTCTGACGCGAAGAAAACGCCTACAAAGATCCTCCAAAGCGCCGGTAATGGTGGGAACGACGCATGAGATGATCACGCCATCTATGTCTCTGGGATGGAGGCCGTCCAGCGTCGCCATGTTGTGGAGCATAAGCCAATATTCGTCCGCAGTTGCGTCTTCCAGGGTTCGAATGCGCCAATACGCCTTTCCCTTGTCTCCATCGAAGAGTCCGATGACCGTGTTCGTATTTCCGACGTCGATGGCCAAGAGCATAGTCGCCTCCTCCTAAAAATCTCTACAAGTTTGCGTTGATTCGCATGTATTCATGAGCAATGCTATGATATTGTTGAGTCGGGTCAATGTATTATGAAGGCAGCGCCGCGCATTTGCAATCAAGAGATGCAATGCGGCCACGGCAGTCCGATGGCAATCTCTATGACATGGAAAAAATTTGACTGAAGCCGCCGCCAGTGTTACTGTTTTTTTGAGAAAATGCGTTCGTTTAGCCTGCGCGTGGAGATGCCGTTCACATACTTCGTCGCAACCTAGTTCAAGGGATGAGGTTCCTGATACCATGAAGCCCTGCGGAATTGTGAGAGATGAGATATACCTCAAGCACGACATGGGAATGTACCATCCGGAGAGCCCCGACCGCCTCCAAGTCATCTACGACATGATAGATGAATTAGGCTCGACCCTCAATCTAACCATGATTCCTGTCCGTCAGGCTTCTGCCGAAGAGATCGCGGCGAATCATGATATTCGCTATGTCGAGTATATTGCGGCCACTTCGGGCGCCAGGAACACCTATCTCGATCCGGATACCACTGCGTGCGCCTACTCTTGGGACGCCGCCTGCCGTGCAGTGGGGGGGCTCCTTTCCTTGGTCCACGAAGTCGCTGCAGGAACCGTCCGCAACGGATTTGCCCTTGTGCGTCCTCCTGGGCATCATGCGGAGCGCAAGAGAGCCATGGGGTTTTGCTTTTTCAACAATATTGCAGTTGCGGCTCGGTACGCCTTGAATAAGCTCGGGATGCAGCGGGTGGCCATCGTTGATTGGGACCTCCACCATGGCAACGGAACCCAAAACGCCTTTTATGACAGCAGAGAGGTGCTGTTCATATCCACACATCAATACCCCCACTATCCGGGTTCGGGCGCGATACGCGAGGTAGGCATCGGCGCGGGAGAAGGATACACAGTGAACGTCCCCCTTGCCGCAGGCGCGGGCGACGCAGAATACATCACTATCTTCCATTCGCTCGTAGCCCCCATTGTTGAGGCATTTCATCCTGATCTCATCCTTGTATCTGCCGGTTTTGACGCCCATGAAAGCGATCCCCTTGGCGGCATGAACCTCACGGAGAATGGGTACGAACAAATGGTGCAGATATTGATGAGCCTTGCGGAAGAACTGTGCGGCGGCAGACTCGTGTTGACCCTCGAAGGCGGCTATAACCTGGCCGCGTTGAGAAACTCAGTGAAGCGCATACTGCTCCAGCTTTCGTTCTATGATCCTCTGAACGAAAGCCTTCCCCCAAGGCCGTCGGTGGATAGTCTCCAGCCGGGATTTCGCAAACGGCTGTCGGAGATTGTCGCAACCCATTCCAAGTATTGGCCGGGCATTTCTGAGCCGTGATGCAGCCTCTGGAGCGGAGCAAAAGCGCGTCGTCATTTCCGCAGGGTCGGAACCCTTCTTGCAGGGCGCGGTCCTAGCCCGTGAGCCGCGTCGCCTTCGTCGCCACATGAACGGCATACTCCTCGTAGATAAACCCACCGGTTGCACCTCCCACGACGTGGTACGGCGGATAAAAAAAATAGTCAGACCCGCTAAGGTCGGACACACAGGCACGCTTGATCCCGCCGCTTCTGGATTGCTGATTGTAGCCATAGGCGCTGCCACCAGGGCCATCCAATTCCTCGACGACACTCGAAAAACGTATGAGATGACCATACGACTCGGAGAGGAGACTGACACGTGGGATAAAGAGGGCAAGGTGATCGCGGAGGCTGACGCGTCGCATCTCAGTTTGGACAGGATACAACAGGCGCTGGCAAAATATATTGGCGTTGTCCGGCAGACGCCGCCCCATTTTTCTGCGCTCAAGAAAAACGGGACACCGCTCTACAAACTCGCGAGGAAAGGCGTGTTCCCGGATCTCGAACCCCGTGAAGTAGAAATCTCTTCTCTTGAGCTCATTGCGTGGACGCATCCTTTTTTGGAAGTTCGGATGAGCTGCTCCCGCGGCGCGTACGCCCGATCCGTGGCCCATGACATCGGCAAAGATTTGGGCGTCGGGGGACGACTCGAGCTGCTTCGCAGGACGCACTCCGGACCTTATGACGTCAAAGACGCGCTCTCAATGGACGACATCGCTGCCATGGGGAAGGCAATAGTGGCTGAAAAATTGATAAGCCTGAGGCAGGCCCTCGCCCATATCCCCACCCTGTCTCTCACGCGGTCAGAAATAGAACGCCTCGTCAATGGATCCATCGTCTTGCGACAAAAGGGCGAATTAGACCTCGCTCTTGAACATCATGAGCGCTCGGGATCATTGTTCAAGACCTTTACCCCCTTCGACGACTCCCTCATCATCGTAGTGGTCGAAGAGCGCAATGGCGTGGCGACCATCACACCAAAGAAAGTCCTTATCTCGGCAGTGAGACCGTAGGGCGTGACGTCGCGGCGGCAGCGCAGCGCGTTCACTTCGGATTGGTTGATCATTAATAATAAATATTATATCATATGGTTATATGCGGTAGCATAACATTTTTGTTTACTTTTTTTTCTATTTTGTGCCATTTTATGCATGTTATTGACTCTTGTAAGAGGAGGCGTTGCTGGTCACTTATGACGTTCCGCAAGCAAGTTATCTCAATCCTGGCAAGCGGTCTTTTTGCGCTGTGCGCTTCCCTGTGTCTGGGGCAGGATCAAGCGCCTGCTCCTGAGCAGACAGGTCAGCTCGTCCCCAAAGGTCCACTCGGCGTATCTTCCACATGGGTAGTGGTCAACCTTTTTTCTGGCCCCACTTCCAAACAGGCCGTTATAGTACGGGATAAACTGATACGGGCCGGCGCTGAAGGCCACGGCATTATTATCCCATACAAAGAAGCCACCGTTGAAAACATCGCCCGCATTAGGCCCGCCTTTATAGCGCTGAGTCCCAACGGGGTTCCATGGTGTAAGTATCGAGGAAAGTCGGGAACAGATCTCCAAAATTTCTTTCGATCGCTCAAGGTCATTATTGATGAGTTTCAGGTTCCTGTTCTCGGGATTTGCGGCGGCCACCAAGCGCTTGCCCTCGCGTTTGGCGGCAAGGTCGGACCCATAAGAGGAGGCGAAGACGATTGTTTTCCTTATGGGCATAATCCCACTGAGCGGGGCAGACGCAACGTGTATGTCCTGCAAGACGACCCCCTTTTCAGGAGTATGGGGAAAAGCCTCAATCTGGTGCAAAACCACTATGACGAGGTAAAGCGTCTTCCGGAAGGCTTTATTGCATTGGCGGAAAACAATCTGTGTCGATATCAGATCATACGGCATCCAACTCGTCCTGCCTATGGAGTTCAAGCCCATACGGAATATTGGCTGCCTTCGAAACCAGACGGCGGCTCGTTGTTGCGGAACTTCCTGGCAATAGCGCGAGAGCACAACCAGCTTGTTCGCCAGCAGAGTGTGCAGGAACCGAAAAAGACCACACGCGAGAAACAAGGATAGAGGGGGAGTTGTCCTTGCCTGATCAGCGAAACTAGGTGAATTCCGTTGAAAACCAAAGATCACAAGACGATCGACCACGCAACCGATCCGCTGAAATATGCAGCAGAAGTAGTGGGAAGAGACCCCTTTGCAAGCTTTCTCGGCATAAAGGTCGAGGAAGTTCGCGACTCGTATGCTCGGGTGAGCCTTGTTATTCGAGAAGACTATTGCAACGCTGAGGCGCGGTCCCATGGGGCGGTGCTGTTTGCCCTCGCGGATCAAGCCTTGGCAGTGGCCGCCCATTCCAGCAAGCCCAAGTCTTTTTCCATAGAGGTGAAGATCAACTATTTTCAAGCGGCCCGGGTAGGCGACACCGTGATCGCGGAGGCCACGCCCGTGGATGTCCGCAGGCGAATAAGCTTGTGGCATGTAGAGCTGCATACCGCCTCAGGAGACAAGATCGCGGCCGCCCAAGGCCTTGCATACCACTTTGTCTAGGGGACAGGTCCGTCGTGGCTGATCCATCAGACATTCAACGCATCCTCATCGTCGAGGACGATCCCTTTAACGGGCCATACGCCCAGCAACTGCTCCAGGCCGCAGGGTACAAGACTGATCTCGTGGTCTCTGCGGAAGACGCGTGGCGATTCTTGGAAACCGAATCCCAAGAACCGCCAGATACGATTGTCCTCGACGTGAATCTTCCCGGCATGGACGGCATGACGTTTGCCGAAAAGGTAAAGGCGCACCCCGATTTTCAATACATCCCGATAATCATCTTTACGGTCCACGACTCCCTGGAACACAAGATCCAGGGCTTGAACAAAGGCGGAGACGATTATCTCACAAAGCCCTATGAACCGGATGAGCTCATAGCCCGCGTCAATGCCATGCTACGGATTCGACGACTTTATCTGAGCCTCCGGCATGAAAGACAAGTCAATCAGAAGTTGGCTCGGACGTTGGACCGCTCAGAGCGCATCGGCGATCTGTTGGGCAGGTCTCCTGCCATGCGTCGCATATCTGAGCTCATACTCGACATCTCGGCCACTGACTCACATGTCCTCATCCAGGGCGAATCCGGCACCGGCAAAGAGGTTATCGCCCGAGTCATTCATCAAGAGAGCAAGCGATCCAAAGGCCCTTTCGTGGTCGTCAACTGCGCAGCCTATGCTGAAACGCTTCTTCAGTCGGAATTATTTGGTCACGAGAAAGGGGCCTTCACAGGAGCCATTCGACGAAAGCCTGGTCGCTTCGAACAAGCTGCCGGCGGAACCATTTTCCTGGATGAGATCGGGGAAGTAAGCCTACCTACGCAAGTCGTGCTCTTGCGCGTCATACAGGATCGCAAATTCGAACGAGTCGGCGGGGAACAAACGCTCACCACCGACGCACGTATTATCGCCGCGACAAACCGGGATCTGGCGGACGCCATGGCCAGAGGCGCATTCCGTGAGGACCTGTACTGGCGCCTGAACGTGATCCCCATTCGTGTACCGCCGCTGCGGGAAAGGAAGGAAGACATCCCTCAGCTTGTGAACAACTTTGTCGAGCGCTTCAACAAACAGCTTGGCAAAAACATACAAGGTTTTACCAAGGAAGCCATGGATATGCTCTTCACCCACCACTGGCCCGGAAACGTCAGAGAGCTGGAAAACGCGGTTGAACGGGCTGTGGTGCTGGCAAAGGGAACTTACATTAGGCCGGAGGACTTGCCCGAGTTGTTGCAGGTCAATGTGCTCAAGCTTCGTGAGCCTGGGGCGCCCAAGAGTTTACAGTCTCTCGAAAGGGACCATGTGTTGGCCGTGTTGACCAAATGCAATGGAAACAAATTCAAGGCCGCAAAAATGATGGGCATAAGCCGCAGCACCCTGTACAGCAAAATCAAAAAACACGGGCTGACTTCCGCATACAAATGAGCTGGTGAACATCGAGTTTATCGAAGCGGTGGTGGTGGATGAAACGGGCGGCGGCGTCACAGTGTATCGGGCGCGCTACCCTGAAACGTGGGCCGCAGAGGACGGCCAGATACGAGACACAGAAGGAACTGTAGGCGGCTCTCTTCCTCTGAAAATCGTTCGCAGCGCCTACCTGCGTTTGAACGGCTTGGAAGACATAGAGTCAGCAGGCGTCCTCGTGGATGCCATACTGGCTAGGATGAAGGCCTTCGGGTGGCCGCCAGAGGCATCCCCCGAATCCCTCCTCTACGCTGTGGTGAACGAGGCGCTGCATGAGCTCAAGAAGACGGCGGCCGATTTCCTCTTGACAGACGAGTCCCCAGCGGATACTTTGTGACGAGACGCGGGAAACGCAGTGTTTCAACGTGTACGATGACATGTCGGGCGGGTAGCTCAGCGGGAGAGCACCGGCCTTACAAGCCGGGGGTCACAGGTTCAAATCCTGTTCCGCCTACCAGCCCAAAAGTCTCTCATCTCGGGTGCGTAGTTCAGATGGTTAGAACGCCGGCCTGTCACGCCGGAGGTCGCGGGTTCGAGTCCCGTCGCTCCCGCCAGTCTCTATTACCCTTCTCCCTGACGTCGGGAAGCTGTTTTTGCGCCTGGACATGAAAACGTCATGCAAGGCGGCTCTCGGAGGCGATGGCCAATTCGACGCCGGGGCCATGATTTCGAGCCATTGCTCCCGTTCATTTGGAGCCCTCAGTCTCCCTGTCATTGCGAGCCTTCCTGTGCTGTGATTCCGGGCGCTCGTCTCTGTCATTTCAGGCGGTGTCTCTGCCTCTCATTCGAACGTTTCGCCTCCCTGTCATTTGGAGCGCAGCGAGAAATCTTCGTCAGAAAACCGAGATTTCTCAGTCGCAGCCCCTCACCTTCGTTCGAGGCCGGCTCCTTCGAAATGACAATGGTTGGATGCCGTCGCAGACAAAAAAGGTGTTTCGGACTTCACGAACCCACGGCGTTGCCGTGGGCTATCATAACACCGCCCCGCAAGAGCGGGGCTAGAAACCACGATCACCCCAACGTGGCGTTGAATGGTTTCGTAGGGGCGAGCGGCTGCTCGCCCTTCGTCTGCGCATTTGTTGCACGGGCCGATGCGTCGCTGCAAGAATCCAACAATGTACGATCGTTTTCAAAAGTTATCACGATATTGCTTCGCTTCGCTCGCAATGACATCGCAGGGCTTTTTGTCATTGCGAGAAGCCGAAGGCGACGAAGCAATCTCAGGCGTCCGCAATCGAGCAGAAAATCCTCAGTCCAATTCGCGTTTACCTGGAGAGCCGCTCATACGTGCGCTTGATGCAGCGTTGAACAGGCGCGAAGAGTCTTTTTTTGAAAAAGATGACGAGGGCTATGTTAGTGA
>Ga0272446_1004115_pt1 | contig 17520 bp, 16 predicted proteins | sample YNPCB0061_FD_194587 | JGI IMG/M metagenome (GOLD analysis project Ga0272446, IMG submission 194587) | Hot spring microbial mat communities from Yellowstone National Park, WY, United States - YNP-CB-006-1 | ecosystem: Environmental > Aquatic > Thermal springs > Hot (42-90C) > Sediment | place... | reverse complement strand
AGGATTTTCTCATTGGAATTTCCATTCAAGAATAAAACTTGAATCGGTTTTTCGAGAAGAGCATTTTTCGGCAAATAAATTGCAAAGCCATCTGCAGCGAATGAACTGTTCAACAAATTAAATGCAGTATCATTTTTTGAAATCTGATTATAGTATTTAGTGAAAATTTCTGGATTAACTTTTTGAAACTCCTTTATACTTCCAACAAAAACCATATTCGGCAAATTATCAATCTTACTTAGAGTTGGTTCATAAATTCCATTCACAAAAGTTAAAAGATGGTAATCAAAATTTTTGAAAACATATTTTTCTACTTCATCTTTTTCGATAGATGATTTTTCTAATAGTGATGATGGTAGAAATTCATTTTTTATTATTGAAGAAACATCTGTGTATTTCCATTCTTCATTTTTTGTTGTTGGAAAATCAACCGACTCAAATTTTTTAATTGATTCTTTTCTAACTTCATGAAAGAAATATTTTGAGTCACCATTTAGTTTTTTTTCGAAGTCAGAAAATTTTTCTATGTAATAATTTTTAATGCTCATAACTAAACTTTCTCCAATTCAGCATCTTCTTTAATTAACCAATCGTAGCCTCTTTCTTCAAGTTCAAGAGCAAGTTCTTTAGTTCCGGATTTTATAATCCTTCCTTTATAAAGAACATGAACGAAATCGGGCACGATATAATTAAGCAATCTTTGATAATGAGTGACTACAAGAAATGAAGTGTTTGGATTTTTATAAATATTAACTCCGTTCGAAACAATTTTTAATGCATCAATATCAAGTCCTGAGTCCGTCTCATCAAGAAGAACAAATTTCGGTTCGAGCATCAACATCTGAAGAATTTCATTTCTCTTTTTTTCGCCGCCAGAAAAACCAACATTAACATAACGTGAAATCATGGAATCATCCATTCCTAAAATTTTTGCTTTTTCTTTAATCAATGAAAGAAATTCTTTTGGAGTTAATTCTTCTTTGCCATGATATTTTCTAATTTCATTCAAAGCAGTTTTAAGAAAAGTGGCATTACTAACACCGGGGATTTCAATTGGATATTGAAACGCCAAAAACATTCCTTCGCGAGCTCTTGTTTCTGGATCCATTTCGAGTAAATTTTTTCCTTCGAAATAAACTTCACCTTCAGTTACTTCATAATTTTGATTTCCAGTCAATACATTGGCAAGTGTACTTTTACCAGAACCATTCGGTCCCATAACTGCATGAATTTCTCCGGGTTTAATCTCAAGATTTATTCCTTTCAAAATTTCTTTTCCATCAACATTAGCTTTAAGATTTTTTATAGTTAACATTTTTACTCCTTTTATAATAGCATTCAAATGCTACATTTTTAATTATCAATTTGCAATTATCAATTTTCAATTATCAATTATTATCCAACACTACCTTCAAGAGAAATTGCAAGAAGTTTTTGAGCTTCGACAGCAAATTCCATTGGCAGTTCATTAAAGACTTCTTTACAAAAACCATTAACAATCATATTCACTGCATCTTCAGTAGAAATTCCTCTTTGATTCAGGTAGAAGATTTGATCTTCTCCAACTTTTGAAGTAGTAGCTTCATGCTCAACTTTTGCTGTATCATTTTCAACTTCTATATATGGAAATGTGTGAGCACCACATTTATCACCCATCAACATAGAATCGCATTGAGTGAAATTTCTTGCACCGATTGCATTCTTTCCAATTTTTACTAATCCACGATATGAGTTATTACTTTTACCAGCAGAAATTCCTTTGGAAATAATTGTGCTGCGAGTATTTTTTCCAATATGAATCATTTTTGTTCCGGTATCTGCTTGTTGCATATTATTTGTAACTGCAACAGAATAAAATTCTCCTATTGAATTATCACCTTGAAGAATACAACTTGGATATTTCCAAGTAATTGCAGAGCCTGTTTCAACTTGTGTCCAAGAAATTTTCGAATTCTTACCACGACAAGCACCACGCTTTGTAACAAAATTATAAATTCCACCTTTTCCTTCTTTATCTCCAGGATACCAATTTTGAACAGTAGAATATTTTATTTCGGCATTTTCGAGTGCAATTAATTCAACTACTGCAGCATGAAGTTGGTTATTATCACGAATTGGAGCTGTGCAACCTTCAAGATAACTTACATAAGATTCATCATCAGCAATAATTAAAGTGCGTTCAAATTGTCCCGTTTCTTGTGAATTAATTCTGAAATAAGTTGAAAGCTCCATTGGGCAACGAACACCTTTTGGAATGTAAATAAAAGAACCATCACTAAATACAGCAGAATTTAAAGCTGCATAAAAGTTATCTGTGTATGGAACAACTGAACCAAGATATTTTTTTACTAAATCTGGATACTCTTGAATAGCTTCAGAGATTGAACAAAAAATGATTCCTTTTTCTTTTAATGTTTCTTTGAAAGTAGTTGCAACGGATACTGAATCAAATACAGCATCAACAGCAACACCGGAAAGGATTTTTTGTTCTTCTAATGGAATACCAAGTTTCTCAAATGTTTTTAATAATTCAGGATCAACTTCATCGAGTGAATTTAATTTTGGTTTTTGTTTCGGAGCTGAGTAATAACTTATATCCTGAAAATCAATTTTGGGATAATGAACATTAGGCCATTTTGGTTCTTCCATTTTCTGCCAATAACGAAAAGCTTTTAACCGCCATTCGGTCATCCATTCGGGTTCATTCTTTTTGGAAGAAATCATTCGAATAACATTTTCATTTAAACCTTTTGCAGCGGTTTCACTTTCGATATCGGTTACAAATCCCCATTTATATTCAGAAGAAGTCACATCTTCAATGACTTTCATATCATCAGAGAGTTCTTCATTAACTTTTTCTTTTATTTCGTCCATTTTTCATCCTTTTTCAAATTCGGGTTTCAAACCTATTTAATCTGGATTTTTTAATCAAGATTTACCTAAGTAACGCAGAAAATATCAGAAATGTTCCATTCAAATAGAAATTTATGAAGGAATGTTTTTAGGTGTTTCTTTGATTAATTATTTCAAAAAGTAAAACTCCGGTTGCAACGGAAACATTGAGTGAATCAATTTTTCCTTTCATTGGAATTTTGACAAGAAAATCGCAATGCTCAGCAACAAGTTTTCGAATTCCTTTTTCTTCATTGCCAACAACTAAAGCAATAGGCATTTTGTAATCAAGTTGATTATAAAATTTTTCGCCGCTTAAACTTGTTCCAACAATCCAATATCCATCTTTTTTTAATTCATCAATTGTCTGCACAAGATTATGAACTTTACAAATTTTTAAATGAGAAACAGCACCAGCAGAAATTTTTTCAACGGTTTCATTTATTGGTGCACTTTGATTTGTTGTAATAATCACTCCATCAACTCCAGCGCATTCAGCGGTTCTTAAAATTGCACCAAGATTGTGCGGATCTTGAATTGTATCGAGCAAAAGCAATAGTGGTAAAGTTGACTTTTTAGATTCTTCAATTAATTCATCAAGTTCATAAAAATTTTGTGTTGCTTTAAAAGCAACAACACCTTGAGCATCTTCACTTTTAGCTATCGCATTGAATTTTTGTGGTGTAACCTGTGTGATTTTAATTTTATTTTTTTTTGCAGCGGTAAAAATTCTATTAATTGCATCGCCATGCTGACCAAACGCTACATAGATTACTTCAATTTCAGCTCCTGAATTAATTGCTTCGAGAACTGGTTTTCTTCCTATTATTTTTTGCATTGTCTTTTCAACTTTATTTTTCAGGAAATGTAAATTGTGCTTCGTCAATTATAAAATCACAGAAATGGCGATTATTTTTTTTCTTGGGAAGAAATGTTTTGTTAAGTGTAATTTTTCTTTCGAGTGGATTGATATTTATATCAGCAGAGTTAATTGCACCATCTTGTTTAACAATATTAATTGTATAATCACCGAATAAATCTTCAAACAAACTTTCATTTTGAGCAGGCATAATCTGAGGAACAGAATTCATTTTTGCTTTCAAACCCATAATGATTAGATTGATTTCATTCTTCTCTTTAATAATATCAACTGAAATTTCATAAGCAAAAGATGTAAACTCAACCACAGTTTCAATTAAAAAAGCTACATACTGTTTTCTAAATCTTGAATCATACTTATAATATGCTTTGCAAATGTATTCTAACTTATCTGGTTTTTTGGATGGAATTGCAGAAAGAGCTGTATGAGATTTTTTCTTTCTCGTTTTTGGAATTTTAGGAATATCTTTTGGTTTGTGAAGTGGCAATTAATCACCTAATTTTTTGATTAATAAATCAAATTCATTTAATGAAATAATTTCCTGCTCGCTTGTTTTCATATTTTTCAAAACTACTTCATTGCGAGCAAGCTCTTCGCCGCCAACAAATAGAACATAATCTGCATTCAATTTATTAGCTTCTCTCATTTGAGCTTTAACACTTCGAGACAAATAATCAAGCTCAACGGTAATTCCTTTTCTTCTCAGTTTTAAAGATAAATCGAATGATATTTCATATTTGGTTTTATCTAAAGTAATTATGTACAAATCAATTTTTTCTTCAGGAAGCGAAAAAGAATTTTCATTTTCACAAGCTAAAAGAATTCTTTCCATGCCTGCAGCAAAACCAACACCCGGTAAATCTGAACCACCAAGTTCTTTTATTAAACCATTATATCTTCCGCCACCGCAAAGAGCACTTTGCGAACCAACACTTTTGCTAACAATTTCAAATGTAGTGTGAGTGTAATAATCCAATCCACGCACAAGTGAGGGCTCGACAATAAATGGAACTTCAGCTTTAGTCAAAACAGATTTCACAATTTCAAAATGTTCAATGCTTTCTTTTTGCAAATGATCAATTAGTAGTGGAGCGTTTTTCATTATTTCTATATCGCGTTCATCTTTGCTATCAAAAATTCTAAGAACATTTGTTTCTAATCTTTTTTTACTTTCATCTGAAAGTTTTGACAAAAATTGTTTTAGATAATCTCTCAATATTTTTTTGTATTCTTCTCTTTCGGTAGGAACGCCAAGAGAATTGATTTTAACTTCTAAATTTTTCAATCCAAGTTTATTAAGAATATCAAAAGCCATTATGATCATTTCGGCATCAAGCAAAGGATCGCTGCTTCCTAAAGCTTCGGCTCCAAATTGATGAAATTGACGAAATCTTCCAGCTTGTGGTCTTTCTTGGCGAAACATTGGACCGATGTAAAAAATTTTATTCAAGCTCTGTTTTTTTTCAAGTGAATGTTCAATGAAAGCACGAACAACACTTGCAGTAAGTTCAGGACGAAGAGTTAAGCTTTCGCCACTTCTATCTAAAAATGTGTACATCTCTTTGCTGACAATATCAGTTGCCTCACCAATTCCACGAGCAAATAAAGAAGTATTTTCAAAAATTGGAGTTCGAATTTCTTTATAATTAAACTTCGAAAAGATTTCTTTAACTATGGTTTCTAAATAATACCACTTTGCAATTTCTGAAGGAAGGATATCTTTTGTACCTGTAATAGCTTTAATCATGCATTCTCGAAATATTGTTTTTCTTCATTTTCAAATAAAGAATAAATCTCTTCTGCTGTAGTTGCATTCGCAAGATTTTCTCTGAACTCATCCAAGTTCATCATTCTTGACAAGCGACTTAAAAGTTTAATGTGTGGACCAACTAAATTTTCTTTTCCAACAAGAAGAAAAATTAATTTAACTGGCTGATCATCAAGTGATTGAAAATCAATCGGCTGTTCCAATCTTCCAAAAGCAGCAATAATTTCATTAACAGCATTTGTTTTAGCATGAGGAATTGCAAAACCTTTTCCAACACCGGTGGACATAATTTTTTCTCTTTCAATCACAGCTTGATAAACTGCATCAATATCTTTTACACGAGGATCATCTTGAAATGAATAAACCAACTCTTTAATTGCACTTTCTTTGTCAGTGCTTTTCATTGAAGGAATGATTCTTTCTACTTTTAGAATTTCGCAAATTTTCATTTCATCACACTTTTGAATTAACCTTTTGCAAATTTAAGAAAGCCACTCAGTTTATCAAAATAAAGTTTTTGGAAGAAGATTTTATTTTCTTGCTCACTCAATTTATATCTGCTAATTTAACATTACAAAAAAATTAATTAACTAATTCTGAGGAACTTTATGAATATTCAAAACAAAACAATTTTAGTATTGGGCGGATGGGGATTAGTTGGAAACGCTGTGATTAGAAAAATTGTGCCTGAGAAACCAAAAAAAATTATTGTTACATCTTTAAGAAAAGAAGAAGCTGAAGATGCAGTTGAGAAATTATTGAATGAATTTCCAAGTGTGCCAAAAGATTATTTCATTCCTTGGTGGGGAAATATTTTTGTCCGCAACGAATTTAAAGATGCTGATCGCATTCAATTACTCGAAAATCCTGAAACAAGAAAAATTTTAATGCAAGATATAATGGAAGAATTAAGCGAAGATATCTTGCATAATTCAGCAATCTACAAATTGATGATGGAACACAAACCTGATATTGTTATTGACTGTATTAACACAGCGACTGGTATTGCTTATCAAGATTTGTACACAACATATCGAAGAATTAAAAAAACAATTAGTAAAAATCCAACTCCTGAAGAAATTATTACAGAGACAGAAAAATTAATTTGCACTCAATATGTTCCACAATTAATAAGACATGTTCAGATAATGTATAATTCGATGAATCAAGCAAAGACTGAGATCTATATTAAAATTGGAACGAGTGGAACTGGCGGAATGGGTTTGAACATTCCTTATACTCATAGCGAAGAGAAGCCATCAAGAGTTTTGTTGAGTAAATCATCAGTTGCTGGTGCACATACTTTATTATTGTTTTTAATGGGAAGAACTCCAGATGCACCAATAACAAAAGAAATAAAACCAACAGCAGCAATTGCATGGAAAAGAATTGAATTCGGCGAAATCAAAAAAGGTGGAAAGCCAATTCAATTATTAAATGTTCCTTTAGAAGAAACAATTCCATTAAACGATAAACTTAAAATTCAACTTGATAAAAAATTTTCTCCAACTGGAGAAAATCTTAAATGTGTTTTCATTGACACTGGTGAAAACGGAACATTTTCTCGAGGAGAATTTGAAGCAATTACAGCTCAAGGACAAATGGAATATGTTACTCCAGAAGAAATTGCTGATGATGTTATTTTTGAAATTAAAGGTGGAAACACCGGTCATGATATAATTAACGCACTTGATAATGCTACACTTGAACCAACTTATCGTGCTGGATTTTTACAGCATTGGGCAGTTGATAAATTAGACGAGCTTGAAAAAATTCATAATGTTAATAGTGTTGCATTTGAATTATTAGGTCCACCAAGATTATCAAAATTACTTCACGAAATAAACATTCTTAAAAATGTTTTTTCTTCAATGAAAAAAGTAATCAATGAAACTCCTGAGAATCTTTCTAAGATGGCATTTGAATTTATCAGACAAAATGAGAAACTAAGGAATGAAATAATTTCAATCGGCATTCCTATTCTTTTGCCTGATGGAAAAAATCTATTGCGTGGAAATGAAATAAAAATTCCTCCATTCCGTGGTGAAAACGAACTTGAAATTAATCCAACAAATATTGATTTATGGGCTAATGATGGTTGGGTTGATTTGAGAGAAAAAAATATGGTTGTTTGGCAAAAAAGAATTAAAGCAATAATTGAAGAAGCAGAAGCCATTCACCCAAACGATACAAGTTCAATGCATGTTCGTACAAAAAAATATTGGAATAACTTTGAAACGATTGATATTGGAAAAGTGGTTGGTTGGATTTTCATCAAGGAAGAAAAAGGGGAACGAATGAAAGCTTAAAAATATTTTCTTTTCTAAAAAAAAGATGTCCCACACGATTACTCGATGTGGGACATTGACCCCAATATTAACTGGATATACCCCAATAATTTTTTCTAAAATTGGATCATCCCCCACGTGATCCGGAAAAAATTTGGAATGACCAATTCATTAATTAAAGAACTATATTTCTAAAATTTACGAGTCAAAATTAAAAAGAGAAATTGTGTATTTGCTGGTAAGTGTACAATTAAAATTTTCATTTTTTCACGGAAGGCAAAAAAAACACTGGTATCACTACCAGTGTTAAATGTTTATAACTTGTCTTTTTTGAATGAATTTATAAATAAAAGTTCGCAGCTCGAGTATTAACATTTTTTACTTTTTCATTAACAATTGAATAACGCAAACCTTTGCCGTTTCTTTTTCTTTCTTCAATTTGTTCAATTGTTAAAGTTTGCTGCTGAGAATTTGGAATTCTTAAAATATTTATTTCATCTTTTCTTTGATTGGATTGATATGCCTTTTGATTTGAAATTCGATTAGAAGATATTTGATTTTGTTCATCTCTTATTATTCTTGCCGCATTAGTTTGTACCTGTACAAATGCCGGTGTTGGTTCAATTTTAATGCTTGGTCTTATTACTGGTCCTCTTGCTTTTGAAATTAGAAATGAGGTTATGATGATAATTCCCAAAAGAAAACCTGTAATAATTAAAATGCTATATATAATTTCTACTAGTTCCATTTGTCTTTAAAGTTTTTCTAATCAAGGCAATGAAAGTGCCAACAAAAGTTTTATTTATCTTTCAAAAATCTAATCATTAAAAAAAATTTTGTTTCATTATAAGAATTAGTAATGAAATGACACACGAATATAACTTATTAAGACTTCAGTTCTATTTTATTTTTGCGTTAAAATTTTGAATTGTGATATGAATTACATTATTATTGAATAAAATTTTTTGACTGAAATGAATATCGATGATGAAATAAAATTTTTAATTGATAAGCTAAATTTACTTCCCCATCCTGAAGGCGGTTATTTTTCTGAAGTCTATAAAGCTGATGAATTCATATCCTTGAATGCTTTGCCGAAAAGATTTAGATCAAGTAGAGTTTTTTCCACTTCAATTTATTTTTTGCTGGTGAAAAATCAAATCTCACATTTCCACAAAATTCAATCGGATGAAATTTGGCATTTCTACAAAGGTTCATCGGTAACGATTCATAAGATTGATGAAAATGGAAATTATTCATTACAAAAATTGGGAAATAATTTTTTAAATGATGAATTGCCACAAATTGTTATAAAAAATAATACTTGGTTTGCAGCTGAGATTGATGACAAAAATTATTATTCACTTGTTGGTTGTACTGTTTCACCCGGATTTGAATTTGAGGATTTTAAACTTGGAAAGAGAGAAGAATTAATTGATAAATTTCCTCATCATAAAGAATTAATAGTGAAACTCACAAAAGAAGATTAGACTAAAAATAAAATTGCGATTCCACCAACTGCAAGAAAAGCTCCAAAGATTGAAATCCATGAAAGTTTTTCTTTATAATAGAAATGAACTAAAGGTAACATTAAAATTGGAACCATTGCCATGATTGTTGATGCAATTCCAACTTTAGTGTGAGAAATAGAAATCAAACTAAATGTAATTCCTAAATATGGACCAATGAAAGAACCAACAACTGTGTAAATCAATCCTTTTTTATTTTGTTTAAAAACTTGAATCGGGTGAAGATAACGCTTTGAAAGAATTGTCAAAGGTAGAATTAAAATCAATGCTGAAAGAACTCTTATAAAAGTTGCAACAAAACCATTTATTTCTCCAGCATTGAAAGCAAACTTTGCGAATATTAATCCACCAGCTTGACCAATTGCGGCAAGAAAAGCATAAAATATTCCATTCAAATCAACACGATAATTTGAAGTTGGTTTTTCTTCTCGTTGAAGAACAACAAGTGCAATTCCAAATATTGTGATTGCAATTCCAGTAATTCCCCAAAATGAAAGTCTTTCTCCCAAAAAGAAATAAGCTAACAAAGCTGCAAAAGCTGGAGCCGATGACATTATCAACATACTTAATCTTGCCCCAATTGTTCTATACGCATTAAATAAAAAAGTATCCCCGAAAACTAATCCTATAAATCCACTTATAACTAAATTTCCAATTTGAGAGGCAGACAAATTGAATGATGCATTAATTACAATTAAGGTAATTGAAAGATAAATCAATGCGAAGATCATTCTTGTTACATTGACATAAACTGAACCAACTTTTCGTGAAGCTTCAGAAAATGCAATCGAAGTCATTGACCATAAAGATGCAGTAATAAAAGCAGCTAATTCACCAAACATAATTTTCCAGACTGAAAAGAGGTTATTCCAAAAATAATTTTCAAAATAACCTCTTAAAAATTATAAATTAAAATACATCTTAAATTCAAACGGATGTGGCATTGTGTTGATTGAATTTATTTCTTCATGTTTTAGATTAATCCATTGTTGCAATAGTTCATCAGTAAAAACATTTCCTCTTTTCAAAAAGTCATTATCGTTTTCAAGAGCATCGAGTGCTTCATCTAAATTTCTTGGTAATAATTTAATTTTATGAATATCATCTTCTAAAAAATTTTTATCGTAAGGTCCAAAACCTTCTTTAATTGGATCAATTTTATTTTTCACTCCATCAATTCCAGCAAGAATCATTGCACTCATACAGAAATAAGGATTCATCGTAGCATCAGGAGGACGATATTCGAAACGAGTTTCATCAGGATTTTTAACATACTTTGGAATTCTAATTGCACTTGCACGATTTCCCATTCCATAAGTCAATGCAACTGGTGCTTCAAATCCGGGCACTAATCTTTTATAAGAATTAGTTGAAGGATTTGAGAAAGCAGAAAGAGCAGCAGCATGTTTTAACATTCCTCCAATAAAATATCTTCCGAACTCGTTAAAGTTTCCATACTCACCTTTTTTATAAAAAGCATTTTTACCATTTTTTGTTAAATATAAATGAAGATGCAAACCATTCCCCGCTTGTTGATACATTGGTTTTGGCATAAATGTAATGTAAAGATTTTTCTGTCGAGCAAAATTGAAAAGAACATATTTAGCAGTGATAATATTATCAGCCGTAGTTAATAAATCTGAAAAATAAGTTTCGATTTCCTGCTGTCCTCTTTCGCCAACTTCATGATGATGATATTTAATTTTTAATCCATACTTAGAAAGAATTTTACAAGCTTCATCTCTAAAATCATCATAAATATCAAAAGGATTTGCAGCATGATATGCTTTTTTATAAAATTCTTCGGCATGTTCAATTTTATAAAAAGAAGCAGAAGTTCTTGTATCATATTCAACATCAGTGAAAATATAAAATTCAAATTCTGGTCCCCACCAAGATTTATCGCAACCGGTTTCTTTTAGTAATAAATCTTCAGCTTTCTTTGCAATGTATCTTCCATCCTGATCAAATCTTGAACGATTATCGTCTGTTAAAATAATATTAGCATAGAAACTAAGAGTTGGTGCATCTCTAAAAATATCAATTACTGCAGTATTAAGATCTGGAATTAAAATCATATCACTGTTTTCAACTTTTCTTAATCCATAACTTGAGCCATCGAAACCGACTCCATCCTTAAACATCTTTTCAATAATTTTATCGTGAACAGGTAAAGAAATATGATGAAGGCGACCAGCGAGATCGATTGCTTTTAAATCAATAATCTCAATCTTATTTTTTTTGATCAATGAGTTAATTGATTGAATTGTCTGTTGCATAAAATCCTCATTTTAAAGAAAAAAAACCCCCGAAAAAATCGGGGGTTAATTAATTATCCTTTATAATTAATAGCAGCAAGTCCGGGGAAAATTCCGGTTGTATCTAATTCTTCTTCTATTCTTATAAGTTGATTGTATTTTGCAATACGATCTGTTCTGCTTGCAGAACCAGTTTTAATTTGACCACAATTTGTAGCAACAGCAAGATCTGCAATAGTTGTATCTTCAGTTTCACCTGAACGATGAGAAATCACAGAAGTGTAACCATGAGTTTTTGCCATTTCAATTGCATTCAAAGTTTCTGTCAAAGTTCCAATTTGATTTAATTTAATTAAGATAGAATTTGCAATTCCTTTTTCAATTCCTTTACCAAAAATTTCTGTGTTTGTTACAAAGATATCATCACCAACTAATTGAACTTTATTTCCAATTTTATCAGTTAAAAGTTTCCAACCGTCCCAATCAAATTCTGACATTCCATCTTCAAGAGAAATAATTGGATATTGATTAATCCAACTAATCCAATAGTCAACCATTTTTTCAGGTGACATATAAGATTTATCAGATTTGAAGAAGAAATATTCTTTCTTTTTATCATCCCACATTTCACTTGCAGCAGGATCGAGGGCAATGAAAACATCTTTACCAGCTTTTAATCCAGCTTTTTCAATGGCTTCAAGAATGACGGTAATAGCTTCTTCATTTGATTTTAAGTTTGGTGCAAAACCACCTTCATCACCAACAGCGGTGTTGTAACCTTTTTTCTTAAGAACAGATTTTAAAGAATGAAAAACTTCTGCACCATACCGAAGGGCTTCTTTGAAAGTTGGAGCTCCGGCAGGCATAACCATAAATTCTTGGAAATCAACATTATTATCAGCATGTTTTCCACCATTTAAAATATTCATCATTGGAACAGGAAGAGTGCGAGCGTTTGTTCCACCGATGTAACGGTATAATGGTAATTCAAAAAACTCTGCCGCAGCTTTTGCACATGCTAAAGAAACTCCAAGAATTGCATTAGCACCAAGATTGGATTTGTTTTTTGTTCCATCGAGTTCAATTAAGAAATTATCGATTGCAACTTGTTCAGCAGCGTCCCAGTCAATTAATTCATCAGCAATTTTATCATTAACATTTTCAACTGCTTTTTGAACTCCTTTACCAAGATAGCGTGAATTATCGCCATCGCGTAATTCACACGCTTCATTCTCACCGGTTGATGCACCACTTGGTACAGCAGCTCTGCCGACAATTCCACATTCTAATGTTACTTCAACTTCAATAGTTGGGTTACCTCTCGAGTCGAGTATCTCGCGTCCCCATACATCTACAATCGTAGTCATTTTTATTTCTCCTTTGTTGTTAGTTGTTCATAAAATCGAGTCAAAAATTATCAAAAATGCATTCGAAAAGCTAATTTGTTTTAGAACAAAGGAATTAAGCAAAAACTTTTTTATCTTTGTAAGAACAAATGACGTTTTTCTTGAAGAAATCTTACTGCTTTTTTCGAAATATCTTTGCCCCGGTAGCTCAGAGGATAGAGCAGCGGTTTCCTAAACCGTTGGTCGGAGGTTCAACTCCTCTCCGGGGTACTGCTGAAAAGAGGTGTTTATGAAAAAACTTTTAACAAATATTTTATTCGCTGTTGTTGATATAGTTTGTATTTTACAAGGTAGTGTTCTTTTGGCTTATGCTCTTTTGCATTTCAGTTATAAGGTTGAAATTGCTCATGCAGAAGGTTTAACGACAGTTGAAATGCAAAATGTTCCAACTGCAGTTGGCGGATATTATTATTATTCTGATCAATATATAAACATTGCAATTATTGGTGTTGCTCTTATTGTAACTGGAGTTTTAATGAGAAATTGGAAAAAAAATTTTATAGCATAGATATTCATAATTATGCAGCCAGATTATTTAATAACTAAAAAAGAGGTACTCATGAAACAAATTAACAAAGCAGTTTTTGTGTTATTGTTAATCTTAACAACAATTTCAACCAATGCTCAATTTAAAGACTTTGGTTTGAAAGCTGGCATTAAAGCAAATGGAGTTTTGACAGCTGATGAATTTTCTGATGACAATGGAATGTCATTAAGCTCCTATCTTTTCAATGGCTTTTTAAGATTTGAACTAAACCATGACTGGAATGTTGAATTAAGTCTTGGTTATGGCAACTTAAAGGGCGATGATTATAATCATATCCTTGGCAAAAAAGGAACTGGTTCATTTTCTACTTCCATTGTACCTATTGAAGCAAAAATTCTTTATGCACCATGGAATTTAGAAAACTGGAATCCATATTTTTATGCTGGATTAGGTGCATTAAATTATTCCGTTGGTACTAAACCAAGTGTTGCTTCTCCAAATCCTGTTAAATTAGATGGTTGGACTGGGGTAATTCCTTTTGGCGTCGGCACAGAAGTAAAATTATCTGAGGAAGTAATTTTAGATTTAAGTGCTGGAATAAATTATTCATTGACAGATAATCTCAATTATTACAAAATTGTTGATTACAACGATGCTTATATCAACCTTGGTGTTGGTATTGCTTATTCACAAGAAAGCATGAGTAGTGATAAAGATAAAGATGGTTTAACTAAAAGAGAAGAATTAGAATTGGGAACAGATCCAAGAAATCCCGATACTGATGGTGATGGCTTGAATGATGGTATGGAAGTTAAACAATATACAACTGATCCAAGAAAAGCTGATACAGACAATGACGGTTTAACAGATGGTGAAGAAATTTTAAAATATAAAACTAATCCGTTAAAAGCTGATACAGATAATGATGGCTTAACAGACTATGATGAAATAATGAAATTCAAAACTGATCCATTGAAAGCTGATACTGATGGTGATGGATTAAATGATGGCGATGAAATTATCAAGTACAAAACAGATCCATTAAAAGTTGATACTGATGGTGAAGGACTTTCTGATGGTGACGAAGTTTTGAAATATAAAACCAATCCATTGAATGTTGATACTGATGGTGGAACTGTAAATGACGCTGTTGAAGTTAAACGCGGTACAAATCCATTAGATCCAAAAGATGACGTACCAGTTGAAATGGTTGAAAAAGAATATAGCTACAAAAATGTTTACTTTGGATTCGATAAAAATAAAATTAGCAAGAAAGAAATGAAATCTTTGGATAGCACTTATGTAACATTAAGCCAGTTGAATGATCCACAAATTACTTTGAGTGGACATGCTGATGCTATCGGAAGTGATAAATATAATATGAAACTTTCTGAAAAGAGAGCTAACATTGTAAAAGAATATTTAGTAAAGAAAGGATTAAACGCTGAAAAAATAACAGTTGAATTCTTTGGTGAAAGCAAACCTGCAGCTTCAAATAAAACTGCAAAAGGAAGAGCTCTCAACAGAAGAACTGAAATTAAAGCTAAGGTAATGGAAAAAGTTCAGAAATAATTTGAATCTTTAACCAAAACAAAAAACCCCGCTAATTACTTGCGGGGTTTTTTATTGCAAAAAATTTTTAAAGTGTTATAATAGAGTTCCTTTTAAGAAAACCATTGCAACTGAAAAGTAAATAATCAAACCAGTTACGTCAACCAATGTAGCAACAAAAGGTGCAGATGAAGCTGCAGGATCAAATCCTAATTTTTTAATTATGATTGGAAGCATTGAACCCATGAGTGTTCCCCAAAGCACAACCCCAATTAAAGCAAAGCTAACTGTCAATCCAATTAATAACCAATGTTCACCATACATTCCACTTGATGCTTGCCAAACGAAAATTCTTAAGAACCCAATAATTGCAAGTATTAATCCTAATACTAATCCAGTTATAAGTTCTCTCTTAAATACAAAAAACCAATTTTTAATTGTTATTTCACCCAAAGCAATTGCACGAATAACCAAAGTTGCAGCTTGTGAACCTGAGTTTCCTACACTTGAAATAATCAACGGGACAAAAAGTGCAAGCACAACCGCACGTTGAATTTCATTTTCAAAAAATCCCATTGCTGTTGCAGTTAACATTTCTCCAATAAAAAGAATACTTAACCAACCAGCGCGTTTTTTTATCATTCCTAAAAGTGAAATATCTGGATATGGTTCATCGAGTGATTCAACTGCAGCAAATTTATGAATATCTTCCGTTGCTTCTTCTTCTGCAATATCCAAGATATCATCGATTGTTACTATACCAACTAATACTCCACTTGAATCTGTAACAGGCAATGCAACTCTATCATACTTTTTGAAAAGTTCAACTGCGGTTTCCTGATCGTCATTAACTTTTAGTGAAACAAAATTGAAATTCATCAAATCATAAACTTTTGTATTGAGTGGTGCTAACAGAAATTCACTAATTTTAATATCATCAACCAAATGCCCTTTGTCATCAATTACATAAACCACGTTTAGAGTTTCAGAATTTTTTCCATTTTCACGAATGTAATCGAGTGTTTGTTGAACTGTCCAATCTTGTTTAACAGCAATATAATCGGGCGTCATCAAACGACCGACACTATATTCAGGATAACCAAGTAATTGTTGAGCTATTTTCTTTTGTTCTGGAGATAGAATTGCAATCATTTGTTTAACTGCATTTGGAGGCATTTCTTCAAAAAGTGCAGTTCTATCGTCATCAGACATTTCATTGAGAATTGCTGCGATATCTTCTTTACTCAATGATTCAATTAAGAGTTGTTGTGTATCGTAATCAAAATATTCAAAAACGTCTGCGGCTAAATCTTTTGGAAGAAGTCGGAATATTATTGCTCTTTCCTCTTCTTCAATTGATAAAATTAAATCTGCAATATCAGTCGGAGGCCAATCAATTAGAACTTCTTTGAGTTCACTTAATATACGATGATGAATTAAATCTATGATTTCTGGTTTTACAAGTTGAGAAATCATGATTACCTCCTTTGAATGGAAGTGGAAAGGGATAGACAATTATTTTGAGACGCAATTTAAGTTAGGCTATTTAATATCACAAAAAAGCCATCAAAAAAATGATGGCTTTATAAAATTTTTTAATGAAGAAGTTTTTTCAATCAAATCATTCTTCAGTATGAGCCAACCAAAAACCACCAATTGCATTGAATTGAGTATCGCCCCAAACTTCAGCAAGCAATACAAATCCATCACGCGAAACGCCTGATGCTCTCAAATTATATCTAACTTGAGTTGATTTTTCTGCATCAATTAATGCGGGCATAATTATTACTTTTGGTTTTTTCTCAAATGGCTTTGGAAAAGTAATCTCATATTCAACAATTCTTTTACCTTGATTTGCGTGTAGAGTATAATTCTGATTGTCCTTGCTGTAGAAGAAAGTTCCACTTTGAATCTGTGCTGCTTGTCCATATGATAATGATGCAGCAAATAAAAGTATTACTAATGAAGCAAATACTTTTTTCATTGTTCCTCCTTTGTGATTGGTTGATTATTGCCCAATCCAAACATCGAAATTAAAGTTGATTTTGTCAATAACTTTGAAAAAGATTTTTCAAAATTTGAAGGAACTCACATTTTATAAATTCAGCTCTACTTTCATTAGTCGGAATGTTTCTTCAATTTCTGTTGGTTTGTAATTTAATTCTGTTTCTGCTTTTAAATTAATTACTCCAGAATTCAATGGTCTTTTTGCGGGCTGATTTAATTCTTGAGTCAAAATTGGAAGAATCAAACTTTCATCAAGATCAAAATATTTTGCAATCCGTTTTGTGAAGTCAAATCTTGATAATAATTCCTTTCCACCTGCGTTATAAATTCCTTCCTTTTTCGAAATGGTAATTTGATTTATTAATGTCACTAAATCATCAATGTAAGTTGGATTGTTTATTTGATCTGTTACAATTTTTATTTGTTGATTGGCTTTTAATGAATTATAAACCCA
>Ga0272446_1004113_pt1 | contig 17538 bp, 9 predicted proteins | sample YNPCB0061_FD_194587 | JGI IMG/M metagenome (GOLD analysis project Ga0272446, IMG submission 194587) | Hot spring microbial mat communities from Yellowstone National Park, WY, United States - YNP-CB-006-1 | ecosystem: Environmental > Aquatic > Thermal springs > Hot (42-90C) > Sediment | place... | reverse complement strand
GCCTGCCCGCGCCCACCACGCAGCCCGGCCCGCCCGCCGGTGGCGGGGTGTTGCGCACCTACGACAACGGTTTCGTGGGCGTGGACAGCCGCAACAACGCCGACGGCCAGACTTGGTTTTGGGGCTACATAGACGCCGGCCAGGTCAACGCCCAGGCCGACACGATCACCTATGGCGCGCGCACCTCGACCGCGCCGGCCACTTCCGGCGAGCGCGACGAAGACGCCAGCTTCGGCGGCGAACTTACCTACGCCCGCACCCTCTTCGAGTGGGGCCGGGCCTTCTGGGGCCTCGAGGTGGGCGCCAATTACACGCCCGTGTCCATCAAGGACAACGCCGCGCTCCGCGGGTCGGCGCAGGTGATTCGCGACGCGTTTGCCCTGGGCGGCGCCGCGCTGCCGCCGCCGCCGTACATCGGCATTTACTCGGAGCCGGGGCCGCGGATTGGCGACGCGCCCGCGCGCACGACGGTCGCGACCGAAACGGTGTACGCCGGGCGGCGCGAAATCGAGGCCACCACCTTCGGGTTCCGCCTGGGGCCGGTGCTGGACGTGCCGATGGGCGAGCCCTTGAGCCTCCAGCTCAGCGGCGGCGCCTACCTGATGTACTCCGACACCGAGTTCAAGTATGCCGAGACCGCCACGGTCACCGGCCTGCCCGCCCGGAGCCTGAGCGGCAAGGTGGATGCGCAGGACTGGACCCTGGGCGCCTACGTGCGCGGGCAGGTCCTGGTGAGCCTGTCCAGCCGCCTGGGAATCTTCGCCGGCGCGGAGTATCTGATGTTGGACGAGGTCAAACTCGGCACCGGCACGCACACGGCGAAGCTGGACTTCGGCGAGTCCTTCGCGGCCTTTCTCGGCGTGGCGGTCAACTTCTGAACCCTGCCGCCGCGGCCGCCAGGAGCAACGCCCCCACTGGCACGGCGTCCTCGGCCAGCGCGGCCAGGGCCACGGCCGGGCCGGGTCGGAAGGCCTCCATCAAAAACCCGGGCAACGCGGCGGCCACCGCCGCCCGCAACGGCTCGCCCACCAACGCCAGCCCGCCGCCCAGCACCACCACTGCCGGGTGCAGCAAATGCACCGCGTGTGAGAGGCCGAAAGCCAGGTCCCCCGCCGTCTCGTCCAGGATGCGCCGCGCGTCCGCGTCGCCGGCGGCCAGGGCCGCGCCCAGGTGGCGCGCCTCACCGCCGGTCTGCGGGCCGGCCAGCCGGGCCAGCAAACAGTCCGGTCGCGCGGTGATCCATTCACGGATTCTCCGATCCACCGCCCAGCCGGAACAACGCGACTCCACCGTGTTGCCCGCGCGGTCCAGCCGCACGTGGCCGATTTCGACCTCGCCCGGCGGCGCGCCGTGGTAAATCGCCCCGCCGCACACCAGGCCGCCGCCCACGCCGCTGCCCAACGTCACGTACAAGACCGGGTCCCGCCCGCGCCCCGCGCCATTGCGCGCCTCGCCCAGCGCGGCCACGTTGGCGTCGTTATCCACCGCCACCGGCACACCGCTCAACTCCCGCAGCCAGTCCCCGAGCGGGAAGTCCGACCAGCCGCTGACGTGATGCGAGCAGCAAATGCGGCCGGCGCGCCAGTCCACCGGCCCGCCGAACCCGACGCCGAGGGCCGCCAGGCGCACGCCGGCGCGCACCTCGGCCAGCGTGGCGGCGATGCGCTCGCGGATGCCCGCGGCGCCCCGGTCGCGGTCCACGGCAAAGCGGAAGCGCCGGTGAATGCCGCCGGCGGCGTCGCCCTGCGCCAGTTGGAGTTTGGTGCCGCCGATTTCGATGCCCAGCAGAGCCGGGGCGTCCGGAGCGGAGTTCATGGCCGGCCTTGGAACTAACGGCGCGCGCCGGCGCGCGCAAGCCCCGAGCGGTTTTCCCCGGGCTCAGGCGCCGGCGGCCAGCGCGGCGGCGGTGGCGCGGATGCGTTCCCAGGCCGCGGCCACGTGCCGCGCGCGGGTGTGCGTCTGGCCCACGCACAGCCGCAGCGTGTAGCGCCCGTCCAGCACCGTGTGGGTGAGGTACAACGCGCCGCTGGCGTTGAGGGCCTCGAGCAGGCGGCGGTTGAAGTCGTCTCCCGCGCGGTGCCGGAAGCAGACCAGGTTCAGCGGCACCGGCGCGGCCAGCTCGAAGTCCGCGTCGGCGCGGACCCACGCGGCGAATTCCTGCGCCAGGCGGACGTGTTCGCGCACGTGGCGGCGCAGGCCCTCGGCGCCGTAGTGGCGCAGCACGCACCAGAGCTTGAGCGCGCGGAAGCGCCGGCCCAGGGGCACGTGCCAGTCGCGGTAGTCAATCACCGTGCCGCTCTGGCTGGCGGGGTTGCGCAGGTACTCCGGCTGGACGCTGAAGGTGCGGATGAGGGTGGCGCGGTCCGCCACCCAGAAGCAGTCGCAGTCGAAGTTGGTGAACATCCACTTGTGCGGGTTGAAGGCGTAGCTGTCGGCCAGTTCGAGGCCGTCATGAATCCACCGGAACTCCGGGCACAACGCCGCGGTGCCGGCCATCGCGGCGTCCACGTGCAGCCACACGCCCTCGCGGCGGCAGATCTCGCCCAGCGCCCGCACCGGGTCCACCGCATTCGAAGAGGTAGTGCCCACGGTGGCGCAGACAAAACAGGGCGTCCGGCCGGCGGCGCGGTCGGCCGCGATTTGCGCCGCCAGCGCGTCCGGGCGCAGGGCGAAGCTCGCGTCCACCGGCAGCCGGCGCAGGTTCGCCCGGCCCAGGCCGGCAATTTTGACGGCCTTCTCGACCGACGAATGCGCGTGCGCCGAGGCGTAGGCCACCAGGCGGCCGTGGACGCCCTGCTCGTTGGTGGCGAAGCCGGTGGCGCGCTCGCGCGCGGCCAACAGGGCCGCCAGCACCGCGCTCGAGGCGGTGTCCTGAATGACGCCGCCGCCCGGGCCGGAGGATTTGAAGCGCGCCGGCAGGCCGAGCAGGTCCGCCAGCCAGTCCAGCACGTGCGTCTCCAGCTCGGTGCATGCCGGGCTGGTGATCCACAGCATGCCCTGCACACCCAGGCCGGCGGCCAGCAGTTCGCCGAGGATGGACGGGCCGGAGTTGTTTGCCGGGAAAAAGGCGAAGAAGTTCGGCGACTGCCAGTGCGTGAGGCCGGGCACGATCAGCCGGTCCAGGTCCCGCAAAATCTCCGCGAACGACTCGCCGGTGGCCGGCGGCGCGGCGGGCAGGGCCGCGCGGAGTTCGCCGGGTCGCGCCCGGGACAACACGGGGAAGGACTCGACGCGGCGCTGGTACTCGGCCAGCCAGTCCACTACGGCGTACCCCCAGCGGCGAAAGGCCTCGGGGGACATGTGTTCGCCGGGGCGATCGGGCTCAGCGGTGGCGGGCGAGGGCTCGGCAGGCGAAGGATTCATGGCACCGGCGCCCAGCCTGTGTCCGGGACGGCGCGCGTCAAGCCGGGGTTCAAAACGCGCCCCAACCAGTCCGGGCGGGCCGCTGCCCTCCGTGGCCGGGTGGCCGCCGCCCGCGCACTCAACCGACTTCGCCGGGACCCGCCAGGCCGAGGTTGGCCAGGATGCGCGTGACCGGTCCCGCCTTGTTGAGGCTGTAAAAATGCAGGCCGGGCACCCCCTGGCGGAGGAGGTCCGCGCATTGGGCCGTGGCGTATTCCACGCCGAACTCCGCCGTGGCTGCTTCGTTGTCGCCCAATTCGTCCAGGCGCCGGGCCAGGCCGGGGGGAATCGTGGCCCCGCACAGCGCGACGAACCGGCGGATTTGCGCGGTGCTCTGGATGGGGATGATGCCCGGCACGATGGGTACCCGCACGCCGAGCCGGCCCGTAAGGTAGTCCCGCATCTCGTAGAAAAAGGCGTTGTCGAAGAAAAGCTGGGTCAGCACGAAATCCGCCCCGCAATCAATCTTGGCCTTGAGGCGCTCCCAGTCCACGTGCCTGCCTTCGCGGCACTCGAGGTGTCCTTCCGGGAAACCCGCCACGCCGATCGAAAACCCGCCCACCTGGCGCGTAAGCGTGACCAGTTCGTGGGCGAAGCGGAACCCGCCGTCCACGGGGGCAAAAGCGCCGCTGCCGGCGGGGGGGTCGCCGCGCAGGGCCAGGATGTTGCAGATGCCGCGGGCGCGGGCCTCCTCGAGCAGGGCCACGATTTGGGCGCGGGTGGACCCCACACAGGTCAGGTGCGCCATGGCCGGCAGGGCGTGCTCGGTCTGGATGCGCTGCACCATGTCGAGGGTCTTCTCCCGGGTGCTGCCACCGGCGCCGTAGGTGACCGAGCAGTAGCCGGGCCGCAACCGGGCCAGCGCGGGCAGGGTTTTGGTGTAGAACGCCTGTTCGCTCTCGGCGGTTTTCGGCGTGAAAAACTCGATGGACACCACCGGCCGCCCCTGCGCGGCCGCGGCGGCGTATAGATCGCGGATGAACTGCATGGCCCGGCCGAAAGTGCCGGAGCATCGCGACAAAGCAAGTCGGCAGCGGGGATACTTCGGCGTTCGGCGCCAAGACCCGCCGGCACTGCGGGGCATCGGCTGGCCCGCGGTCGCCGCGGACGGACCCGCCGTCAAGTTGTGAAACTGGCCACTCGCGGCTGCACCAGCCGGGCAAAGTCGGCGTAGGGCATGCGGATGACCTCGGTGTGCGAGCCGGCGTTGAAGGCGATGTACTCGGAGGCGGCCAGCGCCGGCGCCACGTACACGTCCATGCCGTACAGGTTCCCGAAGGGGGGCATGGCGCCCACCTCGCAGTCCGGGAAGCGGCTGGCGAATTCCTCCTCGGTGGCGAAGCGGACGTCCTCGACGCCGGTCAGCTCGACCAGGTCGTGCAGGACCACCTTGCGGTTGGCGGGCAGCACGGCCATGGCGAACTGGTCGCCGAGCTTGATGATGACCGTCTTGGCCATGTCCCGACCGGGCACGTGGGCCGAGGCGGCTACCTCCTGCGCCGTGTAGGCGGGGGAGTGAGTGATGGTGACGTACTTGACCTGGTGTTGGTCCAGAAACTCCTTGAGCTTGCGGGCGATCATGGCGCGCTCCTGGTTGAGTGTTCGACTCCAAGCTACGCACCAGCCTCGCGAGTTCAACCGGAACTTGCGCCCCAGCGGCCCGGAGCCCGGCCGGGGGGCGGGGCGACGCGCCTCAGAACAGGGCCTTGTACAAGCTGGCGTAGCTCTCGCGCAGCCGGTCGCACCACCCGCGCCGGCGCCAATCCTCCCAGGTGATTTCCCGGCTTTGCGCGAGGTCGCGCTCGATCACCGCCTCGGCCTGCCGGGCGAAGTCGGGGTCGTAAATGGCCACGTTGGCCTCGGCGTTGGCGCGCATCGAGCGGGCGGTGAAGTTGATCGAGCCGATGCTGGTCCACTGGCTGTCCACCACCATCAACTTGGTGTGGAGCATGGTGGGCTGGTACTCGAAAATCCGCACCCCCCCGCGCAGCAGTTCGTCATAGTCGCTGCGCGCGGCGTAGCGGGTGAGCTTGATGTCGGTGTGCCGCCCGGGCAGCACCAGGCGCACGTCCACCCCGCGCCGGGCCGCTGCCACGAGGGCCCGGCGAAAATCGCGGTCGGGCAGGAAATATGCGTTTTCAATCCACAGCCGCCGGCGCGCCGCCTGGATGGGCACGTAGTAATGCAGCTTGGCCAGCGAGACATCCGCGCCGCGGGTGCTGCCCACCGCCTGGGCGCGCAACGGGCCGGCGGGCGGCACCTCGAGGAACTCGCCCTCGCCGTCCGGGATTTCGCCGGTGGCGTAGAGCCAGTTTTGGAAGAACAGCCGCTGCAACTGCTGCACCACCGGCCCTTCCACCCGCACGACCACATCACGCCATTCCCCCGGGTGCCGGGCGTCGCCCGCCCAGCGGTCGTCCACCCCAAAGCCGCCGGTGAAGCCGATGCGCCCGTCCACGGTGATAATCTTGCGGTGGGTGCGGTCGCCGGTCTTGGGCAGTTGCCAGAGCCGCACCGGCTTGTACACGCGGAACTGCACCCCGGCCGCGCGCAGGGCCGCGTCCAACCCGCCGGTGCGTTTGCCCAGGGCGTCCACCAGCACCCGCACGGCCACGCCCTCGCGTGCCTTGGCCGCCAGGGCCGCGGCAAACTCCCGCCCCACCCGACCGTCGGCGTAGATGTACAACTCCACGTTCACGCTGTGCCGGGCGCCGCGGATGGCCTCGAAAATGGCCGGGAAAAACTCGTCCCCGTTGTTGAGCAACTCGGCGCGATTGCCGCCCACCAAGCCGCCGTCCTGCGCCCGCAACACCCGCACAAACGCCGGGTCCCCCACGCCGTAGGCCGGCGCGTAATGGTACGCCATGCGCTTGGCGTGGGAGGTGGCGCAGCCCACCGCGCCCACCGCCAGCAGCCCGCACCATACCCAGGCCCAACCCGCGGCCGGGCGACGGCGCCTGGCGGTCGCACCGGCCCACCGACCGGGCGGCACACCGGCAATGCAAAACGTAGCCAGCACGCGCGCAGTTAAGAAAGGCCCGCCGCGCCAAGGCAACACCAAAGCCCGGCCGCTCACCCGACGCGGCCCCGCCCCGCACCCCGGGCTGCACGCTTGCCGCTGGCCGTCCCCGCTCGCCATACTGCGCCGGTGCTGGACATCAAACTGATCCGCGACCAACCCGAACTGGTCCGCGCCCGCCTGGCCAGCCGCGGCTCCGGCGAGGAAGCCCGGCTCGACGAACTCCGGGCCCTGGACGAGCAACGCCGCCATCTGCTGGCCGAGGTCGAGTCCCTCAAGGCCGCCCGCAACCGCCTGGCCCGGGAAATCGGCGCGTTGATGAGCCAGAAAAAAACCGCCGAGGCCGACGCCAAAAAGGCCGAGTCCCGTCAACTGGGCGAGCGCATTCCGGAACTGGACCGGCAGCTTGCCGAGCTCGAGGCCCGGCGCGAGGCCCTGCTCCTGCGCCTGCCCAACCTCCCCCACCCCAGCGTGCCGCGCGGCGCCTCCGCCGCCGACAACCCGGTGGTGCGCGCCTGGGGGCAAAAACCCGAATTCGCCTTTCCGCCCCGGACGCACGTGGACCTGTGCCAGACGCTCGGGCTGGTGGACTTCGAGCGCGGCGCCAAGCTCTCCGGCAGCGGTTTTCTGCTCTACACCGGCTGGGGCGCGCGGCTCGAACGGGCGCTGATTCAGCTTTTGCTCGACCTCCACGTCCACGAGCACGGCTACACCGAAGTCTCCCCGCCGTACATCGTCAGCCGCGACGTCATGGTGGGCGTGGGCCAGTTCCCCAAGTTCGAGGACCAGGCCTACGCGGTGCAGGAAGGGCTGGACGCTTCCACGCTGGGCAAATTGTACCTGCTGCCCACGGCCGAGGCCCCCGTGGCAAACATCCACCGCGAAGAACTGCTCCGCGAGGCGCAGCTCCCGCTCCGCTACGTGGCCTATTCGCCGTGTTTCCGGGCCGAGGCCGGCGCGGCCGGCGTGGGCACCCGCGGCATGATCCGCGTGCACCAGTTCGACAAGGTCGAGCTGATCCAGGTGGTGAAACCCGAGGACGGCTACACCGCGCACGAACAGATGGTCACCCACGCGGAGCGGGTGCTCCAGTTGCTCGGGCTGCATTACCGGGTGGTGCTGCTGTGCACGGGCGACCTGGGCTTCGCCAGCGCCAAGACCTACGACCTCGAGGTCTGGGCCCCCGGCCAGGGCGCGTACCTCGAGGTGTCCAGCGTCTCCAACTGCGAGGACTTCCAGGCGCGGCGCATGAACCTGCGCTTCAAGCGCGCCAGCGACGGCCAGAACGTGTTCCCGCACGTGCTCAACGGCAGCGGCACCGCCCTGGCCCGGCTCTTCGTGGCCCTGGTGGAAACCTGCCAGCAGCCCGATGGCAGCCTGCTCTTGCCCGAACCGCTCCGGCCCTACCTGCGCACCGAACGCATCCCGGCCTGAAGCGCCGTCCATGCCCCCGCCCCACCCCGCCTCTGCCCGGTCCCCTATCGGCCCCGCCGCCTCGCGCCCACGCGGCCTGCGTCGCACCGGCCGCCCCGACCCGCCGCCGTTGCGCGTGTTGCTGGCCAGCAGCGAGGTCGAGCCCTACGCCAAGACCGGCGGCTTGGCGGACATGACCGCGGCGCTGGGCAAATACCTGGCCCGGGCCGGCCACCAGGTGGGCATCGTCACCCCCCTGCATCGAGGGATGCCCCCTGCGTTGGCGAAAACCCTGCAACCCTTCGCCTGGAGCCTGGACCTGCCGTTGGGCCCCACGGCGCACCATGCCGGCGTGAAGATCGCCCGGCCCGAGCCGAACCTGACGCTCTACTTCGTGGACGCGCCGCAATTCTACGACCGCCCTGGCCTGTACCTCGACCCCGCGAGCAAGTCCGACTACCCGGACAATGCCGAGCGGTACATCTTCCTGAGCAAGGCAGTGGTGAACCTGGCCCGGTACCTGCCCTGGAAGCCCGAGCTGGTGCACGTCCATGACTGGCACACGGCGATGGTTCCGCTGCTGGTCCGGCATCAGGCCTGGCATGAGGGCTGGTTCGACGCGCCCCGGACCGTGCTGACCGTCCACAACCTCGCCCCCCAGGGCCGCTGCCACGCCTCGAAGTTCGCCCTCACCAACCTGCCGGCCTACTACTTCCACCCCGATGCCGCCGAGTTCTGGGGCGACTTCAACCCGCTCAAGGCCGGCCTGGTTTTCGCCGATGCCATCACCACCGTCAGCCCCACCTACGCCCGGGAAATCCTCACCCCCGAATACGGCGAAGGGCTCGACGGCCTGTTGCGCCTGCGTCAATCCGTGCTCACCGGCATCCTCAACGGCGTGGACTACGAGGAATGGCGCACCGTGGGCAACCCGCACCTGCCCGCGCCGTACAGCGTGGAAGACCTCGCCGGCAAGGCCGCCAACAAAGCCGCGCTCCAGGCCGAGCTGGGCCTGCCCGTGCGTACGGACGTGCCGCTCTTCGGCACCATCAGCCGCCTCGAGATGCAGAAGGGCGTGGACCTCATTCTCGCGGCGCTCGAGGAGATGCTCGCCACGGGACTGCAATACGTGCTGCTCGGCACCGGACGGGCGGACTTCGAGGCCGGCTTCCGCGCGCTGGCAGCGCGGTTCCCGCGGCAAGTGGCCGTGCGCATCGGCTACGACCGCACCCTGGCCCACCGCATCGAGGCCGCGTGCGATTTCTACCTCATGCCCTCGCGCTTCGAGCCCTGCGGCCTGAACCAGATGTACAGCCTGCGCTACGGCGCGGTGCCGGTGGTCCGCGCCACCGGCGGCCTGCAAGACTCGGTGACCGACCTGCGCGAAGACGCCTTGCGCGCCGACGGCATCAAGTTCCAAGCCCCCACGGCCGCCGCGCTGGCCAAGGCCATTCGCAAGGCCCTGGCCTTGTGGCGCGAGCCGGCCTTGCTCGACCGCTACCGCCGCCAGGGCATGACCAAGGATTTCTCCTGGCAGCGCAGCGTAGCCCAGTACGAAGCCCTCTACCGGCGCCTGCTGGGACACCCGACCAGCCAGCCGGGCGAGTAAAACCTGAGAGCCGAATTGTGCGGGGAGCGCGCCTCCCTGTGCGGTTTTACGCGCCAGCGAGCATCCTGCGCTGGCCCCGGTTTCCCCCTCGAGCCGCCCGCCGCGTCAGTTCAGCCAGAAGCTGAAGTACAGGTACATCCCGGCCACCAGCGCCAGAATGACCCCGGCCAGGACCTTGTTGGTCGTGTCCCAACTGCGCCGGATTTCCTCGGCGGCTTCCTGGTGGATCGAGCCGTAGGTCAGGCCGCGAATCTTTTCTTCCGGCGGCGGCGGGGTCAGCAGCGAGGCCACGACGATGATCACCGCGCTGGCCGCGAAGAGCAGGCCGGTTGCGTAGAGGAAGTTGAAATCGCCGATGGCCACCAGCCAGGCGGGGTGCTCGAGCTTGCCCTTCCCGAAGAACGCCTGGATGGTGAGCTTGATCATGCCCAGCACAAACCCCGCCGCCAGACCCCACGTGGCGCCGTGCGAGTTGATGCGCTTCCAGAACAGGCCCAGGAAAAACACCGCCGTGATGGGCGGCGCCAGGTAGCCCTGCACGCTTTGCAGGTACTGGTACAGGCCGCCGCCCGAAATTCGGGCCATGACCGGAATCCAGACGATGCCCAGCAGCACCACCGTGGCCGTCGCAATCCGGCCCACCGTGAGCAGGTGGCGCTCGCTCTGGCCGGGCCGGAGCTTTTCGTAAATGTCCACCGTGAAGAGCGAAGCGCTCGAGTTGAACAGCGAAGCCAGCGAACTCATCAGCGCCGCCAGCAGGCAGGCCACGATGAGCCCCCGGATGCCCGGCGGCAGGAGCATCCGCACCAGCGAGGGAAACACTTGGTCCCCGTCAATGTCCCCCGTGCCCGGCTTGAGCGGTAGGTGGATGATGCCCTTCTGGTGCAACGCCCAGCCGATCATGCCCGGCACCAGAAAGATCAACACCGGCCACACCTTGAGCAGGCCGCCGAACAGCGCGCCGCGCCGTGCCGTGGCCAGATCGCGCGCCGAGAGCGCGCGCTGGACGATGTACTGGTCCGTGCACCAGTACCACAGGCCCACGATGGGCGAGGCGATGATGATCCCCAGCCAGGGGAAGCCCGGGTCGGAGAGCGGCCGCCAGAGGGCGAAGTTGGCCGCGTTGGCCTTGCACGTGGCCACCAGTTCGCCCCAGCCACCCAGCTTGGACAGCCCGATGGTCGTGATGACCGCCGAGCCGAACAGGATGATCACCGCCTGGGGCGTGGCCGTGGACATGATCGCCCGCATCCCGCCGAAGACCGTGTACACGCCGGTGACGATCACCGTAGTGAAGGCGCCGATCCAAAAGGCGTTCAGCGTCTGCCCGCCCAGCGTCAGCGAGATGTCCGGCAGCAACGCCTGAAAGACGATCGCCCCTGCGTACACCGTGACGCTGACCTTGGTGAAGACGTAGGCCACCAGCGACACACACGAGAGAATCCAGCGCGTGCGGGCGCTGAACCGCTTCTCCAAAAACTCGGGAATCGTCTGCACGCCGGCCTTGTAGTAAAAAGGCACGAACAACCCGGCCAGCACCACCAGACACCAAGCGTGCAGTTCCCAATGCGCCATCGCCATGCCGGTGGACGCCCCCTGCCCCGCCAGCCCCACGATGTGCTCGGAGCCGATGTTCGAGGTGAAGATCGAGGCGCCGATCACCACCCAGCCGGCGTTCCGCCCGGCCAGGAAATAGTCAATGCTGTCGCGCTGGTGCCGGCCGTACCACCAGGCCACCCAACCGATGATCACGAAATAGAGGGCGATGACGATCCAGTCCAGCCAGTGCATGTGCGTAAGGGGTTGCGGAAGTTAAGGGGTCCGGGACGTGACGGGGTCGGCCGTCCGGTCACTGTTTCGAGGGAACCGCCACGGGCAAGGCACCGGCGCGCCGGCCCAGACAGCCGGACACGTGACAGCGGCAAACCGGTTCATGCGCGTGACGTACTTTACTGAACAAGGCTAACGAAATCTGCCCCCCACCGGTCAAGCCCGGTTTGCCCCCGGCGGGTTTTTTCCCCAACCGGCCGCTCAGGGCAACTCCGCCGCCACGGTCACCTCCCGCGCGCCGGCCGGGATCGCCACGGTCGTTTCCCGGCCGCCCGGCCAGCGCACCTCAAGGGCCGACGCCGGCACGGGCGTGGCCAGCACCAGCGTGGCGCTGTCTTGCGACCACCAGCCCGACCCGGCGCGAATCTCCCGAGCCGGCCCGAGCCGCTCGCCCCAGCGCAGCCGCACCACCGCGCCTATCCCGGGCCGGTTGCCCGGCGGCCCCTGCAAGCGCACCCGCAATCCGGGGCGCGCACCGACGTTGCGAAACAGCCGGGTCTGATTGCCGTTTTGCGTGACGACCAGGTCCGCCCGGCCGTCGCCGTCGAAATCCGCCACCGCGCAGCCGCGCTGTTCGCCATACACGGTCAGGCCACTTGCTTGGCCGGAGACCGGCGCCAGGCCGCCGCAGCCATCCCCGCGCAAGAGCAGCCCGCGGCCGGCGTCGTAGCGCCAGTGGTCCGGCGGCACGGCAAAGAAGTTTTGGCTCAGGAACACGTCCTCGGCGCCATCGCCGTCGAAGTCCGCCACGCAAACGCCGAAGGCCGGCGCCCATTGGGCCTCGGCCGGCAACGGCCGCGCCTCGAAATGGTCGCCACGGTTGAGCAACACCAGGCTGGCCAGGGTGCGGGCTTCGAGGCGGCCGGCGCGTTCGTAGCGCGTCCCCAAAAGCTCCGGCACGCCCGACCGGCCGTAACGTTCGTACGTGGGCGCTACACCGGCGAGGAACGGCAGCGCCGCCCGGAGCGTTTGCAGCCCGCGCAGCGGCACTTCCCGGCCGAGTTCCTCGTCCCAGGCCGCCTCGATCAGATCGAGTGTGCCGCTGTCATCAAAGTCGCCGTAGTAAAGCCGCAGCGGGTGTGCCGGGGTGGGACGATGGAAGGTGTTCCAGCCCCAGTTGGCCACGACCAAATCGAGGCGACCGTCGCCGTCCAGGTCGCCGGCCGCCACGCCCTGCCACCAACCGGTCAGGTCGCCCAGCGTGGCCGCGGGCGGGGCGTCGGGTGGTCCGCCCCGCAACGGCGGGTCCCAGCCGACCAATTGGCCGCGATCGTTGCGAAACAGGCGGACCGGTCCCCACTCGCATGCCAGCACCAACTCGGGCCAGCCGTCGCCGGTCAGGTCGCTGAACAGGGCGCCGGTCACCAAACCCACGCGTTCGAGAAGCCGGCTGGCCGTCTCGTCCTTGACCCACCGGCCGTTTTCCTGGCGGAAGAGCCAGGCCGATGCCGGCTCGGGATAGCGTTCCCCGGTGCAACGTCCGGCGACGAGCAGGTCCAAATCCCCGTCCGCGTCCACATCCGCCAACGCCAGCGCGCCCGCGCTCCAGGCCGCGGGCGGCAACGAATCATCCATGCGGCCGGTGGCCAGTTCGTACTGGCGCGCCACGGGGCCGATCTCGAGCGCGTCCTCGTAATTGGCCGAGCCGGCCACGAGCACCACGTCCCCGGGCCCGCGCGGCCAGGCCAGGACGGTGGTTTGGTCGCGGGTGACCGCGTGGTGCACCGGCGGCGGTTGGCTGCGCGTGAAGCCGCCGCGGCCGTCGTTGAGGTACAGGGCGAGCGTGCCCCCGTTGCCGCTGGCGAGGATCAGGTCGTCGGCGCCGTCGCCGTTGACGTCCGCCCAGGTCGCGCCCGGGCCGAGCTGACTGAGCTTGCGCGGCAAGAGCGGTTGGCGGGCGAAGTCGTCGAAGGTGTTCTCTTCGTGCCGGTGGCCGAGCCGGTCGCTGACGTCCACAAAAAGCGGCGGCGGCGCAGGCGTGCCGGGCAAAGTTTGGGTCGGAGGGCCGGCGGCGGCTTCGTCCACTTCGATCACGCAGTTGGCCGGCACGTTGGTCACCACACTGCGAGCGCCGGAGCGCCACGTGACCTCGAGCCGCAGGCGGTTGGTGGCATGGCCGGCGGCAAAGACGCGCTGCAATTCACTGGCCGAAAGGTAGTGCCCGCCGGCGATCATTTCCTGGGTTTGCCGAACCGGACCGCCTTCGACCGCGAGCCGGGCGCCGATGCCGCCGGTGTTGGGCGGCCGGCCGCGCAGGCGCATTGCCAGCCGTGGCGCGGTGGTTTCGTTGCGGTACACACCGGCCACGCCGTTGAGGTTGTTAATGGCCAGGTCCGGGTCGCCGTCGTTATCCAGGTCGGCCAGGGCCTGGCCTTGCGAAACCCCGGGCGTGGCGTAGCCCCACGCCTCGCTCACTTCCTCGAAGGTGAGGTCGCCGCGGTTGCGAAAGGCGACGTTCGGCGTGGCCAACGGGGGGAAGAGCCGGCCCAATTCGAGCATCTGCCGGCGGCTCATGTCCTGGCGCAGGCGCGCCGCGCGCACTTGGTCGGCGATGTCGCCGTTCATGGCATCGCGCTCGTGGCCGGTGGTGACCAGGAGGTCCTCGTAGCCGTCCAGGTCCACGTCCACGAACACCGGGCACCAGGTCCATTCCGAGGCGGCCAGTCCGGCGAAGCGTCCCAGTTCGGCGTAAGTGCCGTCCCCGCGGTTGAGCTGAAGGACATTGCGCAGGTACTGCGGGCGGTCGTCCACGCGGCCGACTTCGAGCACCACCGGCACCAGGTCCCCCACCTGCACCATGCGCCGGAGGTGCGAGCGACTGAGCATGTCGCTCACGAACACGTCGTCGAACCCGTCCCGGTTCACGTCCGCCACGTCCAAACCCATCGAGAACATGGACGTGGTGCGCAAGGCCAGGCGGGGCGCCAGGCGGAAGCGGCCGTGGCCGTCGTTGAGCCAAAACCGGTCCGGCGGGCTGAAGTCGCTGCACGTGTACAGGTCCGGAGCGCCGTCGCCGTTGAAGTCGCGAAACATGGCCGAGAGCGACCAATCGTAGGGCGGGCGACTCAGCGGCCGGCCGTCTTCGTCCAAAAACGCGCCGCCGGTCCAGGAGACCGCCGTGAAGCCGGCGCGGCCGTCGTTGAGGTAAAACGCATCCGGCTCGCCAAACTCGGTCACGCGGCCCTGGGCGTCCACGGTGTAACGGCCCTCGAGGTCCGGTTCGGTCACCGGGCGGTCGTTGACGTGCGTGATCACGGGCCGGCCGTCCACGACGTTCAGCCTGAACTTGGTGCCGGGCATGTCACGCAGCGTGGTGGTGCGGTAATTGGCGATGTACAGGTCCAGGTCGCCGTCGCCGTCCACATCGGCCAGGGCCAGGGAATGCCCGGCGCGGCCGGGGTTGAGCGTGGCGTGCAGGGTGAACTTGCCCCGGCCGTCGTTGAGGAAAACGCGCGTGCCGGCGCCGATGGTGTTGACCACCAGGTCCAGGTCGCCGTCGCCGTCCAAGTCAGCGAACGCCGCGCCGGTGCAATCCAGACCGGGACAGTCCACGCCGGCCCGGGCGGCGATGTCCTCGAAGCGCCAGTCCCCCAAGTTGCGGTAAAGCGCGTTGGGCGCATCCAGCCCGCAGAAAAACAGGTCGCACCAGCCGTCGCCGTCCACGTCGCCGGCGGCCACGCCCGAGCCGTTGAAGTAAATCTGGTTGGTGACGCTGCGGGCCGGGTCGAGCCGGTTGGTGAAGGTGACGCCGGTTTGCGCGGGCGGCAGCAACATGAATCCCACGGCGCGGACGCCGGGCGCCGGCTGCACCGGGCGGGCGCGGTAACCCGGCGCTTCCCGCCACGAAAGGCTTGGGGCGGCGGCGCCGGTCAAGCCAGCCGCGAGCGCCAGGGCGGTCAGGTAAGGTCCGCGCAGCATGAAAAGCTCCACAAGCCGGGCCGCGTGCAGTTTGTCAATTGCATTGCGCGGGCGAGCTCCGGACGGGGTGCATTTCAGTTTTTGAACCACCCGCAACATTCCCGCGATTTTCGCCGGTCCGGGCCGCGGCAGTATGGAGGGAGAACGGCTGTGGGTGGGGCTTGCTGACGTCGGCGCTCAAAAAACTCCAATGCGCCCGAAACGGCCAGGGCGGCTGTGTTCGGGTTGCCCATCGTTCTCGGGCTTGGGGACGCCCCAAGCCGGCGCGGACGCCGGCGCTCCGACGAGACGGGCGGTGGTGCCCTAGGGAGCGCCGGTCTCTGACCGGCTTGGCGGGCGGAAACGGCCGGGTAAAGCGCCCGATTGACCCACGATTCCGGAGCAAAAAAGGCCGGGCTTTCGCCCGGCCTTGGTTGCACAGCCGTCGCGGTCTAACGGCGAATCCGGCCGAAGAGCATTTGCTCGGTCGGCGTGAAGGTGTACGGGCTGGTCGCGCCCGCCACGTCCTGCCACGGCCCCAAGATGGTGGGCGCGGCCTGCAGCGTGCCGCCGCCGGACCACGTCACCGTGATGGTGCCGTTGGCGTTGCGCACGATGCTTTGGAACCGCGGCGGCTCTTCGGCCGCGCCCGGGACGAGCACGAAGTAGTCGAAGTCGCCGCTGTCCATCGTGAAGCGGAAGGTGTGTTCGCCGCCCAAGGCCAGGACCTTGGGCGCGCCCGTGCCGGTTTCGGTGAGCGGGACCAGGTTGTTGGCACCCCAACCGCCACTGCCCGGAGCGCGGAACAGCCCCAGCGGCTGGACGGTCTGGCTGGCGGTGCCCTTGCCCGCGGTCACCAAGCCCAAGCTGGCGCGGAGTTGGTCCGGATCCCGGCCGTCGTAAGACAGCGCGGCATAGACCGTGTAGTTGCCCGCCGGGATGTTGCGGGTGTAGTTGCCCCAGTCAGTGGCGGCCACCCAACCGATCTTGTAGTTGGTGGTCACGTCCCAGAAGCCGCGGGCACGACCCAGGCGACCGCCCAGGTTGTCGTTGATGTTGACGTTGTTGGGCGCCGTGTCCGGACGGTACACGTCGGAGTCGTTGCCGTCTTCGTTGTGGTAATCCACGTCCAGCCTCGCGGCCAGGCCGTTATAGGCCCCGCCGAGGTAGGGCATGACGCTGGCGGCCGGCACCGACTTGCCGGAGTCGTAGTCGTAGTCTTCGGCCTCGATCACAAACATGCCCGGCGCGCCGACCGGATAGGCGCGGAAGCTGGCGTTGACCTCCTGCAGCGCTCCGGCACTGTCACGGAAGGACAGCTTGTAGGTGTGCGCGCTGTCGGGCACGAAGAGCGCCGGCGGCTGGTAGCTCACCGTGGTGCGGTCCGCATTCTTGGTGACAACCGGAGTGACCGCCTGGCCGTCGAGCTCGAGCTGGATGCTGCTCGGGTTGACCGTGGTCGAGAAGTCCTCGATCACGAACTCGAGCTTCGCGTTGAGGTTGACGATGTCGCCGTTGGCCGGCGTGGCCGACTTGATCTGCGGCGGCACGTTGGCCGCCGGGAAGAGCACAAACCAGTCGAAGTCGCCCGCCTCACTGGTGATGCGCAGCGTGGTCGGCGCCGAGCCGGTGATCTTGAAGGCGGCGTCGGAGCCGTCGGCGGCTTTCAAGGGCACCAGGCTGTTCACGCCCCAGCCGCCGCTACCCCGGCCGCGGAACTGGCCAAGGTACTCGAGGGTCTGGTTTTCGGTGCCCACCCCGGCGGTCACGCGGTGCAGGTTGGCCCGCATCGAGTCCGGGTTGGTGTCGGCAATCGAGAGTGCGGCCAGGGCCTTGTAAACGCCCGGCGGGATTTGGCGGGTGTAGTTCCACCACTGGTTGCCGCCGGCCCAGCCGATGCGGTAGTTGGTGATCACGTCCACGTCACCCGGACGGTCGTTGCTATAACGGTTGCCGTTGCTAAGGGTGAGGTTGACGTGCCGCGGACGCTGGTCTGTGCGGTAGGTGTAGTCAATGCCCGCGTCGCTGTCCGGGTTGTTGTTGTTGGAGTTGTAATCCACGTTGTACACCGCGACCAAACCTTCGTATGCCGCGCCGGTGTAGGGCATGACGCTGGCCGCGGGCACGTGCTTGCCGCGCTCGTAGTCGAAGTCCTCGGCCTCGATCCAGAACGAGCCCGGCATCGGGAGGTCGTCCGGCTCGGCCGGCTTGACGGTGAAGGTGAAGTTGTTGGTCCAGGTGGTCGGTGGGGTGGTGCTCTCCACCCAGATGAGCTGGCCGGTGTGCACCGACCCGAACTCGAAGTCGCGCGGCGGCGTGTACGAGACCGTGTTGCCGCCCGTGGCCACCTCCACCCCGTCCAGAATCA
>Ga0272446_1004111_pt1 | contig 17544 bp, 16 predicted proteins | sample YNPCB0061_FD_194587 | JGI IMG/M metagenome (GOLD analysis project Ga0272446, IMG submission 194587) | Hot spring microbial mat communities from Yellowstone National Park, WY, United States - YNP-CB-006-1 | ecosystem: Environmental > Aquatic > Thermal springs > Hot (42-90C) > Sediment | place... | reverse complement strand
ATTTTGCCGGTGATTCCGGTGTTTTTTTTGTTGTTGGCTTTTGTGTGGCAGGCGGCGGTGGGTTTCAAATAACTTCAGGTTTTGCCCATTAGGTTAGGGGTTGAGGCGCAAATCCGCTCTGCCTGATCTAAAGTATCCCAAATATTTACCCTCACCCCCCGACCCCTTTCCCACTTTGGGCCAGGGGAGCCTGGCAGGAAGGAATCACTTGGTATTTTCCCTTACTCCACCCCTTCGATTTTGTCTTCGATTTCCTGGTAAAGCTCCTGCAAACGCTCGATATTCTCCTGAGACGTCTCCCAGTAGCCCCGCCCATTCACCTCCAACAGGGATCCCACAATCTTGCGGAAGGAATGAGGGTTGAGATTCATCAGACGCTGGCGCATGGCCTCATCTTGAATAAAGGTGGCGTTGGTTTCCTCATAGACCCAGTTGTCCACCGCTCCGGCTGTGGCGGACCACCCGGTGGTGTTGACCAAGCGCTTGGAGATTTCCCGTACGCCCTCGTAGCCGTGCTTGAGCATCCCTTCATACCATTTGGGGTTGAGGAGTTTGGTGCGGGCATCCAGACGCACCGTTTCTGCTAGGGTCCGGATCTGGGCGTTAGGAGTGGTGGTGTCGGCCATGTAGGCGCTGGGCTGCTTGCCATCTTGCCGGAGGGCTGCTACCAATTTCGTGGGGTCAGAATCGTAGTAGTGGCTCACATCCGTGAGGCTGATCTCGGCGGAATCCAGGTTTTGAAAGGTGACATCCACGGTTTTCAGGCTGGATTCAAACAGCTTGCGCATGGCTTGGTTGGGCAGATTCGAACCAAAGGCAAAGGACTTGCGGGCAAGATACATCTCTTGCAGTTGGGCTTCGTCCTCCCAGGAGCTATTCTCCACCGCCAAGTTGATATTGGCAGAATAAGACCCGGAGGCATTGGAAAACACCCGTGTGGCAGCTTCCCGCAGGCTCAGCCCCATCTCCTGGGCTTGCTGGAGGGCGTGTTTGCGGACAAAGTTCTGCTCCAAGGGTTCGTCTAGTTCGGCGACCAGTTTCACCGCCCGGTCAATCAAATCCATCTGGTTGACAAACAAATCCCGGAAAACCCCAGAACAATTCACCACCACATCAATGCGGGGACGACCCAGCTCCGCCAAAGGAGTCACCTCAAGCTTGTTGACCCGCCCCAGGGCATCCGGCAGAGGGCGCACCCCCAAAAAACACAGCACTTGGGCTAAAGATTCCCCGTAGGTCTTGATATTGTCTGTCCCCCACAGCACCACCGAAATGGTCTCAGGATAGTGCCCGCCATTGCTGCTCATCTCCCGATCCAAAAGCCGCTGTACCACCCGTTCTGCCGATTGCACCGCCGCCGCCGTGGGAATGGACTGGGGATCCAGGGCATACATATTTTTTCCCGTAGGCAAGACATTGGGGTTACGGATGGGATCCCCACCAGGCCCAGGGGTGATGTACTCTCCCTCCAGGGCGCGAATCAGGGATCCCAATTCATGGTCAGCGGTGACTTGCTTGAGGCACTCTTCTAAAAATTCAAACAGAGGCTTACAGTCCTCAGCTTTGACATTGGCAAATCCAGCTTCCTTCAGGGCTTGGATCCAGGGGGCAGGACGACCGAGATTCAAGAAATTAAGTTTGCTCACCGCCCTAATGCGTCCATCTGCATCGGTTTGTTCTTTGACCAGGGCAGCAACAGCTTTTTGGCAGGCCTGGTTGATCTGATCTAGGAGCTGAATATCGGCGAGATTACCGCGGTTGCGCTGTTGATAGATCTCGTCAATGTCCCGGTTAATGCTGTTGGCAAGGATCCGCGGCAGTCCTAGGATCTCTTCTTCTGGGCGATCCAAGCTGGCAATACTCACCAAGGTGGCAATGGCTTCCTCGGCGGTGGGAGGCGCGCCAATCACATGCAGCCCACAGGGGAGCAGCCGCGATTCGATTTCCATTAGCTTGGCGTAGATCTGCCCGATCACCCTGTCCCGTTCCGCTTCACTCAGGTTGGCAGCATCCTGCTCCGGCAATTTCACATCCTGATCCAAATTGACTTGACGGGCTTTTTCGATCACCGTATTGACAATTTGGATCCCCCGTCCACTGCTGCGCAAACTGGAGTAGGAGCCAATTAATTCCTTGAGTTCTTGCAGCCCCTTGTAGAGTCCGGCATTTTCCGCCGGGGGCGTCAGATAGCTAATGGTGCAGGCATAGCCCCGCCGCTTGGCAATGGTGGCCTCCGAGGGGTTGTTGGCGGCGTAGTAATAGAGATTGGGCAGCGAGCCAATCAGATTGTCGGGATAACAACTGCCAGACATGCCGTTTTGCTTGCCAGGCATGAATTCCAGGGATCCGTGGGTGCCAAAGTGCAGCACTGCATCCGCCTGCCAAATCCGCTCCAAATAGGTGTAGTAAGCAGCAAAGCCGTGGTGAGGGCTAGCCGACTTGGAAAAGAGCAGGCGCATGGGATCCCCCTCGTAGCCGAAGGTGGGCTGCACGCCAATAAAGAGGTTGCCGTAGTGCTTGCCGTAGATGAGCATATTCTGCCCGTCGGTGTTGAGTTGACCAGGGGCTGGCCCCCAGTAGGCTTCAATCCCCGATAAATAAGGGGTGAGGCGTTCGTAGTCCCGCACCGGGATTTTGGCGGCAATGTTGAGTTCGGGGCTGGCTAATTGGGCCTGGGCATCGTGGAGGATCTCTTCCATCAAGGCTCTGGGTTCGGCAGGGAAGTCCCCCACGTTGTAGCCGTTGTTCTTCAGGGCGGTCATAACCCGATGAATAGAGGCAAAGACATCTAAATAGGCGGCGGTGCCCACGTTGCCTTTGTCCGGGGGAAAACTAAAGACGGTGATGGCCAGTTTTTTCTCCAGCTTGGGTTTGCGCCGCAGATTGGCCCATTTGATTGCCCGCTCCGCAATCAATTCAATGCGGTCGTGCATGGCGTGGGCTTTGCCGGTGGCCCCATCCCGCCCAGACAGAATAATCGGATCAATGGCCCCATCTAATTCGGGAATGGCAATTTGCAGGGCTACTTGCACCGGATGCAAACCCAGATCGCTGTCTTCCCATTCTTCTGTGGTTTGAAAGACCAAGGGCAGAGCCACCATATAGGGGCGATTTAACTTCTTGAGGGCTTCCACAGCTTTGGGATGATCCTGCCGGGCTGGCCCCCCCACTAGGGCAAACCCCGTCAGGGACACCACCACATCCACCACCACCGTTGTGCCCCGCCAGAAAAACTGCTCAATGGGCTTAGAAAAATCCAAGCCACCGGCAAAGACCGGCAAAACCCGTGCCCCCCGGGCCTCCAGTTCCTGCACCATGGCCACGTAATGGGCATCATCCCCGGTCACCAAATGGGTGCGCTGTAACACTAACCCCACACAAGGAGCCAGGGGATCCCGCAGATTTTCGTCAATGTCCTCCCGCTGGTTGTACCAGTCCCAGTAAGCCTGGGCATCCTCAAACATACAAGGTGCCAGGGGATGCCAAATGCCCAGGTCAGGGTAAGTCACGGGATCCCGGAAACTGAGCTTGCCCTTGAGGGCAGGGAGATAGCGATCCGCCAGCATCAGCAAAAAGTTCTCCAGGTTATCTGGGGATCCCCCTAGCCAGTACTGGAAGCTGAGCATGAAATTGCGGGCATCCTGGGCTTTGTCGATGGGGAGATACTTGAGGATTTGGGGGAGGGTACGCAACAGCTTGAGCATGGCATCTTGAAAACCGGCCCCCGCTTTTTCTTTGCGCTTTTTCATGAAGCTGGCAATCACACTCTTGGACTGCCCAATCTGTTCTAGAGAAAATGACCCCATTTTGTTCAGACGCATCACCTGGGGCATGGAAGGAAAAACCACCACCACATCCAACTGCTCCCGCACCGCACTGACGGCAGCCACCACCTTCTCCGCCATGTCCTCAATGAAGATCAGGGAGCCAATAAACACATTGGCTTGGGCTAGATCCCGCTGAAAATTGGCGTAGCCTTGGGGATCCCGCAGTTCTTCCACGAGATAGCCGTGCAATTCCACCGCCAAATGGGCAGAAGTCTGGTTAATCCTACGGGCAGCAGCGGTGAGGGCACTTTGGTACTGCGGCTCCAAAACCACATACACCACTCGCATCACCACCCGCTGGTCAGTCCCAGCCGGAAGAACTTCACGCACCGTGGGCTTGACGAGAGTGAACATGCAAAACTCCTGGAACACGCAAAACAGACAGACAGGCAATCAGGCATGGGTATTCTCCCCTACCATGATTCTCGTTGTACCAGAAAATGTCCGGGATCCCGATCGGTAATGGCATTTCGGCAATATTTCGCAATGTCATGGGAATGTGAACCCCGTTTGCGTAAAATGTCCAGTCACAAACGGGTCATCGAAAATCAAAAGCCTTTAGGTTTCGATGGAGAGGGTGCGGATCCCGGAAACCCGATTGCAGGTGATGCCGACGATAAAGACCTTGACTTCAATGGTGCCGACTTTGTAAACCACGACGGTGTCATAGAGGCTGGTGAGGACTTGGAGCAGATTTTGGTAGCGCAGAGCAATGGCCCGTTCCTCGTCGTTCATGTCCTCCCGCAGGGTACTGACAAAGCGGAGGTAGTCCTCTAGCTGACGCACTTCAAGGGGTTGCTCCTCCTGTTCAATGAGGGTCAAGAAGGCTGCAGGGGTGGGCAGGGCCTCGTAGCTGCCCGGTAACTCCCAATACTCCCAGGGATAGTCGGATTCCGAAAGCCAGAGTAAATCAGCAATGGCAGGCTCCAAGGCAGCAGCGGGGTCAGGGCATTGGGGATCCGGGCTGGGGGTCAGGGTGGGAGTCGCTGAGGGCGGTACACCAGCATCAATATCACGAATACCGCCACCATCGACAGAGAAGGTTGTATTGCCTGTGGCACACCCCGCCAACACCACTAACCCCAGTAACCCTAGTGCCAAGGCTTTCATCATGCCACGTCATTTTTGCTTGATTTTTGCTGAATTTTTGTTCGATTTTGGGTTGACTTTTGCTTGTGCCTGTTCTACTTATGATTGCAACATACATTCAGGCTCCCGACCTTTAAGCCTAGGTTAGGGTTTGGTTAGCAGGGATTGCCTTTCTGCCTTCACCCGCCCACAATCAAAGGTAATTCCTTCAGAACGGGCAGTCTATGTCATCGGTGCTTATGCCCCTTGCTGCGGGCTTTGAAGAACTTGAAGCCATTGCTGTCATCGATATTCTCCGCCGCGCTGAGACTACGGTCACTGTCGCGGCTCTCACGCCCACCCTCCGGGTTACGGGCAGCCACCAGATCACGGTGGAAGCCGACACCACCCTAGCGGAGGTGTTAGCCGCTCATCCGCATCCCAGTACCCACTTTGATGCCCTGGTTCTGCCTGGGGGACCCGGTACCCAAGCTCTGCATCGGGATCCCAGAGTCATTGATTTGCTAAAGGACTTTGCGCAAAACAACCGTCTCCTGGGTGCCATTTGTGCTGCTCCCACCGTCTTGGCTGCCCAAGGACTCCTAGCTGAGCACGCCGCCACCACCTACTTTGATCCCACTGCCTACCACCAAGCCCTGCACGGTCAGGGATCCCTGGGCTTACCCCTCGGCCCGATTGGGGAGTACCGCCTCGATGCCGTGGTGGTTTCGGGATCCCGGATTACCAGTCGTGGTGCCGGCACTGCCGTAGATTTTGCCCTCACCCTGGTGGCCAAACTGGTGGGGATCCCCACAGCCCAACGCATTGCTACCGGGATCCATGCCTCTTGGCAGCCTCAGTGGGTCAAGGACTCAAAGGGTACAGATTTAGATAAGGGGAACGTCTAGGAGCCTGGTTCTGGTTCCGGGATCGTTACAATAAACAATGAGCAATGCCTGACAGTACCCGCCAATGCCCCTTCCCTCTGTGTTTTCTTCCCAGCGACTGTGGAATGTGGCAACGGGACTGGCTGTCTTGCTGGCAGGCTATCTCCTTTTGAGCAGTTGGTTTCAGCCGCCGCCGCAAACCCAGTTGGATTTATTCCAGACCAACCTCACCCTGCAGGCCAGCCGCACCCTGGATCATCCAGAATATGAACCTTGGGCCAGTGGGCTTTTGGGACGGGAAACCCTGACGGTGGCCCGATCTCGGTATGAAGAGGTGATCCAGCGAGAACAACGGCGCAGCCACAGGGAGACTGCCACCCTGGAAGCCCTGCAGATTCGCCTGGGGATTATCCTCACCCAAACTGGCGATGTGGAGGGGGCACTGGCAACCTGGGCAGAAATCAAGGGGGATGCCAACCGTCCTCTGGCTGCGGTTCTGTCGGGTCTGTGGGATAACCCCATTCGTTTACTCCCCGATGCGGAGGAAGTGATCAGCCGTCATTTGGAGGGGTGGTTTGAAGGGGTGGCCCTGCAAAGGTTACTCAGTTTGCAGCAGCGGGGAGATGCCCTCAATACTCTTAGCCAGCAAATGGAGCAAGCAGGGGTACGCGCTCTGACGCGCTTGGTGATTGCCGCAGGGTTACCTCTGTTGGGATCCCTGGTGGGACTTGGCATCGGTGGGTTGTGGGTGACCTGGCGGATCTGGAAGCACCTGCCGTGGTGGGGTAAAAGTTGGTCGGTGCCTTGGTCGGGACAGGAAGTCCAACAGCTTCTCACGGCGTGGTTTTTTGTGTTTTTGCTCTCAGGGCAGGTGATTCCCGTCCTCTACCAGCGCGCCATCGGGATCCCGGCATCCCAGTGGACAAGTTGGCAACAGGCAGTGGCCCTGGCCCTCACCTACAACGGGGCAGTTCTTGTGGGCGGGATCTTGATCTATCGGCTGGGACGGCGCTACTACCCCTTGGGTCGGGAAGCGTGGCGGTGGCGGTTTGCCGATGCGTGGCCCCTCTGGGGTGTGGGGGGGTACTTGGTAGCCTTGCCTTTGGTGGTGGTGGCCAGTTTGATCTCCCAGCTCATTTTTACGGGGAGCGGCGGCGGTAATCCCATTTTGCCCCTGATCCTCAACAGCCAGGGGTGGGGGCCGCGGCTGCTGTTTTTGGCGGTGATCTCGATTTGTGCGCCGGTCTTTGAGGAACTCCTGTTTCGCGGGGTGGTTTTGACAACCCTGAGCCAAAAGCGTCCTCAATGGCAGGCGGTTCTGATCAGCGCGGTTCTCTTTGCCATTGCCCACCTGAATCTGGCTGATCTTTTGCCCCTTACAGTTTTGGGAGTGATCCTGGGTACGGTTTACAGCCACAGCCGCAATCTCTTGGCTGCCATTGCCCTCCACAGTCTCTGGAATACGGGATCCTTTGTGGCTTTGCTGGTGCTGGGAGGGCAGTGATGCTGCGGTTTTGTAAGCCCCGCACCTACCATGACCCGGTGCATGGCGCCATTCGCCTGGATGGCAGTCGCGCAGAAGAAGCCCTCCTGATTCGCTTGATTGATACCCCCGCCTTTCAACGATTGCGCCGGATCCGACAACTAGACACCGCTTACTTCACCTTTCATGGGGCCGAGGGATCCCGATTCACCCATTCCTTGGGGGTCTTACAGGTAACGCGGCGGGTCTTTGATCTTTTGGCCAGTCGCTATCCCCAGTTACAGCCCTACCGGGGATTAGCCCTCTGTGCCGCTCTCCTCCACGACATTGGTCACAGTCCCTTTAGCCATGCTGGGGAAAAGATGTTCGGCTGCCACCATGAGCGCTGGACCCTGCGGATTTTGCAGGAAGAACCCCAGATTCACACCCTGTTAGAGCGCTTTGATCCCACCCTCCCGGCTGACATTCGCCAAGTCCTGACCAAAACCCATCCCATTCTCCTTTTGACCCAGTTGGTCTCCAGCCAGTTGGACTGTGACCGCCTCGACTACCTGCTGCGGGACAGTCTCTACACCGGCGCTCAATACGGCCGCCTGGATCTGGATCGGATCCTGACGGTGCTGGACTACGACCCAGAACGCACCGATCTGCGCATCCCTGCCCGCAAAGGACTCGGTGCCATTGAACACTACCTGGTGGTGCGCTACTTTATGTATTCCCAGGTTTATCAGCATCCCAAAAGTATGGCGGCGCGGTTTCTCCTGGAGCGGCTCTACCAGCGGGCACGGCAGTTGATCCTGGCGGGATCCCTAAAAGCGGACGAAATTCTCACAGCTTGGTTGACCGACAACGTGGATCAGCTTTCCCTACGGCAGTTTTTGATGGCCGATGACATTGCCTTTACCTATCCCTTCCCCTTTTGGGCAGAACATCGGGATCCCGTTTTGGCGGATTTGGCCAGCCGCTTTCTCAGCCGTAATCTCTTTACATCCCGCTTGATTTCCAGCGTGCCCCCAGCCCAACAACAAAACCTCTACAAGCACCTCTACCACAAGCTAGGGGAGCGCTACGGGGATCCCGAAAGTTATGTATGTATTCGACAGTCCCATGTCCAGGGCTACACCCTGTATCACCAGGGCATTGAACTAGAGACCGATCAGGGCCGAGTCGAAATCGCCCAGTTATCCCCCCTGGTGCAGGCCTTAACTCGGATTGAGCCGCAAACCTGGCTGATTTTTCCCAAGGAATTCGCCCCCGATGTGCAGGAGCTTTTGACCTGAGCAGCTTAAAAGTCTGATCATTCCAAATAGCAGCAAAACTTTTGATTGATTGTGGGATCTATTTGGCAGGAGAAATCCACTCCCCTCACCCATTTTGGCAGAGGGATTGGGGGTGAGGGCAAACATACCTTTGTCACACCAATGCTCAAATCTGCCTGGGTTAGGGATCCCAGGCATGGTGTGGGGGCACAACTGCGTCTAAAAACTGGGCACTCAGTTCCCACAGGGTTTCCAGACAGTCTGTGAGGGCGTGGTCGCTGGGAAGGGACACCAATTTCACCCAAGGGCGATGCCTGGCGTAGTCTTGACTAACCTGGAGGGGAATCACCCTATCGTAGATCCCGTGCAGGATCAGGGTGGGGACGGGGCGGGTGAGGCGCTGGTCATCATAGGTGCGGGCATCGGTGACAAAGGTGAAATGCAGCGGTTGGGCACTGCCGGTGCCGTAATGTTCGATCCAGAGCACGCCTGTTTCTTGCCATGTCTGTTGCTCAGCGGGGCTGAGGCGGGGCCACCACTGTGCCACAAAATCAAAAGCAGGAGCCAGTAAAATCAAAGCCTGCACTTGGGGTTCCGTCTCGGCTACCCAACTGGCCACCCAGCCCCCCAAACTGGATCCCACCAGCACCACAGGTTCATCCGGCCCAGCTTTGATCCAGTCCTTGACGGTTTGAATCTCCCGGCTGATGGTCAAGGTGGCAAAACTAGGCTGATTGAAATCAAACAGGTGCAGGTCAATCCCCCGTTCTCCTAAGCGCTGCTGAAAAAACCGAGCCTTAGCCGACCTAGGGCTGGAGGCAAACCCATGACAATAGGCGTAACGCATCTCGGCTATCCATTCTGATGGCGGCTTCAGGTTGATTCTAGGGCTAAAGCTATGCTGGGGTGAGCAACGCCAAAGGAGACACAAATGGCAGCTTGGTCGCAAAAACTGAAACCATGGGGGATCCCGATTGTGCTCCTGGTGGTGGGTGGCTTGCTGTTTTGGCGTTTTGGCCGCGAGATTTCCAGTACCTTAGCGGCTGCTCTGACGTGGGTAGGTCACTGGGGCTGGGTGGGTGGGATCCTGTTTATCGCCATCTATGCCCTGGCCACGGTGCTGTTCTTACCAGCCTCCTTACTCACCCTGGGAGCGGGAGCCATCTATGGTGTTTTTCTAGGGGCATTTTATGTGATCATTGGCGCCACCATTGGGGCCAATTTAGCTTTTTTGATCGGGCGATACCTAGCCCAAGAGCGCGTTAATCAAATCATGTCTGGGATCCCGGCATTTCATGCCATCAGCCGCGCCATCGGTCAAGGGGGCTGGAAAGTGGCAGCCTTGATTCGCCTGTCTCCAGCCTTTCCTTTTAATATCTTGAATTATGCCCTAGGGCTGACATCCATTTCTTTTGTGGACAACATCATCGGCACAGCAGGCATCATCCCCGGCACCTTGATGTATGTTTATCTTGGCTCCCTGGCTGGGGAGTTGGCCATGGCAGGAACCAGCCCAGCACCAGATCCCCACACCCAACAGGTGCAGTGGATTCTGCGCATCCTTGGTTTGATTGCCACCATTGGGGTCACCATTTATGTCACTCGTCTGGCCCGCCAAGCCCTGCAAGAAATGCATGAACAGAACCTCAGCCCATAGCACCACCCGCTTTGAAAATGAAAGAGGTGAATCTGACCCAAAGACCCCCTAGAGATTGTGCGCTAAAATCAAACAAATCACTTGGTTTCCGTTCCATGCCTGATCCTCGGCTTGATCCCTCCCGTTATCCCGAACGCCGTCCCCTCAGAGACTATGCCGAACCTGAGTGGCAAACCTTTAATGCCCTCCCCCCTCCCAGTGCCAAACTGGGGTTTCCCGCCACCGAAACCGCCACGGCAACAGCAATCGGAACCGAGGTCAAGCTGGCCACCTGGCAGAAACGGCTGGGGGCCTTTGCCCTGGATATGGCCGCTGGTTTGGGAGTGGCCTATCTCGCTCAAGGGGTGGCCGCTCTCTTGGGGGCCAGTGGCAGCGGTATGGATGTGGTTGGTTACAGCGCCTTTTTCCTGACCTGGATGATCAACCGCGGTTACTTGCAATCCCGTCCCCAAGGGCAAAGTCTGGGGAAATGGCTGATGAGCATCAAAGTGATTGATCCGGAAACTGACCAATCCCCAGGGATCATCCGCTCTGTGGCCCGAGAAGGGGTGACCTCGATTTTTCTGCTCACGGAGGCTCTCTTGGTTCCCCTTGCTGCCGATAGTTTATTTGCTGTGTTTGATAAAGAAAAACGCCAAAGTATCCACGACCGCGCCGGTCGCACCTTGGTGGTCGAAGGGGAAGGCTTTGACCTGGATGAGAAAGCCCTAGCTGCCTTGAGCGAGGTCTTGGATGGGGAAGCCTTGGCGGACTTGAAAGCCAGCCTCAAGGATCTGGCTGACCAAGCCCAAGAAAACGAAACCATTGCCGAGATCACCGACCAAGTCAAACTCCTCAGTCGGCAGGTGCAGCGCTCCAGCCAGCGTACCCGCAAAAATCTGGGGAATTGGCTTGAAAATATCAAGGAAAAATTTGATAATTGGTGATCGCGTCCAAATCCTGAGAATCCTATGGCCAAGAATAAAGGCGCTCGCCTGATCATCACCCTAGAGTGTACCGAGTGCCGCACCAACACAGCGAAGCGCTCCCCTGGTCTAAACCGCTACACCACCATGAAAAATCGGCGCAATACCACTGCCCGGCTCGAGCTGAAGAAGTTTTGCCCCCACTGCAACAAGCACACCATCCACAAAGAAATTAAGTAGATCAAGGTATACACTCTATGACAACTTATCTCCGCAAGCGTCTATCCCCGATTAAGCCTGGGGATCCTATTGATTACAAAGACGTGGACTTGCTTAAGAAATACATCACCGAGCGGGGGAAAATCCTGCCCCGGCGGATCACAGGGCTGACTGCTAAGCAACAAAAGGACATGACCAATGCCATCAAGCGGGCGCGGATCATGGGGCTATTGCCTTTTGTCAATAAGGAAGGCTAGGCAACTGGCAGGGTATCTCGGTTCTGTGGCAGCATAAGCCTAGAGTCCGTGGGAGGGTCAAACGTGTCCCGTTCTGTAGGTGGATTAGGTCAATTGTGGCATCTGCCTTTGGTGGCAGTGATTGCTTTGGGCATAGGGATGACTGGCTGTACCCAATTGGGTCGCTTTGGCATTGGCACAACTGCTATTGGTGAGATAACCCGGGATCCCGGTCGCTATGAAACGGTGACGGTCAAGGGGAAAGTCAGCAACCAATTTAGTATCTTTGGGGCTGGGCTTTATCAGGTGGACGATGGCACTGGCACGATTTGGGTCACGACTCAGTCTGGTGTGCCGAGTATGGGATCCCAGGTGGTGGTGCGTGGCCAGGTGAATTTGGGGATCAATATTGGTGGGCAAAACTTTGGTGTGACCATGGTTGAAGCATCCCGGCAGGTTTTTTAGAGTTTTTTGTTCTAGCGTTTTTTGAGCGAGCTGGGCATGAGGCGCTGGCGCTACGGGATCCGAGTGATGTCTGCCTGTCTTCTGCTCTTGGCGGTGGGGGTGATGGGGGTGTGGCATGAGGCTGGGCAACCGGTGGGTGGGGATGCCCCGATTCGTGTTGTGATTCGTCCCGGCAGTAGTCTGCGGCAGGTGGGATCCCAACTTCAGCAGGCGGGGGTGATCCGTTCTCAGTGGGCGTGGGATCTACGCAGTCGTTGGCAGCCATGGGTGGTGAGGGCGGGTACCTATGACCTTGATCCCCGGCAGAATCTGGCGGGGGTGATGGAGACCTTGGCTAGCGGACAGACAGTGCAGGTACGGATTACCATCCCTGAAGGCTGGCGGATTCGGCAGATGGATAGGTATCTCCGTGAGGAGGTTGGCATTCCCGACTTTGAAGGGGCGGTGGCGGATTTTGCGGCCCTGCCTTGGATCCCGAAAACGGCACCTTCTCTGGAGGGCTTTCTCTTTCCTGAGACTTATTTTTTGCCGATTGAGGATCTTTCGGCGCCGGCTTTGATCCGGCTGATGCTGCAGCAATTTCAAGCCCAGGCTTTACCGCTTTGGCAGGCCCACACCCCCCCGCCGGATTGGGATGTGTTGCAGTGGGTCACCTTGGCCAGCATTGTGGAAAAGGAGGCTGTTCTGCCCCAGGAGCGGCGGTTGATTGCCGGGGTATTTTGGCAGCGACTCCAACGGGGCATGCCTTTGGGGGCGGATCCCACCATTGAGTATTTTTTGAATATCCGCCAGACTCCCACCCGCCGTCTCACTTTTGCTGAGGTGCGGATCCCCTCGCCCTACAACACCTATCTCAATCCGGGTTTGCCCCCGGGGCCGATTGCCAGCCCTGGACTGGCCAGCCTTCAGGCTGCTTTGGATCCCGAACCCACGGACTATTTGTACTTTGTTGCCAGGTATGACGGATCCCATGTATTTAGCCGCACCTTGGCGGAACACGAAGCTGCCCAACGGCAAATCATCCGCGATCAAGCCGCCGGTTCTTGAGATCAGACTCAACTGGCAGCTTCTGGAGGGCTTGAAAGATCTTGCCCAGAACAAATGCTTGTGCTGACACCCTCAAGATTACTTAAGATAACTTAGATACCGTATCCACCCTATGCCAATGGAAGATTCAGGCACCGATCTTAATCTGAATGGTCTCAGTGGGATCCTGCGCCGGCTGGCAACACAAACCAAAAAACTCAAGAGCGCTGACCAGGTTTGGGATCTGGTCAGCAGTCAAAAACACCTCAAGGAGCTGGAGCGGGATCTGGCCCAATTGGCGAACCACGGGATCCCCATCTACCAAGCCTTGCAGCAGCGCTGGCAGGAACAGCACCGTGCCCTAGGGGATCCCGATTATGCCCGTGACCTAGAAGCTGCCTTGACTGAATTAGCAATCCCCTGGCAAGGGAAGTTTCCCAGCTATGAGCTGTTACCCCTCAAATTCACCATCAGCCTGGATCCCCCCAGTGCTGTTCTCACCCTAGGGCGGAAACAATGGAAAAAAACAAATGCTCTAGCCCCGAAGAGCCTCAGTCAGTGGGTGAACCAACATTACACCCGTTTGAGGAAACGCCCATTTCAGCGAGAGCACTTTTGTAAGGAACTCCTCAGTGCCTATGAATGCCTGAACCGCCTCCATAACCAGAGCCAGACCGTGAAATGGGGGCAGAGCGTCTCCCTCCTCGATGTCTATGATCTGCTGACCCTCCGGGTCAGCACCCGCCAGGAATACTCCAAGGTCTTGTTTACCTTTGACCTCAGTCAACTGCGCCAACAGGGAGATATGACCTACAAAGGCTATCGCCTGGAGCTAGCAGCAGTGCGGGATCCCGGTGCTAACCTCGTGCTGATGAACCGTCATCAAGAAGAACGGGTGGGCAGTCTGACGATCTACCAAGAATAGGTGACAATAAGCAAGATTACAGCCCCTAAGCAGGTTGAGCATGCCTGAAATCAACAGTGAAATCAACACAGCCCATGCCTGGCAATCCCTGCAAAAGGGGATCCCACCGACAGATCCGGACTTTTTGCAACACCTCACCCTAGGTCGGAAGGTCTGGCTGGACTATGTCAAGTCTGTGTATCTGCAGGAGTTGATTGCAGGCGGCGGCAGTAAAGTCAAAGTTGTGGTGGGCCCGGCGGGATCCGGCAAGACCCATCTGCTCCGCTCCGTCTTGGTGGATGCCCGTAACCTTGGTTATGCCACAGTGGAACTGTCTGCCACCACCCTCAAACTCCAGGATGTGGTCAGTTTTTACCGAGCTGTGGTGGGAGCTTTGGATCTGGAGGCGCTTGTGCAAGGCCTAGGGGCAGCGGTGATCCGGTCTTTGGGCTATGACCCCCAGGAGATTCCTGACCAGAGCCAGTTTTTACGCATCCTGACCAACCAAGAGGGCCTGCCCTGGGAGCAGGGAGAGCGCACTCTCCGTAAAGCCATTGCTACTCTTGTGGAAGGTCAGGATCTGGGGGCATCCTTCCGGACTTTTGTCTTTGATGTCATTCTCTATGGCATGATCCACCCCCAAGAAGAAGGGATCCGCCTGGCCCTGATGTGGTTGCAGGGAGAAAAACTCGACCGTCGCCAAAAACAAACCCTGCATTTATTCGAGAAACTGCAACCCAGCAATGCCCGGTACTGGCTCAATGCTCTGATTCGCCTGCTCCGTTTGGCCGGGATCCCTGGTTTAGTGGTTGTTATTGATGATCTCCAGGTTCTTGCGGCCCATCAGCCGGGATCCCAGCGCTATTGCTACAGTCCCCAAGCTGCCAAAGATGTGTGTGAATTTTTGCGCCAGCTCATTGATGACACCGAGCTTTTGGGGCATTTTTTACTTTTGATTGGCGGCCGCCCGGAGATGATCGAAGACGAAAAGCGGGGCTTCAAAAGCTACGATGCCCTGTGGATGCGCCTGCAAACCGAGATTCTCAGTACAGACTTCAATCCCCTAGCCGATGTCCTCAACAGTGAACAACATTTTCACGCGCAAGGGGAAGACTTTTTACCCCAGCTTCAGCAGCACCTCCTCACCCTCGCCACAACAGCAGGCTATCCCCTCAGTACCGCTGCCCCTGCCCAAGTTCCTGCCTTGGATCATCCCCTGCGAGATGTCGTGAGCCGCACCGCCAGCCAAGTGGAAATACCAGCCTCAGTCCAGACGACCAAAATGTGACGGGTTTCAAGCCCTGCCCTTCAGGGCATAAAAATGATAAAATCGCACTAGCGGCAGGGCATGTCGCCTTCAATGGACGTGTGAGCCAGTGTAAGACCCCAATCGGGGCGGTTGGCGATGATCCGTCTACCCACCAGGAGGCTGTGTAATGCAGCCAGACTGGGAATCCCCGTCGCTTCAGCGCGGGGAGGATGTCAATTAAAACTCTCTTGACCCTCACCCCCAGCCCCTCTCCCAGAGCGGGCCAGGCAGAGCGGGCGAGGGGAGTCTGGAGACGCATCTAGCAACTGGGAGCCGTTTGACTGCGGCTACAGGTCAATACTTCCTGGACATTTTCAGGACTACCGATGATCAGCGGAACCCGTTGGTGCAGACTGTGGGGCTGAATCTCCAAAATCCCTTGGGATCCCGTTGTGGCTACCCCCCCTGCCTGTGCCACTAAATAGGCCAGGGGACTGGCTTCATACATCAAGCGCAGTTTACCATCGGGTTTGCTCATCGTCCCAGGATAGAGATAGACCCCCCCCTGCAACAAGACCCGGTGAAAATCTGCCACCAAAGCGCCACTATAGCGAGCCGTATAGCCCTCGTGGCGATGCACATAGCGGATATATTCCTGGATCCCGCCCAGCCACTGACAAAAATTCCCCTCATTGACGCTATAAATACTGCCGCGCCGGGGAATCTGAATATCGCTGTTGGTGAGAATAAATTCCCCAATACTGGGATCAAGCGTATAGGCGTGCAGCCCATGCCCAATGGTGAGAAACATTTGGGTACTGGTGCCATAGAGAATATAGCCCGCCATTTTTTGCTGGGATCCCGGTTGCAACAAATCCTCGTGATGACCGAGGTCTTCTCCCTGGGCTTCAATCACCGAAAAAATCGATCCCACCGATAAATTCACATCAATATTGCTTGAACCATCCAGGGGATCAATAAACAGGGCATAACGGGAGAGGGGGCAGTTTTCTGCCAGTTGCGCCGGCTGGGTCATCTCCTCCGAGACAATTTTGCACACCAAACCACTGTGGCGCACCGCATTGACAAAGGCCCGATCCGCAAAAGCATCCATGCGCTGCTGCACTTCCCCCTGGACATTGATCTCCCCCGTGACCCCGAGTAAATCTGCCGCCAACCCCGCCTGGCTCAGGGCCCGGGCAATCATCTTTCCCGCCAGCCCAATCCGACTCACCAAGGCACTTAATTCCTGAGCTGCCCCGTCATAACGCCCTACCTGCAAAAACACATGCCGAGAAGGGGTGAGAAAATCTCGGCTATCTAAGACTGGAGCCACTGTCACCATTGCCATTCCTCCCAAGTCCTTTTTTCTAGCCTGGCAGATGGCGGCCACCCCCCAAGGAAGCTTTAGATTACCTATAGATTGCCCCTAGACCCCCATGCCTCTGATATTGCGGCGCTGGCTGCCCCTGGTGCTCCTGATCCTTTTCTGCGGGTTTCGGGATCCCGGAACCACCCCCCCAACCGCCTCGATGACCTTACAACTGTGCTGGTCAACCTGTGGTTCTGCCTTTGCCCTCGACCAACACACCATCACGCAATTTCACCAAGCCGCTGGCCGAGGGGATCTGGCTACGGTACAGGCTTTCTTGAACCAGGGGATCCCGGTGAACGCCCACAGTGCCCAAGGAGAAACAGCCCTGCACTTTGCTGCTGCCTTTGGTCACCTCCAGATTGTGAAGCTCTTATTGGCGCATCATGCCACTATCCGTGCCACCACGCAAGCAGGGGGGACAGCCCTGCATTGGGCAGCCCAGGGGGGGTACCGAGAGATTGTGCAGACCCTCTTGGAAAACGGAGCAGAGGTCAATGCCGCCACCCGCCAGGGTGTGACATCCTCCCGACGCTGACCCTACGGGTACAGCGCGGGCTTCCCAACCTCGCGGTTAGGCATTCCTGCCCCACGCCACTTGTCTAGGTCATAGACCCCCGACAGACCGACTTGACAGGCGGTTTCCCTTCCCCAGAGTCCCTGGGCTACTATGCTATGGTTTATCACAAAATAGCTACTGGTAAATGCTTGTCTCATCCCCTATGCGCAAAGCGCAGGCTACGCCAATGAGGGGAAGCAACAAGCACGGGGAGTCCATGTATCCCGACGCTGTAGCTAGCTTCCCGCAGGGTTGCTTTACATACAGCGCGGGACTTATAGCTCCCCGTACCCCTCATTAGTTAACGCCCCTGCATTTGGTGGCTGAGCATCACAACCCCGAGCTTGCCCGTCTGCTCATAGCTTATGGGGCTGATCTCAAGGCCCGCAGCCGGGCAGGAGAAACCCCCCTCGGTACAGCCCAGCGAT
>Ga0272446_1004110_pt1 | contig 17552 bp, 12 predicted proteins | sample YNPCB0061_FD_194587 | JGI IMG/M metagenome (GOLD analysis project Ga0272446, IMG submission 194587) | Hot spring microbial mat communities from Yellowstone National Park, WY, United States - YNP-CB-006-1 | ecosystem: Environmental > Aquatic > Thermal springs > Hot (42-90C) > Sediment | place... | reverse complement strand
TGCCGGGGCGGGCGCCGCCCTGGCCGGTGTTGCGCAACGCCCACTGGGAGGCGAACTCGAAGTCGTTCGGCAGCCGGACCGGCGGCTCGGTGAACAGGCGCAGACGGTAATTCGGCTCGACGTACAGTACGTCCGGGTGCGCGGCCAGTTGGGCCCGGGCGCGCCGGGCTTCGAGCGCATCCGCGGTCTCGACCACGACCAGGTGGGCCCACACTCCGGCCCGGGCGCTGGGCGCGGCCAACCGGGCCGCCGGTCGGGGCAGCGCGCGCAGGCTTTTCAAGCCCGGCGCGGCACCGCGCAAAGCGGCCTCGCGGGCGGCCGGGGCGGTGCCGTCGCGGAAGCGGACCAGGAGCTGGTTGGGCACGGGCGGCAAGGGCGGCGGCGCGTCGGCGGCTGCTTCCTCGAAGTCCACCGGCTCGGCCGGTAGCGCCTTTGGAGCCGACAGGAAGCCAGCGACCACGACGGCAGCGGCCAGCCCGAGTCCGCCGAAGCCGTGAGCAATCCGCTGGCGCCCACCGCGCCGGTTTGATGTGCGTTCTTGCACCGGGCGCAAGATAGCAGGTGCCGCGCCCGGGGGACGGGTTTTTGCGGGCCGAGCGGTCGCCGTCGGAGTCGGGCAACGTTTGACCGGCATCAAGGCGGCTCGCGCCGCGCCCGGCCAGGCTGCCGCCATGAACGTGACTGCAACGGCGACCGTGCTGGATGTGCGGACTCTGGCGCCCCGTGACCGGCATCCCACCATCTTCCGGTTCTGGGACGCCCTGGCCGAGGGCGAGAGCTTCGAGCTGGTCAACGACCACGACCCGGTGCCGCTGTACTACCAGTTTGCCGCCGAGCACACCGGCCGGTTCCGTTGGGAGTACCTCGAGCGCGGCCCGCAGACCTGGCGGGTGCGCCTGACCAAGGGGCAGTTTGCCGACCCGGGCTTCAGTCCAAAGCCCCGGCCGGCCGCGCCGCCAGCAGCCAAGCCGTCGGCCACGGAAGCGGTGGTGCTGGACGTGCGGCCGATCTTTGCCCGGGGCGAAACGCCGTGCGGGGTGATTGATGAGACCGCCGCGCGCGTGCAACCCGGGCAGCGGTTCGTGCTGCTGGTGCCCTTCGAGCCGGTGCCCTTGTACACCAAGCTGGGCCGGTCCGGTTTCACGCATCTGGGCAGCCGGTGCGAAGACGACGGTACTTGGCGTGTCGAGTTCTTGCGCCAGGCCGCCGCCGGGGGCGCACCGGTGGCCTGCTGTTGCGGCGAGGAATAAGCGCCCGGCGGGGCGAGACTCCGTCGAGCCCTTGCTTCTGATTTGGTCGGGCTAGCCCGGCCTTCCAGCCTCCCTTGCGCGCGGTCGGTGGCTTGCCGGGTCGGCAGGTTCCCCGCACCATGCCGCCGGCGTCCGCACGGGCGCCGGGACCAGATGCGCATCCTCCACCTGTTGGGCGCCACCGAGGACACCGGGGGCATCCTGACCGTGCTGCGCAACCTCCAGGCCGCCACGGCGAGCCGGGGTTGGGAGCACGTGGTGTGGATCAACGCCGCCTACCGCGAGGTGCGCGGACCGCCGTTGCGCTACCGGGTGACGCGGCACTTGGTGCAGGATTCGTTCAACCACCCCGCGCTGCTGTGGCGGGCGCTGCGGGCGCGGGGCGAACTGCGCGCGCTGCTGCGCCGCGAGCCGTTTGACATCCTGCACGCCCACGGGCGGGGCGGGTTCCTGGTGGCGTTGCTCGAGGCGCGGTTCGGTCGCCGCACGGTGGTGTTCACCAACCACGGTTACGCGCGCCGGCACGGGCTGTACCGCTGGGCGGCCCGGCAACCCCGGATGCTCACCTGCGTGCTCACGCCGAACATGGCCCGGCACTACGGCCTGCCGCCGGACCTGCCGAACCTCCATGTCGTGTCCGAGTGCTGCGCCGACGCGTTGTTTGACCGCCCGCTGGCCCGCGCGGCCGCCCGCCCGGCGGAGGCGCCGGTGCGGTTGGTGGGGTTGGGGAACATCGTGGCGTGGAAGAACTGGCACTTGGTGCTCGAGGCCCTGGCCCGGTTACCCGAGGCCGAACGGAAGCGGTTGGTCTTCGAGCACTGGGGACCGGTGCCGGGCGATGCCGCCTGCCGGGCCTACCACGAGCGGCTCGAGGCCCTGCGGCAGCGGCATCAACTCGAGGCCTGCGCCCGGTTCTGCGGGCTGTCCTTGGCGGTCGAAGAGGTGCTGCGCGCGGCGGACTGGTTTGTCCTACCTTCGACCAACGAACCCTGCTCGGTGGCCCTGATCGAGGCCCTGGCGCTGGGCGTGCCCGCGCTGGTCTCGGCCAGCGGCGGCAACGTGGACATCGTGCGCGCCGAAGAAACCGGCCTGCTCTTCGAGCCGGAGAACGTGACCAGCCTGGCGGCGTGTCTGGGCCGGATCGCGCGCGGCGAAGCGCCCGTGCGACCGCCCGAGCACATCCGCGAGAGCGTGCGCGAGCGCAGTGCCACGTCCGTGGCGGCGGCTTACGAGCGGGTGTACGCCCGGGCCCTTGCGGCCCAAGCCGCGCCCGACCGCGCTTGACGCCGGGGGGCGCACCACCTGCGCGCCGCTGGAGCCGGTGAAGCCATCCCGAAAGTCCGCGCTCCGCCGTGAACTGTGCCGGGGGTGCCGCTTTCGCGATTGGAGCGAGTTCTCGCTGAAATCCGCGCGCGGCTTCGCCGGGTTCCGCAAACGTTACGGGGGTTGACCGTCCCGGTCCTGGTGGGGTGGCAACTTGGAGCCGACGCCGAGTTTTGCAGGCCCCCGCAGCAAACGCCGCCCCCAAAAGGGTGCGCCCGTTCCCCGATTTATTTGGTAGGGCCGGGCTGCGCCCCGGCCGAAGGCGGCGCCGACACAGCAGCGCCCTACCGATTACCCACCGCCACGGGCCAGTGGCCCGTTCCACCCCCGACGTCGGCGCCGGCTCAGGGCTTGAGCACGATTTTGCCGGCGAGCACGCCGCTTTTGCCGATGGTGTTTTCTTCCTGGAGGCGATGGGCGGTCGCGGCCTCGGCCAAGGGCAGGACCCGGTCAATGCGCGGCTTGAGCTTGCCGCTGGCCAGCCACGCGTTGATGTCCTCGGCCGCCTCGCGTTGTTCGTCCGGGTGGGCGGAGAACATGACGAAGCCGTGAATGCTGGCGCCTTTGACGTAAAACGGCCCCACGGGGAAGGGCGGGCGGGCGTCGCGGCCGGCCATGATGATCACCCGGCCCCGACTGGCCAGGGCGGCGATGATGCGGTCGAAGTCCGGCTCGCGGGTGGTCTCCCACCACACGTTCACGCCGCCGGGGGTGATTTTGCGCAGGGCCAGTTGCGGCTCGACGTCGCGGTACACGATCGCGTAATCGGCCCCGAGCTTGAGGATGGCCTCGGCCTTCTGCGGGCTGCCCACCGCGGCAATGACGCGCGCGCCGGCCAGCTTGCCCATCTGGACCACGGTCGAGCCCACGCCGCCGCTGGCACCGTTGACGAAGAGCGTTTCGCCGCGCTGGAGCTGGGCGTGGCGGAAGAGCCCCAGGTGGGCGGTGATGCCCACCAGGGCGATCGCCGCGGCGGCTTCGTCGCTGACGTTGTCCGGGATGGGGTAGGCCCAGCATTCATCCACGAGGATGTATTCGGCAAAGGTGCCCTGGCGGCCCAGCAGGCCCTGGTTGGAGCCCCAGACGCGCTGGCCCGGCTCGAAGAGGGTCACTTCCGGGCCCACCGCCTCGACCACGCCCGCGAAGTCGCATCCGGGAATGAACGGGTGCGGCAGGTCCATTTTGACCGCGCCGCTGCGCAGGTAGGTGTCAATCGGATTGAGCGCCACGGCGCGCACTTTGATGCGCAAGCGCGCGCCGGTGGGCGGCCCGGGGTCGGGTAGCTCGCCGTACACGAGGGTTTCGGGGGGGCCGGGCTGGTGGAAGTAAACGGCTTTCATGCGCCGCGGCGCAGCTTGGCGCTCAGGGCGCGGCCAGGCAATACAGTTTGCGGTTGGTGCGCACGAACAGCTCGTGGTCCACGGCCACGATGGTCGAGCGCGTGCGGTCGTCCCCCGGCTCGCCCAGTTCGGCCCGGTGCACCACCCGGCCTTCGGCGGCGTCCACCACGACCACCTCCCCGCGGAAGTTCAGCAGGTAGATGCGGCCGTCAGCCCCGGTGGGCGAGGCCTCGTATTTGGCGGTGCCGGGCGTTTCGAGGCACCACTTGACCTGGCCGGTGCGCGGCTCGACGCGCGTCAACGCCTTGCGCAGGTCGCTCAGGACAAAAAAGTCGCCCAGGTAAAACAGCGGCGTGGGCACGTCGCTGGTCACATCGCGGGCCTGGTCGGATTTCCACAGGATGGCCGAGTCGGGCAAGACGCCTTTGCCGCCGGCCGCCAGGGCATAGACCGGGTCCTGCTTGGGCGCGCAGGCCAGGATGACGCCCGCGCCGGCCACGGGCGAGGGTACCAGGCGCCAGTGCGTGATCTTGCGGGGATTCCACGTGCCCCAGCGCCAGAGTTCGGCGCCGGTGGCGGGGTCGTGGCCGGTGATGCAATCGCCGCCGATCACCAGGATTTCCGCGCGGCCGGCGTGGGTGAAGGGCACCGGCGAGGCGTAGGACTCGCGGGATTCCTGCACCGCGTCGCTCGGGCGCACGTGCCGCCAGAGTTCCTTGCCCGTGGCCGGGTCGAGCGCCAGCAGGTAGGACTCGATCTTGCCGTCCGGCCCGGGCCGGCCGCGTCCTTGCACGGGCACGTCGCGTTGGAGCACCTGCACATAGAGCCGGCCCCCGTACAAGAGCGGGCTGGCGCCGTAGGTCCAGAGAAAGGCGAACTCGCCGTAATCCTGCGCCAGCGACCGCTTCCACAACGTCCGGCCCTCGAGGTCAAACGCCACGAGGTCGCCCTGGCCGTACAGGAAGACCACCCGCTCGCCGTCGGTGACCGGCGAGGGCGAGGCGAAGTTGCTGAGGTTGTCGCGGTGGATGCCTTCGGCCACGGGCTGCCGCCACAGCGCGCGGCCGGTCCGGCGGTCCAGCGCCAGGGCCACCAGGCCGCCGGCAGCGGTGTCGGTCGAGGAAACGAACACCCGGTCGCGCCAGACGATGGGCGTGGCGGCGGCCGGGCCGGGCAGTTCGGCGGTCCAGCGCACGTTCTCGGTGCGGCTGAACGTGGCGGGCAGGTTCGTGGCCGTGCTCGAACCGTTGTACGCCGGCCCGCGCCAGTGCGGCCAGTCGGCCAGGGCCGGAGCGGCGAGGGCAATGACGGTGATCCAGGACAACCCAGGTGCTTGCATCCGGCGAAAGTAGGGGCGGTCGCCCGGGGTGCAAATCAGAAAACGCGGCTGCCGTCGCCGGGGCTGCCGGGGCCTCGGGCCGGCGGTTTGGCGCGGCCCGGCGCTGCCTGTCCCGCGCGGCTGGAAACAACATTCCGCCGGTTCAGCGCGCGGCCGTTGCCCCGGGCGGGGGCGCGACCAGGTGGCGGAGCTGCTCCAGCGTGACCGGTGTCCGGGGTCGGAAGCGCGGACCGGCCAGGTACTCGAGCAGGCTGCGGCGGAATTGTCGCCGCACCGGGTCGGCGGCCAGGTCGTTTTCCAGGTCCACGCTGCACACGAGCAACCGGCCCCGGCCAACGCGGGCCTCGAAGACCAGGCCCAGGCGGCGGTTGGTGAACCAGTCGTCAATGACCTGCACGGTGGGCCGCAGCGCGCCCGGCAGTTCATCCAGGATCATCGCGCCGGCGCGGGTGACCAGGTACCACCACTGCCAGTTGCTGTGCGCGTCGGTGGGAAAGCCGGCCAGGAGCGGATGCTTCGGGTCGCACAGGATGCCCAGCGTGTGCGGCGCCTGACGGCCGGTCCAGGCGGTGTTCCAGAAGATGCTCGAAAATCCCAGCGCCACCGGGCCGCGCCGCGGGTCGGGGGCCACGCGCGCCGGCGGCACCAGCCAGAGCACCTTGCCGCCGGCCTCCAGCGCGGCCACCGCGGAGGCGTCCAGCTCGCGGACCACCGTCACGTCCGGCGGCACCTCGGTGCCGACGTCCGGCGGATAGACCCACACGTCCCAGTCATTCTCGAAGCGCGGGCGGGCGGCGCGGCCCGGGTCGGCCCCGGCCCCGGGCGCGGTTTCCAAACCCACCACCAGCCGGTACCGCGCCGGCGCGGGCAGACGGTGGAGGTCCAGCGCGATCCGCCCCAGCCGGAGGCCGTTGCCCAGCGGCACGGTCCGCGCCGCCAGCCGGCCCGGGAGGTACGCCCGGCCGTCGTCGCCAACGAGCTGGTACACGGGCGTCACTTCCGGCAGCGGCGCGGGGCCGAAGTGCGCGACCTCGAGGTCCGCTGTGAGCGTTTCGTCCGCGGTGAACACCCGTTTGGGCAACCGCGCCAGCGGCACGGTCGGCCCGCAGAACCGGCGGAACTCCGCGGCGCTCACGTAACCCTTGGGCTCCCAGAACGCGTCGAGCACGCCCACCAGCGCGGTGCCCTGGCCGGGGAAATCGTGCAGGTCGAGCAACTGGAACCCGCCCAGGCCCGGGGTGCGCAGCGCCGATTCGATCTCCTCCTTGTAGCAGAGCGTCTGGAGCCGGCCGGAGGCGTGCAAGAACTCGCGCGCCTTTCCGAGCATCCCGGCGGCCCGGAGCGAATCGCGGAAAATCTCGAAGTTCCGCGGCTTGAGGTAGCCGGTGTATTTGGTCATCTCGGCGAAGTTGGGATACACGCACCACTGGCCGATTTCGTGGCTGACCACCGGCACGGCGCGGGCGGCGACGTAGTCGCGGTAATCGCTGACCGTCTCGGGCGGGCGGGCGTTGATCCGCGATTTGAGGCCGGCGCCCCACGCCTGGATGCGCGGGTCGGGCGTGACGTGGAACTGGTTTTCCGGAATCTGCGGCCAGCCGGCGCCGCCCGAGTAAAGCCGGCGCGGATCGAGGGCCCGGAAATGGGGCACCCAGTGGCGGAGGTACTCGGCGTGGCGGGCGCCGCCCGGTTCGTTGCCCGCCAGCAGCATGACCAACGAGGGGTGGTTGCCGTAGGCGCGCAGGATGCGCGCCGCTTCACGGTACAGCCAGGCGTCCACGGGCCGGCCGTCACCCAGCGTGGTGGATTGATTGGGCCAACTGGCGCACTCGACGTGCAGGTACACGCCCAACTCGTCCGCAGCCCGAAAGGCGGCCTCGGGCGGACAATGCGAATGGAACCGCAGATGGTTCAGCCCATGCGCCTTGGCAGCCTGCATCACCCGGCGCCACGACGCGACGTCCGTGGGCGGATGCCCCGTGCGGGGGAAAATCGAGCACTCCAGCGTGCCGCGCAGAAACACCGGCCGGCCGTTGAGGGTGAACTGCGTGCCCGCCGTGGCGAACTCCCGCAGGCCGAACGTGGCCTCGGCCGTGGCCGGCGGACCGGCGCCCCCGGCGTCCAGCTCGGCCGTGAGCCGGTACAGGGCCGGGTGGAACTCATCCCAGAGCGCCGCGTCCGCGCCCAACGCGTGGGTAAATTCGAGCGACCCGCCGGACTCCGTCCAGCGCACCGGGTGCTCGGCCGCGAAGCCGCCGCGCGCCGTGCCGGACTCGGGCGCGCACCGCAACCGCAGCCGGCCGGCGCCCGCGGCCCCGGTGGCATTGCCCACGCGCACGCGCACCGTGGCGGCACGCTCCGCGGCGCGGGGGTACACTTGGAGGTCCTCGAGCCAGACCGGCGGCGTGGCGCGCAGCTCGAGCCGGCCTACGATCCCGTTCCAGTTGCCCTGGGTGTGGTCGCTCACGCTGTGCGAGTTTTCGCCCAAGTCCACGACCAGGCGGTTGTCCACGCGCACCGTGAGCCGGTACCGGCCGGGGGCCAGGTCCACGCCCAGCGTGTACTCGTGCGGCGTGGAAAGGCTGTCGTTGGTACCGAGGCACCGGTCGTTCAGCCACACCCGCGTTTCCCAGTGCGGCCGCTCCAAGAACAACACCACGCGCCGTCCCGCCCAGGCGGCCGGGATTTCAATCGTGCGCTGATACCACGCCACGCCCTTGTAGTACCGCTCCGGCTGGAGCCAGAACGGCACTTTCACCCGGCCCGGCTCGCGGTACCGCGCGTACTCCGGCGCCGTGAACCACGAGCGGTCCACAATCCCGCCCACCCAGGGCGTGTTGGTGCTGATGGGATCGCCGATCCCCTGGCCGGGCAGGGAGCCGGGCAGGCGCAACGTGCCCGGCAAAGCGCGGTGGAACCACGCTTCCGCCAGCCCGAGGTCCGCGCGGTCCAGCGCGTACCGCCACCGCCCGGCCAGCGAAAGGCTGGTCTCGGCATGGACGCCGGCGCACAGACACAACCCGGCCAACCACCTGCCCGAGCGCGCGAGAAAAGTCTTCATGGGAAACTCCGCCCGAAACCTAGCGCCGGCCGGGTGCCGGTTGAACGAAAAAAGTCCCGCTGCGATGACCGGTTCTGGCGCGGCGCGCAGACCGCGGGGCGCTCGCGGCAGGGGGCGCCCTTGCAGATTCACTTGCCGGGGCGGGGGCGCGGGCGCAAAAGTTTTCCCGCGGCAAAACCCGCGGCTGGCCTCGCCAGCCCGGCCGGGCGCCCGTAGCTCAGTTGGACAGAGCATCTGCCTTCTAAGCAGACGGTCCCGCGTTCGAATCGCGGCGGGCGCGCCACCGCCCGGCGGCGCCGCGCCCCGGCCCACGCCGCGCTTGCCTCGCTGGCGCCCCGCCCCGAACATCCCGCGTCATGAACCGCATCGTCGCCCGCTTTGCCCAACTGCGTGCGCAGCGCCGCAAGGGCCTCATCATCTACATCGGCGCCGGCGACCCGGACCTCGAGGCCACCCGCCAACTGGCCCTGGCCTTCGACCGCGCGGGCGTGGACGTGCTCGAACTGGGCGTGCCCTTCAGCGACCCGCTGGCCGACGGCCTGGTCAACCAGCTCGCCGCCCAACGCGGGCTGGCCGCCGGCGCCACGCCGCCGCGCGTGCTTGAAACCGTGGCCGCCATCCGCCGCGATTCGGCCATCCCGATCGTGCTCTACGTCTATTTCAACCTGCTGCACCGCCGCGGCGTGAAGGAATTCATCGCCGACGCCGCGCGGGCGGGCGTGGACGGGCTCCTGGTGCTGGACCTGCCGCCGGAAGAGGCGGACAGCTACGAAACCCTCATGCGGGACGCCGACCTGTGCGCCATCTGGCTGGTGGCGCCGACCACGCCGGAAGACCGCATCGCCCGCATCGCCCGGCGGGCCAGCGGCTTCATCTACTACGTCTCGCGCGAAGGCGTCACCGGCATGCAGGAGCGCGTCAGCGACACCATCGCGGCCATGACCGCGCGCATCCGGGCGCACACCGATCTGCCCGTGGCGGTGGGCTTCGGCATCTCGAACCCCGCGCAGGCGCGCCTGGTCGCGCAACACGCCGAGGCGGTCGTGGTGGGCAGCGCGGTGGTGGACCGCATCGCCCGCCTGGGGCGCGCGCCGGACATGGTCGAGCAGGTCGCCGGTTTTGTCCGCACCCTCGCCGACGCGGTCAAAAGCGTCTGAGCAGCTTCGTGAACCCGCGCCCGCCGCGACGATCTCCCGGTTCAGATTCATCCGCGCCATCCCCCGGCTCGCAAACGCCAGACGGGTGACTCCGGTTTCCAGCTCGCCATACGCTTTGCCGTTGTCCTCGGTGAAGAAGTGCCGGGGAAGACCGAAGGCATTTTCGTAGAAGGCCTGGCTGGCCGGGACATCTTGCACATTCAGAATCACGTAACCGAACGAGACGGAAGGAGTGCTCCTGATTGGTTCCTTGGGTTTGGCGGTTTGGTTTGTGGTTGCGCAGATCATCCCGACCGTCGCCAGCAAAAGCGAGCCGGCCGCGAGAAGCAGGTGGGTTGTCAAACGTGAAAGCTGACCGGAGGCGACAACCGGCACGAAGAGCACCCGCGCTCCAGCGCGAGCGCCTCGTTGCGCTGCGAGAGCGCGCTGTAACCCACCATGTCCGTGAACATGATGGCAGCCAGCTTGCGGTGTTCGGTGGCGGGGATCATTGCGGAATGCCAATGCGCCGGGCCAGCGCCTCGAAGCGCAGGTCCGAGCGGAGCGGGATCAACCCCGGATCCACCCGCATCCACAGCACGGAACTCTCCTTTTGGCGAACGGCCCGGTCCAGTCGCGCGAAGGCTTCGTCAAAGTCCCCCAGATGCGCGAAGGTGGCGACCGCTTGGTCGGCAGCGACATAACGGATTTTTCCCAGCTCATCCAATCGGTTGACCACCTCCAACGCCTCAGCGCGTCGGCCTTGCGCCGCCAGACTGGCGCCCAGACCGCCGAGGTTGAGCGGGTCATCGGGCTGCAAGCGCAGCGCCTCACGGAAGGACTGCTCAGCCTCACCATATCGTCGGGCCTTCATGTGAATCCACCCCAGGTTGAGATGCACTATGGCATTGGAGCGATCGAGGTCCAGGGCAGCGTGCGCTTGTGCCCACGCGTTGGAGATGTCCCCTTTGGCCATGTAGGCGTAGGACAGGTCGAGGAGGTAGCTGGGCGCGAGCGGATTTCGCCGAACCGCTTCCAAGCCCTGCTGCACGGAGGCATCCAATCGGCCCGCCGCTGCCAGGAAGCACGAGTAAGCATCGCGCGCCTGGGCCAGGTCCGGCGCCAATTCAATGGCCCGCGTGAGATGGCGCTCCGCTTCCTGCCAATCCCAGTCGCTAAAGAGGACAGCCATGCCGAGGGCAACCTGGGCGTCGGCCAGATCCTCCTGCAACTCGAGCGCCTTGCGGGCGGCCGCCTTGGCTTGGGGATAAGCCTGCGCGGGGGGCACATGGGTGATGGAACTGGCCGTCCACGCATCGGCTAGACCCGCGTAAGCGAGCGCAAAGTTCGGATCCAGGGCGATGGCCTGCTGGAACAGGACAATCGAGTTGGAATTGCCCGCTTGGTCGCCGCGCAACCAGTTCGCCCGCCCCTGCAGGTAAGCCTTCATGGCTTCGGAACTCTCCGTGGACCGCTTCGCCAGTCTGGCCTGGTCCACCGGCGTCAGCGTCATTCGGATTTCCTTCGCGATGTCGCGGGCCAATTCCTCCTGCAGCCCCGGCACCTCCCCCAGCCGACGCCGATGGGGGTCCGACCAGAGCACGCGGCCGTTGGCCACCTCGACCAGCGCCGGGATGATGAGCACTTCATTGCTCGCGGAGTGAACCGTGCCCCGGACGACGGCCGTCACCTGCAACCGCCGGCCTTGCTCCAAAGCCGCTTGTGCCGCGTCCTCGTGGTCCTTCGGCGGGGGCAATTGCAGAACCGTCAGCGACTGGATTCGGCTCAAATAACTGACGAGCAACTCGGTCATGACCCGCGCCCAGGCCTGCTGGTCACGATCCGGCGAATCGCTGCTCAGCCCGACCGCGAGGGACCGGATGGCGCCTCGGTCAGCATCCACCGCGCGAGGGTTGCGAACCCACCAGGCGGCCCCGACCAGAAGCAGCGCCACCGCCACCACACTGGCGCCCCCCAGGAGGAGGGTTAGGAGGCGCCGCGGAGGCTGGGCGGCGATGCCCGCGGGCCTGGCGGGCAACCTGCCCCCCGGCAACCACGGCAGCACCACGCGTTGCACCACCACCGGCAGCGCAATGTGCTTCAATTCCGCCGGACCCAGGACCGCCAGAGGCTGCTCGAGCTTGTTGCCCACCTGCCGGGCCACGTCCTCGGAGACGCAGATGCCGCCCGGCTCGGCCAGCGGTTCGATCCGCGCGGCGATGTTCACCCCATCGCCGTGGATGTCGCCGTCGCGCAGCACCACGTCGCCCACGTGAATGCCAATACGGATGCGCACCTGCCGCTCCTCAGATTGCGCCAGATTCCGCGTGTGCAACGCCGCCTGCACGTCAATGGCGCATTGCACTGCCGCCAACGCGCTGGGGAATTCGATCAGGAAGCCGTCACCGGTCGTTTTGACCTCACGCCCGCTGTGCTTGGGCAGAATGTCCCGCACGATGCGCCGGTGTTCCTCCAGCAACTCCAGGGCGAGGGCCTCGTTGCGCTGGCTCAAGGCGCTGTAGCCCACCATGTCGGTGAACATGATGGCGGCGAGCTTGCGGTGGTCGGTGGCGGGGGGCATGCAGGAAGACCTATTGCGAAGGCCGGAAGCGCCAGAGGCTCGAACGGAAGAACAGAGCGCTGGTCACCAGACGGCCCTCGTCATCCCAACCAGGCGCCTCCGTGTCGGCCTCCAGGTCGAAGGCTGGCTCCATTTCGCCCGTGCGCGGGTCGAGGATGGCGGCGGTCCAGAACCAGGAATCGAGCGGCGCCACGCGCACGGCGATGCGGCCGTCGGGATGAACGGCGTTGAAGGCGATGCCGTCGCTGGTGAGCGGATAGCGACGGGACATGCCAATCCGCTGCGTTTGGCCATCCGAAATCCCCCAGCGGGCCAGGTAGCTGCCCTCGGGATCGTCCACCTTCACCACGAGGAATTCGCCGCGCGGGTCAACCGCCAAAGAATTCCCTGCGCACAGCCGTTGCGCCTCCCCTCCCGTGGCCGGCAGGGAGAACACCGACCCATCCAGGGCAAAGTAGATGGTCCGGCCATCGGGCGAACCCGCCACCTCCAACGCCCGCCGCCGGGAGGCCCACGAGACCGGTTCGTAAGTCTTCACCTGGCGTCCGTCCAGCCCGGCGCTGGCCAGGCGGAACTGCGAACCCTCTCGCATCGTAAAGAGAATCCGGTTCGTCCCCAACCGCGCGAACGGCTGCCCGGAATCGGCGCGCGATTCCAGAAAAGGCCGCAGGTCCCGGCCCCGCTCGAGCACCATCAGCCGGCTGGCGCCCTGCCAGCCAATCGCGAACAGAAAGCGATTCCCTGGCAGGGGCAGCACCCGCCGGGCTTCGTTGCCGGGCGGAAGCGCAATTCGTTCGGTCGCTCCCGTCGCCTCGCGCCGGAGAATCTCGCTGGGCCGTTCCGACTGGTCGAGGTAGAGCGTTCCCGCGGCATCCAGGTTGATCGCGGTGGGGAGCGCGGTCAGTGAGGCCAGGGGCAGAATGGCCTCCGGCGTCTTGAGGTCCACCGCGAAGAGCCGGCGGACCGTTTCCGCGGTCTGCGTGAACAGGAAGTAGCGCCCGTCCGTGCTGAACGCCAGGCAATCGGTTTCTTCGAGGGGATGGTCGCGCGTGACGTTCGGGAGAAAGGGGTAAACCTCGCCCGATTGGCCGTCCACGCGCCACAGTCCGTAACGGGCCTGCGTGTCCACATTGGTCCGACCCCAGAAGACCAATCCGGAGCGATCCGCCAACAACGCGGTGCCGCGGATGAACCAGAACTTGGGGTAGGCCTGCAGGGGCCGGGATTGCTCCGAAGCGGGCGAGAACAAGTGCAGACGATATTGACCCTCCGCGACCCGCTTGCCGACAATGAGCGAGCCGTCGGCGAGCACGTTCGGGCTGTCGGCGTGATCCAAGACCAGGCGTTCCTCGCCGCCGAGCTTGGAGATCCGATAGATGCCGTTCGGCTCGCCCGCCACGTGGCTGTAGTAGATGTCCGCGCCGTTGGGCGACCAGCAAACCTCGTCGATCAGTCCGCGCGTTCGGTTGGTGGTGAGGATTCTCCATTCGCCCGAATCCACCAGCATCACTGCCAACTGATTCAGGCCGTCCACCATGACGCTGAAGGCCAACTCCTTTCCGTCCGGCGACAACTGGGGTGAGAAGGCGACCGCCGGACCTTCCAGCCGTTCTCCGCTCCAACCCTGACTGAACTTCGCCGGCGGAGCGGGCGGGGCCGGGCGCTGGGCACGGCCCAGAAGGAACGCCACCACCGCGACGACCACAACCCCCGCGCCAGCCAGCGCCTGTCGCCAACGGCGTGCCCCGCGGGTGACAATCCGCGCCGGCGCGCCGCGCTGCCAGGGCAGCACGACGCGGAAGACTTCCAGCCCGCCTTCGATGTTTTTCAACTCCGCCCGGCCCAACCGCGCGAGCGGGGCTTCGAGCTTGTTCCCCACCTGCTCGTGAACCGCACGCGACACCACGATGCCGCCCGGCCCGGCCAGCGGCTCGATGCGCGCGGCCAAATTCACGCCGTCGCCATGCACGTCGCCCTCGCGCAGCACCACGTCGCCCACGTGAATGCCAATGCGGATGCGCACCTGCCGCTCCTCAGATTGCGCCAGATTCCGCGTGTGCAACGCCGCCTGCACGTCAATGGCGCATTGCACTGCCGCCAACGCGCTGGGAAATTCAATCAGGAAGCCGTCACCGGTGGTTTTGACCTCACGCCCGCTGTGCTGGGGCAGAATGTCCCGCACGATGCGCCGGTGTTCCTCCAGCAACTCCAGGGCGAGGGCCTCGTTGCGCTGGCTCAAGGCGCTGTAGCCCACCATGTCGGTGAACATGATGGCGGCGAGCTTGCGGTGGTCGGTGGCGGGCATGGTCAATGAATTCGCCGGCGCAGCCAGTACTCTCGAAAGGACCGCAGCCGCGGCTATGACTCGTGGTCCTTCTGCCGGTTGGTGGCCGCTTTGCTGGCGATGATGTCGTCAATGTGGCAGACCGGGAAGCCCTCCACTTCCACGCGCCGGCTCCAGGCATCGGCGAAGCGTTTGATGCCGTCGGGGGCGAAAACCCGGTCGAGGTCGAAGGGACCGTTCTTGAGTTGAATGAAATCCTTGCCGCGCGACACCTCGCCGGGCTGAGGATCGGTCAAGCGGAAACCCAACTCGCGCAACGCCGCCACGGCCGCCTGCTCCGGGTTCCGGATCCAGCCCTCACGGGCCAGGGCCTGCAATTGCTCGTGCAGTTGGTCCGGGCATTCAACAACGATGGTTTTCACCAAGCGAGGATACCCGGGCACCAGCCCCCGAGCAACCCCGGCGGGTTGACGCGTGCGGTAGCCACCCGTCCGTGAACCGGAGGACGGCCGGCTTGCAGTACAAGGTGTTGGGGTGCGTTCGGGACCGCGGAAGAACACTACAAGCCGTGTCCGGTTTTTCCGGGCGCAGTTTCCACACGCGCGCTTGCCCGCGGGGGCTGCGGCACCAGGGACCGACTCACCGCGCCCCACGCTGGCGGCGGGCCAGTTGCGGGCCGGGCGCGGGGTACAGCCCCGGGCAGCAGCCGAAGTGCTCGTGGAAGGCCTGGCTGAAATGGCTCAGGCTCGAATAGCCCACCGCCAGCGCCGCCTCGGTGACGTTGTACCGGCCGGTGCGGAGCAGTTCGGCGGCGCGTTCCAGGCGCAGGCGGCGCAGGTACTGGGGAATGGTCAGGCCCATCTCGGCCGAGAAGGTGCGGCTCAGGTACCAGGCGCTGCAACCCACCCGCCGGCCCAGTTCCTCGAGGTCGGGCGGCTGGGCGGGGTCGGCCTGCAAAATCGCCACGACCCGCTCGACGCGTTCGCGCGCGACGCGCTTTTGCCGGTCGCAAAACAGTTCGGACTGGGGCTCGGGCTGGAACAGGAACAGGGCCGCCAGCTCGAGGGCGCGGCTTTCGTACCAGAGCACGCGGGCGGCCTGGACCAGCGGCGGATGACGCAGGGCCTCAGCCATCCGCTCCAGCTCGGGCGTGAGCGGGGCGGTCTCCGCCAAGGCGCCCTCGGCGGGCGGGGCGTCGAGCAGGGTTTTGACCAGCGGATGCAGCCCGGGCTCGCGGCCGTTCAGGCGCCGGGCCAGGAAGGGGCGGGACAGTTCGATGGTGTAAAAGGCGTGGGGCTCGTCCGGCAGGCGCCAAGCGCGGGGGCCGTCCGCGGCGCAGAGGTAGAAGACGGCGCTGCGCGGGGGCAGTTCGAGGGCGCGGCGGCCCTGTTGCAGGCGGCCGCGCCCGCTCAAGTTGAGGCAGATTTCCAGGCTTTGGGGGTGAAAACTGCGGGACCAGTCCAGTTGAAACGGGCACTGAAAGCTGTGCCACTCGATGCTGAAGCCCCACTCGCGAAAGCCGGCAAACAGCGGACACCACCCGGCGCACACCTCCCGCCAGGCGTCGCGCTCGGAGAAGCCTTCCGCCCCGGGGCACACAAAACCGCCCGCGCCGGTACAGGGCGCGAGGGCGCCAGCACCGGCGGCGGCGGCTTCCGGCGGGCGGGCGGGCTCGGGGGGCCGGCTCATGGGGCGCACTGTACGGGCGCGCGCCGGGCCCGGCAACCCGCCCCGGCCCAATCCGGGATTGCCGGCCGGGCCGCCTTTTGGTCCAACTGGGCCGGCCGCACATGAAAAAAACCGCCGCACCTTCGCCGGACCGGTACGCCGTCATCCTGGCCGGCGGGCGGGGCGAACGTTTCTGGCCGTTGAGCCGGGAGCGGACGCCCAAGCAACTGCTCAAACTGCTCGGACCGCGCTCGCTCCTGCAAGAGGCCGTGGACCGTGTCCGGCCGCTGGTGCCGTGGAAGAATCTGCTGGTGATCACCACCGCCGTGCAGGCGCCGGAAGTGCGCCGGCAGTTGCCCGGGTTGCCGCGGGAAAACCTCCTGATCGAGCCGGTGGGCCGCGACACCTGCGCGGCGGTCACGCTCGGCGCCGCGGCCGTGGGCGCCCGCGCGACCACCGCCGTCCTGGCCGTGTTGCCCGCCGACCACCTGATCCCGGACGCGAAAAAGTTCCAGCAAGTGCTGGCCGATGCGTTCGACCTGGCCGGGCGCGGGCAGGTGATCGTGACCTTGGGCATCCAGCCCACCGAGCCGGCCACCGGCTACGGCTACATCGAGCTGGGGCCGCAACTGCCGCCGCCGGCCGGGGTGCGGCGCTACAAGACCCCGTTCTTCAAGGCCGCACACTTCAAGGAAAAGCCGGACCTGGCCACCGCCGTCGAGTACGTCAGCAGCGGCCGGTACCGGTGGAACGCGGGCATGTTCGTCTGGTCGTTTGTGACGCTGACCAACGGCCTCGAAACCCACCAGCCGGCGATGTTCGCCGCCTGCCAGCGCTGGTTTGCCGCCGCCGCCAAAGGCCCCGCCGCGCTGGCCCGCGTGCTCGCCCGCGAGTACTTGGAGGTGCCGCGCATCAGCATTGACTACGCGCTGCTCGAGAAGGCGCACAACGTGGTCTGCGCCGACGCCGCCTTCGCCTGGGACGACCTGGGCGCCTGGCCGGCCCTGGCCCGTCACCTCAAGGCGGACGCCGCCGGCAACGCGGCCGTGGCGGACTTCGTGCACGTGGACGCCGCGCGCAACCTCATCTACGATGCGCGCTCCCGGGCCCGGCGCACGCCGGTGGCGCTGGTGGGCGTGCGGGAGGCCATTGTGGTGCTCACCGACGACGCCGTGCTGGTGGCGGACCGCAACCGGGCGCAGCAGATCAAAGAGTTGGTGCGCAAGCTGGCCCAATCCGAGGCCCACCGACACCTGGTGTGAAGCTCCCGGGCCGGCGCGCCGCCGGCCGTTTTGCCCCGCGATGAATGTGGAGTTGCGCAAACGCTTTCAGTTCGAGGCCGCCCACCGGCTGCCGCACTTGCCCGAGACGCACAAGTGCTGGCGGCTGCACGGGCACAGCTTCGTGGTCGAGATCGCCGTGGCCGGCGCGTGTGACGAGCGACTGGGCTGGCTGGTGGATTACGCCGAGCTCAAGGCGGCCTTCAGCCCGCTCTGGGAACAGCTCGACCACCGCTACCTCAACGAGGTGCCGGGGCTGGAAAACCCCACCAGCGAAAACCTCGCCCGCT
>Ga0272446_1004109_pt1 | contig 17552 bp, 12 predicted proteins | sample YNPCB0061_FD_194587 | JGI IMG/M metagenome (GOLD analysis project Ga0272446, IMG submission 194587) | Hot spring microbial mat communities from Yellowstone National Park, WY, United States - YNP-CB-006-1 | ecosystem: Environmental > Aquatic > Thermal springs > Hot (42-90C) > Sediment | place... | reverse complement strand
GGTTCAGGAGGAAGACGGCACGCGGCCCCTTCGGGTTGGGGGTGGGGCGGTCTTCGAAGCCGAGCGTCCGCAAGGCGAGGTTGTTGCCCGCCCCGAAGCCCACGTTACGCGGTGATTCGATCAGGGTGACATCTGGCCAACGCTCAGCGCGAATGGCCTCCGCCGTGCCGTCTGCGGAGGCGTTATCTACCACATATACACGGGCGGTCAGGCCAGAAGCCGCTAGATCAGCGCGGAGGGTGCGGATCGCTTCAAGGACCAATTCCCGCACATTCCATGAGACGATAATGACAGACAGATCGAGCATCAGCGGCCCATTGCCACGAAATCCAGCCCCGCCGACTGGAAGAACTGTGCGGCGGCCACTAGGGCGGGTGCGTTAGTGGTGGTTAACCCGTCCGCCGTGACCAACCCCGTTAACAACGTCGGATTTTGCAGGAATTCGGTCAGGACGGCGTTGGCTAATCCTTCGGGAATGAGCGAGGAAGCAACTAGCCCCCCATGCGGAATTTCGGGCGAGTCAAGGCCGTTGATCGGGGTGATAATGGTGGTCAGGATGGGAAGGCTGGGTACGCGATTGCGACCTAGTGTTCCCTTTTCGATGCCCGCCACACAGTTGCCCGCCGCCACCTCGCGCAGCAGGGTCGTTGTATCGGGCACACGGCGGACGGTGCGGAAGTTCAAGAAGGGGTCAAATTTGGCCGCCCGGAGCGCGAGGGCAGGCAGTACCCAGCCAAACACGTCCTGATCGTTCAGGCGGCAGAAATCCCGCCCGCGCAAGCCGTTCACATCGGCGACGCCCTGCCCCGCCCCGACGATGATCTGGGCGGCAAATCCAGTGGTGCGGCGGTTGCCGTCCAACCGTTCGATGTTCAGTAACGGGCGGGCGCAGCCCCGCGCAATGCTCGCCAGCATCGTCCAGCCGTCTACCCATCCGAAGGCGGGCGTATCGCTGCATAGGGCGGCTAACGCTTCGGCTTGGCTCGTCACGATCTCGGCACGGAAGACGAACCCGCTCCGGGTGAGTAGGGCGTCCTCAACCGCCCGCCCAGACTCGCCACTATCCGGCGGCGGGACGAAGAAAATGCGGAAGGGCCGATCTTCAGAACCGAAGGCCGCCACCGTTGGGACGGGCGGGAGCGGCGCAGAGCGCGGGGTCGGGGTGGCGGTTGGGGCGGGGGTAGCCGTCGCTGCGGGCCGCCCACCACACGCCCCCAGAAGTACGGCGAACAGGCTCAGGGCAGCCGCTTGCCAAACGCGGCGGATATTGGTTTTCACATTGGTTCTCACAGTGAAAAGGCCCCCTCCAAGCGCGAGATTGGGTATTGGTACTACGCGGGTAGAGTATATTGACCGGATAGGGCGGTTGCAAGCCGCCGCCCCTGCTGATTTTTCCATAAAATCACAATGTTTTCTCAACTAAAAATCACGTTTACGCTGAAATTTCCAAAAATTCTGAAATTCGTTTAGCATCTTGAACAATCCCCAAGCTATACCAACCCACAATGGGCGCGGGCGGGAGACTAAAATTTGTACGCCCTCTCAAAGTTGTGCATAATTACCTGAAAGTTCCTGCTTGTGACCCGCCTCTACACCCTTGATGGCTTGTCGGGGTGAGGGGATATTGCAGTAGATTCCAACAATCTTCGGAGGTTTCCAGTGGCTAGTGTATCTTTTAAGGGCGTTTGGAAACGCTATCAGGGCGATGTCATCGCCGTTCGTGACCTCAACATTGAGGTCGCCGATAAGGAATTCCTCGTCCTCGTCGGCCCGTCGGGGTGCGGCAAATCCACCAGCTTGCGGATGTTGGCCGGGTTGGAAGAAATTTCCGACGGCGAAATCTGGATCGGTGACCGGGTGGTGAATAACATCGCCCCCAAAGACCGCGACATTGCGATGGTCTTCCAAAGCTACGCCCTCTACCCCCACATGACGGTCTATGAAAACATGGCCTTCGGTCTGCGCCTGCGGAAGACCCCGAAGGACGAGATTGACCGCCGCGTGCGCGAAGTCGCCAAGAGCTTGCTGATCGACCAGCTGCTAGACCGCAAGCCGCGCCAGCTGTCTGGTGGTCAGCGCCAACGTGTGGCGGTGGGCCGCGCCATCGTCCGTGAACCTGCGGTGTTCTTGATGGACGAACCCCTCTCTAACCTAGACGCCAAGCTGCGCGTAGAGGCCCGTGCCTTCATTTCGAAGCTGCACCAACGGCTGGGGACGACCTTCATCTACGTGACGCACGACCAAACTGAAGCCATGACGATGGGGACGCGCATCGCCGTCATGAACGCAGGCGAACTCCAGCAGATCGACACCCCGCAGACCCTGTACGACCACCCCGCCAACATGTTCGTGGCTGGCTTCATCGGCAGCCCCTCGATGAACTTCTTTGAAAATTCTCGGATCGTCGAAGACGGCGGCAAGATGTACATCGATACGGGCATCTTCCGCATTGCCGTGCCGGACTCCCGCCGCGATAAGTACCGCCCGTACATTGGGTCAGAGGTGGTTTTCGGCATCCGTCCCGAACACATCCATGACTCGCACTACACCCCGCCCAGCATCCTGCCCTCCCCGCTAGAGGCCAACGTCGACGTGGTCGAACAGATGGGCAACGAGAAGATTCTGTACCTCGAACAGAACGGCAAGACCTTCGTCGCCCGCGTCGACCCGCGTACCGATGTCCATGTTGGGCAGCGCATCCAAGCCGTGATCGACATCAATTCGATGCACCTGTTTGACGCCAAGAGCCAAAAGGCGCTCCAATAACCCTACGCCCGTCGTAAGGGGTGAAAAAGCCCGGTGCAACGCGCACTGGGCTTTTTTGTGTCGGCTTTGGTTTTAGAAAACAAACCCAGCCAACATTACGCCTTGTGTTACAATTCCAAACGAATGACGTGCTCCGGTTGCCAACGGCAGAGTTCACCCTATGACCGACCACAACACCTACCGCGTAATGGCCCACCGCATTCGGATGTTCGTCCGAGATTGGCCCGGCGATAGCCCCCCCATCCTTTTCCTTCACCATTTCACGGGGAACAGTATTCAAGCCTTGCGCCTTGCCCGGCTGCTCAATGGCCGCCGCCGCCTCATCGCCCCCGATCTGCGCGGGCGCGGCAAAACCGATATGCCCTTCGGCGAATACGGCATCCAAGCCCACCTGCGCGAGATCGTCGGGTGCTTGGACCGTCTCAAAATTGGGCGGTGCGTGGTGGCGGGTCACTCGTTCGGCGCCAATTTGGCCGTGTTTTTGGCCGCCCAGCATCCGCAGCGCGTCAGTGGGCTGATCTTGTACGACGGGGGGGCCTTCCCTAGCCAAGCCGCTCGGCAACTGCTCAACTTCTACTACGATAATTTGCAATACAAATACCCCTCCCTCGAGGACTACATAGAGCGCTACCGGAGCCAGCCCATCTACCAGCCTTGGACGGAGGAATTGGAACTCCTCGTCCGAAGTAACCTGCACCGCCAACCCGACGGCACGTACATCCGTAACATCGCCCGCTTCGTGATCGATTCCGACAGGCGGAACGAACATATCGAATCATGGCGGCGGTTAGAAGATATGCATCCCCAGATTGCATGCCCGGTGCTGGTCTTGCGGGCCGGGTTAGGCATCACCGGTCCCAATGACCAAGTGCTTGATGACGCCACCCTAGAAGTGATGCAAAACGGGATGCCCCACGCCGAAATTGTAACCATTCCACAGGCAGGGCACACCACCATTGTCACCATGCCTAGCCCTGAACGTGATGCCGCGATAGAACGCTTTTTGGGGGTAACCTAAGCATGTCTGTAACTGACCACCTGCGAGACCAAGCCGAAGAATATGCGATGCTCCAACGCATCGATCAGGAACTGAGCACCACGTTGGACTTTGATAAAGTCCTCGCGCTGACGATTGATTGGGCGCTCCGCCGCACGGGGGCCACTGCCGGCGCATACCTGATGGTTTCCTCCGACGGGACAGGGATGCAGCCACTGGTCTGGCAGGGCTTTGCCCCGTCAGAACGCATCGATTCGCTCTCGGTGACGCAGGGCGTTAGCGGGCGGGCCGTCCGTCTGAAGGAGCCGCAATTGGTGCGTAACGTCGCCCTCGACCCAGATTACATCGCCATCCGCCCAGACACGGTAGAGGGCCTTGCCGTCCCGTTGGAACTGCGCGGGGCAGTGATTGGCGTGATCTGGCTGGAGAGCGACCGGGCCGAAACGTTTGATGAGAGCGATCTGGCCTTCATTCGGCGTCTAGCCAGTCGTGCCGCCGTTGCCCTTGACCACGCCCGCCTCTACCGTGAGGCGGAGGCGCAGGCCGATAACATGGCCGCCCTGTATGCCGCCAACCGGATGATCTCATCCAGTTTGGAACGGGCCGATGTGTTGACCAACGCGGCCCAATCATTGGCGACCTTGCTCCACGTTTCCAGCGTGGTGGTGTGCGATTACCGCCCCGAACGCCGCCAGATCACCGTTGTGAAGGCCTACCACCTCCCGACGGCCCGCAACGCCCCCGACATCCTTCCCCCACTAGACACGGTCTTCTATCTGGATGAGTTGCCCGAACTGCGCGAGGCCCTCCAAACCCACCATGCGGTGGCCTTCAACAGTGAGGACTGGGCACGCTCTGATCGGATGCGGGCGTTTATGCGCGATCACCGTTGCAAGTCGATGTTGTGTATCCCCCTCATCACGCCGGGCAGCCTAGTCCAACCGAATATTGCCGCGCAAGGCGTGGCTTTCGCCTTTGAAGGGCGGCGGGAACGCCACTTCACCGCTGAAGAAATTGAGATGGCCGAAGCGCTCGGCGGGCAGATTGCAGCTGCCCTGCGCCAAGCCCGCCTGTATGCCGACGTGCGCGAATTGGAGACGCTCAAATCCGAGATGATCCGCATGGCCTCCCACGATCTACGCAACCCGTTGGGCAACGTGATGGGCTATTTAGAATTGCTGATCAGTGAAATCGGCCTCGAGCATCTCCCCGCCCAACAGCGCGAATGGGTCGGGCACATCCGCCGCTCCCTCCAACAGATGAAAATCCTGATCGATGACTTGCTGACGCTGGAAAAGGTCGAAAGCGAACGGCAATCGCTCTGGAATGAAGTCAATTTCGGGGAACTGGTACAACAGGAGGTCGACGGCCTCGCCAGCAACGCCGCCCTGAAAGGCCACACCCTGAACTTTTCGCCCTTTCCCGCCCCAATGCGCATCCTCGGGAGTGCTACCCAACTTCGGCAGGCCGTCAATAACCTAATCGGGAATGCCATCAAGTACACCCCCGACAAAGGCATGATCCAAGTCCGGCTGATGCAGAAGGACAAGCGCCTGATCTTCGAAGTCCAAGATAACGGTTACGGCATTTCTAAAGAGCGCCAAGCCCGCCTCTTCAGCCGTTTCTACCGCGCCCACGAACCCGGCACCGACCACATCGGGGGGACGGGATTGGGGCTGAGTCTGGTCAAGACGATCATCGAACGGCACGGCGGGGAAGTCTGGGTACACAGCGAGCCGGGCATCGGGAGTACCTTCGGGTTCTGGTTGCCCGCCGCCGCCCCGTAATTCAAGGGGGCTGGCGGTTCCCGTTACTCAGACGTTTCGCCGCCCTCTATCCCCCGTAACGAGCCAGCCATGCCCCATTGTGCCCCAATGCGGCGGCTGAGGGTGAGGCTCTCTTGGTAGTAATGGTAGGCAGCGTCGTCTTCGCCCGTCTCGAAGGCCACGTCGCCGAGCCGATTCAGGGTGCGGGCCTCGCCGAGGGCATCACCAATGGCCCGGAAGAGCGCCAGCGCCTCGCGGTAGCGTTGCTCCGCCGCCGCGTAATTTTCCGTAAAATAATCGACATCGCCGAGCGCGTGCAGGGCCACCGCCTCCCCTTCCCGATCCCTATCCGCACGGGCCGTATTCAGATTTTCCGTGTACAAGCGACGAGCAACCTCGTATTCGCCGCGCCCCAAATGCCCTTCGGCGAGGGCTGCCCGCATCTTGCGCACCTCTGGATGGGGGGTTTGGGGCGTCGTCAGGGAAAGGGCGCGTTCCAACCGAGCGATCGCCTCGCGGTATGCCCCGATTCGCAGGGCTTGTTCGCCCGCCAACCGCGAGAAGTGCGCCTCTTGCGCCAAATCGCCCGCCCCGCCCCAATGGTAGGCCAGAGTCCCGGCAAATTCGGGGCGGTTGGGGTAAGTGAACATCACCGCGTTGGCAATGTGCCGATGCAGGGCACGCCGTTCTTCCTCGCTGAGTTGGTCGATCAGGCTGGCGCGGAGTTTGTCATGGGCAAAGCGCCACGTATTGTCGTAAACCTCCAACACCGCTGCATCGGCGCACCGCATGAGCCACCCCTGAACGTTGTACTCCGGCCCGGCAACGGCCCGAATCAGGTTGAGGTCGAGTTCCCGCCCAGCGACGGCTGCCGTTTGTAACAGCGGCATATCTTCAAAGGGGATGCGGTTCAGGCGGCGGTTCAGGATGCGGCGCATCCCGCCCGCGAAGACGGCTTGCGGCAGGGTGCGACTGCCAATATCTTCTAGGCGCCCGGCTTCGTCGGCGAGGGCACGCACCACTTCGATCAGGAAAAAGACGTTCCCCTCTGTCTCCCGTTGGAGCAGTTCTAGCACAGGTTCCTGACGGCCCGTGTCACCTAGCATCGCAGCGCTCAGCTGGGCAATGGCCGCCGCGTCTAGCCGAGAGAGGGCAATCGGGCGCAGGCCGGGCAGCACTTCTGGCAAATCCGGGCGTTCATCATTGCGGTAGCTCGCCACGATCATCAGGGGCAAGCGCTGCGTCAGGCGGCTGAACAAATCCAGCAGGGCCAAACTTTCGGGGTCGGCCCAGTGGAGGTCTTCAAAGATGGCCATGATGGGCGTCCCAATGCGCTGGATCAACCCTTCGGCGAGGGTCGTGATCTTGGTGGGGAGGTCAGTCGTGTTGCTGATGGGCTGGAGGGGCTGATCCAAAAGGAGGTTCAGGTCGGGGGCGATGGCGGCCAAGATTGAGGCTTCGGCAGGGGTGGCCTCCCCTGCGATGGCGAGCCAGCGCAACACGGCCCGCCACATGTGATACGGGGTAGCCCCTACGGGGACATTTGTCCCGCGCACCACTAACGCCCCGCTGACCATGCCCATCACCCGCGCTTCATCGATCAGGCGGGATTTGCCAACCCCGCTTTCCCCGCCGATCAGCCATGCGCTCCCCACCCCGCTGAGCATCTCTTGGAGGGCCGCCGACAGTGTTTCGATCTCGGCATCGCGCCCGACGAAGGGCGCTGTTTGAAGCAGGCTTTCCCGCGTGGCCGCCGTCTCCAGCGGCAGGGGGATATTGAGCCGTTCGCTCAGGGCGTGAATGACGGCATCGGCGGAGGGGTAGCGCTGATCGGGGTTCTTCGCCAACAAGCCCTCTAGGATGCGGGCGGTTTGGTGTTCGATAGTCGCCAGCGCGTAGTCCAGTGGGCGGTGCAGCACCTCTTGGATCAGGCGGCTCAGGTCGTTCGTCTCATATGGGTGGCGTCCAGTGAGCATCTCGTAGGCCAACACCCCGACGGCGTATAGGTCGGCGGCCTCCGTCGCCTTTTGGCCGCGCAGCACTTCGGGCGGCATGTAGGCCAACGTCCCGACGAGAGGTTCGCCTTGGCGGAGTTGTTCGCGTGTGGTGGCGAGGCCGAAATCTAGCACCTTGACCTGATGATTGACGACGAGGACGTTACTCGGCTTCAAATCGCGGTGCAGGATTCCGCGCCGGTGCAGGTACGAGAGGGCCAAGAGCAGCTGCACCAACAGATCGATTTGCAGGCGGAGGGGCTGGTAATAGGCGGCTTCCAGCAGGTTTTGCGCCCCTTCTAGCAGTTCCATTGTGTAGTAAGGCTGATTGCCCTGAAAGCCGTAATCCAACACGTTGATGATGTGGGGATGGCGCAGCGAGGCCAGCAACTTGAATTCATTGGCGAGGGCGAGGCGCGTCATCGAATATTCCTCCCCATCGGTGGCCAATTCAGGGGGAGCGACTTGCTTCAGGGCAATGACCTGCCCGGTGAGGCGGTCAAAAGCGCGGTAAACGGTTCCCATGCCGCCGTGCCCAAGCGTGCTAAGAAGCTGATACCGACGCCCAATTAGACTAGCTGCATCCATTAACGAATGAACCTTTACATCGTTGACACCGGCTCATGATCAAGTATACCCCGTTTGTGCGAGGGATGAGCCGCACGGCAACAGCGTCGAGGTGTAGCGTTGGCGAGTCCCTGCAAGAACACGCCCCGCCCCTCGCCGGGCCGAGCGGGGTTCCAAAATGGGGCGGGTTCGGGTATAGTGGGAAAGGGAAGGGGGCGACGAAGCCGCTCCACCTTCCGCATTCCCTAGCACTTCTGCGGGCGGCCCTGTCGCCCGTATTGCCGGAGGCTTTCCGCTTGACTCGCCAACTCGCCCTGACCACGCCCCCCCATAGCGCTGCCCGATCCCTCCCCCGCGACCTGATTTGGCTGCTGGCGGCGGGGGCGTTGCTGCGCCTCGTCCTCGTGCTGATCGCGCCGCCGCGTTTGGAGGGGGGCGATAGCATCTGGATTTTGGAGACAGGCTTACGCCTTGTACAAGGCACGGAACCCGTCATCCCAACCACGCCGCCGCTATATCTATTCTACGTTGGGATCATCCAAGCCCTGACGGGAAGCCAAGCCGCCGCCGTCGCCGCGATCCGGTTGCTGAATGCGGCATGGGGCGCGGCCCTGATCGGGGCGGTATATGTGGCCGCCGACGCCTATTTTGGCCGCCGGACCGCCCAGACCGCCGGTTGGCTGGTCGCCCTCAGCCCGATCTTCATCGTAGAGGCGGGTAGCGTCCTGACCGAGAGCCTGTTTTTGCCGTTCGTGATGGGAGCTATCGCGGTGTACGCCCAATCCACGTCGGACGGAGGCCGCCTCACCCGTCGCAACGCCGTCCTGATCGGGCTACTGCTGGGGCTAGCCGCACTCACCCGTGCCGTCGGCTTGGCCCTCCCCGTGATCTTCCTGCTGCACATGGCGGGGCGCTATCGGTGGGGCGGGCGCGGCCCGATGGCCATGTTGGCGGCGGCCTACATGCTCACCTTGCTCACATGGACGGCCTACGGCTATGCCCGCTGGGGCGTGTTCCGCATCGGCGGAGAGGGCTTGCTGGCCAATATCTATCTGGGGACGAATGAAGGCTGGTGCGGCCCAGAGTGCATCGACCAGCGGGCGGGCATCACGGCGGAAAACAGCAACCCGCAGAACAACAATCAGGCCTATTTACAGCGCACCCTAGAGACGCTTGCCAACGATCTAGCCGGATATGCCGCTCGCCGCCTGACCAACCTTGCCGAAGCGACCTTGCAGCCGCATAACACGGTCTTTTTTGGTGGGCCTAGCATCAAAGAGGCCTTTGCCGGGTGGTGGGCGGGGGGCCGGACGTGGGATGGCCTCATCGCGCTGACCCAAACGGAGGCCTTTTGGCCGAAGCTGACGCTGTACATCTTCCACTACGGGGCACTGATTTTAGGTGGGATCGGGCTACTGATCGGCATGTTTGGGCGGCGGATGTTCTGGGCGGCCTTCCCCCTCTACGCCCTGATCGGTTATTTCTTCGGGATTCACTTGGTGATGACGGCCATTCCGCGCTACCTGTTCCCGACGTTGCCCACGTGGTGCATCTTTGCTGCCCTCACCTTTGCTTCGCTGAGGCGCAAGGCCGCCTGAGGTATTGGTATTGCGGGGAAAGCAATTCTTAGCCACGATTTATCTCATACCGCTAAAATGTGAAGAGTGTTTGTTCAACATGCGTTCCACTTTGGTGATTATACCTTTGTCATGACCATTCGTACCCGGCTCACCCTTTGGTATTCGGCCTTGCTCGCTACGGTGATTCTCGTCTTCGGCGTGTCGCTCTTCACGCTGCTCAACTGGGCATGGTACAGCCAACTGCGCGAGAACATGAACGATGTCTCTCAACAGGTGCGGAGCATCGTCACCTTCGATGAGACGGGCACAATGATCAAGCCGCTCCGCAAGATGCAGTTTGCCCAGACAACGCACTTTCTGTACGCCGTCCAGTTGCACCGCGCCAACGGCGATATTCTGTGGAGCACGGATAACCTCTCGTCCTACCCCGAAGCCTTCGACCCTCAAAACGTGAATAGTCTCGTCCCCGTCTCGCGGGATTTTAAGCTGCCCGTCGATGGGACTCATGTCCTCGTCTACACCGAGCCGATTTTCTCCCCCAAGCGGAGCAACGTCCTCGCCGGCTCGATCCAGATTTTGGCCTCCCTCAACACGCTCGAAGCTGCCACCGAGCGCCTGCTGCGGGTCATGATCGGGGTGGGCATTGTGGCGTTGGTCTTATCGTTCATGATGGGGTCGGTGATCGCGGCCCAAGCCCTCCAGCCCATTGAGGCGATCAGCAACGCGGCCCGCCAAATCACGGCAGCAGACGATCTCAGCAAGCGCGTGCCCTACGACGGCCCCCAAGACGAGCTATTCCAACTGACCACCACCTTTAACACCACCCTAGAACGCCTCGAACGGCTCTTCAATGCGCAGCGGCGCTTCGTCGCCGATGTCTCGCACGAACTCCGCACGCCGCTTACCATCCTTCAGGGCAACCTCGACCTCATGAAGCGTATGGGGCCAAATGCCGCCTCCCTCGCCGATATGGAGAGCGACGTAAAACGCATGACCCGCCTCGTCGGGGATTTGCTGATGCTGGCCCAAGCCGACAGCGGTCGGCTCCCCCTGCGGGAACAGCCTGTTGAACTGGTGACGCTGGTTGTGGAAGTGCTACAGCAAACGAAGCTCTTCAGTGGGAACGTGACGGTAAAGGTCGGGCGGATCGATCCGGTGCGGGTCATGGGCGATCCAGATCGGCTGAAACAACTGATGCTGAACCTCGTCACCAACGCGATCAAGTACAGCCCGGATGGGGGCGAAGTGACGATCAGCGCCTACCCCGAAGGGGTTTTCGCCATCTTCAAGGTCAGCGATACCGGCATCGGGATTCCCAAAGAAGACTTGCCCTACATCTTTGACCGCTTCTACCGAGTCGACAAGGCCCGTTCGCGGGCGATGGGCGGCGCGGAGATGGGCGGGGCAGGCTTGGGCCTATCCATTGTGCGGTGGATCACCGAAGCCCATCGGGGGCGGGTGTACGCAGAGAGCGAAGTGGGCAAGGGGTCGACCTTCACCGTAATGCTGCCCAACCTCGATGCCCCCCGCCCGCCGGAATCCACCCGCGAAACGCGCCGCGCCATGCAGATCGTGCCGCCCAACCTCCGCCGCCTCAAGCCGGAATGACCCCCGAACGCACCGATCAGCGCGGCAGAGGGTCTTAAACGGCAGGTTGCATCTGTGGGGCTTTCGGGCTATCCTTGCCTGCGGGTTTTACCGCTTGGGAAGGGAGCTGCTTTGCGATGAAGGCTAAGATTGCCGTCCTTTTGATCGTTGTTCTCGTCATGGCAGGTTTCGTGTTGCCTGCCCCCGCCTCTGCCCAGACGGGGTCGGGGTTTATTGCCACTGTTAAAGTAGACCGCTTGAACGTTCGGCGCGGCCCGCGTGCGAAGGGGGCCGTCCTCGGCGAACTCACCCGTGAGAGCACCGTTGAACTGATCGGGCGGAACCGCGTTTCGTCGTGGGTAGAGGCCATCACTCCCTTCGGAATCGGTTGGATTGACGCCCGTTTCATCAGCGTGAACAAGTCGATTGTCGGCTTGCCCGTCTCGTTAGGGTTGCCCTTCGCTACGGTGGTCGATGCGGTCACTGTTTTTGCGCGGCGTGGCCCCGATGAAAATTACGCCATCGTCGCACGCTACACACGCGGCGCAGAGCTAGACGTGATCGGCCTGCACACCAACAACACCCACGTTGAAGTCGAGACTCCGAAGGGGGCGGCGTGGCTCCCGATTAAATCCGTCGTCGTCGAAGGTGACATTAGCCTCTTGGAAGACACCGATATTTACGTCCTGCCGCTGGCCAAGATCAATGCCTACCGCGTGAACGTCCGCGCCGAACCGAGTGAAAGATCCCGAATCATCGGCAAGGTCGGGTTGGCCGAAGCCTACGAGATAAGCGCCTACAACGCGAAGGCGGGCTGGGCCAAGATCCGTGGCCCGTTCGGCACGGGCTGGGTTGCCATCCGCTTCATCCGCGTGATCGGCGACCTAGAGGCCCTTAACCGCACCCGTCCACAAGCAGAACTGCCCAGCCGCACGCAATAGCCCAATGGTAGGCTGTTCCACAGGGGGCACGGATGCATCGCTGTGCAAGGTGATGCCCTCCGTGCCCCCCGCCATTTTTACCCGATCTGGTAGGCTTGCCCGCCGATCACGATCAGGACGCGATCCCCAAGCGCCAATGCCTCCGCGATCTCCGGATGGGCCGTCAGCAGTACGAAATACGCATCGCTCAGGAAGGGGATGGCCTTGATCGGCATCTCGGCGGTGTAGGCCGTATCCACCCACTGCCCGCCGCGATATACAAACGTCCGATCCCCGACCTCCCGCAGGACTCCGCCCGCCGCCGCGCTGCGTCCGCGATCTGGCGCGGCCCGACCCACGCTCGCCGCTTGAGTCGGGGCGGGGGCAAGGCCCGCGCTCCCCGAAAGTTCCGCCGACTTGCTGGAAAAATCGACGGAGTCTTTGCCGCTCGACCCGCCGCTTGGGGCGCCCGGCGCGCTGGGCGGGGCCTGCAAGATCGGGGCGGGCGGCGGCGGCGGCGTGCCCGGCCTCCGGTTAGCATCTCCGCCGACGGCGGACGCATCTTCCTGCACCAGATAGCTGGTATACGGCGTCACAATGCCGTAGCGCACGCTCAGCCGGATCACGCTCTCCACCAGCTCCGGCGATTCGCCATTCAGCTTGATTTGGTTCAGCAGCGCCCCGATCTTGCGGGCCGCCCACAACCGAGCGACGAACGGTTGCCCGCCCGCATTAGCCGGAAAATTCAGGTTACGGAAGGTGTAACTCACCGCTCGCGCCCCGATCTTCCCGCTCAGGGTGAGCGTCGCCGCCCCGCTGCCCCGATACCGCCCCGTGATCACCAATTGCTCTCCCGCGAACAGGTCGGGCAGGGCGGCGGGCGTGGTGTCTTCCAACATCGGGCCGTCTATCTCCAGCCGGAGCGCGGTCAGGACGGGCGCGGTAAGTTTGCGGTACAACGCGCTGACCTTCGCCTCAATGTCCTCCTGCGGGCGGACGTAAGCGACCGTGCCGCCGTTGGCCGCTGCCAGCGAATCCAGCAGGAAGGTATCGACATCGTCGCCCACGCCGAAGGCGAACAGCCGCAAGCCGGGCCGCGCCGCCGCCTTGACGTTGGCCAGAATCTGCCGAACCTCGGTCACGCCTTCGGTGGGCAGGCCGTCGGTCAGGAACAATACGATGGTGTTGCGTTCGGCGTCCGCCATGCGGAGGGCCGTCTCCAGCCCGCCGTTGATGTCCGTGCCGCCGACGGCCTCTAGGCCAGTCACCCATTGGACGGCAGAGTCGGCCTCGCTAACGGGTTGTAGGCCCTTCGCAAAAATCCGGACGCCGCTGCTGAACACGATCACGTTAAAGCGATCCGACGGGTTGAGGTTCTTCAGCACGTAGCGCACCGCCGCCCGCGCCTGATCCCACTTCGTGCCCGCCATCGACCCCGACTGATCCAACACGATCAGCACGTCTTTGGGGATCACCCGTTCGGCGTCGGCCTTGTACGGCGGGGTGATCAGCAACGTGAAGAAGCCGTCTTCGTCGGCGCTCGCCCGGTAGGTGATCACGTCGGCACTGATGCCATCTTGGGCCTCGCCCGCCCGATAGAACAAGGCGAAATCGCGCTCGGCCTTGAAATTCGTCGCCTCAAAGCCCGCCCGTAGGGTGTTATCGTCGATCTGGTTGACGGCCACCCGCACATCCGGCGAATAGGCCGAACGGATCGGGCGGGTAGAACGTACCGTCACCGCGACTGAGACCTCTTGCACGGCGGCACGGCTGGCGTAGTCGGTGCGGAGGGGGTAGGTATACGTCGTCAGGCCGTTTTCGGTAGGCGCAAGGTGCGAATAGGTGATCTCGACCTTGCGTTCACCGCCCGGCGGGATCGGGAACACGCTCAGCTTGACCGCGCCGCGTCCGGCATATTGCAGCAGGGCGGGGTCGCGTTGGCGGCGGACGATCTCGGTATAGATTCTGAGCGCTTTTTCGGCGTCCAAAAGCTGTCCGGTGACGGGTTGCCCATCAATGTACAGGATCAGGTTAGAGACGGCGGCCCCAACCGGCAGCGGGAACAGATATTCCCCCTCTGCGACGGCGGCCCCTTCGTTCAAAAAAATTTGGGTGATCTTGGTGACGGCCAGCCCGTCGGTGATTTCGACGGCGACGCGATGCGCCTTCAACCGCACGCCCCGATCTCCCGTTTGGGCGGGGGCGTTGGGGCCATTGTCGGGGGGCAAACACCCGCACACAGGACGGATCGTCTGCCCCCCCAACACCCCGATCAGGGGGAGCAGGCTCAGCATGAATACGAATTGAATAGGGAAACGTAGAAACTTTCGCATTTGGAAAACCTCCGCGCCACTGGTGAAAAGGCACTCTGTAGCAAGAGACGCTGCAGGGGGGCGAAAGGTTCCCGATAGGTTACGGGCGGCGCTGATCGCGTTGCCACGCCAGCACACATTCCCGCATCAGGGGCGGCAAGCGGGCCGGATCAAGGGCCGCGATCAGGGCGCTGAGGGTACGCCACGCCGTCGGACGCAGGCCGCCCGCCAACGTGGAGCACTGTTCGCCATCGATCACGGCGATCACCGCTTCTACGTCAAGGCCCTGCCGCCCCGCATTGCGGATCAGGGCTTCTTCGGCGGCCCCGTCGGTCAAGTAATCCGTGAGCAGGACGGCGGGCACGTTAAAGTTGAACGCGCCCTCGATATGCCCATTTAGCCCATCTACCGGAAAGGCGAGGGGAAGTCCGGCCCGCAGCGCCGCCGTCGCGCCGAGCGGAATCGCGGCGGGGGTGGGCAGCACGTAGCGCTTTCCGGCGGCGCGCAGCAACGCAGCGATCTCGTCCGCTAGTGGGTTCCACACGTCCGGGTAAGACGGAATCAGCGCCAAATGGACGGCCACCGGCACGAACGACTCCCGCACCCGGAACTGACCAAACGTCACTACCCCGATGCGGGCTAACCGATCAATGAGTGTACTCACAGCGTTCGGAGCGCCCCTAACGCGGCACGAAGGGCGTCCTCAAATTCGACGGTGCGCGTCTTGTAGACCATCTCGCCCCAGACCCAGTGGGTATCCGGCAGGCCTGCCAACGTGATCCGAGCGTGGGTAGCGCTTTCGGCCCGGTACACCCCGACGGAATGCGGGTAAGTGGCGGCCAACGCCTCCGATTCCGGCGGCACAAACGCGCCATGACTCGGCTCCGCCACGTAGGGGGCCACGTCGGCGGCAGAATGGGGGAGCAGCGTCACGGCGTGGGCATCGAGGGCATCTTCGTAGACGCCGCGCACGTAGTCTGGCCCTACAAACGGGCCATGTATCACTCGGAGGAGGCCTTGTGGCACATAAGCGAGGGTGCGTTCGAGGGCAACGATACCCGCCGCCCCGATGGAGAGGTAATTGGCGAGATGGAATACGTACCCACACACCAAATCGCGTGTGGCGTTGATGATGAGCTTGCCCAGCGGCAAGAAGGGATCGTCGATTTTGGCCACCGCCGCCGGAAGTTTATCGATCACGGGGGTGACGCCGAGCAGGAGTCGGGAGCCGTTGCAGGCGTGGGCGGCCTGTAGCCGCGCTGTGAAGGTCGTCATGCGGTCTGGCCCTTACTTTAAGAAATTATGATATGCTACGCCCAAAGAGGGCAATCATGCACGGATCGGAGTGTACCACCAGTGGCCAAGAAACAACCACTACAACCGCCCGTCGGGGCAAAAGTTAAACTCAGCGATTACGACCCCGCCTATGCGGGCGGCCTGACCAAAGGCGAGGCGCTCGACGCCAAGATGGAGAAGGATTTAGAACGCCTCAGCCAGTTGCAGGAGGCCTTCTACGCAGAGGGCAAGCGCGCCTTGCTGGTTATTTTGCAAGCCATCGATACGGGCGGGAAGGACGGCACGATCCGGCATGTGTTTCGGGGCCTAGACCCGCACGGCGTGCAGGTCACGGCCTTCAAGCAGCCCAGCGAGGAAGAACTCGCCCACGATTTTTTGTGGCGGGTGCATAAGGCCACGCCGCGCAAGGGCCTGATCGGGGTGTTCAACCGTTCCCACTACGAAGATGTGCTGATCGTGCGGGTGCATGGCCTCGTACCGGAGTCGGTGTGGCGGGAGCGCTACGATCACATCAACCGCTTTGAGGAAATGCTGACCGAACACGGCACAACGATCCTGAAATTCTTCTTGTACATCTCCAAAGATGAGCAGAAGAAAAGGCTTGAAGAGCGCCGCGATACGCCCGATAAACGCTGGAAGTTTTCACTAGGAGATTTGAAGGAACGCCAACGGTGGGATGAATACATCGCTGCCTACGAAGACGTGCTGACCAAGTGCAATACGCCCTATGCGCGTTGGCACATTGTGCCTGCAAACCGGAAGTGGTACCGGAACTATATCGTCACCCGTACCCTCGTGGAGACGCTGGAAAAGCTCAACCCGCAATTTCCCCAACCAGAATCCGACTACAGCGGCGTGCAAATCCCAGAATAGGGCCAACCTACGGGGGGCGGATTTTTCCTCCCCCCAAAATTTGCCAGAAATTATAATTCCTTTTATACTACTGGTATAGATGACTAGATTTTTCTGGGGAGGGGAAGCCCACTTTGCACCCGATGATTGAACGCCTGCGCGGTGGCCTCATTGTTTCCTGTCAGGCGAACCCCGACGACGTGATCTATGGCCCGGACGGCATGGCGCGTATGGCAGGCGCGGCGCAAGCAGGCGGCGCCGTCGGGATTCGCGCCAATGGCATCGCCGACATCAGCGCCATTCGGCGGGTTGTTTCCCTCCCCATCATTGGCATTGACAAGCAAAACTGGGGCAGTTACGGCGTTCGCATCACCCCCACCTTAGAGGCCGCCCGTCAGGTTGCTGAAGCTGGCGCGGACATCATCGCCATCGATGCCACCAAGCGCGGCCCAGATGAAGGCCGTCCGGCGGCCCCCGACCTGATCCGGGCCATTAAACACACCCTCAACCGGCCCGTCATGGCTGATATTTCCACCTACGAAGAGGGACTCGCGGCGGCGGCAGCAGGGGCCGATCTCGTGGCTACCACGCTCTCTGGCTATACACCGTACAGCCCCGCGCTCAAAGGGCCAGATTTCGACCTGCTGGCCCGCCTTGTGGCGGCCCTCCACGTGCCAGTCATTGCGGAGGGGCGCATCTCCACCCCAGACGAGGCCCGTCACGTGCTGGAATTGGGCGGTTATGCGATCGTGGTTGGTTCGATGGTGACGCGCCCGCGTTGGATTACCGAGCAATACATGGCGGCCTTGAACGCCTTTCACAAAGCACGGGCCGCCCGCGTGATCGGCATCGACATTGGTGGCACAAAGATCGCGCTGGGCGTGTTTGAAGGGACTTCCACTGCGCCCGTCTATC
>Ga0272446_1004108_pt1 | contig 17553 bp, 15 predicted proteins | sample YNPCB0061_FD_194587 | JGI IMG/M metagenome (GOLD analysis project Ga0272446, IMG submission 194587) | Hot spring microbial mat communities from Yellowstone National Park, WY, United States - YNP-CB-006-1 | ecosystem: Environmental > Aquatic > Thermal springs > Hot (42-90C) > Sediment | place... | reverse complement strand
TAAAGCGTCCTCGTGTGTGCATGTCGGAGAGAAGCATTTGATAAGTTACAGTTGAAAGCGTGCGAATATACAACGAAAAATCGAGCGTGATGGTTTTTCGTGTATGAAAGAACTTGGAACACCGATTTTACAGATTCAACGGATAGGCACAGAAACGACTATCAACGTTCAACTCAAAATAATCCGTGTTGAAATCGGTTCAATCTGTTGAATCAGTGTTCCATTCGCGAGAACACGGATTGTTTTGGAAGTTAAACTTGGGGATACATCACCGTTTCATTCACCTTTGATTATGAAAAAAACATACTTCGACCTGTTCGGATTGGAAGAAAAACTCAACCTCGATACCAAGTTGCTTCAAAAGCAATTTTACGCGCTCTCGCGGGAACTGCACCCCGACTTTCATCAAGGCGGCACAACGGCAGAGCAATCGCAAAGCCTCGAAGCCTCTTCGCTTCTCAATCAAGCTTTTCTGACGCTCAAAGACAAAGAGAAACGCTTGCTTTATGTGATTGGGCTTCACTTGGGCAACATCACCGAAGCCGAAAAAAAACAAACCCCACCCGAACTCTTGATGGAACTGATGGACGTGCGCGAACAACTCGAAGACTACAAACACGCGCCGAGCGACACGCTCCGCACTTCACTGCTTGCGTCGCTTTCCGATTTAGAGACGCGTATCGCCGACTGTGATAAAACCATTGACGACCTGTCTTCTCAATTCGATGCCGCTACCACGCCCGACGCGCGCAACGCCGTTCTGGCTCAAATTCGCACCGTGATGCTCAAAAAGAACTTCTTGCGCTCACTTGCCCGCACGATTGAAAGCGAATTGAATCCTTCGGAAGTGTAAGCCGAACTTGTTCCGAAAAAGTGTAACTTGTGTCAAATTCAACTTATCAAGTTCTGAACCTTTCTTGCACCTTTATCAGCCAATCGCTATGAAATATCAAGCCACTGTTCATCAAACCACTTTTGATGTTGAGCCAATCGGCAACGAAGCCGTGAGCATAAACGGCATCAAAAAGGAATCGCGCCTTGTTCAACTTTCCGAGCGGTTCTATCACTTCATTTATGAAGGCAAAGTGTATCGAGTTGAGGCTACCAAAACCGATGAAGGATTCACCTTCAAAATCAACGGCGAGCCTGTTTCGGTTGAGCTGAAAGACGAACTGCAACTTCTGCTTGATAAAATGAGCGGAAGCGCGCAGAAGAAATCGACATCGGGCGACATCAAAGCCCCAATGCCCGGCTTGGTGGTTAAAGTGTCGGTTGCCGTTGGCGAGAGCGTCAAGAAGGGACAAGGGCTACTCATTTTGGAGGCGATGAAAATGCAGAACGAAATTAAATCTCCGATGGACGGCGTTATCAAGGAAATTAAAGTCTCCGAAAAACAAGCGGTTGAAAAAAATTACCTCCTGATGAAACTTGAATAGCGTGTGTCCAAAGAAACTGTTCTCATCACGGGCGCAACGGGCTACATTGGCTCGGCACTTGCGCGCCGCCTTCATCAAGCATACGGCACTTCCCTTCGCCTCAAAGCCTTAGCGCGCCGTTCTTCTTCACGTGGCTATTTAGGCTCGCTTCCGATTGAGTGGGTTTATGGCGATTTGCTCAACCCTGCTTCGCTTTGGGACGCAACCGAAGGCGTTGATGTTGTTTTTCACTGTGCGGGGTTAGTTTCCTTTCATCAGAAAGATTATCGGCGGCTCTATCGCGCCAATGTGGTTGGCACTCGTCACGTCGTTAATGCCTGCTTAAAAAATCGCGTCAAGCGATTGGTGCATGTGAGTTCAACGGCGGCGATTGGCTCGAGCGGGTTGAGTGCTTCGGAGTTCAGCACCGAGCAAACGCCTTTTCAAGCATGGCAACATCAAATCGGCTACATGCTCTCAAAGTATTTGTCGGAGTTTGAAGTGTTGCGTGGCGTTGCCGAAGGGCTCGATTCGGTGATTGTCAATCCGTCCGTTGTGCTTGGTGATTTAGAAGAGAGGCTTCATTCCGCATCGGAATTGATTGCGGATTTATTTCGCGGAAAAATCCCCTTTGTGCCAACGGGCGGAACCGGCTTCGTGGATATTGGCGATGTTGCTCTTGCGATTGAGCGTGCGTGGCAGCACGGCAAAACAGGCGAGCGTTACATCATCAGTTCCGAAAATCTCTCTTATCGCGCCCTTGCAGAGCGTATTGCGCAGTTTCGTGGCGCACGGTCTCGCAGTGTCGTCGACCTTCCGCTTGCGCTCGGCTTCACGATTGGTGCTATGTGCGACGCGCTTGCCTTTGTCTCCAACTTTCGCTCTACGATTACCTTCGACACCATACGCCTTTCCGAAAAAACGCTCCGCTACGACCATCGCAAATCTATTGAGCAACTTGGGCTTCGCTACCGCTCACTTGACGAGACGATTGAGCGGATTCTTCATCGGCGAAGGCTCTTGCGTTAAGTTTTTGTTAAGCCGTCTGCCTGCCCAAAGTGGCGTGCTATATTTGAAATCCAACTTTTATTCAAATATGCAACGCCTTCATTACGCTTACATTATTGTTGTCGCGCTACTCTTTGGCTCGTGTGCGGTGGAAGAAGAGCGTCCGATAACGGTTCGTGGCTCGGATACGATGGTCGCGATTGGTCAGAAGTGGGCGGAAGTTTATATGCAGAAATTTCCCGAGGCCACCATTCAAGTCAACGGCGGCGGAAGCGGCACAGGCATTTCCGCCCTGATTAATCGCATCGCGGATATTTGCCAATCGTCTCGCCCGATGAAAAAGCGGGAGCGTGAAATTATCAAGCAAAAATATGGGCGCGAGGTGATTGAAATCCCCGTCGCCAAAGATGGCATCGTGATTTATGTTCACGAATCCAATCCGCTCTCTGAAATTTCCATTGAGCAAATGAAGGCGATTTACACAGGCAAGGTCAAAAATTGGAAGGAACTGGGCTGGGAAGACCAACAGATTGTGATTTATGGACGTGAAAACAGTTCAGGTACTTACGAATTTTTCAAGAAGCGTGTCTTAGATGGTGAAGATTTTGATGCCCGCGTGCAAACCCTTCCGGGAACAGGCGCAATCGCCAACGCCGTTGCGCAAGACAAATACGCCATTGGCTACGGCGGCACTGCGTATTCGCGCGGCATTAAATTTTTAGCGGCAAAAGCCACCCAAGACTCGCCCGCTGTCCCCGCTTCCGAACTTACCATTGCAGACAATACCTATCCTGTTTCTCGCGACCTTTATTTCTACCTTGTCAAAGAGCCACAAGGCAGAACACGTGCCTTTATTGATTGGGTGCTCAGCGATGAAGGTCAATTGCTTGCGATTGCAGAAGGCTATTTCCCGATTCGCCCGATTAAACTTCGTCCTGAAACCGCCTTAACCAAATAAATAGCTTCAATGACGACAACGCCAACGACCCAACCTTCAACGACTACCGTTTCAACCACGCTGAAAGTCAATCAAACCGCAAAGCGATTAGACCGCCTCGCTAAGAATGTGATTTTCAGCATTTCACTCGTCTCGATTTCCATCATTTTGCTGATTCTCATTTTCACGTTCAAAGAAGCGCAAGATGTCTTTTTTGATGCGCATGTGCGCGAGGAAGTCTTGCCGACGCTTTTCGGCACGAATTGGCAACCGGTTTCGGATTCGCCTAAATACGGCATTATTCCGCTTCTTATTGGTACACTGAAAACGACGCTGATTGCGATGGTCATTGCCGTTCCGATTGGCATTTTATCTGCGCTCTACTCGGTGATGTTTGCGCCGAAGTGGACGAAGGAAGTCTTGAAGCCGGCGGTTGAATTGGTGGCGGGACTTCCGTCGGTCGTGATTGGATTTTTTGCGTTAGTGGTGCTGTCGGGTTGGCTTCAAGCTTTGACGGGTTCGCCGTTTCGCTTGAACGCGCTCGTTGGCGGCGTGGCGATTTCGCTCACAGCGATTCCAATTATTTTTACGATTTCCGAAGAAGCCCTTTCCGCTGTGCCGCAATCGATGAAAGAAGCCAGCTACGCGCTTGGCGCAACCGAGTGGGAAACGGCATTTTATGTGGTGCTTCCTGCGGCGTATCCGGGTATTTTTGTGGGCGTTTTGCTCGGATTGGGACGTGCCTTCGGCGAAACGCTGATTGTGCTAATGGCAACGGGCAACGCCGCCATTACCTCGTGGAGTGTGCTGGATTCCACACGCACTTTGACCGCAACCATCGGCGCAGAAATAGCAGAAGTCGTTTTCGGCGACCCACACTACAACGTGCTTTTCCTTATTGGCACATTCCTTTTCATCTTCTCCATGATTCTGAACATCATTGCAGAATTTTATGTAAAGGCGAAGTTGCTCAAAAAATTTCGTGGCGGGTAGCCCTTAAAAATTTCCCCGACCAAACCACCATACGAGTTCCAACAGCGTAGCGGAAAATCCTAATGAGCCGCCAACGACGGTCTGCATCGGCGTGTGCGCTTTCAAGTGAACGCGTGCCCATGCAAGCGGCGGCATCAACAGCAAAAGCCAGAGCGATTGCAATCCAAATACGTAGGTCAATGCGGCGATTGGACCACCAAGAGATGTCACATGCACGCTAATTTTCCACACCAGCGTAATCAAAAAAATCAATATCGTGTTAATTGCGTAGCACATCATAAATCCGACGATAATCGGTGGCGCGTTTAAGAGGTATAATGTCAGCGAACCAATGAAATATCCAACCACACCAATTAAAAACGGAAGCACGCGGTTCTCACGCTTTGAAATGTCATAATCATTGACCTTGCCCATCTTTTTGAGCACAATCACAACAAGTGCAGGAATTATCGAGCAGAACACCGTTACGACCAACAAATACAGATACATTCCGCTCGGAGGTTCGCGGAAACCGAACCGCATTAAAATCCAAAAGGTAACAATCGGGAGAACAATCGGGTGAATGATGTTAGAGATAAGATGCGCCAGTCTTGTCATTGACTTGTTTAAGTTCCGTGATGAACGCACAGCCGTGCGCAAGGCATTTCAGCCGTCAAAAAAAGTTTGCGAGCGATGTGGCGATTGCCATTGCGATTCACGCGTGCCTTTGTTCCCAACGATAAGGTCGATGACAAACTGCCCTTCTTCTTCACGGATTCCTGTAATGCCGACAATGTTCATCACACCGTGCCGAATGAGCAACGACGCAACGGGTTTCTCTTGTAAAATTTTTTCGATATTAATGCACAACCCAATGGGGCGCACGACCTTGCCACACAAGTAAAAAGCTGGCTCTAAACTGAGGCATGGCACGCTTTCCGCCAGAGAAGACAGTAATCGTCGCTCACCAAAACGGCTGTTAAAATACGCCTGAACGAATTGATAATAAAATAATTGCCACATAGATTCCGATGCAATGCGCAGTTTTCCTGCCCGCTTAACAACTGCAACGGATTCATTTTTTACCACCGTCAGTTCCGAAATGTGAAGCGGCAAGCGGCACGAGAGCCAATCGCCGAACATCCCTTTGAATGAAAAATGAAGTTCAGAGAGGTTGGGACGAAATTTGACGGACACATTTTTTATCGGCGCGTCGGCACGCTCAACCGAACGAAGTGCAAGATTAACGGCTTTTTCGGTCAAAACAAGTTCCATCTCGAAATAAGGCAACCGCGTCCGCTGATGCTCCTGAACCGTACGTGCGAAGTGCGCAAACCCCGATACGATTCCCGCAACATTGCGAAGAAACCCTCCTAATCCCATCATGCACTCCTTTCTTCTCGCTTGGCTTTTGCTTGTGTAGACTTCAAGTCCAAAGTAAGCGACACGCACCGCAATCAGAACGCTTAATCGCCTCAAATACAGCCGTTTCAGCCGAATCACTCCTGCATTTTATCTTGACATCTAACTTTGTGTTCAACGTAATTCTTCTAAATTTTTTTTGATGTTTGCAACTTCTCAACCGTCAGTTGCGTTTCTAAAATCGTTTAGCAGTATCAATTCTTGTTATCAACAATAAATCCTATTTCAAAACATGCTGACCATTGGAGACAAGTTTCCAGAATTTGAACTTGATGCGGTTGTTTCAACCGAAAAAAACAAAGAGTTCGCCAAAATTTCAACCGCCGACCATCGCAAACAAGGCAAGTGGGCAGTCTTCTTCTTTTGGCCCAAAGATTTCACGTTTGTTTGCCCGACGGAAATCAAAGGCTTTAACGACAAATTTGCCGATTTCCGCGACAACGATGCCTTGCTTTACGGCGCAAGCACCGACACCGCCTTTGTCCATCTCGCTTGGCGCAAAGACAATGAAAACCTCAAAGATTTGAAATTTCCGATGCTCGCCGATCATGGCAAGCACCTGACCCGCGCGCTCGGCATCTTGACCGGTCCCGAAGAAGTTGCTCTTCGCGCCACCTTCATCGTTGACCCGCAAGGCACGATTCAATGGGTGTGCGTCAATAACCTCGATGTCGGTCGCAACATTGACGAAACACTCCGCGTGCTTGAAGCCCTCCAAACCGGCGAACTCTGCCCGTGCAACTGGAAAGAAGGTGAAAAGACGCTCAAAGTCGCCGGTGGCTCACTCGTGGAAGCCTAGGTCGTGTTGACAAAATTAAATTGAACGCACGGTCATTCTGTCATTCTGAACGGAGCGAAGCGGAGTGAAAGAATCCAACATAATGAGTAACGAATAGTGAGTAATGAATAGCGAAGTTATTCATTCTTCATTGCTCATTCTTCATTAGCGATGGATTCCTCGCTTCGCTCGGAATGACGAACAAGAGACAGAATAAGACCGCAACATCGAACGCACTCATTTGTCAACACAACCTAATCTCTATTTAGCAACCTCACTTCAAAAGGCGGGCAACAATCCGCCTTTTGTATTCAATTTTAACCGTCAATGATTTTATTCACATGGAAGACACAAGAAAAGATTTACTCGCGGATTTAGGCATTTCTGCCGATGCGCATTTTGCAGGATTAGATGCCTTCGTTAAAGGTGATTACAAATACATTCGCGACTTGCGTGTCAATTTGAAATCGACGCTCGATAGCGCAAGTTTGGGCGGCAGAAAAAATGCGTATTTGATTGCGCTCGCCGTCGCCGCCAATGAACGCAACAATGCACTCATTTCCGCTTTCACCGAACTGGCTAAAAAAGAAGGCGCAAGCGATGCCGAACTTGCCGAAGTCCACGCGATTGCGTCTCTGCTTGCCACGAACAATGTTTTCTACCGATTCCGTCACTTCTGCGAGAACAAAACCTACGAGCAAATGCCCGCCGGAATCAAGATGACCATCATGATGCGCCCTGTGTTGCCGAAGATGTTTTTTGAACTCATTTCGCTTGTGGTGAGTGCGGTGAATGGGTGTGAAGTGTGCGTCAATAGCCACGAAAAATCGGTGCGACACGAAGGCGGCTCTGAACAACTGATTTTTGATGCGATTCGTTTGGGTGCCGTCGTGCGCGGATTATCCATTTCTATGAACGACTATCAACCTGTGTCGGTCTGATACCATCATAATTGTAAGCCGCGCACTAACCCGTTCAATCCGTCGAGTTCGTGTTTCCGAAAATGGAACACAGATGAAACAGATTTAACGGGTTTTCACAGATTACTTCAAAAATTCACGGCTAATCCGTTTAATCTGCGTTGTCTGAAACTTAACTGGGAGGTTGTTCGAGCATTCAATCAGTTGAGCGAAGCGACGGCTTGGTCAATGTTGTCAAAGGTTTTGAAGAGTTGATTGAGTTTTGTGATGGCGAGCAAACTTTTGATGCGCTCGGTGGGATTTGCCAACACAAGATTTCCGCCCGCATTCTTCACGGTTGAAAGGGCAGAGGTCATCATGCCCAAGCCAGAGGAGTTCATATACTCGACTTTGACAAGGTCAATGACGATATTTTTTTTGTTCTCGCTCAATAAGGTGCGCAGTTTGTTATGCAGTTCGTTGGCATCGGGTCCGCCGAGCACATCGCCGTTGAGTTCGATTATGGTTACAGAGCCGAGTTGTTTTTCGCCGAAGGTCATATCCAATTCGTTTTTAGTCGTTTACGGGATTGAATTTAGCCTCTCAACTTGAACTTTCCGCCTGTTTTTTGTTGCCAATCTAGCACAATCGGCGCGGCGATGAAGACCGATGAATACGTGCCGACTAAAATGCCCGCGACAATCGCAAAGGCAAATCCGCGAATAGTTGGACCTGCAAAGAGAAAAAGCACAATTGCGGTGAGCAGGGTTGTTCCCGATGTGATAATTGTGCGGCTTAATGTTTCGTTGAGGCTATCGTTGAAGACTTTTTCGTAGGGGTCGCTTTTTCGGATTTTGAGATTTTCGCGAATGCGGTCATACACGACAACGGTATCGGTGATGGAATAGCCCACAATGGTTAAGAAGGCGGCGATAATACTTTGGTCAATTTCTAATGGCATCACATCAAACACGCCGCCTAAAATGCTGAACAACCCTGCAACTACAAGTACATCGTGAAAAATTGCCACCACGCCTGCGGTTGCAAACTTGAACTCAAATCGGATTCCGACATAGAGCAGAATCATGACCAATGCCCCTAAAAGCGCACTAATCGCCGACCATTTCAAATCGCCTGCAATGCTCGGACCAACCGCATCAACCTTAATGACCTCGCTTGGATTGTTCGGGAAATCGCGCTTCAAAACGCGTTCAATGAGCGATTGCAAGTCGTTTATCTCACCGCTAAAATCGGTTGTGATAATGACTTCCTGCGCTGAACCATATTCCTTGATTTGTCCCTTAATGCCTTCCGCGCTTAATGTTTTGCGCACTTCGCCGATGTTAATCGGGTCTTGAAACTTCACGACAATTTCCGTGCCGCCTTTGAAATCAATTCCGAGTTGAAACCCACGCACGACCATTGAGAGAAGCCCCACACCGATGATGACAGCGGAAATGATATAGCCCGTTTTGCGAGAGCCGATGAAATCAAAATTTGCTTTTTCTAAAAATCTCATTTGAACTTGAACTGTGAGTATGATTGTTGGATTTTATACTTTCCGACGAACTGCTTGATAGCATTAGCCGAAACTGGTTTCGGTTACGCTGTTGCGCTCAATCATCCAATCAAGCACGACTTTGGTAACGACAATTGCTGTAAAGAGACTTGCGGCAATGCCAATCATAAGCGTAACGGCGAAGCCGCGAATCGGTCCGATGCCGAAGGTGTAAAGCAATGCCGCCGCACCGAAGGTCGTCACGTGTGAGTCTAAAATTGCTGAAAAGGCTTTATCGTAGCCGAGCTCAATCGCAAGTTTCAAATTTTTTCCGCGAGACGACTCTTCTCTGACGCGCTCAAAAATGAGCACGTTGGCATCGACCGCCATGCCAATCGTCAGCACAAGCCCTGCAATGCCCGGAAGTGTCAGCGTTGCGCTGAATCCTGCCAAGAACGCAATCACAAACAAGATGTTAAAGACGAGCGCAAGGTCAGCCAGTATGCCCGATGTGCGATAGTAGAAGAGCATAAAAATCGCAACCACGAGAAAGCCGAGCGTAATGGAAAATAGCCCTGCACGAATGGAATCCGCACCAAGTGATGCACCGACGGTTCGCTCTTCGCTGATTTGCACGGGTGCAGGAAGCGCGCCCGCTTTCAAAACGATTTCCAAATCTTTGGCTTCTTCAATGCTTCCAATGCCGTTGATAACTGAACTGCCGTTGGGAATTTTGGATTGCACAACTGGTGCAGAATACACTGCGCCGTCCAAGACAATCGCGATTTGCTTGCCGATGTTCGCGCCTGTGGTTCGCGCCCAAATTTTTGTGCCTTCGTCATTCATTTTCATGCTCACTTCGGGCAACGATTGGTCGACGCTGAATGTGGCATTGGCTTCAGTAATCACGCTTCCTGTAAGTTCTGGCTCTTTTTTGAGCGCGTAGAGTCGATAAAATTTCAAACCATCGTTTTCGCTCACAGGGCGTGCATCGAGCGCAAATTCTAAATCCGAAGGAATACGCGACTTAACATCAGGGCGATTGAGCAATCCAAGAACAGTTGATTTTCCGGCATCAGTTACGAAAAATCCTGCACGTGGGTCGATGATGATTTTGTCGGTAGTCTCTTCATCAACGGCGAAAAGCGGATTGACAAGGCGACGCTGTTCTTTGGTTTTAAGCGAATCAGGAATCGCACGAATGGAATCTAGCTGCGCTCGCGCCAACATTGCGGCTGAATCGACTCGACTGGTATCGCCAGTTGGCATGATGGGATAACGCGCAAGGTATTCGTTGATGTCTTGCAAGACTTTGAAGGCAAGTTCTGCATCGCGCACGAGTTTGAATTCCAATTTTGCCGTGCCTTTGAGCAATTTGCGCACGCGCTCTTTGTCGGAAACGCCGGGCAGTTCAACAATGATACGCCGTCCACCTTGCGTTAGAATCGTAGGTTCAGCCACGCCGTATTGGTCGACACGATTGCGGATAATTTCTTTGGCGCGGTCAACGGCATCAAGGCTTTCGCGGGAAAGTTTCTCGACGATTTCATCATCGCTATCGCGAATTTCGTAGTAGTAGCGCGAGAGACGAATTTGTCGTTTTTGGAATTCTTCCGCGAGCATCTTGGGAATTTCGCCGCTTTCTTTTTTGGCACGCTCACGAACAATCGCCATCACGCTATCGAACTGTGCATCGCGGTTGCGTGCGCGATTTTCCAACAGTTCAAGCACATCGACTTCAAGAACGACATGCATTCCGCCTTGCAAATCCAGCCCCAACTTCAAGCGTTTTTCCTGCGCTTTATCTATGGACTTGCGGTTTTCACGCACATAGGCAAGGCTGTCTTCGGGCGATGAGAAGGATTTGAGTTTTGCCGTGTGACTTGCGTCTTGGAAGGTTGGATACAAAAACCACGCGGAAAGAAGCGTGAGAAGAACAATTAAAACCAGTTGAAAGCGATTCTTTTGCATTGATTGTTTTCGGAGAAGACGTGCTTCTCGCTGAAATTAAATGTGAATTTTAGTTGCTGTTGCAAATTACCATTGTAAAAAGGGTTGCAAATATAAGAAAGAGCCTTTGCAAAGTCAAAGCAGGGTGCTGTAAGTTTTGGTTCATCTTTCAATTCACTGTTATGCCGACTGTTCTTATCACGCGCCCGAAAGCCGATGCCGCTGAATTTGCCGACGCGCTCGCACAACACGGGCTTCGCGCTGAATTTTTTCCTACGATTGAAATTGTGCCTCTGACGGATTGGGTGCTACCAGACCTTGAACACTATCACGGACTTATTTTCACAAGTGCCAATGCAGTTCGGCATTTTATCTCTCCGCTTCTTTCGCATGAGCCGAAATGCTTTGCACGTCTTCGTGCGATGAATCACTACGCCGTTGGCATCAAAACCCATCGAGCGTTGCAGGAATATGGAATTGATTCCGTTCTTTACTCTGACAAAGGCAACGCCGAAGATTTAGCCGAGTTGATACGACGCGAGGGGATTCAAGGCAAACGATTTCTTTTTCTTCACGGCACACGCTCACTCGGCACAATCCCTGACGCTGTCAAGAAATACGGCGGCACTTGCGATGAACTTGTGGTTTATCAAACGAGCGACCTTTCGCCCGAAGCATCGCAACGGCTCTCCGAGTTGCTTTCTTGCGATGATGTTATTTGGGTTACGTTTTTTAGCCCGTCTGCTGCACAGGCTTTTTTCAATGCTTTGCCGAGTGCTTCTCTTGCGTCGCGAATGCGTATCGCCGTGATTGGTAACACCACAAAAGAAGCTGTTGAGGCTCTTGGCTTTCGTGTCGATGCCGTTGCGCCTGTTCCTACTGCCGAAGCCCTTGCACACACGATTGCCACTTTTACTTCACCGTGAAAGCCGCTTTCAATCGCGCCTCTGAATCCGAACCGACATAAACTTCAAACTCTCCTGCTTCCACAATCGATTTGAAATTTTTATCCAGCGTTGCCAATTCGTCTTTGCCAATCTTGAACGTAATCGTTTTGGCTTCACCGGCATCGAGTTCAACTTTCTGAAAGCCTTTGAGTTCTCTGACAGGGCGCGTGAATGTTCCAACAAGTTGTCTTATGTAGAGTTGTGCAGTTTCTACGCCCTTGCGCTTGCCTGTGTTTTTAATCGTTACGGAAACCGTTAAGGTCTCGCTCTTGCCGATTTCTTTTTTGGAAAGTTTCAAGTCGCTGTATTCAAAGGTTGTGTAGGAAAGTCCGTAGCCGAAGGGATAGAGCGGCGTATCGGGTAAATCAACGTAGCGCGATTTGTAGCGGTCATCTGCGTTTGTGGGGAGCGAAGGTCTGCCAGTATTTTTGTGATTGTAGTAAATCGGAATTTGCCCGACGCTTCTCGGAAAAGTTGCCGTAAGTTTTCCTGTTGGAGTGGCGTCGCCGAAGATGATGTCAGCAATTGCGTTTCCGGCTTCCACGCCGAGATGCCACGCGCAGAGAATTGCGGGGAGATGTTCCGATTCCCAAGCAATCGTGAGCGGGCGACCGTTTGTCAGAATCATCACGATAGGTTTGCCGAGTTTGTGCAGTTCTTTGAGCAAGTCTTCTTGCGCTTTTGGCAGTCCGATGTCGGCGCGGCTGTGGGCTTCGGCGGTGATGTCAGCGGTTTCGCCAACGACGGCGAGAATCACATCAGCGCGTTTGGCAATCGCAAGGGCTTCGTTTCGGAGTGCCATAAGTTCGGCTTCGGTTGGCTCTTTGGCTTCGCCTTTGATTTTTTTCCATGCTGGCGAGGGCAACGGATAGCCTTTGGCATACAGCACCGAAGAATTTTTCAAGGTTGATTGAATCGCATCAAGCGGCGTTATCACATCATCAGGCATTCCAACCATTTCCCATTCGCCGAGCATATCACGCTTCGACTCCGCCAATGCGCCCACAACGGCAACGGTTTTTAGCGACTTTGAAAGCGGAAGAAGATTGTTTTCATTTTTGAGAAGCACAATCGATTTTGTTGCAACTTCACGCGCAAGCGCACGGTGTTCAGGTTTGAGCATCGTTTCTTTTTCACGGGCTTCATCAATGTATTTGAACGGATTCTCGAACAAGCCCAACTTGAACTTGACGCGCAAAATGTTTCGCACAGCTTGATTCAGTGTCTCTTCGCTTACCTTTTTTTCTTGAACGAGTTTGGTGAGAAATTTTGGATACGATTCGCCTTCCATGTCCATATCCAATCCAGCGGTAATGGCTTTCTGCGCCGCTTCTTCGTAATTCTTTGCCGCGCCATGCAAGACGACTTCATCAATCGATTCCCAATCGCTCACGACGAAGCCGTTGAACTTCCACTCTTTGCGCAAGATGTCAGTAAGCAAATGTTTGTTGATAGAAGAAGGCACACCTGCGATTTCGTTGAACGAGGTCATGAGGGTTTGCGCGCCTGCATCAACAGCGGCTTTGAACGGTGGCAAATAGATTTCGCGCAAGGTGCGTTCTGAAATGTCGGCGGTGTTGTAATCTCTGCCGCCTTCTGCCGCGCCGTAAGCGGCGAAGTGTTTAGCGCATGCGGCGATGGTATTGTTTGCGCTTAAATCATCGCCTTGAAAGCCACGCACGCGCGCTTTGGCAAAGAGCGAACCGAGATACGGGTCTTCGCCCGCGCCTTCAACGATTCTGCCCCAACGTGCATCTCGTGCAATGTCGACCATTGGCGCAAACGTCCAGTTGATTCCTGCCGCCGCCGCTTCAGTTGCCGCAATGCGTGCCGATTTGTAGGCGAGCGATGTATCCCACGTGCAAGATTCTGCAAGTGGAATCGGAAAGGTGGTGCGATAGCCGTGAATCACATCGAAGCCGAAGATGAGCGGGATTTTCAGGCGCGATTGCATTGCCGCTTCCTGCAACTTTCGCGCAACTGATGCCTCCGAAACCATTAAGAACGAGCCAAGCCCTGCTTTCGCTTTCGCCAAATGTTCATCACTGATATTCGTTTTCTTGGTCTTGAAATCAAACCACGCGGCAGTTTGAGAGACTTGCATCACTTTTTCGTCTAATGTCATCAACGCCAAAACTGAATCCACACGCCGATTGATTTCGGCTTCGGCATCTTGCTTTTTCGGAGAAGAACACGAAACTGAAACGACGGTTGTAAAGGCAAGCAAAAGCGCAGTTGTAAAATTCATGTTCAGAGCAGTTTTTTAGTTTTATTGTTGGATTTTGTTGAAGGTTAGAGAGGGCGGAAGTTCTTTGCTTCCCCAATCGGTTGGCGCATCGGTCATTTCAAAATCGAGCGTTGCGCCGTTTGCGATTTCGCTGTGGCGAATCCATGCGCGGTCAATCGGCACGCCGTTGAGTTTGAGCGATTTGACATACACATTTTTTTCTGACGCATTCGGCGCATTGATAACCAGCGCGTTTCCATTTTCAAGTTTCATGATGGCTTTGGTGAAGACGGGACTTCCAACGAAATACCACTCCTGCCCTGCATTCGGGAACAGCCCAAGCGATGCCCACACATACCACGCCGAGAGCGTGCCTGAATCGTCATTGCCCTTGTAGCCATTAGGCGCAACACGAAAATCTTTTTTGATGATGTCTCTTGTGAACAGTTGCACTCTATCGGCTTTGCCTGCGTAGATGTATTGCCAAACGGCGAGCATATCAGGCTCATTCCAAATGGTGAAGTAGCCGTCTTTGTCGCGGTTCGTGAGCATGGTGTCCCACTTGGCGATGAATTTTTCTCTGCCGCCGAGCAGTTCAATCAGACGATAAAAGTCATGCGGCACATAGCCCAAGTATTGCCACGCCGAGCCTTCGTAGTAATGCACTTCGTAACTCCACACTTGACCTTCGGGAAAAATCATGGTTGGTTTGAATGGCTCAACCCATTTTCCATCGGAGCGTTTCGGTCGGAAAAATCCTGTTGTGGTATCAAAGAGTTCAAAGACTTTGAGTGAGCGTTCTAATGCAAACCGTGCAGAATCCCCTTTGCCGATTGCATTTGCGAGGGCGTAGACGCAGTAATCGTTGTAAGCATATTCAAGCGACTTGCTGACGGAAACCCACTGTTTATCGGCGTAAAGAAAGCCTTGTCGGAGATAGTCGGCATAACGCCCTTTCGTTGCTTGAAAGCTTGGCTTGTCGCCGGTTGTATCGGTTGCGTTTTTCATCAGATACTTAAAAGCTCTCTCGTAATCAACGCCTTGCAGCTTTTTGACAGCGGCATCGGCGAAGAGCACGTCGGCATTGGTGCCGCCTTGAATTGGTGTGAAGGCGTTGCCTGTAAAGCCATCAGGAAGCCAACCGCGATGGTCGGCAATGTCCAAGAGCGAATTGAGCAACTCTTTTTGAAGCGAGGGCAGCCAAAGCGTGAAGAAGGGATTTTGCGTGCGATATGTGTCCCAAATGGCGAAGTAGTTTGTAAAGGCTTTGCCTGTGGTTTTGAAACCGTCGGGTGTTTCGCCGGTGATGTCGGTTGGCATGAGGCACATGCGGTAGAGTGCAGTGTAGAAGAGTGTACGTTCCGATTCGCTTCCGCCTTGAATTTGAATTTTGTTTAAGAGTTCGTTCCACGCGGTTTCAACTTGTTCAGCAATGCGATTGAAGGTTGTGCCTTTTTCTTCAATCGCGCGAATGTAGTTATCGCTGTTTTGAAAACTCTTGTAAGAGAGGGCGCAGGTGAGTTCAATCACTTCTTCATCTTTACTTGCAATCCAGCCGAGAATCACGCCGCACTCTTCGTTTTTGCCTGCCTCGATTGACGTGCGGTCGCTGAAAGTTTCGGACTGCTTGTAGACGCTTATGAAATCAGGCTTTTTGGACGGCTTTGCGGAAAAGAACGCTTGCATTGCGCTTGGGTCTGAACCAAATCCTTCGTCATAAATACCAAAGCCGTGAATAGTGCCGTCGCTTTCTATGCGTGCTTCGGAGCGATTTGGTTTTTGCGGAAACGAACATCGCGCCATGTTGAACAGCAATTTCAGTGTATCGCCTTTTGCATTTTGCTTGAAGGTGTAGCGGTGATGCGCTGTTCGGGGCGTTGCCGTCAGTTCTGCGCGCACGTTGGGTTTTGTGAGATGCACGGAGTAGTAGCCCGGCTTTGCGCGCTCATCGGTTCGTGGCGATTTGTAGCCGAAGTTTTCAAGCACGATGGAATTGCGTGCGGGCATAACGAGGAAGTTTCCGTATTCGCTACAACCGATGCCGCTCACTTGATTGTGGACGAATCCGATAATGAAGGAGTCGGCATAGTTGTAGCCCATGTTTGCCCAATCTTGCAAGTTGGTGTGTGGCGAAAGCGCAATCATACCGAAGGGCGTTGTTGCGCCGGGGTGCATATTTCCGCCGCCCGTTGTGCCAATGAACACATCGACTTGTTTAGCGACAGAGTTCGCCGCTTCTCTTTGAGGTGGTGCGCACGAGAGCAAGCACAGCAAGAGAAAAAGTAACAATCCTTGTTTCATTTGTTGATTTGCCTGTAAATAAACTCACCCTGCTCGCTGGCTTTTCCGAACAAGCAGGGTGAGCATCTTTCATCTACCTTCAAAACAAATGGACGCGCAGAGGACAAACTTCCCCCACACGCCCCAACATTTTATTTCACAAGCATCATCTTTTTCGTTTGCACAAAGTCACCTGCTTGTAAGCGATAGAAGTAGATACCGCTCGCAAGGTTTGCCGCGTTGAATTGCACCGTGTATTCACCGGCGGCTTGGCGACCGTTCACAAGCGTTGCAACTTCACGACCGAGAATGTCATAGATTTTCAAGCTCACATTGCCTGTGTTGGCAAGCGAGTATTGAATGGTCGTCATTGGGTTGAACGGGTTCGGATAGTTTTGTGCAAGCGTGTAGGACTTTGCATGGTTGGCTGTCTTTTGAACACTTAACTGTTGCGCGAGCGGGTTGCGTGCGACTTTTGAAGCAATCGCAAATTGTCCGAACTCATTGCCTGCAAGGTTGAAGGCTTTGAGATAATCGCCATCGCGATACGAAGTGAGCGGTTTCCAAGGCGATGAAGGATTCGGACGATAGGCGATGTAGAGGTTTTGCGGACGGACAATGCCTGTAAGCGCACCGCAGTAGATAGCAATATCAAAGCGCATGCTGTTTGATAACCCTGTCTGATTGATTGTCCATACCCGCCCCGGAATTACGAAGTGGTCAATTCCAATCGATTCATCATCATTGATACGATAGACATTGTTGATGCCCACGGTGTCATTGACTTGGAAGACAGGCTCAGGCGGAATTGTTCCCACAGAGGCACTGATGCTTCCTGCGGTCGTTGAGCCTCGCCGAATCTCAATGAAAGCGTTGGTATTTCCAAGAATGTAGGCTCCTTCGCCTGCAACGCCTGATGGAACAGTGGGAGTGGCTGATGTGCTTACACGATTGATTGGGAGCGGGTCATCATTGGCAACAATCGATCGAATGAAAATGTCACCCACAAAACGCGGCGCGGAAGTTGTATAGACAGGCACGAAATCGCCGCCAACTTCACTTGGGCCACGATTTCCTAACACGCGCACTTCACGGTCAGGGTCATCAAAACTATGGCGATAGGTCATGCCTGCAATCAATCCCGGATTGACCGTAATATCCATATACTCAATCTGCGAACTATCAACAGTATACACAGCATTCTCGCCGAAGCCGAAGAC
>Ga0272446_1004107_pt1 | contig 17554 bp, 13 predicted proteins | sample YNPCB0061_FD_194587 | JGI IMG/M metagenome (GOLD analysis project Ga0272446, IMG submission 194587) | Hot spring microbial mat communities from Yellowstone National Park, WY, United States - YNP-CB-006-1 | ecosystem: Environmental > Aquatic > Thermal springs > Hot (42-90C) > Sediment | place... | reverse complement strand
GCAATTCAAGTGGGCGATCGCTACAACTTCTGGGAAATCATCAAAATTCTGCGCCAAGCCGATTATTTCCTCTGGGGCGGCGGCAGTTTGTTACAGGACAGTACCAGTTGGCGCAATCCCTTATACTACGCTGGTTTGATGCTGTTGGCACAACGCATGGGGCTAAAGACCATAGCCTGGGCGCAGGGCATTGGACCTTTGCAGAGTGGGTTGAGCCAGTGGTTAGCCCAAAACAGTCTGTCTAGGTGTACGGCGATCAGCGTCCGTGATAGCAACTCCGCTCAGATGTTGGCAGAATGGGGCATTGAGGCTCTCATGGCACCCGATCCTGTGTGGTGTTTGCCGAGTCAGCCGCCTCGCGGCTTGTGGGATTTACCTGCTCCCAGAATCGCGGTTTCCTTGCGATCGCACCCCCTGCTCACCCCTGAGAAACTTAGTCTGTTGTCTAAAGCTCTTGTCAATTTACAACGGGCTACCTCCGCCCACATCCTGCTAGTACCGTTTCAGCCAGCGCAGGATTTAGCGATCGCCCAAGCCTTGCATGATGCCCTACCCAATTCCAGTACCATTTGGCTCGAGGACAATCCGCAACTCCTCAAAGGGATATTTCGGGGCGTTGAGATGGCAATTACCATGCGCTTGCACGGCTTGATCATGGCTTTGGGAGCGGGGTGTCGCTGTTTTGCCATCAGCTACGATCCCAAAGTGCGAGCAGTAATGCAGGACTTGCAGGTGGCGGGCTGGGACTTGTCCAGTTTGCCAGAGGAGGCATCGCAGATCACCCAAGCATGGCTGGAAGTTTATGCCAATGGTGAACCTCTCTCTGATATGCAACTGCAATCCCTAAGCGATCGGGCAGGACTACACCAGCAGGTAATAGCTCAAGCTAGCAAAATTGAGCATGGAAAACCCCCATAGCTGGTACAAATTTAGAAAAATTGATCGCAAATTTTCCAAGTACCACCTTCTTTGACTAGCTTAAACGGTGGCGAGTTATCTAGGGATTGCTCTTGAGTTTGGGTCTGACCCGCCAGAGAAACCTCAATTTTCATCTTGCCAGAAGCCTTGACGGTGGCGGTATCTCCACTAACATCTGCTGTGAAGTTCACCCCAGACAAATCAACTTTGGCAAGTTTCATAATATCTTTGACGGCTTTGATCTGGTTTTCGCTCTGTTTCAGCAGTTCATCGCTCCTCGCTGAGCAAACTCTGCCTTTGAGCTTGTCGATGTCTGCCGCAAATAGGGATTCCATCAATTCTTTGGCGGCTTTTTCGGGGGTATCGCCGCTGAACACATCACAACCAACCGTCAGACCGCCAGCTAGAAGTGCGATCGCTAGAATGTATCCTTGTTTCATGCCTTTCTCCAGACCGCATTGGCGGGCGTACTACTTACAAGCGTCATGCTACAGGAACTTGGTAGTGTAAATACCTGACTTTCAGAAAATTTAAGTTTTTAATTGCGGTTCTCTGCGTAAAACTTGCTCTTGTCAGCTTGTGATGGTATTCCGTTCATAGGCAATCACTACCACCGTGATATTATCCCGACCACCATTTGCTTTTGCCTCTTCAATCAAAGCGCGTGCCACACTTTCAGGGGAGCGAATATTCTTAAGATAATGGGCTATGCGATCATCGCTCACCTCCTCAGTCAGTCCATCGCTACACAGCATCAGGCGATCGCCCTCGACAAAGTCTAACGGCTGTACAGGAATTATCTTCAAGTCCTCCCTGCCCACACACTGCAAAAGCATATGCCGCCAAGGATGCACCCGACCTTCTTCTGGGGTGATCAAGCCCGCTGCCACTGCCCTCGCAATCCAAGTATGGTCGGTGCTGATCTGCTCTAGTTTTGCTCCCCGCAGACGATACAGCCGCGAATCTCCCACATGGCAATACCATGCTTGCCCATGCCGCAATAGCACTACCACCACCGTAGTCCCCATGTCCGAACGGCTGGGATTGTTTATTTGATCAGACACGATCGCCGTATTTGCCTTCAATACCGCCTGCATCAGCATATCCTCAGCAGGTTCTTCTATGTCCCATACAGCGTGCAAATAATCTTTGATACATTCCACAGCCAAGCGGCTCGCTTCCTCACCCCCTGCATGCCCCCCCATACCGTCGGCTACGATAAAAAAATTGCCATTGGGATCGATATAAAAAGCGTCCTGATTGGAGGAGCGAATACACCCTACATCAGAGTAGCCAGCAAACAGGAGTTTGGTCATAGTCCACTCACTTGGTCTATATTCCCTAATTCTAATAGCTTGCTCTACTAACTAGGAAATTAAAATATTCTACACAAATTCCGCAAAAACCTGTAATTAGTCGTACCCACGCTTGGTTTATCTGGGTTAGGATTAACAAAATATCCAAAATATTTACTACTTTCTTGCCAGTGATAGCTGTTGCTGTTGTATCTATGGATCGTATGGATTCCTCTTCCCCTGAGTACCACATACAGGGACTGCCGCAATGGTTAATTGAGCATATCGCTCACCACCCCCCCACCGACCTGATTTGTCGCTCCTTTAAGTTTGCCGCCCAACTGCACGAGGGACAACTGCGGGCATCGGGAGAGCCGTATATCTTACACCCTGTTTGGGTGGCTACTATTTTGCGGGACTTGGGGGCAGAGCCAGAGGTGATTGCCGCTGGCTTTTTGCATGATGTGATTGAGGATACAGTAATCACTGGCGATCAGCTAGAAGCAGAATTTGGCGCAGTGGTACGGGGGTTAGTAGAAGGAGTAACCAAGCTCTCTAAGTTTAACTTTGACAGCAAAACTGAGCGCCAAGCAGAGAATTTTCGCCGGATGTTTCTGGCTATGGCGCAGGATATTCGGGTGATTGTGGTGAAGTTGGCGGATCGTTTGCACAATATGCGAACTCTGGAACACCTCGCTCCTGACAAACAGCAGGCGATCGCCCGAGAAACCATGGAAATTTTTGCCCCCCTCGCCAACCGTTTGGGGATCGGACAGATCAAGTGGGAGTTAGAAGACCTAGCCTTTAAGTACCTCGATGAGGCAGGCTATCGCCATGTGCAATCCTTAGTGGCTGATACGCGATCAGCACGAGAACAGCAAATTCAGCAAGTAGTCGCCATCCTCGAAGCCCGCCTGCACAAAATCGGTCTGCAAAATTTCGAGATCAAGGGCAGACCCAAGCACCTGTTCGGCATTTACCAAAAGATGGCAAGACAGCAAAAGGAATACAGCGAAATTTATGACGTGCTGGCGGTGCGGGTGATTGTCAATACGCATGAGGAGTGCTACCGTGTGCTGGCGATCGCCCATGACAGTTTTCGTCCTATACCAGGTAGGTTCAAAGACTACATCGGACTGCCCAAGCCCAATCGCTACCAGTCTTTGCACACCGCCGTCATAGGTACTAGCGGACAACCCATCGAAATCCAAATCCGTACATGGGAGATGCACCATGTAGCTGAGTACGGCATTGCCGCCCACTGGAAATACAAAGAAGCCAATGGGCAGAGCATTCCCACCAGCGCCAATGACGAAAAATTTACTTGGTTACGGCAGTTGGTGGAGTGGCAAAGAGAACTCAAAGACCCCCAAGAATACCTAGACAGCGTCAAAGATGACCTGTTTGATAACGAGGTGTATGTATTTAGCCCCAAGGGTGATGTCTATTGTCTGCCCCGTGAAGCTACCCCAGTGGACTTCGCCTATCGCGTACATTCCGAAGTGGGAAATCACTGCGCTGGAGCTTTGGTCAATGGCATTATGGTTCCTCTGTCACGGAAGTTGCAAAATGGAGACATCGTCACTATTCTTACTCAAAACAACGCCCACCCCAGCCTAGACTGGATCAACTTCGTCGCCACCAATACTGCTCGCAATCGCATTCGCCAGTGGTACAAAAAAACGCGGCGCGAGGAGAACTTACAGGCAGGTCGCGCACTGTTGGAAAAAGAATTTGGCAGGAATGGCTTGGATAGCTTACTCAAGTCGGAAGCGATGCTCAAGGTTGCCGAGCGATGTAATTACCACAGCATAGAAGATTTAATTGCCGCTCTGGGCTATGGGGAAGTGTCCCTAAATACGGTAGTCAATCGCATTCGCGAGAATGTGCCTGCGCTGAAAGAAATCAAACCAGAGGTGCAGGAGGTCAAACTAATCCATCTACCTAGCCGTTCTGCCTCCAAATCTCCGATTATCGGCGTTGAGGGAATGCTATACAGTATTGCGGGGTGCTGTAAGCCTCTGCCTGGGGAAGCGATCGTCGGTGTAGTAACTTTGGGCAGTCATCGCGGCATTTCTATTCATCGCCAAGACTGTCCTAACCTAGAAGCGATTCCTGGTGATCGCCTATTGCCCGTCAGTTGGAATACATCGCGTCATGATGATCAGCCCCTCACCCACACCGTAGATATTCGGGTGGAAGCGATTGACCGAGTAGGCGTATTTAAGGATATTCTCACCAAGTTAGCTGACAGTAAAATCAATGTCCGTCAAGCCCATGTCAAAACTAAAAACGGCAAAACTGCCATGATTTATCTCAGCATTGACATCAGCGATCGCCAACAGTTTGAGCGTATCTGTCAGCAAATCAAGCGCATTTCCGATATTATTGCCATCACCCGCACTACCAAGCAAAGTGTGTAGATTGTGCTAATCTCGATATTGTAGAGAGAGGCTAATTTATGGCACAAGGTGGTAAAGAAGGCATTGCTCTGGGACTAACTTTATTGATTACAGCAGGACTGGCGGGCGGTGGCTACTGGTTTTTCACCAACTCAGTTAGCCAAGACAGCCAAGCCAACAAAGAAGCTACTACGACCACAGCAACCAATACAGATAGCCCAGTTTCTTCTCCCGCAGACATCAAACCCGATAGTGGTATCCCCAATCCCACTGTACTGACCATTGATGGCAGTGTGACTATGGCAGGGATTATCAGAGAGCTACGCAACGCCTACAAGCAAGTCAATCCCAATATCCCCGTCACCTATGGCATACCAGACAACCGCCCAGGGGGCACCAACAAGGGGCTAAAAAACTTGATGGACGGTAATGTGTTGATTGCCGCATCCTCCCGCACCCTGCGCCCTGAAGAAGCCCAAGCAGGCATTCAGCTTGTTCCCATTGCCAAGGATGCCCTAGCGATCGCTGTGGGAGTAGATAACCCCTTCCAAGGCAGCCTGACCGCAGCGCAACTCAAAGATATTTTTACGGGTCGCATCACTAACTGGTCTCAAGTGGGTGGTCCTAATTTACAGATCAAAGTAATCAACCGTGCTAAAGCCAGTGGCACTCACGATGTATTCAAGGAAATTGTCCTCAGATATGAGGAGTTTGCCCCCGATGGACCAAATTTTATTACTCTGGAGCGGGATGAAACTACGCCAATGCTGAGAATGCTGGGGCGTAACGGTATCGGCTACTCCACCATCGCCCAAATTAGGGGACAGCAAACGGTGCGGATGTTAAAAATTGATGGTGTTTCCCCTGATGATCCAGCTAAGGTAAAATCTGGCGAATATCCCATCAGCCGCAATCTATACTTGGCAATCCCCCGCAATACTAGCCCTGCCGTCAAAGAGTTTATTGATTTTGTCCTATCACCCCAAGGACAGCGGGCTGTGGAAAGAGCTGGATATATTCCAGTCAAGTAACAGAATCTGGTTTAACCCATTTCCCAAAAGGAAAATAAACTAACTATGAGCTTATTTCCTATTTTGAGCACGATTATTTCCATTGTCGCTTTGACACCCAGTAGTGCTGGGGGAATCAGTTCCATCGATCTAGGAGATAGTCCTGTGCAGACCACTCTCAATAGCGGCACTATCACTGTCAAGATAGATTATCAACCTATCAGGCTGGGAGACCCGACCCAAAACCTAGAAGCCCCCAACCTGCGCTACCAAATTATGGAAAATGGTCAAGTGCAGATGCAAGACAGACGAAATACGATCGGGTCTGGGCGGGTATTCCTCAGAGATTTTGATAAAAGCGGTACCCCTGAAGTAATAGTCGTAACCTTTAGTGGCGGTGCTCACTGTTGCACTAGCACTTTTATTTACACCAAACACCAAGGTAAATTCCAAAGGGTAGAGACAGGTGGGAAAGACAGCAGAGGATTCGACTACCAAGACCTAGATGGAGACGGCACGATCGAGTTGATTTCACGGGATCAGAGCTTTTATTACGCTTTTAGTGCCTATGCGTTCTCTTTCCCTCCTTCTCAAATTTTTTCGCTCAAAGAGGGCAAACTAGTAGATACCACCCGTAACTATCCCCGCTACCTCAGAGCGGAACTACAGAGAATGTTTGCGGCGATCGAAGAACTTACTAGAGAAAACGGACAAATCAATGGTGTACTTGCAGGCTATGTGGCACAAAAAGCACTCTTAGGAGAATTTGCACAGGGTTGGCAGTTAATGTTAGCCCGTTATGATCGCAGTTCCGACTGGGGGCTGGTAACTTATGACCAAGACGGCAAAGAAGTCAGCCGCTACCGCGATTTTCCTACAGCCCTGAGGGCACACTTGCAACGCTATGGTTACCTGCGCTAGAGTTTTAAATTTGCCAGCTCAAATAACTGGCAAAAATCGTCAATGTTGTAGAATATCTTAGCTATGTTTTGTTACTAGCTCTGTTGCACTCAGGTCTTCCAAGGCAATTAGTACGCTTCTTACAGCAGATTTACAAAGTTTGTCACAGTTGGCGCTTACCAAAGATAAGAATCGCCAAACCCAGCACCAGTAACGCATAACTGATGATGTAAACAGCGTTGCTCAGCAGTTCACCAGTGGCAGGGATAACGCCATAGACAGCCTCGTTTTTCAAATTGGCACGGGACAGGTCAGGCAAAATGACATAGAGGGTGCGGGTTACGGCTTGCACGGCTTCACTTTTGGAGATTTCCCCCAACTGCAACAGGTCTCTACTGAAGTTGCCCACAAGGTAGCTGGCAAAGGTGAGCAGAGAGGCGACTAACGAGCTGGTGAAAGAGCCAAACAAAATGGCGATCGCGCTGACTAGCATAATTTGCAGAAAAATGAACAAACTAGCTAAGCTCACCTCTAGGGTGGGGACTTCTATACTGCGAATTTTCAGCAAGGTGAGAAAGATCAGCGTCATCACCGCTACTAAAACCGCAATTATGAGGGAAATGCCGAGATGTTTGCCGATGACAAATTCTGCCCGCCGCAGGGGTTTGGCGATCAAAATGAAGATGGTGCGCTTGTCAATCTCTTTGTTGAGCAACCCGCCTGCCACAAATACAGCGGTGATCAGGGCAATCACTTCCACGCCTGCCATGCCCACATCCAAAATCATCTTGTCGGCGGAGTCAAAGGAGAATTGCGGCAGAGCGACCAGTGCTGCAACTAAAATGCCCAAGTACAGCAGAGAGAGATAAAATACCTGCTCCCTCAGGGTTTCTTTGAACAGATTGAGGGCGATCGCTGTAATGCGACCGAGACTATGACTTACGCTGGTGGCAAAGGCATTATTCATGGTAAATCAGCATTTCTAATCTGCACAGCATTATATTGCCACTGCATCCCCTTGCGCAAAATAACCTAAAGCGGCGATCGCTTGTTTCGGCAAACCGCCCTTCGCTAAAATAACTGCCCCTGTGGGCGAACAAGCCCAATAACTGACAAACTGTCAATCCTAAAATCTGCGCTAAAAAAGGGAGGGATTTAATCTAGTTATTGCAAACGAACATTGACGGAATTGCCATGGGAAGGTAAACCTTCGGCATCGGTGAGAATTTTGATGGCATTGCTCACTTCCCTGAGGGCTTCCTTGCTATATTGCACTAGGCTAGAGAATTTGAGAAAGGTTTCCACGCTGAGGGCGGAACTGTGCCGTGCGGAACCGCAGGTGGGCAGGGTGTGATTGGGACCTGCTAAGTAGTCGCCCACCGCCTCGGGGGTATGATGCCCCAAAAAGATGGCCCCCGCATGGTGGATTTGATCCAGCAGTTCCCAAGGTTCATCTACTTCTAGTTCTAAATGCTCAGGCGCAAACAGGTTGCATAGTTTACAGGCTTCGCTGAGATTGCCGACTACGATGGCGACACTGTAGTTGGCGATCGCCTTTTCTGTGAGTTCCCGCCGCGGGTGATCCACCAACAAGTTCTGCACTATTTCCACCACCCGCTTGGCTAGTTCTGCATCGGTGGTGATCAAAATAGCGGCGGCGATGGGGTCATGTTCTGCTTGTGCCAGTAGGTCGTGGGCGACATAGAGGGGGTTGGCAGATTGGTCGGCAATGATTAGCACTTCCGATGGTCCTGCTAGGGAGTCAATCTTCACTTTGCCAAACACTTGTTTTTTCGCCAGAGTGACATAGATGTTTCCAGGACCTGTGATCACATCCACCTTAGGGATAGTTTCTGTGCCGTATGCCAGAGCGGCGATCGCCTGTGCCCCGCCCACCCGATAGATTTCCTCGATCCCCGCCACCTGTGCCGCCGCCAAAATGGCGCTATTAACTGACTTGTCCTGACGCGGCGGTGTCACCATAACAATGCGTTTTACCCCCGCCACCATCGCTGGCACTGCATTCATCAATACCGTACTGGGATAGGCGGCTCTGCCGCCCGGAATATAAATCCCTGCAATATCCACAGGGGTGTAGCGTTTGCCCAATACTACCTGCTTGTCTGCGAAATGCACCCAACTCTGGGGGACGCGCATGGCATGAAAGGCTCTGATGCGCTCGTGTGCCAGTTCAATCGCCTTGATCAGATCACTGCCCACCTGTTGATAGGCGGCATCAATTTCTGCACCGCTGACCCGCAATTCACTGGCTGTCAGCTCCACTTTGTCGTATTCCGCTGTGTAGTCCAGCAGTGCCTTATCCCCCATCCGCTTGACAGTCTGCACAATCTCCACCACCGTTGCTTCCTTGTGGATGGCTTGATCATCTTCTAGGCGATCGCCAATGCGCTTTAGCTCCGCTTCTGCTTCTGGTAATTGAGTAATAATACGCAACATAGGCGCAGTGAGAGAAGGAACGATTATTTTAGCTTACTCCGATTTTCTGGTTTCGGGGGGAAACAGGGACAAAACTTGATCCGCTATGGCTTGGGCAAGGGACTGATTACCTGCGGGGGTGAGGTGAATGGGATCGCTAAAGGCAGGTTCTGCCAAGGCACTGAATATGCTGGACATGTCCACAAACTTGGCGGTGGGGGGCAGGTTAGCCAAGTCCAGTTTTTGCCAGTACGGCAGATTCTGCGCCAAGCGCTCCCGATAGGTGGAGCTGAGGGCGGGCAATTTGGCTAACTGCTGAGGCTGGGCGGTGATCTCGGGCTGGAGTGCCAGCAGGGTAGGGACATGCCACAGCGCTATCTTGCGCCAGTTCTGCTGGAGGCGTTGCACACGGGCTTGAATTTCCTTGGGGTCAGCGCTCAACCCACTGCCATCAAACACCTGATAGCTACTCAAAGGGGGCGGCACAGCTGGGGAAAAGCCGAGTAATTTGCGGGTGAAGCGGGCAATGTAGAGAGAACTAAACCACTGCTCCACCCCACTGAGTATCTGCTGACGGGCATAGGCGCTGGGATCGCTGAGTATGTCTGAGATCGGGGCAATTTGTGCGATCGCCTGATTGCTGGGTAAGCGCAAATCTTCGTAACCCCCCAAGAGAATAATCCCATCGGGGCGCAGGTGCATAATTTGGTGAGCGATTAAGGATAACTGATTGCCAGAGGCATAGCCAGGCACAGCGGCGTTGATCACCTGAAACTGCGTATCTTTAACCACTGGTTTACGGCGGCGGGGCGGATTCGGGTCAAATTCATCTATGGCAGGTTGATTAGCTAACTCCTGTCTTTGTTTAGTCACTATTTGGTTGAGGGCTTGCTCGATTTGCACTGCCAAAGTTTTACTATTGCTTTGCGCCCCATAGCCAAAGGCGGTGGAATTGCCCAGCAAAAACAGACGGGTTAGCCCTTTGGCGGGCTGTTCTGCCACTGCCACATCAGAGCGCAAACCTTGGTCGTTAATTTGCCACAAGTTGGCCCGCTGGGGCGTGAGGACATAACCTAAACTGCCATGATAAGCAACTTGCAAGCTAAAACCATTTTTGGCAGTGCTGAGGCTATAGGCGTAGGCGGTGAGGTTGCCAGTCACCTGCTCCAACCCCAGCCAGCCCGCCACCAACCGCAAAGTCAGTTCAGAGATTAGAACTAGCACAGGCAAGGAAATTAAAAGCCACAGCATCAGCCTGCGCCACCAGTTCTTGCGCCGCTGACCTAACGCATAGGAATAGGGGTAAATTTTGCCGCGCCGCATTGCATACCGCCTCAAAATTCCATATTCTACTATGCCGCATTTTGCAGAGGAGAGAGTGTGGGCATCCTTGCTAATTCTAAATTGTTAGCAAAGATGTCATCAATGCTGAGCATCTCTCCTGTGGTGGTGAGAAATTTATGATCCCGAGTGGCTTTGATAATTGAACCATCTTCTAATTCATAGGCAAACACAGGCTGGTGTCCGCGGTAATGCCATTGGGCGATCGCCTGAGCATAAATAAATCCCTGCGGATTCACACTATACACATGGCAATTCAACCTCTGCTGGACAATCAGCCCGATAGGCACAATGCCGTACTCCACCGTGATTACTGGCGTATCATAGCTCAGGCAATACTCGGCAAACATGACCATCTGGTCAAACAACTCATTCGCCAATTGCGGATCAATGCCATTCTTCGCACAGCCATCGAGGAACTTCTGCCGCTGTTTTTCCATCTCCGCTGGTTTCTTTTTGCCCATCGCCCGCCGCAGTAAGTCCGCTTCCCCTAGGGAGTAGCCCGCCAAATCCTGAGCAATGCGCATGATCTGTTCTTGATAGACCAGAATGGAATAGGTATCCCTAAGAATAGGTTCCAAACTGGGGTGGGCATATTCCATCGGTTCCTTACCGTGCTTGCGATTGATGAACTTGGGAATTAGCCCCGCATCCAACGGTCCTGGGCGATAGAGGGCTAGAATAGAAGAAATATCCTCAATATTGGAAGGCTTGAGGTCGCGTACAATCTGCCGCATGCCCGAAGACTCCAACTGAAAGATGCCTTCCAAATCCCCCTTTGCCAGTGTGGCATAGGTCTTAGCGTTCTCTGGAGTGGGTTGATCGGGTTGCACACTATGGAAGTCAAACTGGGGATTACGAAATTGTTGAATCAATTCCACCGTGTGCTGAATAATTGTTAGGTTGCGCAGTCCCAAAAAGTCCATCTTCAATAACCCCAAGGATTCCAAATCTTCCATAGGATATTGAGTAACGATCGCTCCTTCATTACTGCGTTGCAGTGGCACAATTTCATCAAGGGGCATGGGCGCAATCACCACCCCTGCGGCATGGACACCAGCACTTTTGTTCACCCCCTCAATGCGCAGAGCCATATCCAGCCACTCCTGCACCTTGGTTTCCTTCTCATAGCGCTCTTTGAACTCTGGCGCAGGCGTTTCCTCTGAGATCATGGTCTTCAGGTTGGCAGGCTTACCGCGAAATACGGGGATTAACTTCGCCATCTTGTCCGCTTCGCCATAGGGAATGTTCAATACCCTTGCTACATCTTTGAGGACAGCTTTGGAAGTGAGGCGGTTGAAGGTGATGATCTGCGCCACCCGATCTGCGCCATACTTTTCCGTCACATACTTAATTAACTGCTCCCGATGTTCAATACAAAAGTCCGTATCAATATCAGGCATGGATTTGCGTTCGGGATTGAGAAATCGCTCAAACAGCAATCCGTGATGGATGGGGTCAATGTTGGTAATGCGCAAAGCGTAGGCGACTAAAGAACCTGCGGCTGAACCTCGCCCTGGTCCTACGGGAATGCCCTGATCTCGAGCATATTTGATGTAGTCCCACACCACCAAAAAGTAGGTGGAGAAGCCCATTTGTTCGATGATGCCCAACTCCCGTTTTAGTCTTTCTTGGTACTTCTGCGGAATATCGGACTTGTCAGTGGTTTGGAAACGCTGTGCCAAGCCCTGCCAAGTTACATATTCCAAATAGCTGTCGGCGGTAAACCCTTGCGGTACGGGATATTTAGCGGCTTTGGGATCGCTCATAATGTCATAGTCTTTGATTTTATTGGTGACTTCCAGGGTGTTGGCGATCGCCTGTTCAATTACTTCTTCTGGCAAGTGATCCCGAAATAGGCGGCGCATCTGTTCGGCAGACTTGACAAATTCTGTGCCACTGTAGCGTAGGCGTTTGGGTTCTTCTATCAACTTGCCCGTTTGAATACACAGCAGGGCATCGTGAGCTTCCACATCCAAACAGGAGACAAAGTGGGAGTCATTGGTGGCGACAATTTTAATTCCCAGTTCCCTAGCGATGTTAACAATTTCCACATTTACCACCCGATCTTCAGGATAGCCGTGATCCTGAATTTCTAAGTAATAATCCTCGTCGAAGCGTTCTTTGTACCACTGGGCAGTTTCCCTAGCTGACTGTAAATCGCCCTTAAGGATATGCTGTGGCACTTCCCCCGCTAGACAGCCCGAAGTCACTATCAGTCCCGCTCTGTACTGCTGGAGATATTCCTTGTTGATACAGGGGCGGGCGAAAATACCTTTTCCTTGTGCGCCCTGCAAGTGGGAAATAGTAGTCAGTTTGACGAGGTTTTTGTAGCCTTGGGTATCTTTAGCGAGGACAATCTGGTGATATTTTTTCTTTTTCTCTTGCTTAGTGATGTCGCCGTTGATGACATACATTTCGTTGCCGATGATCGGCTTGATGCCCTTTTCGCGACACACCTTGATTAGCTCAATCGCTCCATACATCACCCCGTGATCCGTCAGGGCGATCGCAGGCATTTGTAATTCCACCGCCTGTTTCACCAGATCGGGAATTTGGCTTGCCCCATCCAGCAAACTGTATTCCGTATGCACATGTAAGCCAACAAACTGGGTCATGGTTTGGGAAATCTGCGCTTCAAGAGTTGGGCTGTAAATAATAGCAGGAATAAGGGATTATAGACCACATACCTGCGCCATAGCCGTTTGGGTTCTTGGAGCAGGCGAAATAGCCACTCTAGGGCGATCGCCCGCATCCATCTGGGCGCACGGCGCACTCGACCGCTGTGGATAGCAAAAGCGGCTCCCACCCCCACAAAGACCAAAGGGCGGGGACTTACCGCCACCGCCTGGTGCATCCACAATTCTTGCTTGGGGCAACCCAGCGCCACAAAGACCACCTTGGCTGGGGATTGGGCGATGAGTTGCAGATCAGCTTGCACATGGGGATAGGTTGGCTCGCGCTCTCTTTGCCACAGGGGCGGGGCATAGCTACCTGCGATGACCAACTGCGGGAAGTGCTGTTGCAACCTGATGGAGAGAGCCTCTAGGGTCTGGGGATCACTGCCATAGAGAAAGATGGGAACATGGGGATAGTCTTGGCAGAATTGCCACATGAGATCGGGACCCGCTACCCTTGTCTGCCCTCGGTGTCCCAAGAGGCGCAGGGCGAAAACTAGAGGCATACCATCGGGAGTCACTAGGTCAGCTTCTGCCACCACTTGTTGATATTGCCGATCCTCACGGGCGGTCATCACCACATGGACATTGCCAGCAATTACATAGCGGGAGCGGGGGCTGTCCACCGTCCACTGATAAATAGTATGGCAAGCCCCAGTTAGGCTGGTGGTATCTATACCTGTGGTAATTACTGGCACTCTGGGCATAGGGCTTGGCAGAGAGCACGGAAGCGATCGCCCCGCTGTTCAAAGTTAGCAAATTGATCAAAGCTAGCGCAGGCGGGAGAAAACAGCACAGTCACTTTTGCGCCCAAAGTTCTCCCGTACAACACCGCCTGATTGACAGCATTCTCCAATGTTTCGCATTCTAGGTAGTTAGTGTATCCACTTTGGGTTAACATCTCAGCAAACTGGTGACTGGCTGAACCAATCAACAGCACCTTAACTGTCTTCTGCTTAATTAACTTCAGCCATTCCTCTGCGTTACCCGCCTTTGCCTGCCCCCCCGCGATCAAAATCACAGGGGGAGTAACTGCCCGCAATGCCACTGCTGACGAGTCATAATTAGTGGCTTTGCTGTCGTTGATAAATACTAAATTTTCATATTCAGCTACCATTTCCAAACGGTGCGGCATTCCCTGAAATTGCGCCACTGCCCTGCTGATATGTTGCGGATCAATTCCCGCTAGGCGAGCAGTAGCAACCGCTAGTAAGAGATTTTGTAAATTGTGATCCCCCAATAGTTGAAATTGGCTGATGGGGAATAGCTGCTCATCCCGCCACACCACATAGCCATCCCTAATGTGATCCTGAATGCTGGTATAAATTGCCCCCTGCCACTGAGATTTCATGCTAGCTAAATAGGCATCATCGCCGTTGAGAATTGCCTTTTGCGATCGCTCTAACAAGCTAGCTTTGATTTGGCTATAGCGCTCCAAAGTGCCATGGCGCTCTAGGTGATCGGGGGTAAAAGTAGTCCACACCCCAATGCGGGGGCTAACGCTAGGGGATGCCTCTATTTGATAACTGCTCAATTCTGCAACAATCCAATCTATCCCTACCTCGCCTTTGAGGTAGTTAAGGGCAACGGTGCAGAGTGGCAAGCCAATATTCCCACAGGCGATCGCCCGTAAACCTGCTGACTGAAAAATGTGCGCAATCAAAGCGGTGGTGGTGCTTTTGCCATTAGTGCCAGTGATCCCCACCCAAGGCAAGTGATTGAGATACTGCCATGCTAGTTCCACTTCACCAATTACTTTGATCCCCAGTCGTCGAGCCTGTTCCAGAGTGGGATGATGCCAAGAAATACCTGGGCTAACTACTAATAATTTAGGTAATTCGTCATCCGTAAAATCAGGAAATTTTTGTAGATAAACTGCAATGTTTTCCCTTTCTAACTCCTGCTGGCGCTCTTTTAGTGTCTCATTGGAATTAGTATCAAAAACTTGCACTCGGTAATTGTGGAATTGCAACAAGCGACCAGCGGCAGAGCCAGACATACCCAGACCTAAAACTTGAGCTAGGGGCTTCGCCTCACGGTAAATTTGCGCCATCAGGTAGTTATTTCAGACAAATTGCACATCTGGCAGTCTAGCACAAAGGAGATGCTCTATCGAGATGAGCGCAGAAGCAGCACAAAGCAGTGCCCCAAGACTGATGATTATGGCTCAAATAGAAATAGTTTAATGTTGCCAATTGGCAACACTTAAGTTCCCTGCGCCCAAAAGGCACAAAAAAGATGTGGCGAGATCACCACATCTAACTACCAGTATTTCAGCAATACTGCCCTGCTATCTCAAGCGAGAGGCACACCACGATACTTCATTCCTTTGACAGCACGGCGGGCGGTGGGGTGTTTGGGAACATGGACATGGAATTTAGCGCCACGATATTGGCAGACTTGAGCGCCATCGACTGTTTCAATAGCGTTATCAACTGCCACATCATACTCTGCACCACGATAGTGAAGTTTCATAATTGGTTCCTCCGATGTTGGTAAGTCAAATTGAATTATCGAGGTCTACAGAATCACACTGGATTTGTATTTACTTGTTAATTCTGTAGTTATTGTTACAGAAATATTTTTAGATGTCAAGTAAAGGGCAGTGCGGTATTGTAAATACTTGTAAAAGATCAATCCGCCCCTGAGGGGATGCCAGTGTAAAAAATGGGGCTTATTTTTTGTTTATGGATATTTTTGAGAGTTCACGCATGGCTGTACGCACGCTGGCGGCAAACCGTCTGCGCAGTGTGCTGACCATGTTAGGCATTATTATTGGCAATGCCTCTGTAATAGTTATGGTGGGTGTGGGGCAAGGCGCTCAGAGGTATGCCTCAAGTCAATTCCAGTCCTTGGGAACTGATGTCATTTTTGTCATTGCAGGTACGGATAATGCTCGCCGCAATATCATTGCCCCGCCCAATCGTCTGGTGTTGGCAGATGCGGAGGCGATCGCTGCTCAAGTACCTACTGTCAGGGCAGTTGCCCCGCAGATCAACGGTTCAGAATTAGTGATTGCGGGCAGTAATACCAAGCGAGCCACAGTTTTGGGAACTACACCCAGCTATGCCATTGTCAGAAATGCTGAAGTATCAGCGGGGCGATTCCTCAGCGAGGAAGATAATCAGCGCAGTGCGCGGGTAGTTACCCTAGGCTCTGCCATTGTCAAGGAGTTATTCCCCAACCAAAATCCCATCGGGCAGTATGTGCGGATTCGTGGCACCAGCTATGAGGTAATCGGCGTGATGGCGGAGAAAGGCGCATTTTTGGGCACTAATCAAGATGATACGGTGTTTATGCCCATCAGTACTATGGTGAATCGGCTGTCGGGGCGCACTTCACCCTTTGGCATTGCTGTTCAGGTGATCAATGTAACTGCCAAAAACAGCGCCAGTGTGGAAGCGGCGGCGTTTCAGATTACTAATCTGCTGAAATTGCGCCATCAGGTATTGGATGCCAACAGTGAGGAAACTTTTACTGTACGAACTCAACGGGATGCCCTAGAGATTGTGGGGAATATTACGGGGGCATTGACGATCATGCTGGCGGCGATCGCTGGAATTTCTCTATTAGTGGGCGGCATCGGTATTATGAACATCATGCTGGTTTCGGTTACGGAACGCACTCAAGAAATCGGCTTGAGAAAGGCGATCGGAGCCAAACAGCGCGATATTCTCAGTCAGTTTATGATCGAGGCGGTGATCCTGTCAGTAGCTGGCGGGGCACTGGGAACGGCGATCGGCATTGGTGGCGTTTCCTTGGTGGCAATAGCCACTCCTTTGGAAGCCAGTGTTTCGGGTGTGGCGATCGCCATGGCACTGGGAGTCTCAGGCGGGATCGGACTGTTCTTTGGTGTATTTCCTGCCCGTCAAGCCGCCAAACTCGATCCCATCGTCGCCCTCAGGAGCATCTAAAATCATGCAAAATCAACTAATAGCCGTCAGTAAGCCCAGTTCTGCGCAAAAACTGTCAGAGGTGATCCGCCTCGAGGGAATTTGCAAATACTTTGGCACTGGCGAAACAAGGGTTACCGCCCTAGATCATGTCGATATGGTGGTGTATGCGGGCGAATACTGCTCCATCATGGGCGCTTCTGGTTCGGGCAAAACTACCTGCATGAATATTATTGGCTGTTTGGATCGTCCCTCGAGTGGGCGCTATTTCCTAGATGGTCAAGATGTCTCCCAGTTGGATGATGATCAGCTTGCCAGCATTCGCAATCGCAAATTGGGCTTTGTGTTTCAGTCCTATCACCTCCTGCCCCAGCTCACTGCTCTCGAAAATGTTATGCTTCCCATGATCTATGCCAATGTCCCTGCCAGACAGCGCAAAGAGCGGGCGGAGATGGTGCTGGCAAGGGTGGGTATGGGGCATCGTTTGCACAATCGACCTAATGCTTTGTCGGGGGGGCAACAGCAAAGAGTGGCGATCGCTAGGGCTTTAGCCAACGACCCAGTGATAATTCTGGCGGATGAACCCACAGGGGCGCTGGATTCCCGCACTGCTGGGGAAGTGATGGATTTATTTACGGAGTTAAATGCCAGTGGGATCACGATTGTTATGGTAACCCACTC
>Ga0272446_1004106_pt1 | contig 17556 bp, 14 predicted proteins | sample YNPCB0061_FD_194587 | JGI IMG/M metagenome (GOLD analysis project Ga0272446, IMG submission 194587) | Hot spring microbial mat communities from Yellowstone National Park, WY, United States - YNP-CB-006-1 | ecosystem: Environmental > Aquatic > Thermal springs > Hot (42-90C) > Sediment | place... | reverse complement strand
GCGACGGCTTCTTTGTAGGCGTTCCATTGGGCTGGCACGAGGGATTCAATAATGCCAATGGTGAATCCTCCTAAAACTGCCCCGCCAATACTGCCTAAGCCCCCTAATACAATTACTGCCAGTCCCTTCAAGCCAAACCCAATGCCAAAATAGGGACCTGCTATGCTCACACTTGCCCCCACAAGGGAACCAGCTACCCCGCCTAAAAATCCCGACAGAAAGAAGGTAAGGGCAATAAACCGATCGGGGTTAATGCCCAATAAAATTGCCGCAGTAGGGTCTTCGGCGACCGCTTTTAGTGCTCTGCCCCATTTAGTGTAATTAAGCAGAACGGTTAACCCACTCAGGATGAGCATAGCAACCCCAAAAATAACCACTTGGGCGGTGCGGATTTTCACATTACCCATAGTGATGGCATTGGGTAAGTTGCCGAAAATATTACTTTTGAAGGTATAAATTTCTGCCCCTACTAGATACTGAATTAAGTTCACAATTACCACTGCTACTCCCAAACTCGAAACCAGGGTTAGTAGGCTATCGGACTGTCTTTGGCGCAGGGGGCGAAAACACCATCTCTCTATGGCGGTGCTCACTAAGCCTGTAATCGTACTGCCTAAAATTAGGGCGAGGGGAAAACTCAAATGCAAAGCCTGGGGTAGGGATTGATTTGCTAAAACGCCATTAAAACCAAATCTGCCCCCATGAAAACAATAGGTGAGGTAAGCCCCTAAAGTAAAAACTGCACCATGGGCAAAGTTGATGATGCCAAGCACGGAGAAAACTAGGGTATAACCGAGGGCGAAGATGGCATAGACGCTACCGATCGAGATGCCGTTGGCGAGTTGCTGTAAGAAAATATCCACCCAATAACAATTCTGGCTAATGTCTAAAAAGTATTATCCAGGTCTTGTTTCATTTTTTCTAGGGTCTGGGTAACTTGGTCAAGCATCTGATGGGGGGTTATGCCAAATTGGGATAGTTGCACCTGCATTTGCTTGACGGTCATTTGTGCCATAAAGTCATTGGATAGTTCAAACCGTTTGAGAAAGATGTGAAACCGATCGATAATGTCTTCCATCTGGCTAATGTAAAGTTTTTTGCCCTCCCGATCGAATTTGCCATAGTTTCCCCCCAATTCGATTAAAGATTGATAGTCTCCCCAGAGGCGGCGGGCTTCCTCTTGGACAATTTCTGAATTAAAGAAAGTCATACTGTTTCTCCCATAAGTGTTGAAAAACAAAATTAACATAAAAAAAGCAGACAAAATCTATCATTACCTTACAAAATTAAGATTAAATAATCTACTCCTTTTTCCCTAATATTGTCAAACCACTACTTAGAGGACTTCCGTCAAATGATTACCCTGTTCTAAATTCCCGACTATTTTTTGAAATTTGGCTGACCTTCCTACTCGATTCTAGTTTGATGAGTATGCTTAACTTATTTTATCGTCTCAGGAATTAAAGTTGATATTTCTATTTACTTAAAACTCTCAGTAATTAAATCAATCTTATCTTTGCTTATATGATTAAATCAGTCCTAATTTGCTAATACTAAACCCGATTAGTTGTGTATCTAGTTAAAATAATAGGTAGAGTTTAATTTCTTCATGCCTCAAAATGTTTTAGTTGGTCTTTCGGGCGGTGTGGATAGTTCGGTGGCAGCGGCGCTGTTACACGATCGGGGCTATCAAGTTTTTGGTTTGACTTTTTGGCTGATGCGGGGCAAGGGGCAGTGTTGCTCTGAGGGTTTGGTTGATGCGGCGAAAATCTGTGAGCAACTGGGGATTAGTCACGATGTGGTAGATAGTCGGGCAACTTTTCAGGCAAACATTGTGGACTATTTGGTGGCAGGCTATGCCCAAGGGATTACCCCTCTGCCCTGTTCTCGGTGTAATAAGTCGGTGAAATTTGTGCCCATGCTGGCATATGCGGACAGGCGGGGGATCGATAAAATTGCCACGGGTCACTATTGCCGCATTGCCTACAATCCTACTACCGATCGGTATGAACTCAGAAGGGCGATCGATCGATCGAAGGATCAGTCCTATTTTTTGTATGAAGTGCCCCAAAGTTGCCTCAGTCGCTGTGTGTTTCCCTTGGGGGACTTAACTAAGGCGGAAACTAGACAAATTGCCCAATCTCTGGGGCTGGCGACGGCGGATAAGCCCGATAGTCAAGACCTCTGTTTGATCGAGGCACATGGTTCCATGGGGGAATTTTTGAATAAGTATATCTACGGTAAGAAGGGGCAGATCGTCGATCGGCAGGGTAGGGTGCTGGGGGAACATGAGGGTATCCACCACTACACGATCGGGCAACGGAAGGGTCTAGGAATTGCCCACACCCACCCCCTCTATGTTCTAGCGATCGATGCAGGGCGGAATCAGGTGATCGTCGGGGAAAGATGGGAAGCGGAGCAACGGGGCTGTGCTGTGACCCATGTCAACTGGGTGTCTATGCCCCCGACTACCGAACCCTTCCGGGCTGAGGTGCAGATTCGCTACCGATCGGGACCTGCGCCAGCTACCCTCACCCCCCAATCTAACGGAGAAATAGAAATAGGGTTTGATGAACCCCAATTTAGTATCACGCCGGGACAGGCAGCGGTTTGGTACGACGGCGATCTCCTCTTGGGGGGCGGGATCATTAAATCCCCGTTAGCTTGATTTTGTCCCCCACCCTTAAGCCTAATGCCTCGATCGTGCCCGCCCGGAATTCTAAAACTAAATCCCCGACTACGCCTTTAGCAGGATAAATGGGACATGGTTCGGTTCTGCAAGGGGGGACATTAGGCTCGATCGCTTTTACGATGCTCTTTTCCAAAAACACCATATCCAGGGGGACGGGGGTGTTAAACATCCAGAAGGCGAGGGGACGGGGGGAATCGTAGGGAAAAGCCATGCCCCGATCGGGTGCTAGAGCAGGACGGAACATCAACCCACGGGCTTGTTGTTGGGGCGTGCGGGCAACTTCCAACTGGAACTTTTTGCCCTTGATGGTAGCGGTGGCACTGAGGGGCAGAAACTGCGCCCGATCGGGATCAATCACGGGCACTTGCCCCACTACGGCTCTATATCCCCCATTCCACAGCATAATTACTAACAAAATAAGGGTTAAAGGTATGCCACAATTTTTATAGGTCTTGCCAGTCATCAAAATATGTCCTTCCCACTCCATGTTGCATTGGTCTGGCATCATCACCAGTCTGTATTTAGAAACCCCGCTATGGGCAAGTACCGTCAACCCTGGACTAGGCTTTACAGTACCAAGGATTACCTCAGTCTGTTACACCAAGGGGAACGCTATCCCACCCTCCGCCAAACCATCAGTATCTTACCTGCACAAATCATCCAATTACAAGACTATGCCTTGGGGACGGGCTTTGATCCCCTCTTGGAACTGTTGCTTTCCCCTAATTTTAGTTATGCACAGCGCCAACTTGCCCTCCAACAATGTTTTGATGCCTATCCCACCACTTTTATTTTTCCCTACCCCCGCTACCGGGAATTGTGGGAGCAGAGATATTACTGGGGCATAGAGGGTTGTTTAGAACGGTGGGAACTGCAGGACTACAGTGACCTCCTGGCATGGCATAACCTCTGTTGGTTTAGTCCTTCCCTGCGGGATGAGCAAGTGCAAAGCTGGTTCGATCGGGGCAGAAACTTTAGCCTCAGTGACCGCCAATTTATCTATGCCAAACAACGGCAGATTATGGGGCAAATTATCCCTAAACATCGCCAGATGCAGGACCAGGGCAAGATTGAACTATTGGGCAGTGCCTATACCCATCCGATCCTGCCCCTCCTGTGGGATACCCAAGCGGCTAAGGTGGCGAATCCCAATCTATTGGCACCCGGTTCTAAGTTTCGGTGGGATGGGGACATCTTGGGGCAACTGGAGCGGGGCAAGGAAATTTATGAGCAACATTTCTATCAGTCTCCCCAGGGGTTTTGGGCACCTGAATTGGCAGTAAGTCCAGGTATTTTGCCCCCCATCGCTAAGCAGGGCTACCGGTGGTTGCTGTCCGATGAAAGTGTGTTGGGCTGGAGTTTGGGCAACTATTTTTGGCGGGATGCCAGGGGAAATGTGCTCAGTCCCCATTTGCTCTATCAACCCTACCGCCTGGAAACTAACTACGGTGACTTAACGATCGTGTTTCGGGACCAACGTCTGTCGGAACTGATCCGCTACAGCTATAGCTCCCTCCCTGCTACCACTGCCTGTCAGGACTTGATCGATCATCTCAAGCAAATTTACTTCGCCCAAAGTCGTCAAACCGATCGACCTTGGTTGATTACGATCGCACCGGGGGAACAGTGCTGGGATGCCTATCCCAATCAAGGGGAAGATTTTCTCAACCTTCTTTGTCATTGCCTGACCCAAGCCCCCTGGATTAAAACCACCACGATCGGGGAGTTCCTAGCTACCTATCCCCCCCAAGAAAGCATCCCCACCCACCAACTCCACAGCGGTTCTTGGGCAGAGGGCAGTTTTAGTCCCTGGATTGGGGAACTCAGGCAAAATCGGGCATGGGAACTATTGCACAGCACCCGCCAGGTCCTCTACCAGCACCCAGAAGCTACAGCCAGGAATAACCCAGAGGCGTGGGAGTACCTCTATCGGGCGGAAGCAAGTGAATGGTTCCAATGTTTTGGGAATCGGAGCTGCCCCGAGCCGGAATTTGACGGGCTGTTCCGGGAATATCTCCAGGGGGTCTACCGGGCGCTGAATGAAACCATTCCCGTTAGTCTCCTCTATCCCCTGCCGGCGGGGGAAACGCACCGCCCCCCCAGCAAATTTATTACCCCACCCCTGGATGGCATGGGCATCGATCGGTATTGGCAAGAGGGGCATCAAAAGGACATCAATATCATCTACGGCGATCCCACCCACAGTAGCACCCTGAAAAAAATCTGGTACGGCTGCAATCATTTTTATTTTTATCTCCGCCTTGATTTTGTCAGTACAGCGATCGAGGAATTGCCCAACGTCCACCTTTGTTACTTCTATCCGGGCAGAATGCACTTTATTAGCCCCATTCCCCTCCACCATGTGCCCGATGTCAGTCCTGCCAATTACCTGTTCCACCACCACGTGGCAATCTTGACTCAGTCCCAAGAGGTAGTGCTGTGGCAGGCAATTCCCCTCCATCAATGGCAGAATTTAAGCACTACAACCAAAGTCAGGCTACATAATTCCCTAGAAGTAGCCGTTCCTTGGCAGGACTTGATCCCAGAAACGGGCTTGGGGGTAAGATGCGTAATATTTTTAAGCCAAGACGGCACATTCCAGACCTGTATCCATTCTCAAGGCATAATCTCGATGGAAGTACCCTGACAAGCTCAGGGAGCGGATACTTTGAACAGGGCATTTATCTCACTAAGCGAGGGGAAGGCTGGAGTAAGCGGGGTAAATCTTGATTGAATAGGAAAATATTGCCATCTTCTTCTGGGGTAGGCTCAACAATGACCCGACCGCCTACCGCAAAAACACTATCAGCTAAAATATCCCGCCGAGAGACAAACACTAAATTACCCCCTACGGTAATCTTACTTTCTGGGTGATTTATTGCTAAAAAGTCAATCCGTCCATCGCCCCTCAGAACTAAGTTGCCGTTTGCCCTGAAGTTAGAGGCAAATTCTAAACTATCCCGGAAGGTAATGGTGCTGTCTGCTCTGAGGGAAATACTGCCTGTAGCACTAATTTGGGGGACAAGTAAAACAATGTCACTTGGGGCTTCAACCTGGAGGTTGGCAGTTTCGATATTTTTGAGGGCAATATCGCCGGTCAGGAGGGTAAAAGCACCTGTGGTACTTACTCTGCCATCGGGCAATACCATATCAACTAAGCCGTTATTTTCTGGCACTAGAGTTACCTTGCCATCCGATCGGGCTACTATGGTTTGGGCAGCGGGAGGCAAATCAGGAAAAGCCGGGCTGAGGATGTCAAAGTTATTTTGTCCCCCTTCTTTAATTGGTTCTAAAACGCCAGAAATTGTAGTTAAGCCCAAGCTGGTCTCGGTCGTCCTTACCTCTACCCTACTGCCAGTGACGGGGGCATTAACCAAAACATTGCCATTGGGAGCGACCAGAGTCCCATCACTAAAGACTGCCCCCCCTACTAAAACAATACTTCTACCAGGAGAGACGGCTAACTTGCCTTGATTGAGAATGGGTGCTGATCGATCGGAGGCAAACTCTAAACTGGTTACGCTTTGTTGGGGAAAAATGGTTGTAGGTTGATTTGTTAGTTTTTCTTGAGTCTGAAAGCCCAGAGCGGTAGCCGTCACGCCCCAAAAAGAACCGCCAATTTCAATTTCTGCCCCTGGTTGAAATACAATGCCTTGGGAGTTGATGAAGTAGAGATTGGCATTAGGAAATGCTTTTTTGGTGTTAATTTTGCCCTGGATATAACTGGGTTCAGAACCAGTCACCCGAATAAAAACATTGTTAATTTCTACTGCTTGGGATTGACTAGATTCTAATTCCAACCCCTCATTCGGCACATTAAACTGACTAAAGCTATGGTAAAGATTACTGCCCCTCACTGTCCCCCCTCCGATCCGATTTAGCCCGATCGTGGTGGTGGTAGTATTATCAGGTTTAATTTGAGCGAAACCAGGCAAAGCCAGCAATGTAGCGATTCCTATGCCCAAAACCCTAGAGGAAATCATGGCAGTTGTCCGATTTAATCACTTGTTTATCCTAACAATTCCGATCGGGTCAAGGGAGCAGTCTTAATGTAAAAAACACTGCGGGAATCAGCAGACAGGGGCTAAAATTTGAGAAATTTTGGGAGTTGAACCATGAACCTAACCGATCGGCGTATTTTAGTGACTGGGGGTGCCGGCTTTCTAGGACAGGAAGTAGTCCTTCAATTGATTAAAGCAGGGGCAAATCCAGACCTAATTACAATCCCCCGTTCCCGTAGCCATGATTTAAGAATTTGGCAGAATTGTACCCGATCGGTAGAAAATCAAGACATTGTTATTCATCTAGCTGCCCATGTCGGAGGAATTGGCTTAAATCAAGCTAAACCAGCAGAATTGTTCTATGACAACTTAATTATGGGAGCGCAACTAATTCATGCTTCTTATTTAGCGGGCGTAGAAAAGTTTGTCTGTGTTGGCACTATTTGTGCCTATCCTAAATTTACGCCAGTCCCCTTCAAAGAAGATGATCTATGGAATGGCTACCCAGAGGAAACCAATGCCCCCTATGGCATCGCTAAAAAAGCTCTTCTGGTGCAATTGCAGTCCTATCGTGCCCAGTATAACTGGAATGGCATCTATGTTTTACCCGTCAATTTGTATGGTCCGAGGGATAATTTTAATCCCCATAGTTCCCATGTAATTCCAGCTTTAATTCATAAAATTTATTGCGCTCAAACTGAAGGCAAAGATCAAATCGAGGTATGGGGAGATGGTAGCCCTACCAGGGAATTTTTATATTCGACTGATGCGGCAAGGGGAATTGTTTTAGCTACCCTCAATTACAATAAAAGTGAGCCGGTTAATTTGGGTACAAATTACGAAATTTCCATTAGAGATTTAGTTAATTTAATTGCCAAGTTGATGAATTTTGATGGTGAAATTGTCTGGCAAAAAGATAAACCGAATGGACAGCCCCGCCGCTGTTTAGATACTAGCCGCGCCCTAAAGGAGTTTGGCTTTAAGGCAGAAGTTAGTTTAGAAGCAGGTCTAAAACAAACGATCGATTGGTACTGTCACGATCGGGCAAAGATTTAAGGATAAAAAGCTCTCTGGGGCAGCCCTGTTGTCTCCTCCAAGCCCAGCATCAAATTCAAACATTGCACTCCCTGCCCGGCTTGCCCCTTAATTAAATTGTCAATAGCAGAAACGACAATCACCCGCTTAGTCCTTTGATCAACTTCCATGCCCAAAAAGCAAAGATTGGTGCCCCATGCCCACTTGGTTTGGGGATAGCCTCCTACAACCCGCACCCAGGGAGCAGAGCGATAAAACGACCGGTAAATTGTCAGCAAGTCATCCTTTACTAGACCAGGGTCCCGCAGTTCGCCATAGACCGTTGCTAAAATGCCCCTTACCATCGGGATTAAGTGGGGGGTAAATTGCAAAATTACGGGTTGACCCGCCACATTTGAGCAAATTTGTTCGATTTCTGGTGTATGACGGTGGTTAGCGATGGCATAGGCACCTACCGACCCCCCCGCCTCGGCCAGAAGTAAGTTTGTTTTTGCCTGCCTCCCTCCCCCAGAAGTGCCAGACTTGGCATCGATCACAATAGATTCTAAGTTTATTAACCCCTGTTTAATGAGGGGTAAAAGGGCAAGTAAACTGGCGGTAGGATAGCAACCAGGACAACCCACCAGTCTTGCCTTTGCGATTTCTTCTCGATATAATTCCGGTAAGCCATACACTGCTTCCTGGGCAACAGCCTGATCCGATCGGGCTTCTCTGTACCACTCCGTATAGGTATTGAGATCAGCAAAACGATAATCTGCCGATAGGTCAAGCACCCTACAGCCTGCTTCTAGGAGAGGGGGAGCAAGTCGGGCAGCTAAACCATTGGGTAAGGACAGAAAAACAAAATCACACCGATCGGCTATTTCTGGTGGGGAGAGGTCTTCGATCGGTAAAGACCAACCCAAGTGGGGATAAATGTCACCAAAGGACTGACCAGCGCTAGAACTACCCCCTAGGTAGCTAATTTCTACCAGGGGATGGTCTAGCAATAGACGTACCAGTTGCACGCCTCCATAGCCCGAAGCCCCAATTATCCCTACTCTTGCCATGACACCCGATCGTTTTTGCTTAGGTTAACCTATGTTACCCCCTTAGACAAGAGTCAAAGCCCTTAAGCGGTAGTCAATTCCAGGGCGGGGAGATTGATATTGGATTTGAAGATTTGCCCTAAACGACGGGAGGAGCGGTGCACCCAGTTGCCCTTACCATAGGCATAGCCTGCAATCAGAGGCACAGCAACGGTAGCCTCGGAAAATACCATCTGCTCCCGCACAATGTCTACTTTGCCCCAGGAGTGAGCCTCCCGCAGGGTAGAACCAGACAAACCGCCGTCCCGCTCATCCGCAACGGTAATTTGGATGGCGTACTTGTGCATTGCTGCTTCAAAGCCCAACAATTCTGCTGCTACAACCGTATCTTGAGCAAAGTTTTTGGGCACACCACCGCCGATCATAAATAAGCCAGTATGGGGCGAAGCCAGCTTACATTGGGTCAATTCCCGGAAGTCTTTCACCGAATCGATCGTGACATGGCTTTCGGGGCTATACCACTGATGATGAACTAGACCAAAACCAGCGGAACAGTCACTAAAAGCAGGGACAAAAATTGGCACATCGTATTCATAGGCAGCCAAGACAACTGACTCCCGATTTTGGGCATTTTGGTCTAGGTAGGCACCCATAGCATGGATGAACTCCCTAGAAGAATGGGGACGGGGGGGCAGAGTAGCAGCAATTTCAGCGATCGTCATGTCACAGACCCGCAGTTCATCCTCATCGATGTAAGTGTCATAAATCCGATCGATGTGGAGTTCCCGCAATACTTCATCATTAGCAAAAATATCCCCCACATAGTGCCTAGAACCCAAAGCCTCAAAGAAGTCCTGGTCAACAATGTTGGCACCAGTAGACACGATCGCATCCACCATATTGTGGGTGATCAGGTCATAGACTACCTTTTTCAAACCTGCACTAAACAGGGAGCCTGCCATACATAAAATAATGGCACAGTCTTGGTCGCGGATCATTTCATCGTAGATATGGGCAGCCCTACCCAAATTACGTCCCTGAAAAGCAGTGCGGGACATTGATTCTACCAATCCCACTACATCGAATGCCTTGATGTCGATATGCTCTACAGTCTCATTCAATAAATCTCTTTTTTCCATCACAAAACTTCCTTTACCCTTAATAAGATTGGACAAACGAACAAATGCACCTAGTGGTGACTAACCGGACTATTCAATTGCAAAAATTCTTTCGGCGATCGATCCAGGGAAAAAGACAACCCAAAAGTTAACGGATCGATCCCACCATACTGGGTCCCTCACAGGATTCATCCCAGGATAAGCCAGGTACCTGCTTCCTCTTTTCTTCTAATTTGAGAGAAAGCTGCCAATCAAAACTAAGTAATAAAAAGCGACTTTTCAACTCTAGCAACCAGGGAGAAATCACGGATAAAATTATAGCTACTACTTCCACCGGTCGTCAATAAAAATTAACCCCCAGATAGAGGCGCACCTAACCTCATGCCTAATTTGCCTTGGAGAGCGCCTTGATAAAATTCCCAACCGGTTTGGATTTTTTTGCCCCCTGGATGGACTTGTTTGACTAATAGGGGGTTGGTGCCGGTCTGGACAATAAATGCTTGGGACTTGACTACATCAACGATCGTGCCTGGCGGTGCATCATATTCCCCCCCGATCGGTTCGGCAGCCAGAATTTTTAATCTTTGCCCTCCGTAATAGCTATGACAGTCGGGATAAAAACCACGGATTCTGCCCCAAATTTCTTGCCCTGGGCATTGCCAGTCGATTTCTAGGTCGGTTTTGCTAATTAAGGGGGCATAGGTCGCCCGATCGGGGTCTTGGGGCATGGGGGTAATCTGTTCAAACTGGTCTAGGGTTTGAATTAAAAGACTAGCGCCTAAGTGGGACAACTTTTGGGAGAGGGTTTCATAGTTATCCTCAGGCAGGATGGGCAACTCGGCTTTCAGGAGCATATCCCCCGTGTCGATGCCTGCATCCATCAGCATTGTCGTCACCCCCGTAGTTGCTTCTCCCTTTACTAACGCCCATTGCATCGGGGCTGCCCCCCGGTATTGGGGTAACAGAGAGCCATGGACGTTGATACAACCCGATCGGGGTATATCTAGTACCGGCTGGGGTAAAATTTGCCCGTAGGCGACCACCACAAAAAAGTCGGCTTTGGTGTCTTTTAACACTTGCCAAAATGCCTGGTCCCTTCTAATTTTTTCTGGATGCCAAAGGGGTAACTCATAGCGGCTAGCCAACACTTTAACGGCAGAAGGGCTTAACTCCTTTCCTCTCCCTCGGCGGGCATCGGGCTGGGTTACTACCCCCACTACCTCTATATCTTCCCGATCGATTAACTCCTGGAGGGAGGGTACGGCAAAATCGGGCGTACCAAAAAAGACAATACGCATAGTTTCATTGTAATGCCTTAATTCATCACGATATAATAAGCGCCAAAGGTCTGAGGAGTCTGCTTGAAAATTCTGGTCATTGGTAATGGAGGTAGGGAGTCCGCCCTAGCTTGGAAATTTCGCCGATCGGAGCGGGTCAAACCCCTGTTTTGTATTCCTGGAAATGGAGGGACTGCTACCCTAGAGGGCTGTACTAATGTATCCCTTCTTATGGATGATTTTGAAGGTATCCGTCGGTTTGCCGAGGTGCAGGGAGTTGCTCTGACGGTTGTGGGATCAGAAGTACCCCTAGCGGAAGGGATTGTGGACTATTTCCAGGAGGCGAATTTGCCAATTTTTGGTCCAACTAAGGCGGGGGCACAAATCGAAGCCAGTAAGTCCTGGGCAAAGGAATTGATGGCAGAGGCGGGTATTCCTACAGCCCCCTATCAGCTATGCCCCGATCGGGAGAGTGCCCTTGCTTACTTGAGTGGGGCGGATTTTCCGGTAGTGATTAAAGCGGATGGCTTAGCGGCTGGGAAGGGAGTCACGATCGTTTATGATTTTGCCACGGGCGAAGAGACGATCGAGGCACTATTTCAACGAAAGCCCCAAGCAAAGGTGGTAATGGAAGAGTTTATCAGCGGGGAAGAGGTTTCGGTAATTGGAGTGACAGACGGGGAGACGATCAGACCCCTAATTGCAGCCCAAGACCACAAACGCTTGGGAGAAGGAGATACAGGACCCAATACGGGGGGGATGGGAGCCTATGCCCCTGCGCCAATAATGAATTCTGCCCTCCAGGAGCTTGTCCAGCACCAAATTCTTGAACCTACCCTCAAGCAATTAAAAGCTAGGGGAATTTCCTATTGCGGTTTTTTGTATGCCGGACTAATGATTACCCCCCAAGGGCAGCCCTATGTGATTGAGTTTAACTGTCGGTTGGGAGACCCGGAAGCCCAAGTAATTTTACCCCTCTTAGAAACTCCTTTAGAGTCTTTACTGCTTGCCTGTCTGGAAAAGCGGCTGGGGCAGTTCCCTCCTTTGGTATGGCGGCAGGGTGCCTGCGCTACGGTAGTTTTGGCTAGCAGTGGCTATCCCGATAATGTGATTACCGATCGGGTCATTTCTGGTTTAGAGAATTTGCCGGAGGATGTGCTTATCTTTCATGGCGGCACAAAGCGCAAAAATAATCAACTTCTGACTAGCGGCGGCAGGGTAATGAGTGTTACGGCTTTAGGCGATGATCTAGGGGAAGCCCTGGCTAAGGTATATGGGGCAATCGATCGGATTCAGTTTGAGGGGATGTATTATCGGCGGGATATTGGCTGGCGGGCTTTAACCGATCGGTGAGGGCAGACATAACTTGCTCAACTACAACATTAGTCTCGCCCTTAACCGCAATGCGAATATCAGCTTGGGCATACCGATCGTGGCGCTGTGCCAATAAATTTTCTAAGGTTTTAAGAGGTTGGGGATTTTGGAGGAGGGGGCGGGGCTGATTGGAATGGGAGAGGCGCTGCCACAGTTCTTCTAGGGGAACATCCAGCCACACTACAACGCCGTGATGCAAATAGGACCAATTCTGATTCGACATAACTATACCTCCCCCCGTCGCAGCTACCAAGCGGGAATGACAACTGACTTCTGCTAAGACCTTAGTTTCTAACGATCGAAAGTGGGCTTCCCCGTACTTAGCGAATATATTGGGAATGCTTTCCCCTGCCCAGGCTGTAATTAAGTCATCTGTATCAACAAACCGATAGCCCAGCTTGGGGGCAAGGAGCTTCCCGATCGTGGATTTGCCCGCCCCCATCATGCCCACTAAAAATATATTCACTCCCCCCAGTTTCATCTTGAATCTCCCAGTAGCCTCACTAATATTCTATTTAGCAATTCTGTTCTCAAAAAATAGCCCGATCGGTTTGGTGACTGCACCCAAAATAAAAAATATTTGAGAGTTTATTTTAGTAATGATGCGGGGGGCTACTATTCTGCTATTATTATACTTTCAAGGTAACCTAATCCAATTGGTAAATCTATAGAGTTTTAGTAATGCTTGAAATTCCAAAGCAGTATGTTCTTGATGAACAGCACCGTACTCTGGCTGTACAAATTCCCATTGCGGTATATAAAAAAATTGAAAAAATTTTGGAAGACTTTGGTTTAGTAAAGTTAATGGAAGAGGTAGAAAATGATGAGGGACTTTCTGGTGATATTGCCCAGTCATATTACGATTCTTTGAAAAAACATAATTTGGAAAGCTGATTATACTGAGGGATTTTTAATTCCGATCAATCAATTTTCTTTCAGGTGGCTTCATATATTTAATTATTCTCATCTGTAAAATAAGACTTAGATATTTATTGTTGACATAACAATTTTTTAGATGTTTCTTTATCCCTCTTATTATTTTTTCAAATTGTAAACTCCACAATTGATATTACCCTCCTGACCCAACCAGGGAAATTTGGGTAGAATAACTATGGTACCTGAAAAGGTCGTTTTTCCTCACACATACTCAAGGACATTTTTATGCAATATTTGATGATGGATGCCCATCAGCGCTTTTTGGGCACTATTTTTTTGGAAACTCCCCTCAAGGTGGGGTCAAAAATCTCTGCCGATGCTAAAACCTATATGGTGGTAGGGATTCGTCAAGGCGGCAATAAGCATTCCCTCATGGTGATCCCCTCCTAACTAGCTTGTCCGCCTCGATCGCTATAAAAATAACAGCACTGGTTCCCAAACAGAGGGTTAGTTCGGGCAAAGTTAAGGCTTCTGTGCCAAAAAATTCCCGCAAAAGGGGCACATAGAGGAGCGATATTTGCAAAATAGTGGTTAGGACTACGGCTCCGACTAAAAAAGGATTCGTGAACTGGGGTAATTCAATCAGTAAATACCGATCGGAACGGCAGGACAGGGCGTGTCCCATCTGAGCTAGGCATAGGGTAGTAAACACGATCGTGCGCCAGTGGGCATTGGGAGTATTAAAAGCCCAGAGCATTAAACCGATCGTGAGCAAGCCAAAAATTAGCCCAATCCGCAAAATATAGCTGCCCAATCCCCTGGCAAAGATACTTTCTTGGGGGTTGAGGGGCGGCTGTTTCATAATGTCAACTTCCCCTGGCTCTACGGCAAGGGCAAGGGCGGGCAGACCATCGGTGACTAGGTTCATCCATAGAATTTGCAGGGGGGTGAGGGGCACGTCAGGTAGTCCCAAGAGGGGTGAAATCCCGATCGTGAGGACTTCCCCTACGTTACTGCCCAGGATGTACTTAATGAAGCGGCGGATGTTGGCGTAGACTACCCTACCTTCTTCTGTAGCAGCCAGGATGGTGGCAAAGTTATCATCTCGGAGAATCATATCACTGGCTTCCTTGGCAACGTCGGTGCCAGTACCCATGCTGATACCGATGTTGGCTTGTTTGAGAGCGGGAGCATCGTTGACCCCATCCCCAGTCATGGCTACAAATTCGCCGTTTTGTTGGAGTGCCTGCACAATCCCCAATTTATGTTCGGGACTGACTCTGGCAAAAATTTGCTGGTAGGACACAATCTTTCTTAGTTCGGCGGGGGGGATGACCGCCAGTTCTTTGCCGGTGATGGGGGGCTGTGCCTCCTTGATAATTCCTAAGTCTAAACCGATCGCTTGGGCGGTAGCCGGGTGGTCGCCGGTGATCATAATCGGTCTAATGCCCGCTTGGTAACAGAGGGAGACTGCTGTTTTGGCTTCCGGGCGGGGGACATCCCGCATACCAACTAAACCAAGCCAGACCAGTTCCTTTTCTTCTAACCGATCGGCATTGGTTTGGTAAGCAAACCCTAAAACCCGCACCCCTTGACGGGCAAGAAGTTCTGTGGACTCTAAAATGGTTTCCCGATCGGTGATGGTGAGGTCTTGATAGCCCTGGTCAGTTTGGAGAAACTGGCAACAGTCCAAGACATTTTCGACTGAGCCTTTAGTAAAAATATAGGGGGGGCAAAATACTGACATCCGTTTGCGTTCAGAGGTGAAGGGAATTTCTCGGCGGCGGGGCAGTTCTTGCTTAAGCCGATCGGGGTCGATACCGGCTTTGGCTGCCAGGGTAAGGAGCGCCCCTTCCGTGGGGTCCCCTAAAATTTTCCACTCCTGGTCAAATTGCAATAAGGCATCATTACAGAGGGCACAGGCTTGGAAGAGTGGGATCAGATTTTCATTAAAAGTGGTCATTGGTTCTCCCTGCACCAAGAATTGCCCTTCGGGGCTATAGCCGTTACCTGTCACTGCTATTGTGCTGGCGGGTGTAACGATCGTTTCGACCACCATTTTGTTTTGGGTGAGAGTGCCAGTTTTATCCGTGCAAATTACCGTAACTGATCCCAAGGTCTCGACGGCGGGGAGCTTGCGGATCAGGGCGTTCCGTTTGACCATGCGTTGGGTGCCCAATGCCAGGGTGACAGTAACTACAGCCGGCAAGCCCTCTGGTACTACTGCTACTGCCATACTCAAAGAAGTATTTAACAATTGTTCAAGGCGGCTCTGGCGTAAAAATTCCCTCCAGTCAAATTCCGGCATGGACAAAGCACCGCTACTAATTACCCCGATCGTGACTACTACAGCCACCAAAATCAGTGAACCCGTCACCAATGCCCGGCTGAGTTGCTCCATGCGTCGTTGGAGGGGCGTTTCTTCCGTTTCCACCGATCGGAGGGACTGGGTAATTTCCCCAAGCACCGTAGCCTGTCCCGTTGCTACTACCACCGCCATCCCCCTCCCTTGGACTACCTCCGTTCCTTGATAGACCATATTCAACCGATCGGCTAGGAGAGTATCGGGAGGTAACACTAAATCCCCATCCTTCGTCACCGATTGGGACTCCCCCGTGAGTGCCGCTTCCCGCACCTGTAGGTTAACCGATCCAATTAAACGACCATCTGCTGCTACTAAAACCCCAGCCTCCAATACCATGAGGTCCCCTGGCACTAGGTCTTGGGACTTGACATCCTGGATGATGCCATGGCGTACTACCCGCACCAGGGGGGCAGAGAGTTGTTTTAGTGCTTTTAGGGCTTCCTCCGCCTTACTTTCTTGCACAAAACCTAGAATGCCATTCAGTAAGACAATCACCATAATGGCTGAGGCATCCCTAGGAAATTCCCGATGATAGATGTCCAAAAAAGCTGAAATTGCCGCTACTGCCATCAGTAACAGCAACATCACATTGGTAAATTGTTCGTAAAAGATGCGCCAGGCAGACCTCGTTTCCCTTGTGGGTAGTTCATTTGGTCCATATTCCTCTAGGCGTTGGCTAGCTACAGCAAGGTCTAAACCCCGATCGGGGTTAGTTGCCCAGTAAGAAAGCACCTCTGGAGCGGATAGGCTGAACCATAATTTTTCTGGCATAGAATTGAACAATTTATAGCTTGGGCACTCATCCGCCGCCATTGACCTTGGATGCTATAAACAGTTTGACATAGGATTATGACTGTAATTTTCTAAAGAGTTTAACTTTGGGCGTTAGCCCCAGTTTTTACCCATTCACTCTTAGCACTACAAGTTTGCAGTTTGTAGCTGATGATTCTGCTCAAGGACATAAAGATTAAGAGGTCATTAAAGTTGAAGTTAAACAAATTTAAGACTTTCTAAATTTTACTATTTGGGTAGTCCCAATTATAGGAATTAGGAAAGACAAAATGCGTCATAGAAACAGAAATAGAAATATCTAGGGCTTCCACAAAATGCCACCATCCTACTGGCATAAAAATTAAATCCCCTGGTTCTAATACTTCCTCAATAATATGTACTTCCCTAAACAAAGGATAACGATCGTAATCGGGATTAGTTAAATCTACGGCACTAAATACCCCTCGATAGTTATACATTTGGGGAGTGTAATGGGGAGAAATAATTTGCCATTTTTTGCGCCCATAGACCTGTGCCATCATTAAATTGCAGGGGTCATGGTGGAGGGGCGTAATGGTGCCCTGGGGACCAAGCCAAAAGAAAATTGCACCAGGGCATTCTTCCTGTTTACACAAACCAGGGAACAGTTCCATATCAGCAAAGAGGGGCTTAAATTCCGGTCGATCGAGGTTGCCATTGTTGGCAGTCATATAAAAATCATTGGTAGGACTATGCTGTAAAATTAAATCAACGTATGCTTTAAGAGTCATCTCCGATCGGTGTTTTTCGGATTCAATTTCATATAAAGGATTGGTCGATCGGTTAGTTTGAATTGACACCACCACATCACCAAAATTGTCAGCAAAATACTGGGGAGTCCATTTACTAAGTGCCTGCCAATTTTTCATCATCCCCGTCATAATCAAGGGAGTATTAGTAACATAATATTTTTCCAAAAATTCTTGAGGAGTAATAGTTTCAACCCGATCGATTCTGCTGGAGTTAGGAGAAAGTTTTTG
>Ga0272446_1004105_pt1 | contig 17557 bp, 16 predicted proteins | sample YNPCB0061_FD_194587 | JGI IMG/M metagenome (GOLD analysis project Ga0272446, IMG submission 194587) | Hot spring microbial mat communities from Yellowstone National Park, WY, United States - YNP-CB-006-1 | ecosystem: Environmental > Aquatic > Thermal springs > Hot (42-90C) > Sediment | place... | reverse complement strand
TTTTACGAACTATTGAATGGGACAAGCAAGGGCAAGGCATTCAATGTTGGCTTAATGACGGAACTGTTTGCCCAATCAATGCAGCTCATCCCATACGGTTTGCAGGGCATGGTGCTGTCTATATCCACGTCCGCTACGACCGACACCATAACAGTCTTGAAGCAAGGCTTACCTTTAGAGCGTATATGCAGTTTGCTGAACTGCTGGAAGTGGTGAACGAAACAACATTTCTTGTTCGGAGTTACGGCTCAATATACACCATACAAGTTCCTCGTCACCAAGCATAAATGGTGGACTTCTAAGAGACTGTTTGAAAACTCTTTTTTCCCTCACCTCAATCCTCTCCCAGAGGGAGAGGAAGCAGGATTTAAGCCATTTCTTCCTCCTTCTCCCTTTGGGAGAAGGTTGGGATGAGGGCAATAAACGCGGTATGGAGAGTTTTAAAACAGTCTCTAAGGTAAAAATGGTCAGTTATGCCCCGCAGTAATATCTGCGTGATAGGCGATTAGCTCTGTGCAAGACAGAATCAGGTTTATAGCCGTATGATGTTGGCGTTGGTTGGCTGTGATGCCACAACCTTTTCAGAATTTTTTGCTAAAAAATTTGATTTTTCCATTTCATTGCCTTAATTTAGACACAAATAGCTGAAATGTGGTGGTAACAATGACCACTAATAGGCAATACCACAGGCTCAAGCTCAGGCTCAAGTATTGCCACCGCGCAGAATGCACTCAGCATGTACTCAGCAATGCGTGCTGAGGATATTGAAAGTATCGTCGTACTCCCGTCAATTCCCAAAGCTACTTGATGTACACGACCAACCTTCATTTGGCATAGTGCTTACCATAGCTCACTAAGAGCGTGCTTTTGGGGAACTCTCGTACAAGGTGCTGCTCATTGCATAGATAATCTGCACGCCAGCGTCAATGCGAGATGTTCAACGCAGTGAAGTCCAGACTTCACACGATGATGGTATAGCGCCATGGTACAGCCAAAACCGCAATCCTCCATGTTTGCCAATCTCCAGTGTTATCACTGCGGAGAACCGTGTGCCGACGCAAGCATTGTTGTACACGAACCAGCAATGGACTCTGCTGCAGATACGGCAGAAAAAGGCACTTCAGCAGCCTCAGAAGAAAAAGTGTTCTGCTGTCAAGGCTGCAAGATGGTCTATGAACTCTTGCGCGATAACGGGCTTTGCACATACTACACACTCGAAGAACGCTCCGGTATCTCGCTGAAAAATGCCGCACAACCTCTTCACAACAAACGCCGCCAACGCTTTGACTATCTTGAAGATGCAAGCGTTGTGCAACAGTTGGTCGAATTTTCCAACGACGAAATTTCCAAAATTACCTTCACGCTGCCACAAATCCACTGCGCGTCGTGCTTGTGGCTGTTAGAAAAACTGCATAAACTTCATGCAGGCGTGGTTTCTTCACGGGTTGACCTTGTTCGCAAACACCTTAGCGTAACGTTTCATCAGCAAACGCTCTCACTCAGAGCGTTAGTAGAACTGCTCACCACGCTTGGCTACGAGCCTGCGCTGCACTTAAACAACCTGAACGCCAGTGCTGAACGCGAATTCAAAGCTGCCTCAGCAAAAAAACAAGCCACATTATATCTCAAAATGGGCGTTGCGGGGTTTGCTTTTGCCAACACCATGATTTTTAGCTTTCCTGAGTATTTGTCTGCCACAGGCGATGTAGAACCTGCCTTGCGGATGTTTTTTGGTGTGTTGAGTATTGTGCTGGCTATTCCTGTGCTGGTTTTCAGCGCACAAGACTATTTTGTTTCCTCGTGGCAAAGTTTGCGCCAACGCCATATCAATCTTGATGTTCCCGTCGCTCTTGGCATTATCGCGCTGTTTGTGCGGAGCGTGATTGAAATTCTGAACGGCTCGACAAGTGGCTACTTAGATTCATTCTCAGGTTTAGTGCTGCTGCTGCTTGTGGGGAAGTTGTTTCAGCAAAAAACGTTCGACACGATTGCGTTTGACCGTGATTACCAGTCCTATTTTCCGATAGCCGTTACCGTGAAACGTCCTGCCAAGAAGACTTCCCGCAACGTTCCCGCAGAGCATATACATCGGTCGGTTGAGCAGGCAGAGCGTGCCGAAGATTCCACCGAAGATTCTGAACACAGCGAAGAAACTACTATTCCACTCTCAGCACTGAACGTTGGCGAACATTTGGTGCTTCGCAACCGCGAGCTTGTCCCGGCTGACAGCCGCTTGCTTTCAAGCGTTGGACATATTGATTACAGTTTCGTAACGGGCGAATCCGCGCCAGTCGAGGTGTTACAGGGCGAGAAAATATATGCTGGCGGCAGAGTGTTGGGTGGCGCAGTAGAAATGATAACTGTCAAACCCGTATCACAAAGTTATTTGACTTCGCTGTGGAACAACGAAGCCTTTCACAAACACGAACCATCGCTTTTGGAGACCGTCTCTGACCGTTTTGGAGCGTATTTCACGGTTTTTGTGTTGGTGTTGGCTGCTTTGGTGTTTGTGGCGTGGCTGCCCAATCTCCACACGGCTCTAAACGCGGCTACGGCGGTATTGGTGATAGCCTGTCCGTGTGCCATGACACTTGCTTCGCCGTTTGCACTGGGTTGGACAATGAAAATTTTTGGCAATGCCGGTTTATATCTCAAAAATCCTTCGGTTGTGTTGGAACTGACCACCATTAGTGCCATCGTGTTCGATAAAACGGGGACGCTTACACACACAAATCGTGGCAAAACCACCTTTCACGCCGCACAGAATCAAGCACAAAACCATGCAGCCACGATGTTGAGCGCAAACGAACAAGCCGTAATAGCCCTTGCGCTCAAACAGTCTGTGCATCCTCTGAGCCGTAGTATTGCTCATGCTTTGAACTCGGTGAGCGAAGTGCAAACCGCACTTCAAGGTTTCACGCTCAAGCACTACGAAGAGCAGGCTGGCAAAGGCGTACACGCTCTTGTCCAGAGCGCAGACGGCAAAGAATGGGTGCTGTTTGTGGGGTCGGCGGAGTGGATAGGCACGGTATCGTTGCGCCATCATTCCTTGATTGTGGGCAGTGTGAGGAATGGAAATGTTCAGATAGAACACGGCTCAAACGGTTCAACAAGCCACGTGGTGCTAAACGGTGTGTACAGGGGGTATTTTGTGGTGAACAATCAGTACCGAAGCGGTTTGCAGGAATTGTTTGCGCGGCTGCGCGCACGATACAAACTCTCGCTGCTCTCTGGAGATAATGATGCCGAACGCGCCGCACTCACGGAACTGTTTGGCGCAACACCAATGAAGACAACACCAAGCACGGCGACGAGTTTAGTAGCACAAGAGCCGCTCCAGATGGCATTTTTCCAAACACCGCAAGACAAAATGAATGCCGTCAAAGCCCTGCAAGAACAAGGCGAGCGGGTGATGATGGTCGGCGACGGCTTGAACGACGCGGGCGCACTGAAACAAAGTAACGTTGGTGTGGCAATTGCCGAACATTCGGGGGCGTTTTCGCCTGCTTGTGATGCCACGCTTGCTGCCGAGAGTTTACACCGATTAGCGGATTTTGTTGCCTTTGCCCGCACGGCGCGGCGCGTGATTATTGGGGCATTTTGGATTTCCGTAGTGTACAACATTGTGGGCTTGAGTTACGCGGCACTTGGCTTGTTGTCGCCGCTCTTTAGCGCAATTCTCATGCCCATTAGCAATGCTACTGTTATCGGATTTACTACTGCCGCTATTCACATTGCGGCATATCACAAACGATTTCAAACCGTGAAACGCTAACAAGAATACGTTGAAAGGAGATGCTTTGCCATGCCAACAGAAATGGTCATGATATTAGTCGGCTTCAGCCTTGCGTTTGCCTTGACGTTTTTGGGTGCATTTATTTGGGCGGTGAAAACAGGGCAATTCAAAGACCGCCAAACACCAGCAATACGCATGTTGGTAGATGACAAAGAATAGGAAAAGGCGAAATGCAGACAACTTCATCTTTACAATTCATTTTTTTTCACTGAAGGGAGTAGTTCAATGTCCAACGTTGAAACGTTCCATTACGACAATAAGATTGTTCGCAACTTTGCTATTGCGACGCTCGCTTGGGGAATTGTCGGCTTTTTGGTGGGTTTAATTGTTGCCCTCAAGCTCATTTTCCCGCACTTCTTGGGGTTCATACCTGAACTTTCTTACGGTCGTTTGCGTCCGTTGCACACGAACGCGGTAATTTTTGCCTTTGCGGGCAATGCGATTTTTTTGGGGGTATATTATTCGCTGCAACGCTTGTGCAAGGCGCGAATGTTCAGCGACACGTTAAGCCAAATCCATTTTTGGGGCTGGCAGTTTATCATTGTGTTGGCGGCACTAACATTGCCATTGGGTTTTACCACAAGCAAAGAGTACGCCGAACTTGAGTGGCCTATTGATATTGCCATTGCAGCAGTGTGGATTGTGTTTGGCGTAAACATGCTTGGCACTATCTTCAAACGCCGCGAAAAACACTTGTACGTGGCAATTTGGTTTTACATCTCCACGTTTTTGACCGTCGCGCTGTTGCACGTGGTCAATTCGTTCGAGTTACCAGTGTCGTTGCTCAAAAGTTATTCGTTCTATGCAGGCGTGCAAGACGCGCTTGTGCAATGGTGGTACGGTCATAACGCCGTGGCGTTCTTTTTGACCACACCGTTTTTGGGCATAATGTATTATTTCATTCCCAAAGCAGCAAATCGCCCTGTGTTTTCGTATCGGTTGTCCATCATTCACTTCTGGGCGTTGATTTTTGTGTACATCTGGGCGGGTCCGCACCATCTTCTCTACACTTCGCTTCCCGACTGGACGCAATCGCTTGGCACGGTGTTTTCGTTTGCGCTGATTGCGCCGTCGTGGGGCGGTATGGTCAATGGGTTGATGACGCTGCGCGGCGCGTGGGATCGTGTGCGCGAAGACCCCGTGTTGAAATTTTTGGTCGTTGGTGTGACGGTCTATGGGATGTCCACGTTTGAAGGTCCGATGATGTCGCTTAAAAACGTGAACGCGCTTACGCACTACACCGACTACGTGATTGGTCATGTGCATCTTGCCGCACTTGCTTGGAATGGTGGCTTAGCGTTTGGTGCTTTGTATTACATCATTCCGCGCATTTTCAACACCGAACTGTACTCGAAAAAACTCGCGAATGTACACTTTTGGGCTGCAACGCTCGGCATTGGGTTCTATGCAATTCCGATGTACTGGGGCGGTATTACCCAAAGCCTGATGTGGAAAGAGTTTACGGCTGATGGTATGCTGCGCTACCCGAACTTTTTGGAAACCGTTACCCAGATTATCCCCATGTATGCACTGAGAGCAATTGGCGGAACACTCTACATCGTCGGCGCGGTGGTGGCCGCATGGAACTTGTACAAAACCGCAAAAAGCGGCGCGTTAGTAGCAAACGAAGAAGCACAAGCAGCACGGCACTTGGAAGAAGACCCAGCAGGAACGTATTGGCACCGCTTGTTGGAAGGCAAACCCGCAAAATTCGCCTTCTACTCTTTTGTGGCAGTGGTGATTGGCGGCGTGGTGGAATACATTCCTACGGTGCTGGTGAAATCAAATGTTCCCACAATTTCTAGCGTTCATCCCTACACACCGCTTGAAATCGAAGGTCGTGATGTGTACATCAAAGAAGGATGCGTTGGTTGTCATTCGCAGATGGTGCGTCCGTTCCGCTCAGAGACTGTGCGCTATGGCGAGTATTCCAAAGTGGGCGAGTTTGTGTATGACCATCCGTTTTTGTGGGGTTCTAAGCGCACAGGACCAGATTTGCATCGCGTGGGCGGCAAATATCCTGATGCTTGGCATTATATGCATATGAAAGACCCGCAATCTATTTCTCCGGGTTCGATTATGCCTGCGTATCCTTGGCTGAATGAGAAAAAGATAGATTTGAGCCATGTTGAGGGCAAAATCATCACGCTGCGCCGTTTGGGTGTGCCATATCCCGAAGGCTATGAAACCAAAGCCACCGATGATTTACGCGCCCAAGCCAAACAAATTGCCGAACGCTTGCAACAAAGCGGTGCCACTGTGGAACCCGAAACCGAAATAGTTGCGCTGATTGCCTACTTGCAGCGTCTTGGCACGGACATCAAACATGCTCCAAAGCAAGAACTGGAAGGGCAGCCAGCAGAATCAGCCAGCAAATAAATTTACGCAATTGCTCAGAACAATTGCTCAGAAGAGTATTCACGACTTTTAAGGAACAACGACGATGAAAAATGTTCTTCAGTCCATTGCTGGCGTGGAGGTGTATGCCGTGTTTTCGCTGCTGCTCTTTGTGGCAATGTTTACGTTCATGGTGATTTTGGTCATGCGAGCAAGCAAAAAATACATTGACCGCATGGCGAAAATGCCACTGGAAGGCGACGATGAGCATACAACAGTACAGTCAACAACAAAACACTAATTTCATTTTTTCAGGGGTGCAACAATGGCAAAATATCAAGAAAACCCGATGGAAAACCACGAAGCCGACGGGATAAAGGAGTTTGACAACAATCTCCCGCGCTGGTGGCTGTATGGGTTCTACTTTACCATAGTTTTTGGCGTGGCATACATGATTCAGTATCACGTGCTTGCCGACGGAAAAGTGTCTGCCAACGAATACAAACAAGAACTTGCCGAAGCAAAAATCAAGTATAAACTTGACGACAATACGGCGGTGAAAGCAGGGCGGACGCTCGTTGCCTTCACCGATGCGGCAAACTTGGAAGCAGGTAAAAAACTGTTCACGGGCGCAAATCTGTGCTACACGTGCCACCGCGAAGATTTGGGCGGCTTGGTCGGTCCAAACCTGACCGACGATAAGTGGATACACGGTTGCTCACTGGATTCGATTGTGGCGAGCATTGAACACGGGTATCCTGAAAAAGGCATGTTGCCCTACGGCAATAACACCAAACTCAGCGACGAACAAGTGCTGCAAATCGCGAGTTTTATTCTGTCCAAGCGTGGCAGTAATCCGCCGAATCCTAAGCCCGCTGACCCAACCGAAGCAGACTGCAAGTAAGAATCTCTCGTGCCGTGCAGCCTTAGCTCAAATACACAGAACACTACGCTGGGCTGCACGGACTTCTTGAGTGCAAACACGTTCCAACAGCCTAATCCTAAGCGCGTCATTTGGCTCTGAAACCGCGCACGGATGATGTTCACGCATGATTCCTATGTTGAGGCGTACAGCGAGCGTCCAACGAACACCAAGGGGAAAGATAATTCATCCAACGCAGAGCAGCATCATTTTTTTATTACTTAAGGTGCCATCATGGAAACCGCAACACGAGAACAACAGTCTCACAATGGCTTTTCTACCGAGGTAGAGACAATAGAGTGGCAAATTGCCGAAGAACAGCAAACCTTCAGAAACGAATTGGCAAGTATTGCCAAAGACGGGCGGCGCAAATGGGTGTATGCCCAAAAACCCGACGGAAAATTTCACAATGCCCGCATGATAGTGGGCTACACGCTGTTAGCATTTTTATTTATTGCGCCGTTTGTGCGCATTCATAACAATCCGTTGATTTTGTTGAATATTTTGGAGCGTAAATTTGTCATTTTGGGTGTGGTGTTCTGGCCTCAGGACTTTTACTTAGTGGTGGTCATGCTGCTCACCTTTATCGTGGGGATTGCAGTTTTTACTTCGATGTTGGGGAGAATTTGGTGTGGTTGGGCATGCCCGCAGACAATTTTTTTGGAGATGGTGTATCGCAAAATTGAATTTGCCATCGAAGGTAACGCCCGCGAACAAATTGCGCTCGATAAAGCCCCAATGAGCGTAAAGAAATTTGCCAAAAAAGCCCTTAAACACAGCATTTTTTATGGTATTGCGTGGGTGGTGTCGAACCTGCTTTTGTCCTACATTATTGGCACAGAAGAACTCTTTAAGATTATCACCGACCCGCCAAGCCAGCATGTATCGGGCTTAACGGCGATGTTCGTGTTTAGTGGGGTGTTTTACGGTGTGTTTGCCCGATTCCGCGAGCAGGCGTGTTTGGTGGCTTGTCCGTACGGACGCTTTCAGTCTGCACTGGTTGACCCTGATACGATAGCTATAACCTACGACTTCAAACGCGGCGAACCCCGAAAAAAGCCCTCGAAACAAGACAAAATCGTAGCTGAGTCTAGAAAAGCCGCGCCACGTGGCGATTGTATTGATTGTGGAAACTGTGTGACCGTGTGTCCAACCGGGATAGACATTCGCAATGGCATTCAACTTGAGTGCGTGAACTGTACTGCCTGCATAGACGCTTGCGATTCGGTCATGACAAAACTCAAAAAACCCACAGGGCTAATTCGCTACACATCTCACAACGCCGTCAAAACAGGGCGATTGAACTACCTGAGCACGCGCGTAAAGGCGTACATGGGCGTATTAGTCCTGCTTATGGCTGTCGTAACGTTCTTGTTTATCCGCCGACCCGATATGGAGTCTATTATCTTGCGGCAGCCCGGAACGCTGTATCAAACGCTTGCAGACGGCACAGTGGCAAACTTTTATACGCTTCAGCTTATCAACAAAACGTTTGAGGACAAAACTGTTGAACTCCGCTTGCTTTCGCCAAAAGGCTCTATTACACCGCTCAGCGACTATTCATGGGTGGGCGAGCAAAACGTGCGGCACGGACGGTTTTTCTTGGCAATTCCCAAAAGCGAACTCAAAGGCACCTATAACACGGTGAAGTTTGGCGTGTATGTGAACGGTCAGCTTGTCAAGGAAAATCAAACCACCTTTCTTGCGCCAGAAAAATAACCGCAAAAACAGCAAAACTGCCAACGGCAATAACCAAGCGATGACCAAGCGATGACCAAGCGATGACCAAGCAATGACCAAGCAATGACCAATCGTGTAAACAACATCTTTTTCTCAGATATTGCCCGCAATTTTTTTTAGGAGAGACAAGTTATGGACACACAGGCTCAAGAATACGCCAGCATCGTAACCGAAGAACGCGTCGTTGATACGCCAACCATTGACATATCAACTATTGACGGCATAACTGCCAACCACATTTCGCACATTCATCAGCGCAAGCGTTCGACAGGCAAAACGTGGATGTTCGGCATTATCGGCGTGTACGCGCTGTTTGCCTTGGCAACGCTTGGATGGGTGGGCTTTACAATGACGCAAAAAGTAGAACTGGTGAGTCCTTCATACTACCAGCAAGAAGTGGCGTATCAGCAACGCATAGATAATGCCAAACGCGCCATGAATTTGCCTGAACCGCTTCAATGGCGTTTGGTGAGCGATGCTCAGGGTGAGCGTATTTTGGAAATTACGTATCCCAAAGACCAGTTACAGCAGGGCGCGGTGCAAGGAACTATCACGTTTTTGCGCCCAGCATCGCTCACGATGGACAAAACCGTCAGGGTGCAGCCCGACGCACAGGGAAAACAACGCATTCCTCTTGCAGCGATGGATAAAGGGTTGTGGAAAGTTTCGATTGAATGGCACGTGTCCGGTGTAGGATACTACAAAGAAACGGATTTGAAACTATGAACCTGCCTGTTTATCTGGTCGCTAATTTGCCCGCAGACCTCTTTCCGCCAGCGTTGTGGGCTGCTTTTGCTTTAGGGTTTTTTGGCAGTTTTCACTGCGTGGGGATGTGCGGACCGATAGCACTTGCGCTGTCCGCCACGGGGCTTGCCAAATGGAAGTTTGTGGCGGGGCGTGTGCTGTACAACATCGGGCGTGTGGTAACATACACAGTCTTGGGAGCGTCTATTGGTGCTGCGGAGCAAGTGTTCGACGTTCATCGCTACCAAGAAACGGTATCGATAACGCTTGGAGTGATAATATTGGCAGTGCTACTTCTACCCGCTTCGCAGCAAGCGGTACTGCGACGTGCAACGTCGCTGCCGCTTGTTGAGCGGGTGTTGTTTCGTCTGCGAAGCAGGATTACTAATGTTTTGCAAGCCTCTGATTATCGTGGGCAGTTTGTGCTGGGTGTGCTTAACGGCTTTTTGCCATGCGGCTTTGTGTATATGGGGCTTGCAGGAGCAGTAATGATGGGCAATGCTGTGCATTCGGCAGAAGCAATGGCAATGTTTGGCTTGGGGACAATTCCTGCCATGCTGACAGTAGCAGTAGTTTCATCGTTGGCTTCGTCGTTTATCACGAAGCACGTTCGAACGGTGGTGCGGCGGCTTGTGCCGCTTGGTGCGGCGGTCATGGCGGTGTTGTTTATCATGCGCGGTTTGTCGTTGGGCATACCGTATATTAGCCCCAAACTTTCAGCACAAAAAACCTCGCTTGGCTGCCATCCAGCCCAGCAGTGAAGACCTTTACAGAGTGCTGTCACACCAAGCATCTTGTACATAACCGACCCTGCAAGTCTTTGAATCTGGCTTGTAGGGTTGTTTTTTGTAAGGGGCATATTCGCGAACAACGCAAACTACTGCGTATAAACTGTATAAAACGTCAACGACAAGTTTACGATGTCAGTTCACACACGACGGTTTTATAGCTGACAAACGTGTGGTTGTTGGTCTGTGAGCTCGCCGCGCTAACGAACGCGCAACGAACGAGTAATAGGTAAGTTGTTGATTAGTAAAAAAGTAGCGTTGTTATATGATGTTCGGCGTGCTATGTATTCGCTCGCGGCGAAAAGTCTGGCACGGGCTTTGGGGTAATGCGTCATCAAGCGAAAGTTCGATGGAGCTATACTCAAGGGTAAAATACTTGAATACGTGTTACTCGTTAGAACTGGAGTTGTCTAACATTTTAACAATGAGCGCAGAGAGCGCGGAGAACGCAGAGAAATTATGAGCAGAGAAAAGTATGTTCGACGAGTGGGGAACAAGATATTGTCCTGCTTCTCTGCGCCCTCGGCGTTCTCTGCGCTTAAAACTTTAGACAACTTCACTGTAAGAAGCCTATAAAGACAGTACGGTATTTTTCTATTTCATTCAAAGGAAAACAGACATGCACATCCTCAAAAATATTCTCGTACCAACCGATTTTTCGGACTATGCCCACAAAGCCTTGCGATATGCAGAAGAAGTTGCACAGCGCGTGGGCGGCACGATTCACCTGCTGCACGTGATTGAGCCCATAGGCAACTGGTCGTTTGCTGCCGACGTACAGGAACAAGCCTTCATGGAAGCAGAAGAGCAACTGGAGCGTCTTGCCAAGCACTTGAAAAACAAAGGAATTGCAGGGCGCACGGCGATTGAGCGTGGGCATCCAGAACAACAAATCGTGAAGTTTGCAAGGGAGCATCGGATTGATACGATTGTGATGGGAACGCAGGGTCGCCGAACGGAGGAAGACTTCCTTGTGGGCAGTACCACCGAGCGCGTGTTGCGCGTTGCGCCCTGTCCAGTGCTGTTCGTGCGCTTTACTGAAGAATTGAGCAATGGCAAAGACCATGCAGCACAATTTTCCAAAGCTGAATACGTCTAAAAACAGTGCTGAACAAACGTCTGCTGCGCTTGAGCAGACGTGATGGAGCAAGAAAAGGTTTATGCCAAAGCGCAGCAGTAATGTTCTTTTTCATAACACCCATTGTTTCATTTCATTGTGTTTTTTTAAGGAGGATAAGGTTATGAGTTCGCTTATGCGCTATGAACCGTTCCGCGAGTTAGAAACTTTCGCTCGCAGATTCAACGACCTGTTTACAAGCCGTGACGTGTTCTCGAATCTGCCACTGTTCGGCGAAAACGGCACGTTTTCTCCAAAAGTGGATGTCTCTGAAGATGAGCAAAATATCTATATTCACGCCGAACTTCCGGGCTTAGAAAAACAAGATGTAAAAGTTACTATCACTGATGACAACGTGCTGACGATTAAAGGGGAAAAGAAAAAAGAGGAAAAACAAGAAGACAAGTCGAGAAACTATCTTCGTATTGAACGCAGCTATGGGTCGTTTGTTCGTTCATTTACGCTGCCCGAAAACGTCAATGCCGATGCAATTGAAGGCTCGTTTGACAAAGGCGTACTAAACGTGAAACTGCCCAAGGTTGCCCCGAAACAAACAACGGAAAAAGAAATTACCGTCAAATAAGTTTCTTGCTCGATTGTGCCGCTTTGTATGGAGTGTTCACAGAACATAGAAACCAGAGCATAGAAACGAAAATATCATTAGAACATTCTGGCGTTCGAGTTGTTGTCAATCCCTTTGCTTTGTACAAAAGCAAAGGGATTTTTTCGTTTGTTGTGGGCTTTCAAGAAGTGTATGTGAAGCAACAGCGCACGGCGCAAGGACTGTCGTCCAGACGGTTGCAGTGTCGTTTCTTGAGCGACGATTGTTCAGATAAGGGCGTTTAATGAAGCGTTATCGGGGGTGGTTGTTAATGAGGTGTTGCTAACGTGTTCGGCAGGGGAAGCGCGTAAATGCTTGCAAATTCGTGCTTTGCTCCAGCGCGTTGAAAAAAGTTTTTGCAGATGTTGACAGTTGGCATTCACAAAAAGAGTGGCATAGGCTTTGGGGAAGAACTTGTAGTTAACGGTTATAGATAGCTGAAAAATCTATGCGGAAGAAATAAAGGATTGTATTGTCTGATTTTGCGAGTTTCGATAGGGGAATGCGGCATGGTGCAGCTACAAGATATAAAAATTCTTGTTCCGACGGATTTTTCCGAAGCGTCGTTCTACGGTGTTGAACAAGCAAAACAATTGGCTCGGCAGTTTAACGGCGAGTTGTATTTGGCGCACGTGGTGGAGTCCTTAGAATACAATGAACAGTGGAATTTTACGCACACGCCTGTGGAAGATGTTGGCTCACTGCTGCGAAAGCACGCTCGTGAAAAACTCCAGCATTTGTCTTCTCTTCTTGAGCAGGATGGCGTGTCCACGCATATCGTGATGATGACGGGTGTGCCGTACATTCAACTCTGTAAATACGCTGAACAACACGATATGGACATGATAGTCATTACCACAACAGGAAAAAAACGCTTGGAAACGATGATTTTGGGTAGTACAACCGAACGCTTGTTGCGTGCGGCTACCAGACCTGTCATGGTAGTTCGTGTGCCTGATAGTCTTCATGAAACCGAACACAAAAAACAGGAACTGTATCTTAATTCTCTCAACATTATTTTTTGAGGTGTATCATGTTTACGCTCAGTAATTTTAGCATTCTCGTGCCAACAGATTTTTCGGACTTTGCAACTCGTGCGCTCGAATACGCAAAAGCGATAGCCAAGCCGCTTCATGCAACGTTGCATATTGTCCACGTGTTGGAGCCAGCAGCATATATGCCGCAGTGGGAAATGCTCAGTTCTGCATTTGAAGAAATTGCCCTCAAAATGCAGCAACAGGCTGGTAGAGACGTAGAAGAGCTCGCAGCAGCGATACAAAAAGAAGGTCTGGAAGCAAAGGGTGTTGTCTTGGGCGGTACTCCGCACAATGAAATTGTGAAGTATGCTGCTGACAATGATATTCAGCTTATTGTCATAGGAACGCATGGGCGGCGCGGCTTAGAGCATTTTTTTGTTGGGAGTACCACCGAACGAGTGATTCGCTTGGCGCAATGTCCGGTGCTTTCCGTTCATGCTGACAAAACAGGCGCAACGCACGTTGCACAGCCCGCACAGCACGAGGATAAAGTCAGCGAAAATACGCATCACCGTTTCACGCGGCTTGAGCGCAAAAGTACGCTTGCGTCGAATTATTGATAGCGATGCTCTGCTGGCATCGAGCTGTTGAAAAAACAATACATTGACCGTCGTTCATTTGCTCATGTTCTTTCCGTATATCTGCATTATTTCATTATTTCATTGTACCGCCATGAAATCCTTATCATCGCTCATGCAACCATCTGCCTTGTTCATCTGTGGTGCTGCTCTGGCGAGTGTTGTATTGTTGAGTTCTTGTGGAAAAAGTGAAGCGCAAGAAAACACTCGCACACCAACATCCACAGTCGCTGAGGCAGGCAATCGTGCCCAACCAGAGGCAGCCAAATCTTCGGCGAATTATGGTTTGATAGCCCAAGATAGCTCGTCATTCTACTTTCCGTCCGACGCACGCGGCAAAGTTGTCGTTGCGGGGTTTATTTACACCCACTGTTCAGGAGTGTGCCAAGCGATTACTGCAACCATGAAACGTGTGGAACGGCAGATGCTCAATCGTGCCGAGCAAGGTCGCCACGCGCAATTGCCCAGCGCGATGTTTGTGCTGATAACCTTTGACCCCAACCGCGACACGCCGAGAGTTCTGCGAGAATTTGCTGCGCTGCACGGTATAGACGAGGTGGATTTTGCCACTGGGCGTTGGAAAGCTCTCACGGGCAACGCGAACGTCGTGGAGGCACTGATGCGTTCGTATAACGTAGAAACGCGGTTCTCGTTTCCGCAAAAAGATGCTCAGGGCAACACAAGATATTTCATAGACCACACGGATTTGATAGTTCTTCTTGACCAATCTGGTACGGTGGTCAAACAATACGAGGGCAGCAGCGTGGAGGCAGAGCAGATAGTACAAGACATCGAGACTCTGAGTGCTGCGCCAGCCTTTGCCTCTGATACACGCCAGCAACAGCAAGGGTACGCACGGTAATACCTGAGACAGCAGTAAAAACAGTGTTGTCTATCGTGATTTAGCAAAAGCCCTAATGCGGCGTTTCTAATACGGTTATACGTTCCTGTCTGTAATCTGTTCTGTAATCTGTAACGCAATTTGTGAGGTGCTATATGGGGGTTGTTGGGGGAGTTTGGTGGGCGATAGGAGCAGCCGCATTGGTATCTGCGCTCGCTTCATGCAATGATACATCGCTTCATGCCCAAGAAAAAGAAGCGTTGATGAAACGCGGCGAAAAGATTTACGTTTCGTACTGCCAGACCTGCCATCTGGCAAACGGTCAAGGTATTTCGACGGTGTATCCGCCCATATCCAACTCAGATTTTATTAAAGCACGGGGTATAACCAACGTTGCGCTTGGCGTGTTGTGGGGGCGGAGTGGCGAGATGCTTGTCAATGGCAAACGCTACAACGGTGTCATGGCTCCAATGCCCACGAGCTATACCGATGAAGATGTAGCGGCTGTTGTAACGTTCGTGATGAATTCATGGAATAATCCGGGCGGCATAATGCGTGCCGATGAAGTACAACGGCTTCGTGCGGCAGGCAATCCAGAACGCCGCAAAGCAAACGAAAAAAACGAAAAAAAATAGCACCACACACATATCTCCGTACGCCTGTTCTTCGATGTACGCCTTCGGATACGCCGTCGGAGCAGTATGATAAGCACCTCGAACGTTCGCTACGTCCGAACATCGGGGTTTTTTTATGCCACAAAGTCCTTTGCTCTACAAGACTTGACAAAACAAGGAGTTGCAAGCCCTTGTTCCCTATTGTTGCGAAAATCCTATCAGAATGTTGCGAGAAGCTCTGAAAAGTCAAGCGTGCGTACACAAAAATTCTCCAAGAAATTGCATTTTTGTACGTTTTTGTACGTCGCGCCTTTTCCAGCCCAATGGATGCAGGTAAGAAGCATGGTAAGATGGTATAGTCAATGAATTTTCCGTATTCTCCTCATGTTGCAAGAGTATAGTATGCTGAATGGAAAAATTAAACAAAAAGTTGCCGAAAGTCTCATAATGGTTGTGGACGACACACCAGCGAATCTCCAAGTGGTGGGGAGTTTACTCAGAAATAGTGGGTTTCGCATTGCGCTAATTTCAAGCGGTGCGGCAGCGTTAAAGGCTGCCGAGCAAAGTTTGCCCGATTTGATGCTATTGGATATTTCCATGCCTGATATGAACGGCATCGAGGTATGCAAACGCTTAAAGAGCAATCCCTGCACACAAGCAATTCCCATTATTTTTTTAACGGTACACGCCGACCGCGACTTTATCTTGGAAGGTTTTGCTGCGGGCGCGGTAGATTTTGTGCCCAAACCGTTTGATTCTGCCGAGTTGTTAGCACGGGTACGGGCGCACTTGGAAATCAAACATTCTCGGCAGTTGCTGGATGAACAAAATCAAGCCTTGACGCGCTTAAACCAAGAAAAAGACGAATTTTTGGGCATTACCTCGCACAACCTTAAAAATCCGCTTTCTGGCATACAAAGCCTTTCAGAACTGCTCTACAAGGCAGAAGCGATGACCGATGAGGAACGCAAAGAAATCGGCAAGACTATCTTTGAGAGTTCATCGGAAATGGCAAAGCTCATTCTGAATTTGCTGGACATCAATCGCATTGAAACACAAGGTTTGAAGCCGCGCTTGGCGACCATTGAGCTTGGAGCAATCATGCACGCAGTCATGGGATACTACAAAGAAAAAGCCCGTGCTAAATCGCTGACGATGGAATGCACTATCCACGAGACGTTGATGATGACTACTGACCGTGGCATGATAGAGCAAATCCTTGATAATTTGCTCTCAAATGCCATAAAATACTCACCCCACCATAAAGCAATTTGCCTGAGTGCAGTGAAGTTGTCGAACGGAACGGTGCGCATAGAAGTTGCGGACGAAGGTCCTGGCATTTCGGCAGAAGACATGCAGCTGCTCTTTGGCAAATTTGCCCGTTTGAGTGCAAAACCTACGGGACAAGAAAATTCGACAGGCTTGGGACTATCGATTGTCAAACGCCTTGTAGAGGCACTTGGCGGCAAGGTCTGGTGCGAAAGTGAACTTGGCGCAGGTGCGCGGTTTGTGGTCGAGTTGCCGCAACCTCAAGCATGAGTAACAGGACAATCGTTTCCGAAGGCTTTATCTCGTCGGGAATGCTCTCCACATTACCGACGCAGGAGCTTAAAAGCAATACCGCGACCATGACCTTGCACATGTGCAAGGTTTATCCATACTAAAGCAAATTGTTCCAGAAGTTCTACGTTGCCGCTATTGCCAAAATCTATACAATCGCTAAATCCCGCGTCCAGTGCCAATGTTTTTGCGATGTCCTTCGCTTTTGCGCTGTCGCCTGCCATGAACATATCTATGGCAATGCCGTTATACACGGGATTAAGCATGTTTTCAAAACCCGTAGAGTTAAAGCACTTTACCAGTTCAGCAGCGGTGTTTGCGGCAAGATAGTGATAGACGGTTTTGTAAGGTTCTGGTGCTTGTCTGACAGCATTGGTGGCATCAATAAGAACTTTGCCGCCTACATCGCCCATGGCAGGTAACATGCTGGCAATTGTTACAGGCGGCACAGCTATGAGTACCACATCGGATTGTTGCACAGCATCCCGAACTGGGAGGGCTTGGGTACGAGGATTATTGAGCAGAGACGAGCCTTTGAAATGACGTGTATCACGAACAGCCAGATGAATAGTGTGTCCATGATGAGACCAGCGTGTGGCTAAGGCTCCGCCAACGTTTCCAGTGCCAAGAATTGCGATGTTCATAATGTGTGTATGGCTAAACAATGATGTGTAAAACGGTGATAAGATATTATGCGAGGCACTATGAGGCGATATTTACAGCAGATAGTTCGTAAAAGCATAGACAAATAAGTCAAGCTGCTACTTTGTACGGTGTAAGGCGTACCGGGCGAACTACAACGCCCTGTGTCCCATCGGCGAAAGCGTTTGGGAATACTTTTCGGAGAATATTTGCCGCTCCGTTAATGTCGGCATTGATTTG
>Ga0272446_1004104_pt1 | contig 17560 bp, 15 predicted proteins | sample YNPCB0061_FD_194587 | JGI IMG/M metagenome (GOLD analysis project Ga0272446, IMG submission 194587) | Hot spring microbial mat communities from Yellowstone National Park, WY, United States - YNP-CB-006-1 | ecosystem: Environmental > Aquatic > Thermal springs > Hot (42-90C) > Sediment | place... | reverse complement strand
ACACTAGTGTTGGATTGCCTCGAACTCTATTGACCCAGGATTGATCAGGTCAATCTGCGATCGCCCCACCACAGGAACTGCCAGCGCCAGCGGTGCAACCAAAACAGTGGCGGCCGGTGATGATTTGTCGCTGGGCTAACATGGCGGGGGTGAAATCCCTAATATGGGGCCGTTGCTGGCTGGCTGGCTGAAGCTCCAAGTCCAGCATTTGATTAAAGTCGCAGTCGAATAACCGGCCATCCCAGGACACGGATAGGGTGTTGCGGCACATCAGACCGGAAACGGTGGTTGGGTTAAAAGCATTCACCAACAATTCCAGGTAACTTTGTAAGTTGCCGGATTGCTCCAACCATTCCAGAAAACGGGAAATGGGCATGTTATTGAGGGTAATCAGGCGATCGAAGGTAATCCCATAGTGCTTTTGTAAACTGGCTTTCCATTCCTGTTCCAGTTTGGTCTGGTTGCTGGCCAGAAAAGCACCCACCGGGTTGCTCATTAAGGTCAGCCGTTGGTTGGGCTTGCCCTGGCCATATCCCACCTGGTTCAGCCGCCGCAAAGCTTCAATGGACTTTTCGAAGGTGCCGTCTCCCCGTTGGGCGTCGGTGTTGCGAGGGCGATAGTGGGGCAGAGAGCAGACAATCTCTACTCCCCGTTCCGCCAGCCACTCTGGCAAATCGGAGAGGCCAGGTAGGAGCAGCACGGTCAGGTTGCAGCGATCGATTACCTGCTTGCCCCGCGCCACACACTGATCCACCAGATAGCGAAAATGGGGATTGAGTTCCGGTGCCCCACCAGTAATATCAACCGTGTGGGCATTGGTTTGATCCAGGGCCCGCAGGCAGTCCTCAATGGTTTGCCGATCCATGTTTTCCTGGCGGCGATCGGGGCCAGCATCCACATGACAGTGGCGGCAGGTCATATTACACAGCTTGCCAACATTGATCTGGAAAATTTCTAGTTGAGCTGGTTGCAGGGTTGGCCATTTGTGGGCTACCAGAGTGTTGGCAAAGTTCCCCTGATGAGGCGTTTGGGACAAATCCAATGCTTCCAGGGTTGCCACCTGGTAGGACGGAGAAACCAAAGGCGATTCTCGCCGGTACAGGGAAGTAGTTGGTTTGGGGCCAGCGGCTGGACTTTCTAGGGCAAGATGGTCATTGCTTACAGACTGGGCCAGATGAAGGTGCGATGTCATAAACTCTCTGGATCGGAATAACCCTGAATTGATCCCCACTCAATTTGACTGGAGGGATGGCTGAATAGACAGCCTGTCTGAGTGGGATTACGGACGTAAAGGCGAGTCTATCAGATTCCCAGCGGTCTTTGTGTGTGGGATCACTCAAGCCATAGGAGAATGTCACAGGGTTGGCTGGTGTCACATCACAGGTCTATCGGTGGAAAATGCGGATACTAACAACTGGAAGGATTCAGTTGTCCCCCGCCGATTAAGCCCCCCTGCGGAACAACTCCTTCCCCTGCCCCCTTTGAAGTTTTATCCTATGTCGTCAGTTGCCCCCTCTGTTCGATGTTCCTCAGATCACATCTTGTGTTTTTACGCAAACCGGGGTCATCAGCCCCAAATTGCCCGGATTACCAATATTCCGAATTGGTTTTTCGAACGAGTCCTTTACCCTGGACAGTCTATCCTGTTTGAGACGCAGCCTCAAGCCACACTGGAACTGGGTGGCATCGCACCAGCTAGTTGCCATTTGGCTGATCGGATTCCCTGCTCCACTTTGCAGATCAACCCGGTGTTGGTTACCAGTCTGCTCAGTCGATTGACGTAAGGGTTTCCCATAGCCAGGGGAGGTCAGAGTCGCCCTGACTCCAACCTCCCTTTTTTGTTCCCTTGCTCACCTTCTCTCCCGGTTGGGAAACCAAACACCTCCATGAAGCTTGCCTGGCAATTGCATCCAGTGAGATCGTTTGTACTGTGGCAGATGGAGCGCGTCAGTTCCTATCAGTCAAATCCGATTAGTCGATCGCACCTGGTGGCAGTAGTGTGGCTAGCAATTGGCGCTACCCTGTCTGTCTCACTGCCGGTTAGGGCTGAAATACCACGGCAGAGTGCCCCCTGGTTGGTCCTTGAGTTAACCCAGGCAGGCTCGCGACAGACAGAGGCGGATCGGCTGCTGGAACTGGGCATCCAGCAATACCGAACGGGGCAACCCACCCCAGCAATCGCCACCTTGCAGCAGGCGCTTCAACTGTATCAGGCGATCGCCGATCAGCGGAAAGTGGCGCGAACCCTGCGGAACCTGGGAAATGCCCACTACACCATGTCCGGCTATGAACAGGCGCTGACTTACTTCCAGCAAAGCCTGGATCTGGCCCGTCAGATTGGGGATAAGGAAGGGGAATCGGCAGCTCTGGGTAACATGGGTGTTGTTTATGCCAACCTGGGAGACTATGACAAAGCCGACCAGTATTATCAGCAGGCATTAACCCTAAACCGGGCCAATCGGGACCGCCTGGGCGAAGGGCAAATCCTGGGCAATTTGGCAGAGGTTTTCCAGGCCCGTGGGGAGTACGCTAAGGCAATTGACTATTTGCAGCAGACGATTGTCATTGCCCGTGAACTGAAAGACCTGCGACTAGAAGCTAATTCCCTCGGTTCACTGGGCATCATCTACTTCAGCCTCAGTAACTTTGCCAAAGCATTGCAGTATCACCAACAGCAACTTGATCTGGCTCGCCGCTTGCAGGACAAACTGGGAGAGTCCGCAGCACTCAGTAATTTGGGCAACTCCTATTATGCCCTGGGCAATTACGGGCAGGCGATCGCCTATCAGGAGCAACGGTTGACTCTGGCCCGCCAGATTCAGGACCGCTTAGGAGAGGCTCAGTCCCTGGCTAATCTAGCCACTATTTATTACGACTTAGCCGACTACATTAAAGCAATCGAAGCAGCCTTCCAAAGCCTGGAAATTGCCCGAGCAATTCAGAACCCGGCTGCTGAAGCCGTAATTTTGACCCGGTTGGGCAACCTTTACTATGTCCTACAGGACTTTCCTAAAGCGATTGAGTATCACCAGAAACGGCTGGATCTGGCTCGGGCCGCTAATGACCTGGGTAGTGTTACTGCAGCCTTGAACAATTTGGGGGTGGTGTACCGGGCCCTGGGCAATTACCCCAAAGCCATTGATTATCACCAGCAGGCTTTGACCCTGGCCCGACAAATGAAAGATCGGTTAGGAGAAAGCTCAGCCCTGCTCAATCTGGGTGTGGAACAGGATGAACTGGGCCAGGCTGAGCTGGCGATCGCCTTCTATCGACAGGCTCTGATCCTGACCCGAGAAACCCAGGACCGGGCCACGGAAGGACTGGTGCTGAACAACCTGGGCAATACCCTGTTTAAGACCGGCCAGTTACGTGAGGCCGAAACTATCTTGCGACAGGGATTGCAGGTCTGGGAGGTATTACGGGCCAGTTTGGGCGACAGCGATCGCAGCAAAATTTCCATCTTTGACCAGCAGGCCCGCACCTATCGCTTGTTGCAGCGGGTTCTGGTGGCCCAAAACCAGCCGGAAGCAGCCCTGGAAATTGCCGAACGGGGACGGGCGCGGGCCTTTGTGGATCTGTTGTCTCGCCGTTTGTCGGCTCGGACGGACCAGCCGATCACAGTTGCCGCACCAACGCTGGCCCAGATCAAACAGATTGCCCGGCAGCAACAGGCCACCCTGGTGGAATATTCCATCACCTATGAAGACATCAAGGTGCAAAACCGGGTGCAGGCTAGAGAAGTGGAGTTGTTCATCTGGGCGATCGCACCCACGGGCGCCATTACCTTTCGGCGGGTCGATCTGCGCCCTCTGGCGCAGCAGGGCAAATCCCTGGAAGATTGGGTGGTGGCCAGTCGAGAGCAGATGGGCGTCCAGGGCAGGGGCCTGATCACAGAGACGAGTGCTGCTCCAGCAACGGACCGTCAGTCAGGTAATCCGCTGTATCAGTGGCTGATCCAACCAATCGCCGATGTTCTACCCCAGGACCCCAATGCTCGCGTCATTTTCATCCCCCAACGATCTCTGTTTTTAGTTCCCTTTGCTGCCCTACGAGATGAAACCGGCACCTATTTAGTGGACAAACACACGATTTTGATCGCGCCCTCAATTCAGGTGTTGGAGTTGACTCGAAAACAGCGGTCAGCCGTTCGTGGTCAGCGGTCGTCCGCGCTGGTGGTGGGCAATCCCACTATGCCAAAGGTGCCGCTGCCGGACGGACAAGCCCCAGTTCAACTCGATCCGCTGCCGGGTGCAGAACAGGAAGCCCAGGCGATCGCCCCCTTGTTGAGCACTGAAGCGATTACCGGCAACCGGGCCAGCAAGTCGGCGATCGTTCAGCAAATGCCCCAGGCCCGCATCATTCATCTGGCCACCCACGGACTCCTGGATGACCTGAAGGGGTTGGGAGTACCGGGGGCGATCGCCCTGGCGCCTGACCCACCGACCATCGCTCCTCAATCCGGTGACCTTAAGCAATTCAACGGGCTGCTAACCGCCGATGAAATCCTGAACCTAAAGCTGAGTGCCGAATTGGTGGTTTTAAGCGCCTGCGATACTGGCCGGGGTCGAATCACCGGAGATGGGGTAATTGGTCTGTCGCGATCGTTCATTTCCGCTGGGGTGCCCAGTCTGGTAGTTTCCCTCTGGGCTGTACCCGATGCACCAACCGCCTTTCTGATGGCAGAGTTTTACCAGAACCTGAAACGCAATCCTGATAAGGCCCAGGCATTGCGACAAGCCATGCTGACAACGAAACAGCAATATCCCGATCCCAAGGACTGGGCTGCCTTTATCTTGATCGGAGAAGCCGAATAGGAGCGTCAATACAGGGGGGGGCTCAATTGCCAGCTAGCTGTTTCGTAAATTTCACTGGCTAGACAATACCAACTTTGTCAAAGACTTTCTTCCACGTTTCACCCAGCCAAAACTCTTCGGGCAGAGGAGGATCAAAAGAGGAAGTCGTGGGAGGATGGACAGAGAAGAGGGCCGTTCAAATTACATCGGCAAAAGTTCGTTCCATCCGGCGAAAATACCAGATACCGCTCAGAAACAGCACCCCTACCAGCGTTAGAGACAGCATAAAACCCGGCAGGTAAATCTGGGACTCACCCCCGATAATGGCCCAGCGAAAGCCATCGATCACACCCACCATGGGATTCAGAGAATAGAGCAGCCGCCACTGCTGGGGTACAATGCTGCTACTAAATCCAACCGGCGAAATATACAGACCAAATTGCACAATAAACGGCACGATATAGCGAAAGTCCCGATATTCTACATTCAAAGCGGCCAACCACAGTCCCGCTCCCATGGCTGCGGCGAAAGCAATCAGGATGAAAAATGGTAGGGTTACAATTCGCCAATCAGGGACAAAGTTATACCAGGCCATCAGCCCCAACAAAATGATGCCGGAGATCAAAAAGTCCACAAAGCTGACAATGACTGCACTGGTTGGCACAATCAAGCGGGGAAAGTAAACCTTAGAAATCAAGTTGGAATTACTAATCAGGCTGTTGCTGCACTCACTTAAGGCGTTGGCAAAAAACTGCCAGGGTAACATACCAGCAAACACCATGATGGGATAAGGAGCACCCTGAGACGGCAGCTTGGCCAGATGGCCAAACACAACCGTAAACACCACCATTGTCAAAAAGGGGCGAATCAGCGCCCAGGCAATGCCGATGGCGGTTTGCTTATAGCGCACCAAAATGTCGCGCCAGGCCAGAAAGTAAAAGAGTTCCCGATACTTCCAGAGATCTTTCCAATACTGGCGTTCTGTGCGACCCGCTTCAATGGTTAAAACCTGTGATTTCATATCGCTGCTATCCCCAGTTCCTCTCTGTTGTACAAGCTTTCAAGGTCTCTATCAGGAGATCCATCGAAGGATTACAGATTCTTTATGATTGCATTATTGTCGGGAGTCGGGAATGGGGAGTCGGGAGTCGGGAGAGCGGTAAAAAGTGTAGCCGTGGTAGACGTGGAGAGGCTTCCCGGAGGGTAGAATAGAGCGCGCAGCGCTGACTGCTGATCGCTGACCAGTGAATGCTGACCCCTACCAGTTCAGCGTAGTATAGAAGCAGTTGAACAAGTGATGCGGTCTCTGCGGCTGGACTTATGGTTGCCTCTCAGGTATTTGAACAGTCGATCCATATTGATGCTAGCGCTGTTGCAGTCGAACGGTGTTTTACCGATTTGACCTTAATGCATCGCTGGCTGAATCCGGCTTTGCAGTGTCAGCCGATTGGGGAGTGGTCTACGGAAGTTGGGGGGCGTAGCCGGTTTGTGATTCAGGCGCCGCTGCTGCAACCTGCTCTCAACAGTGTGGTGGTGGAGCGTCAACCGGGATTAGTGGTGTGGCAGTTTAACGGCTTTTTTCAGGGGCGCGATCGCTGGGAGTGTCAGCCCGAAACAACTGGCACCCGTCTGCTAAACCGCTTCGAGTTTGCGATCGCTAATCCTATCGTTCGGTTTGGCTTTAATACCTTTGCAGCCCGCTGGACCCAGGCCGATATGCAAGCTCAACTCCAGCGCCTGAAGCAAGTGGCGGAGGAGTTGGAGGGTTTGATAGCTGATGGCTGATAGCTGATCACTTATTTCATCTGGTCCAGTAATTGTTGGATAGTTGCGGCGTCGTCGGCGTCGGGAGCCATTGTCAGATAGGCTTCCAGGTCTTGTTGGGCCTGAGTCAACTGGTTGAGTTGGAAGTGAACCAGGCCGCGATCGCGCAATTCGGTAGCAGACTGGGGAAACAGAAGGAGAATGCGGTCAATGGCGGCCAGGGCTCTGGGGCCATCGCCACGGTTGATGTAAATTACCTTCAGGTTGGTCAACATGCGGGCTAAGAACTGGCGGTTGGTGACCGGGCGCAAAAATTCCGCCTGAAAGGGAACGGGCTGACCAAATACCTGGGCCAGACGATCCTGGCAATCCTGGAGAAATAGGATTTCGCCCTGGTGAAAGGCATCGACAAAGATTTCCATTTCATCCACGGTGGGGCGGATTAGAAAGTGACCGGGCATGCCAATGCCCACCATGGGAAAGTTGATCCGACGGGCGATCGCCAAATAGACCAGAGCAAGGGTGATGGGAATGCCGGTGCGGCGATCGATCACCTGATTCAGAAAACTGTTGTCGGGATCATAGTAGTTACTGGCATTGCCTTTAAAGGCCAGATGCTCGTAAAGATATTGGTTAATGGATTGCAGAATGCGTAAAGGATAGAACCCGGCTGGCAACCCCTCTTCCACTTCCGCCGCCATCGTGTCCAGAGCATTCAAATAGGCTTCCACATCGAGATTTGGATATTCCTCCAAGGCCAGATACAAGGCCGCCCGTTCCAGGCTAATCTGTTCATCCGGTTGCTGAATTTCTCGATAAAAGTATTTCCGGCCCAGCGGAAAGTCCATTTAGTGTGTGTCCTTTAACTGACGGAGCAGCCAGTTCAGCCGAACTTTGGCCAGTTCCAGAGTGCCAACCACATCAGGGTTGAGATTGACTTCTGAATCCAATCCTTCGTTCAAAGGACGGTACTTGCTGTAGCCCAGACGGCTGACTGTATCCCGCAGTCGGTCTGATAGGATGACCGCCAGCGCGTGGTAAAACCGGGAAGCAAAGCCGGTATCCTGACCTAGTTTAGCCGCCAAGTGAGGCCGAGGAATACTCCAGATCAAGGCATCCGTTTGGGCAGTCACGGTGGCGGAGGGCGGTCGGCTATCCACAAAGGACATCTCACCCACAATTTCGCCTTCCGAAAGTTCGGCAATTACATTCCCTTCTAGGGCCTGGGCGGTGACGGCGAAGGAACCCTCCAAAATAATGTAGAGGGCGTCAACTGGTTGTCCTTCATGGATCAGAATCATCCCTTGATGCACTTGTCGCTTGCGCCCGGTTGTAATCAGCCACTCAAAGTCGCGATCACTCAATTCCGCCAAAATGTAGAGTGACTTTTTCATAATGTGTAGCGCCCAAGTGAATACCAGCTATAGCTTTCAGCGGCAGTGGCAAAGTTATTTGACAATTCCAGTGACAATTCAAGTGACTATTTGATCTTAGTCCCACGGGCTCTATTGTAGCCTCAGTCGCAATAATCGTTACCAGAACCATATTTCCAGGCGTCCAACCAGCGGGCCAGATAGTATTGCTGGCCGGGGGGCAGGTGGGTCATGGCGGGTCGGGTGATACCTGCCAGGGAAGACAGCATGGCATAGCCAGCCAAACTGGCATAGTGCTTCAGCCAGTCCAGCAGGGTGTCCACTCCCACCTGGGGCAGAACTTTGACCACCAGCATCGGATGGTGGATCGAAGTCCGGATCAGGGTTTGAAATAGGGCCGGAAACTGAACCACATCCTGCAGAAATGGTCGCAGGACTGGGTCGCCCAACTGTTCCATTTCCTGGAACACGCTGGACAGCAACTGATTGATCTGATTGGGAGCAATTTTCTGATCCACCCGCGCACTCATGGCCCGTTGGAATAACCAGGTGACGGCCAAGTTGGGTTGATAGGGCTGCAATAGAGCCAGCGATCGCCGCTCTAGGGCATCCGTTTGTAAGGCTTCATGGATGCCGGTGCTGAGCCGTTGCAGATGACGAACCATAGCACCAAAGCCACCAAAACTAAGGGGAGATTGACTGCCGCTGCTATCGCCAATGGGTAGCATCCGAGGCCAGGGCAGGTGAAGGGGGCTCTGGCGATAGCAGGGAAAGAAGCCAAATAAGGCCCGCTGGAAGTGCAACTGTTCCAGCGGCACCTGCTGGTAGGTGGGTAGCAGGCGCAGATATTCCTCAAACAACTGCTCCAGGCTGGGGCGATCGGGGTGGGCGTCGGCATAGGTAAACAGGTAAGTGGTGCGGCCATCCCTGGCGGGAAAGGCTTCCCAGAAATACTGCAACTGATTCTGCAGCGGCGTAAAGGAAACAATCAGGTCTCCCGTGTCGTTTTGGGCAAACCCAGTGGCACAAGTGCCGACCACCAGACACACCGCATCGGGCTGTTTGCCCTGGCGGGCCTGCTGCACAATCGGGGAAAAATGCCCCATGCCATCCAGCAACAGGCGGGTCTTGAATTCCTGGTCGCCCGTCTGGACGCAGACCCCATCGGGGTGCACACTGGCTGATTGGAAGGGGGTGTGTTCGAATAGCTGACCGCCGCTGGCCAGGAATTTTTGTTTCAGGGTTTCCAGCAAATACACTGGATCGACGCCAATGTTCAGCACATCCCGCACCCAGATCTGCGGTCCATCCAGGAAACTGACGCGGGCGGGATTATAGTCGGTGGCGATCGCCTGTTCCAGTTCCGCTGCGGTTAGCAGTTCCAGGTGGACAAAGGTCTGCAACTCGCTGCGAGAAATATTCCATTCCTGCTGCCGACCTCGCAGCAAACCTCGTTCCAGCAATGCCACCCGCCACCCTTTTTGCACCAGAGCAGCCCCCAGCAGAATACCCAGGGTGCCACCGCAAATCACCACATCCCAATCCACTGCTCCCAGCAGTTCGGGTTGCTCCTGCACCACCATCGGTACGGGTAACGTTCCCTGTCGCAGGTCCGTCCAAAGGCGATCGGCCCGGCGCAGATTGCCCAGGGCATCTTCCGGCAATTGGGCCAGAATAGTTTCCGTTAGTGTCATAACTCAGTATTAGGGATGAGACCTCCTCGTTTAAGGTAACGCAGGGTTGAAGGTGGCACAGATATAGCGATCCGATCGGGATTGTGAAAGGTTTCCGCAGGAAATCCTTTTGCAATAAAAACCGTCCACCCGAATGACTGGCTGGATGGACGGTTGGGGAATCAAGCTTGGAGGGAATCAGGCAGACAAAGACTTACACCTGAGAGACTTCTCCTTCAACACTGTGAGCGGTTCTGCCGTTTTTGGCATTGCCGTTAGCCTTGCGAGGTTGAATCAGACCATAACCGCCGTGGTTCCGCTCGTAGACGACGTTAATTTCACCCGTCTCCGAGTTCAGAAACATGTAAAAGTCATGGTCAATCAGCTCCAACTGCTCCAGGGCCTCCTGGACGGTCATGGGGGGCATGGCAAAATACTTCGTCCGAACAACCTGGGAAGGCAATTCTGGAGCGCGGTCCTGCAACAAGTCGGTCACAATCGGCTGGTCCGCCAGAGCCTCAATTGTTTTGACCGAGGAATGGTTCTTGTCATGTCGTTTTTCTTTGTATTTCCGCAGTTTGCGCGCAACCTTGTCTGCGACGAGATCGAGACTGGCGTAAAGGTTCTCGCTGCTTTCCTCTGCCCGGACCACCGAGCCGTTGACGTAGATGGTCACCTCCGCAATCTGCTTGGAGGTAATGCGAGGGTTGCGAGCGACGGACAAATTGACATCTACTTCTGTGATCATCGTCTGGTAATGGCTCACAGATTTCTCAATTTTTTGATTAACGTAGTCCCGAATTGCATCGGTGATGTCAATATTTTTGCCCTGTATCACAAGCTTCATTGAGCTTCCTCCCCTGAAAATTCTGGGTCTTATCTTCAACCCTAGCATTTTGTAATGGGGCTAACAGCCTCCTTTAAAATGTTTTGCATGCGTTGACAATTCTTGATTTTATCCTGCTCAATTTAGCCTGGATTTATGGCTGATCCCCCTTGATTTTTTCTTGAACTCCTATCAATCCAATGCCATGGGCTTACCCCTCTGTTGACCAATGAGTCCTAAAACCTTACCGCCGATTAGCCAACGACGTTGTCTGCTCTATGTACCGGGGCAAGTTCCTTACGCGATCGCCTGGGAGTGGCAAAAGTCTCTGCTGGCCGATCGCCGGGCTGATCCCAGCCTGGAGGATGTGCTGATCCTGCTGGAACATCCGCCGGTCTATACCTTGGGTCAGGGCTCTAAGCCGGAGTTTCTCCAGTTTGATCCAGCCCATTCCCCCTGGGAGGTGGTGCGGATTGAACGCGGCGGAGAGGTGACCTATCACTGTCCCGGTCAACTAGTGGGTTATCCCATCCTGAACCTGACCTACTATCAACAAGATCTGCACTGGTATTTGCGCCAGTTGGAGGAAGTGCTGATCCGGGTTCTGGCCAGGTATAACCTCACAGGAGAACGGCTTCCTGGTTTGACTGGGGTTTGGGTGGAGGGCCATAAGGTCGCGGCGATCGGTATCAAGGTCAGTCGCTGGATCACCATGCACGGCTTTGCCTTGAATGTGTGTCCCAATCTGGAAGGATTCCGGCGCATTGTGCCCTGCGGCATTGCCGATCGCCCGGTCGGCAGCCTGGAGCAGTTTATTCCCAGCATTCACCTGGCAGAGGTGCGCGACCAGCTAGTGCTTGCCTTTGCGGAGGTATTTGGGGTTGAGTTGGTACAATCAACGCCGGGTTTACTGAACCGGCAGACCGTCTCGCAAAAATGCCAGTAATTCCCGGTTTACGGTTTGGGGAACTTCCTGCGGCATCCAGTGACCGCAGTGGGGAATGGGCTTGAGCTTAAAGGGCGCTTTGATCCAGTTTTCTAGCCCTTTGGTCAGATTGGCGCTTAGAAACGAGTCCTCTTCCCCCCACAGGACCAGGGTAGGAGTTGTGATGGGATTGTGTAGATGATTCCAGTTCTTGATCCATTGCCAGGGAGAAAAGATGGCCCGATAGTAGTTCAAAATAGCCGGTAGGACACCGGGTTTGGCCAAAGCCGCCTGATAAATTTCCGTGTCTTCCTTAGAAAAGGCTCCTTTGCGGACGGCTTGCTCTTGCAGCAGGTTGCGCACAAACTGCTTCAGGTTTTGCTGAATCAGCCATTCCGGCAAGGCAGGAACTTGAAAGGCAAACACATACCAGCTACGCCTGAGCTGATCCATATTGCCGATCAGTTCTCCCAGAAATCGTTCCAGGGGAGCCGCATTCAGCAGAGCCAGACGGTTGAGGCATTGGGGAAACTTTTGGGCTAGATGCCAGGCAATTGTGCCACCCCAGTCATGACCCACCAAGTGGGCTCGACTGTAGCCCAACTGGTCAATCAGGCCACGGATATCTTCGCTTAAGGTGTCCAGGTCATAGCCACTACTGGGTTTGTCAGAGTCGTTATAGCCTCGCAGATCGGGTACAACCACTTTGAAGTAACGGGCCAGGGTGGGAATTTGAAACCGCCAGGCATACCAAAACTCCGGAAATCCATGCAGCAGAATTACTAGATCCCCTTCACCCTGGGTTACACAATGCAGCCGGATGCGGTTGGTTTGAATATATTCATGCTTCCATTCAGCAGCGATCGCAGTCATAGAGTTGCAACACACCAATAGGCCGAAATAAGCGAACGGCGAGATCAACTGGTGGCATTGAGAGGAGGATGCCGTCCTTCAGACAGATTGGGCCAGAGACCAGCTTCCTACCGCCTGAGAACTGAGGCCCCACCTCAACAATCGGTTGGGCGGCCTAGCCACCCCCACTGTTGCGCCAGGGATCTCACAGTCCAGCTACTTCCAGTGTAATGCCGCAGTTGGCATTCAGTTGGATGCAATCGGCTGTCCAGATCCAGACTCAGGGCCGCCGCCGCTGACCAATTTCTTCCGGTTGTTCCGCCGGGCGCATCGCTTCCCGACCCAACATAAACAGCCCAGAAACCCCCAGACAAGCAAACCAGATGTACTGATACCAATACTGGCGCACCTGATCCACCGCCGTCAGGTCGGGGTGGAGCGTATAAAGATAGAGCAGCAGGAATGCCATGGCCAGTGCGCCAAAGCCAACAAACGCTAACCCCACCTGGATTCGGACCGATTTCAACTCGGCGTCGGTAATGCTGTCCAGGTCGATACGAGCTAATTGCTCTAGTGACTGGTCCGCCACCACCGATACCTCGCCCAGATTCGTCGCAACCGCTTCCGGCAAAATGGGGGTCACGGTTTCCAGCGCTTTAACCCGTAGCGATCGCTCGGTGTCTCGTAGCACCACCAGCGGTTCCAATTTCTTGGGTGCGCCCAGTTCCACTGGGGAGTCCTGGGAGGGTGAAACGTCAGACTCAAACTCCATAGCAGCAGTGTGGGTCAATGGACTGAATTGGGATCCATTGTAGGGCGATCGGGCACTGGAGACAGCAATTGAGGTGACATGACTTTCCATTGCGGTTGGGCCGATGATGCCAATTTAATCCGCTCGTCCCGGTCATCAGGTTTGAATCAGAGCCTAATCAGAGCTTCCGACTGCTTGGTCTAGAGCCCATTGCCAGCATCCCTTCAACTGTCCGTGCCGTTATGGCCAATCGTCGCCAGTAGCATCCGGGCAGTGGAACAATCGATCTGGATCTGGGACTTCAGTTCCTCCAGAGAGGCAAATTTTTGTTCGGGGCGCAGAAATCGTTCCAAACTAACAATCAACGTTTGCCCGTACAGGTCACCCGTCCAGTCAAATAAATGAACCTCCGCCACCTGCCGAAACCCATCCACCGTCGGTCGGTTACCCAGGTTCATGACCCCCCGGATGTAAGGGGCTGACAGTTGGTCTGCTGGCCAGGCAGATTGACTGATCTGCACCCGCACCGCATAGACCCCCTGACAGGGAACAAACTTCTCTGGCCGCAGTTGCAAGTTTGCCGTGGGAAAACCCAGCACCCGGCCCAACTGCTGCCCTTCCACCACATTGCCCACCAGACAATAGGGATAACCCAGCAAATGATTGGCCGTTTCCAGGTCTCCTTGCTGCAGCGCCAGCCGAATGGCCGAACTGCTGATGCGAACTGGCGGGTCAGCCCCAGCGCGATCGCCTTCAACCTGCTGCAACGGAGCAATCTCAACTTCAATGCCATAGGTGGCTGCGATCGCCTGCAGATCAAGAGCGGTGCCGGAGCGCTGCCGACCAAAACAAAAATCCTGACCCACACTGATGCGTCGGGCCTGCAACTTTTGCACCAAGATATCATGGACAAACTGATCCGGCGTCAGGCTGGCCAGTTCTCGGTCAAAGGGCAACAACACCAACTGCTCCACCCCTATGCGTTGCAGCAGGGCAACCTTTTCCTGGAGTGGAGTGAGCAAACAGCGGGGCTGCCCGGAAAAAAATTCCTGGGGATGGGGGTTAAAGGTGACAACTGTGGCATAAACACGGTCTGCCAGGGTTGTAGTAGATTCCGGTAAAACAGGCCAAATAACCTGTCGATGCCCCCGATGGACGCCGTCAAAATTTCCCAGGGCAACGGCAGTTGGAATTAGAGCGTTCGTTAGCGATGAGGTGACCCACACGCTTTACATTTTGACACACAATGACCTACTTAATTACGACTCCCTGAAAGCGTTGCAGGAATCGGATCGGAGGATTTCTCCATCTTGATCGTAGTAGGCGGGGCGATGGGAATGGAGAGCCCCTCTCGCGCCATGATGCCCCCTGGAAATGCCTGCACCAGTTTGTCTGCGACTTGATCCAGGAAATCATCTGAATGCAGGGGATCATGGTGAAAGATGACCAACTGCTTAACCCTAGCGGCTTCGGCCAGTTTCACCGCTTCCTGCCAGGTAGAGTGGCCCCAGCCTTCCTTGCCTGCCGCATATTCTTCGTCGGTGTAGGTTGCATCATAAATAAAAACGTCCGCATCCTGAGCCAGGTACAAAACGTTTTCGTCCAGGCGATCGGGGTGATGCTCGGTGTCCGTAACATAGGCAGCATGGCAGCCCCGCCAACTAACCCGATAGCCAACTGCCTGACCTGGATGGTTCAGCAAACGGTTTTCTACCTGAATCTCATCGCCGATCTGAATTGTTTGCCCAACTTCCAGGTCATAAAAGCGCAGATCGGCCGCCATAATCTGCAACGGAACTGGGAAATTAGGATGGAGCATTTGACCATGCAAACGCTGCTCCATGGTGGAACAATTGGGGGCTATGGCGCCATAGATGTGGAAACGATTGCCCTTAATAAAGGCGGGTGCAAAGAAGGGAAATCCTTGAATGTGGTCCCAATGGGAGTGGGTAAAAAAAAGATGGCCTTCCACAGGCTGTTCAGCCAATAAAGACTGCCCCAACATCCGAATTCCAGTGCCACCATCAAAAATCAGACGCTCCTGTCCAACACGCATTTCAACACATGGCGTGTTACCCCCATAGCGCACTGTTTCAGCGCCAGGACTAGGGATGCTGCCGCGTACTCCCCAGAACGTTACAGTTAACTGGTTAGGTAAATTGGACATGGGCAATAATGGGTCGAGCTCGAAGGAAGAGTCAGCAAACTGGATTCCGTTATCTGTTAGAAGTTAAGGCATGATCCCCAGAGACAGACGATTGAGTTTCGCAGACAAGCCCTGCAATTACGCCTTATTGACCTGTCGTTGATTTGCAGTAAACTCATCTTAGACTTGGTACCAGACCGACTCTAAAGGTCAGCTTTAATATTTAAGATGTCCCTTTATTTAGCTTTTATCAACAAGTCGCTGGTTGTCAGTGATTCTGATCTTTGGCTCCTGTGATCAGAGTCACCTAGGGAAGGGGAAGTTCCATTGCTGCAAATCCTTCAGCCCAGTGATGGAAGTCAGGTTGTATTGCAGGGGCGTGATGGTGATGTAGTTTTCCCGAATTGCCTGCACATCAGTCATGCCGTGATGCAGCGGTTGGGGTACATCTTCCAACACCTCTCCGGCTAGCCAGTAGTAGGTTCTGCCCCGCGGATCTACCCGCTTTTCGAACACATCCACATAGCGCCGAATCCCCTGACAGGTAATCGCTACGCCTGCTATCGCTTCCGTGGGAACGGGCGGAACATTGACATTGAGCAGTAACAACTCTGGCAAGGCATGTTCGGCCAGTTGGGCCACCAGCTTGTGGGCAAACAGGGTCGCTGGTCCAAAATCTCGAACTGTAAAACTGGCCAGGCTAAAGGCAATGCTGGGAATCCCTTCCACTACTCCTTCCATAGCGGCAGAAACGGTTCCTGAATACAACACATCCGTCCCCAGATTGGATCCATGATTGATCCCGGCCAGCACCAGATCGGGCGGGCTGTCCAGGAGGGCCCACAAAGCCAGCTTGACGCAATCAGCCGGCGTGCCAGAACAGGCCCATGCCTTAACGGCAGGATGAAACATGGAATCAACCCGTTCGGCCCGAATCGGGTGATGCAGGGTAAGGCCATGTCCAGTGGCCGATCGCTCCTGGTCTGGACAGACCACCACCACCTCGTGTCCTGCCTCTGCCAGGGTATTGGCCAGACTACGGACACCCAGGGCATAAATGCCATCGTCGTTACTAATCAGTAGTTTCATGACTCCGTTGGTCGTCAGTGATTGAATATTAGGCAGGGAATTTTCGCAGGTAGTTCCACGGAGGTCCCGATCTTCCCTCTAAACTGGTAGGATGAGAGGCGTTTTGTCAAAGTCTTGATTCCCACCGGACTCGCCAGACAAATAGCGCCCTTTATATTCTGCCCAGTCTCCCAACCCATCGTATGACGATTCAGCCCGCAGAACTGGAAGCCCAATTACAAGCCATTCACCAGGAAGCCCGACAGGCGCTGGCTGCTATATCCTCTCTGGAGCAGCTGGAGCAACTGCGGGTGAAGTATTTAGGCAAGAAAGGCCCCATCCCCCAGGTTTTGGGTAGTATGGGCAAGTTGGAGGCGGCCGACCGTCCCCGCATTGGGGCACTGGCCAACGAAATTAAAGAAGCAATTCAACAGGATCTGGAACAGCAAAAGGCTGCTTTACAGGCGGCTCAGATTCAGGCCCAGTTGGAGGCGGAAACGCTGGATGTCACCATGCCGGGAGTTTTCCGACCCCAGGGACGACTCCATCCCCTCAATGCCATGGTGGATCGAGTGATCGATATTTTTGTCGGTTTGGGCTATACCGTTGCAGAAGGCCCAGAGATGGAAACCGACTATTACAACTTTGAGGCGCTCAACTTCCTACCCGATCACCCGGCCCGCGATATGCAGGACACCCTTTTCCTGCCGGACGGCAATCTGTTGCGGACCCACACCTCATCGGTGCAGATCCGCTACATGGAAGTCAATGATCCACCGATCCAGATTGTTATACCGGGTCGCTGTTATCGCCGTGACACGGTGGATGCCAGCCACACGGCGGTGTTTAACCAGATCGAATTCCTGGCGATCGATGAGGGGCTGACCTTTGCCAACTTAAAGGGCACCATCAAAGTGTTCCTGGAGCAGATGTTTGGCGAAGTGCCAATTCGCATGCGACCCAGTTTCTTTCCCTTCACAGAACCGTCAGCGGAAGTGGATTTGATGTGGAAAGGCAAGTGGCTGGAAATTATGGGCTGCGGCATGGTCGATCCCAACGTGCTGAAAGCGGTTGGCTACGATCCAGAAATCTATACCGGCTTTGCCGGTGGCATGGGGGTGGAGCGGCTGGCTGCTGTGTTGCATCAGATTGACGATATCCGGCGCTTCTACAGCAGCGATTTGCGGTTCCTACGTCAGTTCTAAACACCCATCAGTTTCAAAAATCCATTAGTTCTAAAACAAAAGGCGTATAGTACTGTACGCCTTTCAAGTGAAAATACCAGGTTAACTGAGATCTTGCACCTCTCGCAACAACCTGCCCTGCAATGAATTGCGGGCTAACAGAACTAAGTCCGTTTAAACGGACTGACGATCCACAACTTGGGTT
>Ga0272446_1004103_pt1 | contig 17563 bp, 13 predicted proteins | sample YNPCB0061_FD_194587 | JGI IMG/M metagenome (GOLD analysis project Ga0272446, IMG submission 194587) | Hot spring microbial mat communities from Yellowstone National Park, WY, United States - YNP-CB-006-1 | ecosystem: Environmental > Aquatic > Thermal springs > Hot (42-90C) > Sediment | place... | reverse complement strand
CGCTATGGGCTTGATTATCTACGCCAGCTTATCTTTGCCGCAGAGGTTAGGAAAGACGAGCTGTACGCTTGTATGAGGCTTTTGTCATGTACCTAGGCAAATATCACAAATCGGGGTGCGATTTGGGCGCCACTATCTATTACCTAGCTGTTTGGCCATCCGGCGCGACACCCCGCACAGACCTGGCGAAAGCCGTGGCACTTACCTCAGGTGAGTGCTAGTCTAGCCTGGTATGTCCATGGTTGCGCTATTTACTGCAGAAGAAGTCGAGGCCCAGGCGTTACGCCGTCTGCTTAGCCTGCAGGAGGCCGTAGACGGCCCCTGGGTCATCCACCAGGGTGAGCTGGGACGCTACCCGGTGGTGCTCATCGAAACGGGTGTGGGCAAAGCGGCGGCGGCAGCCGCAGTAGCCTATGCCAAGGTTCGCTTCAACCCGGCCCAGTCGTTCTGGGTGGGCGTGGCTGGGGCTCTGAACCCCGACCTCAAAACCCTGGATCTGGTGCTGGCCCAGGATGCTGTGCAGTACGATGTGGACATCACAGCCTTTGGTCGTGCTCCGGGTGAACTGGCCACCGGCGAGCGCTTTATCCCTGCCGATGCCGGGCTCACCTCCAAGGTTTTGCGCACGGCCCTGGGCATGGGGCTACCCATCCACCTGGGCCGGATTGCCAGCGCCGACCGCTTCCTGGCCCATCGCAGTGAGGCCGAAGAGGTACGGCGGGTATTTGCTGCCGATGCTGTCGAGATGGAAGGGGCCGCCGCTTTGTGGACGGCCAAACGCCTGGGTATGCCGATGGCCCTGCTGCGGGCCATTACCGACCAGGCCGGCAGTGAAGCCCCCCTCGCTTTCGAAACCTTTTTAGAAAGTGCCTCCGAGCGCCTGGCCCAGTTGATCGGCAAAGTATTGAGCACTTGATGGGTTCGGCCTGCTCTGGATTAAGACCCGATTTGGAGGCCACTCCGATTCCTGGAAGCGTGCAAGGTTATACTAAAGTATCAACATGAACTCGTGGGGTTGTCAGTGGCGCGGGTACTCGAGGAGGAAGCATGGGGGTTGCATCTGTAACTGAGCAGCGGCTGGGTTCAGAATCAGAGGAATTGCAGCACGCCAACGGCGGACACGTCAAACTCTTTTGCGGCAATGCCAACCGCCCCCTGGCCGAAGCAGTGGCCAAGGCCCTGGGCATCCAGCTTGGCGAGGCCACCGTGGAGCGCTTCCCCGACGGTGAGGTGCGGGTGCGGCTTTTGGAGAGCATTCGCGGCGACGATGTATATCTGATCCAGTCCACCGCCCCCCCAGTCAACGACCACCTGATGGAACTCTTGGTTCTGGCCGACGCCGTGCGCCGCAGCAGCGCAGGGCGCATCAACGCGGTGATTCCTTACTTTGGCTATGCCCGCCAGGACAAACAAACCCAGGGCCGCGAGCCCATCACGGCCCGCCTGGTAGCGGGCCTGCTGGAACACGTGGGCATCCACCGGGTCATTACGGTAGACCTGCACGCCCCGCAAATTCAGGGGTTTTTTTATCAGCCGGTAGACGAACTTTCGGCGGTGCGCCTGTTCGCCGAGTACCTGGAAAATCAGCGCTTGACAGATAACGCCGTGGTCGTCTCGCCCGACTCAGGAAGGGCCGAGCAAGCCCGGCGGCTCTCCGAGCGGTTGAACCTGCCACTGGCCATTCTGGCTAAACGCCGCACCGGCCCCCGCGAGACCCAGGTCAGCTATGTGATTGGCGACGTGGCGGGCAAGCGCCCCCTGATCATTGACGACATCATCTCCACCGGTGGAACCATCCGGCGCGGGGTGGAAGCTCTGATGGCCGCAGGGGCGGCTCCTGAAGTCGTGGTGATGGCTTCTCACGCCGTGCTGGTGGGCAACGCCCGCGAAAACCTGGCCCACCCGGCCATTCGCGAGGTGGTCTTTACCGATACCATCGCGCTCAACCCGGCCCTGGGCTATACCATCCTGCCTACTGCGCCTCTTCTGGCCCAGGCCATCCGGCGGGTGCACACCAACCAGTCGGTGAGCGTGCTGATCTAGGGGCCTCGAGTCAAGTCCAGCAAGCCCTGACCAGAAGCCTCCACTGAGGTCTCCCCCAGCGCGCTGGGGTCGGTATAGTTGGCTAAGAAAGCCGACTCGAGCGCCTCCGGGGTCAGGGGCACCAGGCTACTGGCCTGGCGAATAATCGCTACTGCACCACTCACGATGGGCGCGGCAAAGGAAGTGCCAGTGAATTCGGCCCCGGTGTTGCCCGGCCGCAGGCTCAAGACCCGCTCACCAGGGGCCACCAGGTCTACAAAGTCGCCCTGGCCGCTAAACCCACTCACCCGCAGCCCCGTGCTGTACTGCCCCACCGCTCCTACGCTCAAAAGCCCCTTGAGCAGGGTCATGCGGCGGGCCGGGTCGCTGCTGGTCGAGAGCCCCCGGTTGCCGCCAAAGGAGGCCGGGAAGTGGTGCAGCACCCCCGATTTGCTGCTGCGAACGGCCCACTGGTTGCCCGCTGCCGCTACCACCGGAATCCCCTCTACGCCGCGCTTCATCAAGACATCCTTGAGGATGATGTAGACAATCTCGCTGGGGGTATCGCTGCCCAGACTCAGGTTAAGAACAAGTTTCTGATTTTTGTTCTGCTCGGCAAAGGCCACCGCGTAGCAGATGCCCCGAATCACCGCCGCCAGGGGGCACTTGCCCTCCTTGTTACAGCTCTTGATGGGCAGAATCCCGGCTGCGGGAGCCACACCGTAGGCGGCATCCGCAGCCAGCACGGCTGCCGCTGTGCCGTGGCCCGTTCCACTGCCATATTCATCCAGGTTGGGGCGGGGGGTGTCGGGGTCGGTGAAGTCGGTTCCAGGAAGCAGGTTGAGGCTGGTCAGGCTGGCCACCCCGGTGTCCACGATGGCGATAGCGGTTCCGGCCCCGGTGTAGTTGCTGACCGGATTGAGCCTTATGGCCTGGCGGGCATTGATGGGGCTGGTGCCGGGGGCTGGGCTGGGGTCGGTATCGTAGCCGGTAAGGGGGTCGATGCCCAGGATGCCATCCAGGTCTACAACCAGGCCCGCAGCGGCGGACTCGAGCCGCTCGAGCAGAGCCCCCAGGGCCAAAGGCGCCCCCGGAAGGGCAGCCACCTGCGCCAACCGCCCAGCGCAAGGCCCCCCCGAAGCGCCCAGCGGCAGCGAGCGATCCCCCTTGGCAGTGGGCACCAACCGCAGCCCTGCACCAGCCAGCTTCTGGGCCAGGCTGTCGTCGGTAACGCCGGGCCGAACGATGACCAGGGCCTCGGTGCCCACCCCCTCGCCCAGAACGGTCAGGCTGCCGCTGGCGCGGTTGCTGCCCTCGGTGAGCTCGAGGGGCTGGGGGCCACCCCAGAAGTTGCTGGGAACCCTGAAGATAACCACACTACCCGCTCCTTCCCCCTCGGCGCGAACCCCCGCGATGACCTCCCCTGCCAGGGTCAGGCGCAGGCTCGAGCCCGCCCGCCAGGGAATGCTCACCCGCACCTCCTCGCCCCAGGTGGCCCGTCGGGGTGAGGGGTATACCGTGGCCGAAACCGGGCTCCCCCCACCCCTCGGGGTAAGGTCGCAGCCCACCAGACTCACCAGCGTTGCCAGCACTACCGTCCATCGCATCCTTAACCTCCAACCACAGGGTCTCCTCAAGCAGGTAGGCACTCTTAGGCATGCACCCAGGGTGCTCCCTTCAACCTGAACGCTCCGTGAACGCCCTTAGCTGCTCGCGCTGCTGCTGGGCCAGGTCGAGGTACCCGGCGTTCTCCGAGACCGCAATGGCCTCCTGCCAGACCTCGAGGTCCCCCTCCAGCTCGGCCAGGTTGGAAAGGGCCAGGGCCAGCACGTAGGCCTCGCCGGCCTCTCGCGCGGCGGCAATGGCCCGGTGGTAGAGGTTGCGGGCCTCCTCGAGCCGCCCCAGGGTGTGCTGCAAAGCCCCCGCGTTGTTGCGGGCCAGCGCCAGTTGCTTGAGGTTGCCCGAGTTCAGGGCCACCTGCTCGGCTTGCAGAAAGCTGTGCAGGGCCTCTTGGAGGTGGCCCTTGCGCTCAAGTTCTTTGCCCAGGTTGATGAGGGCCTGGGCCCGTACCTGGGGGTTGTCCTGGGCAGCCTGCAAAACTTCCGCAAAAGCCTCAGCCGCGCTCTCGCCCTGTCGGGCCCGGGTGATGGCCAGGTTGCCCAGCGCCCCCAGCCTGCGGCCCTCGTCCCCCAGCCCCAGCCACAAGGCAGCCGCCCGCCGGAAGGCCGCCGAGGCCTCGGCCAACTCACCCCGCGCCAGGAGGATAAGCCCCAGGGTGTTGTGGGCCTCGGCCCGGGCTGCAATGCCGCCCGCAAGAGCTTTTTGCGCAGCTTCCTGGGCCTCTCCGGCCCGGCCCAGGCGGTAAAACAGGGTGGCTTTAAGGGCCAGGTGCTCAGGGGTTTCGGGTAAAAAGCGCATGGCCTCGAGCGCCTCCTTATACATCCCGGCCCGCTCCAAAGCCCGCGCCCGCAGCAGGCTCAGCTCGGGGTGCTGGGGGGCCTCGGCCAGTTCCTCGGCGGCCCGCTTGGGAAACCCGCGCCGGATCAGCTCGCTGGCCCAGGCGGCGTAGGCCTGCAGCATCTGGGGCTTGTCGGCCTCCTCGATGAGGGCCCTGGCCCGTCGGAAGAGGGGCAGGGCCTGCTGAGGTCGGAGCTGGCGGGCCAGCCCCAGGCTCAGACGGGCCTCCTGGGCCGGGCGTTCGGCCACGTAGCGCAAAGCCGCCTCACGGCCAAACACAGATCCGTTCAGGTCGATCAGGCCCGCCGCGAGCAGCTCATCCACGGCCTGGGCCATGGCGGTGGCGTTCAGGCCCACCGCCCCCCTGGCCAGCAGCAGGTCGGGGTTTTCCAGCAGGGCCAGGGCCATGTAGACCTGCCGGGCCTCTTCGCTCAGGGCCCAAAGGCGGGCCTCGAGCGCGGCCTCGAGGGGCTCACCCCGCAGCCAGGCCGCCACCAGTACCGGAAGTCCTCCGGTGGCCTCAAAGGCCCCTGGCAGTCCGCTCAGGTCTTCCTGGCTTAGGGGCCCCAGCTCCAGCAGCGCCTCTACTGCAAAAGGCGGCTCGCCCTGCCCTGCCAGCACCACCCGCCCCGGGGGCCTCAGCTTACGCAGACGAGAAAGCAAGCGCTGGCTCTCGGGGTCGGCTTGCTCCCAGCCGTCTACCAGCAGGCTTTCACCCAGCGCGGCCAGGCGCCGCAGCAGGGCCTCTTCCCCGCCCTGCACCGACTCGAGCAGGGGCTCGAGGGTGGCATAAGGCAACCCCGAGCGGGCCGGTAGGTACAGCCAGCCCGTGCGGGCCTCGAGCTCACGCAAAAGGGCGCTCTTGCCCATCCCGGCCCCGCCCTTGACCCAGACCCAGTCCCCCTCGGGGGTGTTGAGCAGGCGCTCGAGCTCCCGCACCCGTCCGAGCAAGCCCGGCAGGGTGCTTCGCGGGGCAACGCCACGGGACAGGCGCAGGCCCAGCTCCCTGGCTTCGCGCTCGATGGTTTCGGCCAGGGGGTGCGCCCCAGCCAGCAGCAGCCGGTGCAGTTTGGGCAGGTCCTCGGGCTCGAGGGGGGGCGCCGCTGCCACCCGGTAGGCCTGCTCGGCCCGCGCCGCTGCCTCGGCAAAGCGGGCCTGGGCGGCTGCGCGCTCGGCCAGCACCAGGTGGGCCTGGCGCACCTCCAGGGCCAGCCGCTCCCGCACCTCCAGCACCCATTCCTCCAGCTCTGGGCCCAGCGCCTCCTTCAGGCCCTCGGCAAATGGCCCCCGGTAAAGCCCGATCCCTTCCTCCCAGCGCCCCGCCCGCAGCGCGTCCTGCAAGGCCAGGGCATCGCAGTCCAGGTCTACCCAGGCCCGGCTCTCGTCGTTGTAGGCCACCCCCAGCTTACGCAGCTTGCTCAGCGCGACCGCCAGCGAGTTCATGGGGTCGGCGGCCTCGGGCCAGAACAGCTCGGCCAGAAACCGCCTTGGCCTGGGGCCCTCCAGGGACAGATAGGCCAACAGCAATAGCGGCTTCTCGCGGCTGAAACCGCTGCCCTCCAGGCGCAGGCCCCCCAGGGTGTGAAGCATGGCATCAGTTTAGCGGACGCCCCCGCCACAGGATGTAACAGCACCTGCATCAAGCCATCTTCAGGGCGTCTTAAGGCACTGGATTCACGCGTTTACGGGTCCAACAAAGCCCGTCACTTGATGCAAACCGGGAGCTCAAAGCGCTGCGACATGGTTACGGGTCGCGGCCAAGCGCTGGAAGTAATCCCGTCCGAGACCTCGAGGTAAGCTACAAACTGCTGCTTGTAGCCAGGACAGGTGCTAACCGAGGGAAAAAGTGTAGCTAAGTTGGGAATGGTGACACTGGGCAGGGTCGCATTGAGGCGCTGCCCAAAGCTGTCGGTGGTGATGTTCACGCTGCCCGAACCCCCAGGCACCGCTTTCTTGGGGCCGGGATACCCCCCCAGCACCTCGGCAATGTGCCAGGCGTAGGTCAGGGTATTGGTATCGGCGTCGAAAACACTACCTTCCAGCACGATATTGGTGCTGCCAACGGTGGGGTTGGCCGCTTTATCCTTTACAAAAATCGGCACCGGGCGGGTGATTTTGGCCAGCGGCGGCTGGTTGGTGCGGGGTGGGTCAGGCTCCCCCACATTCACCAGCACAAACTTCTCTACCGAGACCCCCTGGGGGTTGGTGTACTTGAAGGTGATGCGCCGCCAGCCGGGCTCGTTGCTCAGGCGCATACGCCGGGCGCAGCCGCTGCTGGGCAGCTCGTCGCCCATATCGGCATTGGTATCGCGGTTGCGGCTCCGCCACTCGCCACGGGTGCAGTCGCTCACGCTCAGCGTTTTATCCTCCCAGACGGCTTGCAGGAAGAGGTAGCGGCCTGCGGGTTCGGCCTTGGCCTGCGGAAGCGTGGGGTTAAGGCTGGGCAGCGGCTGGATGATGTGCGCCAGAGGTGGGACGTCCTGTACCGTCAGGGTGGTGGTGGCGGTGGCACTCAGATTCAGGAAGTTGGTGGCCCTGGCCGTGATGGTACGGGGCCCCGAACTGGTGAAGATATAGGGCACACACTTGCTGCTGGTGGGGGCGGTGCCCAGGGAGCCGTCCAGGTTAGAGCTTAGCTGCACTTCAAGCGGGCCATCCTGTGGGTCCATCGCGGTGGCACAGATGTAGTAGGGCCGGTTAACAAAGGGGCCGCCCTCAAAGTTGACAAAAGTGCCACCACCAAAAACCACCGAGGGCGGGCCCGGCTGGGCCTGGGCAATGGTGCCCAGTTTTTCGTTGAAGATCTCGAGGTCGGTGTCGAGGCGGAACAGCCACAGGTCGGCGTGAATGCCGATGCTGCCCTTAACCCCCGCGTCCAGCTTCCAGACCGGATTGCCGGGCACTTTGGCAGTGAGCTCGAGGTAAGCCCCCAGCTTGGCATAAGGCCCCACCAGGCCGTACAAGAGCACGTCCACCTTGCCGTTCATCGAGGCCGTTGCCGTCAGGGTGCTGTTGGCCTGGGCGATGCCCGCCTCAAACTTCTTGCCCAGACTGGAGCAGTTCTTAAAGCCACCCTTGTACTCCAGGCAGGCCTGGGCGTTGAGTTCCTCGCTGGCCCCCAGCACCAGGTTGGCCGAGACTGTGCCCTCAGCACTGACGGTAATGTAGAGGTTGGGAACAAACACCACCGGCACCGGCCCCACCATCACGGTGATGGGCTTGAAGGTGTATTTGGTAAGTTCATACTCCTTCTTGATGGATTTACCCAGGTTGGAGAAAATCTTTACCTCGGCATTGTGCTTAACACCAAAAGCCGCCTTGAAGTACACCCCGTTTGGATAAACTGGAACACCCAGTACCTTTTTCCAGGTAACGCTGGCCGAAAAACCATTCTGTAGATCAAAGAAAACCTTGCCTTGGGCCCGCACCTGATCGAGGGTGGTGGAGGGGTTGCCGTCCTCGTCGTAGATGATTTCGTCGAAGGTGAAGTCGAGCACACTCATGGGCTTCACCCCCGGCTGGGCCTGGAAGCGGGCCTGGCCGTTGGCAAAGCGAACACCGGGCGAAAGGCCCTCGGCCTGCACCAGGTCTTCGGCGCTGAGATTCTTCTGGAAGCTGGCCTCGCCCTCGGTGATGGCTTCTGCCAGACCGGCCTCCTCGGCCTCCACCACCACCTGCTCGCTACCCGCTGAAATCTGCTTTACCTTGAACAAAAAGCCATAAGGCGCATTGGGGCCCGGCTCGCTGGCCAGAATCTGACCGACCTCGAGGGCCTCGAGCTGAGGGCTACCTTTTTTGAAGGTCAGGGTCGCCTGGCACAGCGGGCGGCTGGGGTTGGTGTACTCGAGGCACTCGTTCAGGTTGTTGATGACCAGGCCCTCGAGGGCATTGCGGGTCTCCGCGTTGAGCACCCGGGTCTGGGGGGCAATTTTTGGCTCGATAAAAGCCGGTTCCTGGGGCCCTCCTCCGCAGGCTGCAAGAACTCCTACCAAAACCAAAACCATTCCCTTTCGCATACCCCTTCCCCCCTCCCCCGTGATGCAGTAAGCCAAAAGTATTCAGCGCACCGTCACGAATCGCACAACCCGGTATCAAGCTGTGGTATGTTCACAATAAACTTTCAGGGCTTTTTTTCTTGTCATAACTAACCCGAGCGAAGCGTAACTCGCACCTGGTTCAAAAAAGTTACTTGCACTGACAAGAACAGGGTACAGCCTCACGCAGTAAACTCTGTGGAGTCTGCGGTTTTAGCCATATAAAGCCCACTTTCCTATGGCCCAACAGTTGGTGTTGTGTGGATGGGGTTTTGCCTCATTAACGCAACGGCAGCTTTTCTGGAGTTGTGCACACCGTTCATGGAGCGTTAAGGGGTGTTTCGTTAATCTCCGGGCGTGCTCGAGTATGGCACACTAACTAAACAAGGGGAGGTAAACATGCAACGAACCTGGATGGGACTTCTGGGCGTGGCGGCTTTGTTGATGAGTGCGTGCGGGCCGGGCGGCGGGGCGGGCTGCGACCCCAACGGCACCGGCAACCTGGTGGTCAACATAAGCGGCCTACCGGTCGGGGTGAACGCCAAGGTCAACGTAACCGGCCCCTCGGGCTTCAACCAGAACCTGACCGCCAGCCAGACCTTTACCGCAACCGCCGCCGGTACCTATACCGTTACCGCCGATAAGGTGGCCCAGAGCGACCCCTTGATCCGCACCGCCTACAGCGCCAGCGTGAGCGATAGCCCGGCCTGTGTGCGCAACGGGCAGGCCACTACGGTAAACGTCAGCTACACCCAGATTCCCAGCAGCAACAAGCTCTGGATGGACAACGGCAACCCGCCCAGCGGAAGCTCGCCCCTGCTGGGCTTCGCCGCCTCGCTTCTGGGCAGCACCGCCACCCAGAGCCCCAGCGTAAGCGCCGGCACCGTCAACCTGCGTGACCTCACCTTCGACCCGGACGGCAATCTCTGGGGCATTGGGGGCACCACCGCCGACCCCACCCTGGTGCGCTATCCGGCCAACGATCTGGGCAGTTCGGGCAGCAAGAACCGCGACCGCGGTATCAATGTTTCGGGCATTAACTGCTTGCCGGGGGCCAGCCGACTGGCCTTCGACACCAACGGCAACCTCTGGTTGAGCGTCCCCTGCGCCAACAAGGTGGTGCGGGTGAGCGCAGCCCAGCTTGGGGCCTCCGGAACCGTAACCCCAGCAGTGGAGATTACTGGCCTGAACGCCCCCGAGGGCCTGGCCTTCGATGCCAGTGGCAACCTGTGGGTTGCCAACAAAGGCGCCAAGCGCGTGGTTAAGTTCAATGCCACTCGGCTCTCCGCCTCCACCAGCGGCCCCGACCTGACCATCGAGTCCAAGACGCCCGGCCCGGTTGCGGGCACCCTGGATGCCAACCTGCTGGCCTTCGATGCCTCCGGCAACCTCTGGGTGGTGGCCTTTGGGGCCAACGTGATCTACCGCCTCACCCCCACCGACCAGAGCGGCAGCGGCAGCGAGACCCTCACCCCGGCCATTCAGGTGAGCATCCCGGTGGAGGCACTGCTGGAGGGCATGGCCTTCGACGAGGGCGGCGGGCTGTGGATTAGCTACTCGGCAGGCAAGTTTGCCCGGCTCTCGCCGGCCCAGCTCGCCACCAGCAGCACCTCCGGCAGCCCCACCACCCCCGAGCGCATCATCACCAGCGCCAGCATCGGCAGCGCAGGCGGCCTGGCCCTGTATCCCGCCCCGGCAGGGCTGCCGCTCTACCACAAGCTGCCCTAGTCTGCTGAACCTTCGAGTTACCCCGCCTCGCATGGCGGGGTTTTTCGTTGTTTGTATCCGCTCTTGCGACGTTCATGGGTCGTTCAACCCCTGGCCCCTACCCTTAGGGCACCTTCGGGAAAACCGAAGCCCCCACGAGGAGGAAGATCATGAAAAACCTTTGGAAACTCGCTCTGGTAAGCACACTGGCGCTGCTGGCGGCTTGTGGAGGACAGAAACCCACAGGCAATGCACAAATCGTGGTGGATAGCGCCCTTACTCCCGCACAGGCCACGCTGCCTGGCCCGGAGGGCACCCCGCGCCCGCTGGCCCGTATGGTGGGCGAAAGCGGTATTGCCATGGACTTTGTGCTGGGCGAGCTGGTCGTAAGCACCAACGACGAGGCCAAACTGAATGCTTTCCTGGGCCGCTGGGGCGGGCGTGTACTCAGCCAGACCGAGGCCCTGGAGGGAGCGCCCAGAACCTACCGGGTGCAGCTCAACCCCTCGGGAGCCCAGGTGGAGGCCATCCTGCGGCAGCTCAACCAAAACCTGCCCGACCTCAAAGGGCGCTTTGCGACCTCGAGCCCCGAGGCAGCCCAGCTTTTGGCGGTGGCCCTGAGCGAGGCCAACCAGGAGAAAATGACCGTCACCCCCAACTTTGTGGTGCTACCCGCCGCCATTCCAGACGGCACTACCCGCGAGGCCCCCAGCTCGAGCACCCCCGACATCCCCTATTCCCCCAATGCCTTCGAGTGGACCTATATGAACCGGGGCAGCGCCCAGGACATCGGGGTAGGCGAAGCCTGGCGGCTGCTAGAGCGGGCCGGACGCACAGGAAATAAAGTCCGGATGCTTATCCTCGACAGCGGGTTCTCGCTCAATGCTGATTACCCGGCTACCAGGGAAATACGCGGAGAATGGGGCGTTCGTAATACCACGAGCTGCGGCGGCTCCCCCTGCCCCTGGCACGGCACCCATGTGGTGACCACAGCCATGGGTCAGCCCGATAACGCCTTCGGGGTGGCCGGGCCCGCGGGGCCGGTAGGGGAACTTTTGGCTATCCATTCCTACAGCGACTTTTTTGGCATCCTCGAGACCCTGGCGCGCTTCGTAGGGGCTGCCTTTGGCAGCGTCAAAATCATCAACTTCAGCGGCGCGTTTGAGCTCGACCTGGGCTGGGATGCCGCCGTCAAGGCGGCCTGCCTGTTACTCTGCCCGGCACCCAGCGAGATAGGAGACGCTTTTGCAACGGTCGTTTCTGCCAGCGGCAAGCTCATTTTTGCCTCAGCCGGAAATCAGGGCAAAGATGTGGACAACGGGGGAGGCATCGAGGGTTCCACCCACATGCCCTGCGAGCTCAGAACGGTCATCTGTGTTGGGGGCATGGGGCACGACCGCACCGAGCGCGACCCTGGCTCCAACTTCGGCTCCAAGCGCGACGAAAATAGCGTGGACATCTACGGGCCTTTCTGGGTATGGGCCGGTTGGGATCCCGACAACGCGGTCAATCAGGCCCGTCTGATAGCGGGCACCAGCTTCTCCTCGCCCTTTGTGGCTGGCGTAGCAGCGCTGGTCTGGGCCGCCAACCCCTCCCTGAGCGCTGGACAGGTCTGGGCCATCCTGCGCGACACGGCCCATGTGGGCGGGGTGGGGGTGAGCGGTTTCGAGCGCCGGGTGAACGCCTTTGCTGCGGTCTCACGGGCACTGGAGGTGGGCACCAGCGGCCCCAGCCTGACCCTGAACGCCCGCGACACCGCCGACCTCAACCGCGAATGGAGCATTACTGCCAACGTCACCGATTTTGCCGGGAACAACTGCCCGCCGGTCTACTGCCCCCTAACCTTTGACCCCAGCCCCACGCGGGTGGTGGGCAACACCGCCTACTACCGCTTCAATACTGCTGCAAGCCGCACCGTCCGGGTCACCGCCCGCGACCTGCTGGGCCGCGAGGGGAGCGCTAGCCGAGAGGTGAACGTGGTGAACTCCCCGCCGGTGGTTCGGATTGATTCACCCTCCAACGGAAGCTCGTTCTACCGCGGCCAGACGGTTAACCTGCTTGGCACAGCTACCGACCTCAACGAGGGCCCCGACCCCGGCCCCGGCCCCCTCGCCTGCCGTTGGGAGGGCAATGCCGCCGACGGCTTCCCCCGCACCGGCTGCAACCTCACGGTAAGCTTCAGCACCAACGGCCCCCGCACCCTCACCCTCCGCGCGACCGACCCCCAGGGCCTGAGCAGCACCACCAGCGTCACCATCACCATCACCGACCCGCCCCCCAACCTACCGCCCAACATCACCACCTTTGGCCCCCTCTCGCCCTCAACACCCAACTATAGCGGCGGGTTTACCTGGGACACCCGCTTCACCGCCCCCGCCAGCGCCACCGACCCCGAGGGCGACAACCCCATCACCTACATCTGGCGGGCCACCTCCTATCGCCCGGACAACGACAGCATGGTCTGGCGCAGCAACGTGGTGCTCAGCACCTCCACCACCAGCGGCAACCTGGACTGGACGCCTTCCAGCAACAACCCCAGCGATCTGCTGGTCGGCCATTCCAGCTCTCTGCCCGGCAGTGCTTGCTACAACGGCCAACTGGTACGCCTCGAGCTGGTTGCGCGTGACAGCGGAGGGCGCGAGAGCATCCGCAGTTTTGCCAGCATCCGGATTTACCGCTGCATTCTCATCTAAAGAAGCTGCCGACCCCAGGAGGGCCCTGCGGGGCCCTCTCCATTGGATAGAATGTCTTCAAACCCGCGAAGGAGGAGGTATGCACAGATTACTGATTGGTACGGGAATCTTCCTTTCGGCCCTGGTGCTGGCCCAGGCCGCCCAGAAAACCTACCGGCTCATTGTCAACGGCCAGGCCCAGGCCAGCCCGGCCATCGTGGTGGGGGGCAAGACCTATGTGCCCCTCGAGGCCCTGCAAAAAGCCGGGGCCCAGGTCGCGCTATCGGGCAACGAGGTGCGGGTGCAGTTCATCCCCATGGGGGGACAGGAGCAGGCCATGCTGCTCGAGGGCAAAAAGGGCGAGTGGCTCTCCAACGGCACCTGGCGGCTGCGGGTGCTGGATGTGGCGCCTGGCACCAACCCCTTCTTCGGTTCGGGGCCGGGGTATGTGGTGCGGGTGGAGGTGCGCAACCTGACCAGCGGTCGGCTCTCGCTGCACAAAACGGGTTTCGACGGCTTCCAGCTTCTGGACAACCGGGGCAACAAGCTGGTGGCCGCTAGCTTCGGCGAACAGTACACCGATCTGCCCCAGGCCGACGGTGTGCTGATCACCCTGCGCTTCGGGCCCAACCCCAAGCTGGACGAAATCGGCGCGCCCGACAAGCTCCTGGTCAATTTCCGCCCCAGCGGCGGCAAGCCCGCGCTGCGGGGTTTTAGGGTATTCCTGGGTGATTGAACGTTGCCGAAACCAGCTCTTTGAAGTTGGGAACTACCCAACACCAGGGTGCAGACGCCAATGCAGCGGAGGGCGCGAGAGCACCCGCAGCCAGCATCCGGATTTACCGCCGACGTTCGTCCTGATGCGGATCCCTTCGGTCGGAATGAACCGTCAAACTCGCCCAAACTCGGCGCACACCCCACAAAAACAGCCGGGGAGGATATGCCTCCCCGGCCTTTCTGATGAAGCGCTATTCCTTGCGCTCTGCTTCGCTGGCCTGAGCCGCAGCCTCGGCTTCCAGTTTGGCAGCGGCCTTGGCCTCGGCTGCTTCCTTGGCGGCAACAGCGCGGGCTTCAACGTCCTGGTTGAGGCGCTTGCGGTCTCCCTTGATGCGGGCCGCTTTACCGCGCAGCTCACGCAGATAGTACAGTTTGGCCCGGCGCACCTTGCCCCGGCTCACCACCTGCACGCTTTCGATGAGGGGCGAGTTGAAGGGGAAAATGCGCTCCACCCCTTCGTTGAAGGAGATTTTGCGCACCGTAAAAGCGCTGTTGAAGCCGTTGCGTTTGATTTTGAGCACCACGCCTTCGTAGGCCTGCACACGGGTACGGTTGCCTTCAACCACCTTGTAGTTGACCCGCACGGTGTCGCCCGGTTTGAACTGGGGGATGTCGGTACGGGTGTACTTTTTCTCTACCACTTTTAGCAATGCGCCACGGTTCATGGTCTGACTCCTTGCTCCAGCGGAACCTACTTATGCGCCCTTGCCGCTCTGGCAAGCCTGCGGGTTCATGGATTGTTGCCCTAAAGCGTATCCGCTAAAGCAGATACTCGGGACTGTCAGCAAGTTGTGATTCTAGCAGCCAGGGTAGCCCTTGTCAAAGTTTGTTGACGCGCTATGCCCGCATCTCAAGTCTCGTTTTCCTCGAGCCAGGCCAGATCCTTTGGGGTCAACTCGGCCTTTTCCAGCAGGTCGGGTCGGCGCATTCTGGTGCGTTTTAGGGCCTGCTTGCGCCGCCATTCGGCAATTTTGCCGTGATGGCCCGAGGTGAGAATTTCCGGCACCGCCAGGCCCCGGAACACCGGGGGACGGGTATAGTGGGGGTAGTCCAGCAGCCCGGTGGAAAAAGAGTCCTGTTGGTAGCTTTCGGCCTCTTTGATTACCCCCGGCACCAGGCGGGCGGTGGCTTCCAGGATAACCAGCGCGCCCAGCTCCCCACCCATCAGCACGTAGTCACCAATCGAGACCTCGCGGGTCACGAACTGCTCCACCCGGGCGTCAATTCCTTCGTAACGCCCACAAACCAGCACCAGGTGCGACTTTTGGGCGAGTTCCTCCACCAGCCGTTGGTTAAGGGGTTGGCCCGCGGGGGTGAGCAAGATAACCTCATCGGCGGGCCCGGCGGCCTCGAGGGCCCGCACCACCACGTCCACCCGCATCACCATGCCGGCCCCGCCGCCATAAGGGGTGTCGTCTACGGTTTTGTGCTTGTCTTCGGCGTAGGCCCGGATATCGCGGATATCTACTTCGATCAAGCCCTTCTGGATGGCTTTTTGCAGAATAGATTCCTCCGTCCAGGGGCGGATTAAATCGGGGAACAGGGTCAGGATGGTGTATTTCATAGCAAGGCTACTCGAGCAAACCCGGTATGGCCTCGATGTAGATGCCGTCGGCCTCGACCCTGACGTAGGGGGCCTGAAAGGGCACCATGTAGGTCTTGCTCTGGGCCCGCAGGGAAGCGCCCCTGGCTTTGATGATCAGCCGCTCCTGGGCTCCATCTTCTACGTCGACCACTTCCCCAAAGGGCTGACCATCCACAAAAACCGGCCTGCCGATCAGTTCAAAGTAGTAGTACTCGCCTTCTTCCAGCGCAGGCAGGTCTTCCTGGTCGGCATAAACCCGTAAGCCCGCCAGCCGCTCGGCCTCCGGGCGGCTCTCCACACCCGCCAGATACAACACCATCTCGTTGCCTTGCTCCTCGATCTCCTCTACTGCACGGTAGCCCAGACCCTCGAGGTAGACCCGCTCGAGGTCAAAAATCACCGTCTCGCCTCGAAACTTGAGGCCCCCCGCCATGCCATAGGCTTTTCCCAGTCGTCCAATTTCGATACGCCGCATAAAAAGTCGGGCATATGGCCCGGCGACTAACGCACTTCCACCGAAACGCGACCCTTGGCAAACGAGCGCACCACTGTACGGATGCTTTCGATGACGCGGCCCTGCCGTCCAATAATGCGACCCTTATCCTCGGGGTGGGTCTCGATGTAGTAGACCAGACCCTCGCGGCCCCGGCGCTCGTCCACGCGAATAGAGGCCGGGTGGTCTACAACTGCTTTGGCCAGGTACTCAACCAGGTCTTTCATACCTACTAGCCTAAGGCCAAAAGCTAAAAGCCGAAAGCCCGGGTTTGAGCCTTCGGCTTTGCCCGGGGCAGGTGTTAGGCCTGAGGGCTGGCCTGCTTGATGAGCTTCTTGACGGTATCGGTGGGCTGGGCACCCACCCCTAGCCAGTACTGCAAGCGCTCCTGGTCGAGCTTGAGCCAGTCTTTGGTGGTCTTGCGGGGGTCGTAGTAGCCGATGCGCTCGATGTAGCCCCCATCGCGCTTGGTGCGGCTATCCACCACCACGATGCGGTAGTGGGGGTTTCCTTTGGAACCGAAACGAGACAGACGAATCTTGGTCATGTTTTACTCCTTTTGTGTCTACAGCGGCACTTCCAGCACCGCATTGTCAGCCGCAGGCCAGGGGTCTCCCCTCCTGCGACGCAAGACCTATCTCCTGAACAAACCCCGCCCTCCCCTATTCTGTTGTTTAGCTAGGGTTTTCAACATCTGCTTGGTGTCTTCAAAGGTTTTGATGAGGCGGTTGACCTCCTGCACCGTAGTGCCCGAACCCGCGGCAATGCGCTTCCGGCGCGAGGCGTTCAAGATACGGGGGTCACGGCGCTCCTTGGGGGTCATAGAGAGCACAATGGCCTCCATGCGGTTGATCTGCTTTTCATCCACCGAGAAGCCCGGGGGCAGCATTCTGGACATGCCTGGAATCATGCTCAGAATTTCGCTGAAGCTGCCCATCTTGCGCATCTGGCGCATCTGGGTGATGAGGTCCTCGAGGGTGATCTCCTTGAGGTCTTTCTGGGGCGCCTCGAGCTCAGCCTGCTTGGCCCGCTCCATAAGGGTCTGGAGGTCGCCCATACCCAGGATGCGCTGGGCCAGCCGGTCGGGGTAGAAGGGCTCGAGGCCCTCGATCTTCTCCGAAACGCCCGCAAAGTAGATGGGCTTGCCGGTCACATAGCGGGCCGAAAGCGCCGCGCCACCCCTGGCGTCGCCATCGAGCTTGGTAAGAACCAGGCCCGTAACCCCGATGCGCTCATCAAAGGCTTTGGAGACATTCAGGGCCTCCTGGCCGGTCATGCTGTCCACCACCAGCAGGGTTTCGGAAGGTCCCAGCATCTGTTTGAGCTGGGCCAGTTCGTCCATCAGGGCCTGGTCTATCTGCAGACGACCGGCGGTGTCTACGATCACCAGGTCGCGGTAATCGAAGGTCAGGTGCTGCTGCAGGCGGGTGCGGGTGGTCTCAGGGCGCTCTCCATCGGCCACTTCCAGCACCGGAACACCAATTTTCTCGCCCAGGATACGAAGCTGCTCGCGGGCCGCAGGGCGCTGGGTGTCGGCGGCCACCAGCAAGGGGCGTCGTCCTTTGGACTTATAAAAATGGGCCAGCTTGCCCGAAGTGGTGGTTTTACCCGAGCCTTGCAACCCCACCATGAACCACAGGTTGCCCTCGTTCTTGAGCAGGGGCTGTCTGGCCTCCCCGCCCAGCATCTGCACCAGTTCCTCGTAAACCACGCTGAGGATTTGCTCTGCTGGGGTCAGGCTCTCCAGCACGGCCTGCCCCAGGGTTTTTTCCTGCACCCTGTTTACGAAGTTTTTCGCCACCTCGAAGTTGACGTC
>Ga0272446_1004102_pt1 | contig 17574 bp, 18 predicted proteins | sample YNPCB0061_FD_194587 | JGI IMG/M metagenome (GOLD analysis project Ga0272446, IMG submission 194587) | Hot spring microbial mat communities from Yellowstone National Park, WY, United States - YNP-CB-006-1 | ecosystem: Environmental > Aquatic > Thermal springs > Hot (42-90C) > Sediment | place... | reverse complement strand
CCGCCGCCGGGCGACGCGCCCATTCCGGCCTACATGGGCATTGACGTCGGCTCCGTCTCCACCAACGTGGTGGTGATCGACGAGTTCGGCAACGTCATCCAGGATGTCTACCTGCGCACCGCCGGCCGGCCCATCGAAGCCGTCCAGCAGGGCCTCACCGAAGTCTCCCAACGCTGGGGCCACCGGCTCGACATCCGCGGGGTGGGAACCACCGGATCGGGCCGCGAGCTGATCGCCGAGTTCGTTGGCGCCGATGCGGTCAATGACGAGATCACCGCCCACAAGACCGGTTCCTGGCACATCAGCACCACCCTGACCGGTGAACCCGTGGATACCATTTTCGAGATCGGCGGGCAGGATTCCAAGTTCATCTCCATTGAAAACGGCGTCGTGGTGGACTTCGCGATGAATGAAGCCTGCGCGGCGGGCACCGGATCATTCCTCGAGGAGCAGGCCGAAAAGCTCGGCATCAGCATCAAGGGCGAGTTCGCCAAACTGGCGCTCACCTCCGCCTCTCCCACCCGGCTGGGCGAGCGCTGCACTGTCTTCATGGAGCGCGACGTAACCAGTTGGCTGCACAAGGGCGAAACGGTTCCCAACGTGGTTGCCGGCCTGGCCTATTCGATTGCTTTGAACTACCTGAACCGGGTGGTGCGAGGGCGCAGAATCGGCAACGTGATTTACTTCCAGGGCGGCACGGCGTACAACGATGCGGTGGCCGCCGCTTTTGCCGGTCTGCTGGGCAAGAAGATCACCGTTCCTCCCTACAACGGCGTGGTCGGCGCCATCGGCATGGCTCTCATCGCCCGGCAGTGGCACCAGGCCACCCAAGCCAAAACGCGCTTCCGGGGCTACGACCTGAACAGCCTGCGCATCTCCTCGCGCGATTTCGTCTGCAAAGCCTGTTCGAATTGTTGTGATATCAAAGAATTCACCATCGAAGGCCAGAAGAGTTACTGGGGCGATAAGTGCTCGGACAAGTTCCGCAAACCCTCGGTGAGCGGCCGCAAGCCGGTGATCGAAGACCTGTTCGCATTCCGCGAGAAACTGCTCGAGCAATTCGACGGCAAGGTTGCGGGGGCCAAACTGAAGGTCGGGATCCCGCGAACCATGTCCACGCTGGACCGGTATCCCTTCTGGAGCCGGTATTTTACCGAACTGGGCATCGCCGTCACGTTTTCGCCGACTACCGATCCGAAGATCGCCGCCGAGGGTATCGAACTGGCCATGGCGCAGCCCTGCTACCCGGTGCAGATCGCCCACGGGCATGTTCACCACCTGGCCCAGACCGACGTTGACTACATCCTGATTCCCAACGTGCTTGATGCGGAATCCGACGGCGAGGCCGGCAAGGTGGCCCACTACTGTCCCTGGAATCAGACGCTGCCCTTCGTTCTGGCTTCGGCGCCGGGCCTGGAGCAGCACCGCCACCGTTTTCTGGTGCCCACCGTGCACTTCCACTTGGGCCGTAACCACGTGCGGGGCGCTATCTACGAGGCGGTGCGCAAACTCGGCGTCAGCCGCCGGGCCAGCGACCGCGCTGTCGACGCCGCCTATACCGCGCAGCGCGAGTTTCAGGAGAAGCTGCTTGAGGCCGGACGCGCGGCCCTGGCCCGGCTGGACGAGACCGGCGAGCCCGGCCTGCTCCTGGTGGGGCGCGCTTACAATATCTACGACCGCGGCGTGAACTGCGACATCCCCCGCAAACTGCGGCACCGCTACGGCGCCAATGTGATTCCGCTGGATTTCCTGGCCACCGGACGCGCCCCGGTCCAGGAGCTGCATCCTAACATGTTCTGGGCCTCCGGGCGGAAGATCCTGGAGGCGGCGAGCATTGCCGCCACGCGGCCCAACCTGCACGTGGTCTACCTCACCAATTTCAAGTGCGGACCGGATTCGTACATTAAACCGTTCACGCGCGAAGCGGCCGGCGCGCCGTTGCTGATCCTGCAATTTGACGGACACGGCAACGACGCGGGTTACATGACCCGCTGCGAAGCCTATCTCGACAGCAAAGGAATTCTGCGATGTTACAAGCCCGCACCGGAGCCAAGAACGATGGCGGCGAGCATCCACTAAAGGGGAAGCGCGTCTACATCCCGCCAATGGCCTACGGCAGCGGGCGTGCGTTCGCCGCCGCGTTCCGCGCCATCGGCCTCGATGCGGATATCACCCCGCCCTCGGACCATCGTACCCGCGAGCTCGGCGCCCGCTACACTTCCGGCGACGAGTGTTATCCGGCCAAGGTGACGGTGGGGGACTTCATCAAAGTGCTCGAGATGCCCGGCGCCGACCCGGCCCGCACCGTGCTGTTCATGCCTACCGCCGACGGCCCTTGCCGCTTCGGCCAGTACGCGCCCTACCTCGAGCACATCCTCCGCCACAACGGCTTCGAGCATACCCAGGTGCTTTCGCCCACCAGCAAGAACGGTTACGAAGGGCTGGGCGATCTCTCGGGCCCCTTCCTGCGCACCGGCTGGCGGGCCCTGCTCTCAGCCGACATTCTGCAAAAGCTCCTGTTGCAATACCGTCCCCACGAGTTGCACGAAGGCGACACGGAGGCGGTTTACGAGGAATGCCTCGGCGACCTCTGCGAGACCCTGGAAAAAACCTCGACGCATCCCCCCACGCAGTTGGAGGCCCTGCACGCCTGCCTGTTGCGTTGCCGTTACCGTTTCCGCCACATTCCGGTGCACCGGGATCCGTCCGCCCCCCTGATCGGCATTGTGGGCGAGATCTTCTGCCGTTTGAACACATTCTCAAACGAGAACCTGATCCGGCGCCTGGAGGAATACGGCGCCGAAGCCTGGCTCTCGGACCTGACCGAGTGGGTCTGGTACACCAACTCCGAGCAGTTCCGCAAGCTGAAACTGGAGGGCCGGCAGTTCAGCCTGGAGTCGCTCAAGGCCTGGCTGCGCAACAGCGTGCAAAAGCGCGACGAACACGTTCTGCTGGAGCCGTTCCGCGAAGACTTCCAGGGCTATGAAGAGCCGGACGTCTACGAATTGCTCGAATACGCCCGGCCCTACCTGCCTCGCGAGGGCGCTTTGGGCGAGATGGTGTTAAGCGTGGGCAAGGCCGCGTATCTGGCCAGGAAGGGCGCCGACGGCATCATCGACATCAGCCCCTTCACCTGCATGAACGGCATTGTTTGCGAGGCGATCTATCCGCGCCTCAGCCGCGACCTGGGCGGCATCCCGATCCGCACCTTCTACTTCGATGGCACCCAGGCCGACCTGGACCGGGACCTGGGCGTCTATATGGAACTTGCCCGCAGCTACCAGAGGCGGAAGAAGCACCCGCGGGTGACTCCGAAGTATCCGCTCGATTGACCGGCTTTCCGCCCCCGGGCGCCAGCGGCCATTCAACTCCACAGCCGGTCCCACGCCCACTCTTTGTCCCACTCGGGGGTAGGCGCGAACGGCGTTCCGGCGCAGTAGGGCTTGAGCGCTTCCTCGTGCACCTCAACGCCAAGACCCGGCGTGTCAGGCACCTTGATGAAGCCCTGGTTCATGATGGGCTTCTCGATGCCGGACACCAGGTCGTTCCAATAGGGTGGTTCGGGCGTGTGCCCTTCCAGGGCCAGGAAATTCTCGGTGGCGGCCGCGGCATGCACCCCGGCCATGTAGCCGATGGGTGTGGCCGCGCAGTGCAGATTCATGGCGACGCCATACTCTTGCGCCATGTCGCCGATCCGCTTGATCTCGAGGATGCCGCCGCACACCTGGGGATCGGGATGGATCATGTCCACGGCGTGCGCTTTGCATAGCTCCTCGAACGGGCCCTTCAGGTAGACGTCTTCGCCTACCAGCGTCGGCACGTCGATGGCATCGGTGATCTGTTTCCACTGGGCGACGCGGTGCCAGGGAACCATGTCCTCCAGCCACGCCATGTTGAACCGTTGGAGCGCCTTGCCCAACCGGATGCAGGAGTTCACTCCGATATGGCCAAAGTGGTCTGCCGCGAGTGGAACCTCCATGCCGACGATCTCGCGCACCTGGGCCACGTAGTCGGACAGCAGGCTGATGCCTTTGTCGGTGATCTCGTAGCCGGTAAACATGTGCTCGGTAAAGGCGGTATCGCGCTGGGTGAGCCCGAGCGGGCGCGTGAGGGCGCCGGGCGCTTTGTCGATCAATCCGATTCCCAGGTCCATCTTGAGCATCGTCATCCCGGCCTCCATGCGCCTCTTCAGGCTGGCGCCGTAGACCTTCGGGTCGTTGGAATTATCACCTTCCCCGTAGAGCCGGATGCGATCGCGGAACCTGCCGCCCAGCATCTGGCATACCGGCGCCCCGTAGGCCTTGCCGGCCAGGTCCCACAGCGCGGCCTCCACACCCGATACCCCGCCGCCCTGGCGCGCATGGAACCCGAACTGTTTGATCTTGCGGAACACCTTATCGACATTGCAGGGGTTCTCACCGATGAGACGGCTCTTCAGCACGAGGGCCGAAGTCTTGCTCCCTCCGAGGTAACCTTCGCCGTACCCGCGGAGTCCCTGGTTGGTGTCCAGGCGGATGATCGTCCGCGTCCACGCCGAGGTTGCCTCGCGCAATTCAGCGATGCGCAGGTCGGTGATTTTCAAATCCGAGGGCTTCGAGTTGCGGTTGACGTTCTGGGGATAGGCTTCCAGTTCCGCGCCGAACGCGGCGGCCGCGCTTCTCAGGAATGTGCGTCTTGCGAATGGCATGCTGGCTTCTCCTCACGGAAGCCTCATGATTCTATCGCTACTGCGCCCGGGCCGAAAACCACAGAAACATTTTCAGAAAACTGAACGCGGTGAGGAATACGGACGCCCAGGCGGCCAGCCGCCAGAACATCTCGCGCGGGGAGGTTTCGATTCGCGGCAGGTCCGCCAGGTAGCCCAGTCCGAAGCCGGCCGCCAGCCCGCCAATATGGGCCGCGTTGTCCACGCGGATTCCCGGCAGCAGCCCGAAGATCAGCATGTACACGGTCCAGCGGATGTAGTGCGAACGGATCGCGCTCCCCAGCGGATGGCGGTTCCCGACGCCCAGCGCGATCATGGCTCCAATCAGTCCGAACAGGCCCGCCGACGCACCGACGGAGAGAGCCGGCGACCACCAGGTGCTGGCATAGAACCCGGCCACCGTGCCGGCAAAATAGAAAACGATCATGCGGGGGGTCCCGTAGACCTCCTCCACCTGCGCGCCTAAATCGAACAGGACCCAGGAGTTCATCGCGATATGGAGCAGGCCGCCATGCAAAAAGCCGGCGGTGACCAGCCTCCACCACTGGCCCATGAACATGGTGCCGTGGTAGCGCAGTTTGGCCCCGAAGGCGAGCAGGGTCTGGCCGTCGATGTCCAGAAATCCTCCGCCGTTGCCGGCCCGCATGCTGAACAGCGCGGTGGCCAGGTACAGGCCGAAGTTCAGAATCAGGATGACAACGGTGGTGAAGCGGGCGTGCGGAATCAGCCCGCCCAGAATCGCTCCCGGCGAGCGGCGATCGATGGCCCGGGGGCCCACCACCTCGTTGCAGTAAGGGCACACCTTGTCGCGGGTGGTGATGAAAGCCCGGCAGTGCGGGCACATGCGGCGTTTGTCCACTTCGCATCATTGTACAATCCGGAATGCCCGCGCTGCGCGCTTTCCGAGCGTTCACTCTGGTACAATCGTTTTTTCCATGGTGAAGACCGAGAAAGAGCACCGCGACGATATCGTCAGGATTGGCCGCCTGGTCTTTGAAAAGGGCTGGGTGGCGGCTAACGACGGAAACATCACCATCCGGCTGGACGAGAGTCGTGTGCTGGCCACCCCCACCGGCACATCCAAAGGCATGCTGGATCCCGACGATCTCATCATCATGGACATGGAGGGCAAGAAGATCCAGGGCCGCAAAGAGGGCACCACCGAGATCGCCATGCACCTCACGGTCTACAAGATGCGGCCGGACATCCGGGCTGTGGTGCACGCCCATCCCCCGGTGGCCACCGGATATGCCACCGCGGGCAAGGAATTGAACCTGGCCTTGTTGCCGGAAGTGATCATTGCCATGGGTTGTGTCCCCCTGGCCGGCTACGGGTTGCCGGGCACTCCGGAACTGATCGAGCCCATGCTGCCGTACATTCCGAAGTACGACGCCATTATGATGGGCAACCACGGCGCGGTCTGCTACGGAGAGGACGTATACAAGGCGTATTTCCGGATGGAGACCGTGGAGCACTTTGCGCGGATCGCGCTGGTGGCCGAGTTGCTGGGCGGCCCCAGGCCGCTGCCCCGCCAGGAGGTCGACAAGCTGCTGGAGGCGCGCACGCGCTACGGCGTCAAGGCGGCCCCGGCCGTCCCCGGCTGTCCGCTGGCGGCCGAGGAGGCGGGAATGTGTCAGGACCGCGTGTGCCTGACCCGCGAGGAACTGATCGGACTGATCGAAGAAGCGCTCCGGGCGCGAGGGGTTGCCTGATGCCGCGCCGGCGCACATAGGATATTTGGAGGAATCGTTTACATGGGTGAAGCTCTAGGAATGATTGAGACGCGCGGCCTGATCGCGATGATCGAGGCATCCGACGCGATGGTAAAGGCCGCCAAGGTAACCCTGGTCGGTTGGGAGAAGATCGGATCCGGCTACGTCACCGCCATGGTCCGTGGGGACGTGGCTGCGGTTCGCGCGGCCACCGATGCCGGCGCCGCCGCCGCCCGCCGGGTCGGCGAACTGATCGCGGTCCACGTGATTCCGCGCCCGCACCAGAGCCTGGAAGACGTCTTCCCGATCGGTAAGACGAACAGCGAAAAGTAGTCTTCCGAGAGAGGCTGTAATGATTTTGGCCCGCGTGGTGGGCACCGTCGTGGCCACACGAAAGGATCCCCGCCTCGAAGGAAAAAAACTTCTGATCGTGAAGCCGGTTTCGCCGGAGGGTAAGGACGAAGCCGGCTACATCGTGGCTGTCGACACCGTCAGCGCCGGATTCCGGGAAACCGTGATCTGCGTGTCCGGCAGTTCGGCCCGCATGGCCGACGGCTGCAAGGACACGCCGGTCGACACGGCGATTGTCGGCATCGTCGACAACGCGCGCCTGGATTGAGTCATGTATCTGGGCCGCGTGGTGGGCTGCCTCTGGGCAACCGTCAAGAATCCCAGCATGGAGGGCCAGCGCCTGCTTGTGGTCCAGCCGCTGACTCCCGAACTCAAGCCCACGGGAAAGAAACTGATCTGCACGGATTGGGCCGGCGCCGGCGCCGGGGAACTCATCTATTGGGTGCGCGGGCGGGAAGCCAGCCACGCCTTGCTGCCCGCCGAAGTTCCCACCGACACCACCATCATCGCGATCGTCGACGAATTGAGCGTGGACCGCAATGCGGCGGCCCGGCGTAAAACCGCCGCCGCGGCGCCCCCCGGGAAACCGCTTCCGGCGGAACCCGCGGGCGCCGGCACGGGTGTGGCCGGCGAGCCGATTTACCCGGGCAATCATGGGGAGTAGAGCTTGCTGATCTCCCGCGTCATCGGTGAGGCCGTAGCCACCCACAAACACCCCGCCCATGAAGGCCGCAAAATCCTCCTGGTCCAGCCGCTTAACCTGGACCTGACAGACCGGGGAGATGCCGTGGTCGCCCTCGACGGAGTCGGCGCCGGAGTCGGCGACCTGGTCCTGCTGAACACCGAAGGCTTCAGCGCCATGACCGCGGTGGGCCGCCCTCCGTTTTCGCCTATCGACATGGCCGTGGTCGGATTTATCGACCACATTGATCTCTCCGGGCTTCAGTAAGGCGCGGCCGGGGCCGGGAGCAGGGGCGGCTTATGGCGTGGCGGCGAGACTCTTCACCACTCGCGCGATGGCGGCGATGTGGGCGGGGGTGGTGCCACAGCAGCCGCCGATTACGTTCGCGCCCGCGTCGATCAATTCCTTGACGCGCGAAGCCATGTACTCGGGGGTTTCCTTGAAGACCGTTTTCCCGTCTTCCACCACCGGCGCGCCCGCATTGGCGTGGATCAGGATGGGCGTGCCGGGCGAGGCGGCGCGCATCTGGCGGGTGATTTCGATCATGTTGGCGATGCCGTTGCCGCAGTTTGAACCAATGATGTCGGCGCCCGCGGCCACGGCTTCCCGCGCCGCGCGGTCGGGCTTCAGTCCCATCATGGTGCGGAAGCCGCGCGCGCCTGCGTCGAAGGTGAAGGTGCAGATCACCGGCAACCCGGTATGCTCCTTGGCCGCCTTCACGGCCTGGACGGCCTCAATGAGCGACGACATGGTCTCGACGCAGATGGCGTCGGCGCCTCCGTCCGCCAGCGCGATCGCCTGCTCTTTGAACGCGTCGTACAGGGCCTGCGCCGTCACGTCGCCGCCTTCTTCTTCCGCGATGTGCCCGGTGGGGCCGATGGAGGCGGCCACAAACCCTTTTCCTCCCATGGCCCGCCTGGCCAGCGCCGCGGCGGCCCGGTTGAGCTCCACGACGCGGTCCGCCAGGCCGTAGGCGCTCAGTTTGAAAACGCTGCCGCCGAATGAGTTCGTTTCGACGATGTCGGCGCCCGCCGCGATGTAGGCTTCGGCAATCCCTTTGACCACATCCGGGTGAGAAATGCACCAGGATTCCGGGCACTCCCCGGGCTTCAACCCTTTGGCGTGCAGAAAAGTGCCCATGGCGCCGTCCGAAACCAGGATCTCGCCGTCGGCAATGCGTTCGAGAAGAGATGGCATGGATAAATTCCTCGAGTCTTCCTATTATCGTCTCCCCAGTCTCCGGGGCACACCGGGAAAGAGAATCCCGGCCATTTCCCCACTATATAGGCATGACGGTAGAAGCCTTAGAGGCTGGTCTGGAAAGACTGCGCGAGTGCCTTGCCCGGACGCCCGCCACGGCGAGAGGGGCCTGTGCCGGCGCGGAAGTCTTTGAAGTGCTCGGAATGCTGCGCCGCGAGCCCGCGCACTCCTCCATGCTGGCCTGGTTGCTCGATCCCGAGGCTTGCCACGGCCTCGGCGACGCCTTCCTGCGCTCGTTCTGGCAACGAATCCTGGGGAAGTGCCCCGAGCCGCTGAACCCCGCCACCGTAACTCGCCGGTCGCAACGGGGCTCCGGCCGGGCCGAAATCGTGGTCACTGGTCTTGCCTGGCGCCTGGTTGTCGAGGTTGCCGAAGAGGCTCAGGGCTCCATCCGCTGGCGGATCCGCAGGGACGCTCCGGATCCTCTTTCCGCCCTCTCCGGCCGCGGCGAAGAGACGGCCGAGGTGGAAATCGTTCTGCGGGCGGCTTAGTCGTCTCCGCCGCCGGCCGGCTGGGGCCGGTCGCTCGTGATCGCCCGGGCATGGGCGAGGATGTGCGGGTCTCGAATGCCGACGGCCAGCACCGCTTGTATCTGCTTCCGGGCTTCCTGGTGTTCCTGGTGGGCGTGGAGCGCCCAAGCGTACGCGTCCAGGGTATAGACGTCGCGGCGGCGGCAAAGCGCCGCTGGCTCGTGCGGACCTGAGCAAGGTTGGCCAAGGCGTAGTGATAGTCCGGGAAGAGCTTGAGAGCTTCCGATGTCGCCGAACATCTCGCGCAGATATGCCGCGCGCGTCAGGCCCGGGATGGCAAGAATTCACGCGACCCCGGGCTATCCGCTGACGGTCACCGCAGGGCTCACGGTTCGTTTTAAGGGGAAGTGACCTCCGGGGTGAGCCTCGGAACCGCTAGTTCGGCGGCTTGCCCGCCGTGATGCGTTCGACGCCGAGATACGGCCGCAGCGCTTCCGGGATCACCACGCTGCCATCGGCCTGCTGGTAGTTTTCGACAATCGCCACCCAGGTCCGGCCCACCGCCAGCCCGCTTCCGTTCAGCGTGTGGACGAATTCCGGCTTGCCCTTGCCGCCGGCGCGGTAGCGGATGCCCGCCCGCCGGGCCTGAAACGCCTCGAAGTTGGAGCACGAAGAGATTTCCTTGTAGGCATTCTGTCCGGGCAGCCATACCTCAATATCGTACGTTTTCGCCGAAGAGAAACCCAGATCACCGGTCGAGAGCACCACCCTGCGGTAGGGCAAGCCGAGCCGCTCAAGGATGTCTTCGGCATCGCGGGTGAGCTTCTCGAGTTCGTCATAACTGTCTTCCGGCCGCACGAATTTTACCAGCTCGACCTTTTGAAACTGATGCTGGCGGATGATCCCGCGGACGTCGCGCCCGTAAGAACCCGCCTCGCTGCGGAAGCAAGGGGTGTAGGCGCACAGGCGGATGGGCAGACGCCCGCCATCCAGAATTTCGTCGCGGTAGAGATTGGTCACCGGCACCTCGGCCGTCGGGATGAGCCAGAAGTCGGCGCCTTCGCAGCGGAACAGGTCTTCGGCGAACTTGGGCAACTGGCCGGTTCCGAACAGGCTGGCCGAGTTGACCAGGAAGGGGGGCAGCACTTCGGTGTAGCCGTGGTGGCGCGTGTGCACGTCAAGCATGAAGTTGATGAGGGCGCGCTCGAGCTGCGCTCCTGCGCCCCAATAGACGGCGAAACGCGCGCCGGTGATCTTCGCGGCCCGTTCCAGGTCGAGAATTCCCAGCTCCGGCCCGAGGTCCCAGTGCGCCTTTGGCGCGAACGGGAATGACGGAGGGACGCCCCAGCGCCGCACCTCGACGTTGTCAGCCTCGCTTTTGCCCACCGGGACGGACTCGTGAGGGATGTTGGGAATGCCCGCGGCCAGCTCGCGAAACTGCTCGTCCATGGCGCGCACGCTCTCATCGAGGGCCGCAATCCGGGCGCCGATTTCACGCACCGCGCGCTGCCGTTCCGAGGTATCCAGGCCCTGTTTCCGGAGGGCCGCAATCTCGGCCGATTCCGCGTTGCGCCGGGCCTTCAGTTGCTCCGCCTCGGTGATGGCCCGCCGCCGCTCGGCGTCCATCTCGCGGAACTTGTCCAGTCCGGCGATGGGCCCGCGCGTGGCCAGGCGCGCGGCGACTTGATCGAAATTGGCGCGCAGGTATCCCAAGTCGTGCATAGTTTTATCCTACAGTACCAGCCGCTCATCCCCCTCGCGGCGGGTGACGTGCTCGCGGTCCAGGTACTCGAGCAGCGGTATGGCGTACTTGCGTGAGATCCCCGTCCACTGCTTGAAGGTTGCCACGTTGAAGCGTTCCGCCCGGTGCGCTGCCAGCATGGCCCGGAGCTTCTCGATTGCCCTGCGGTGGAAGAGCAAGTCATCGTTGACCCGCACCAGGGTGTTGTCGCGCAGCAGGATCTGGAGCAGGGAGCGGGCCCGCGCCGGTTCGATTCCCGACTTCGCCAGCACTTCGGAAACCGGGGGGACGGCCAGACCCGCCTCCTCGAAGGCGCGTTCGATCGCCCCACGGGCCTGTTCCTCATCCTGTTGGAGCACCAGCGCATGCGATCTCAGGCGCACGTTCTCGCCTTCCACCACGATCTGTTTCGCGGCGGCCAGCAGGGCGTCGATCAGGTAGGGCGGCGAACCGGGCAGTTCCCTGGCGCGCAAATCCTGCTTGGCGATGCCCGGAGCCAGCGGCTGGGCGCGGTGAAACTCGCTCACCGCCTGAACCATCTGCCGGGTCTTGGACCGGAACCACTCCCCATCCAAAAGGCGGGGCTGGGGCTGCCGGATCACGGCAAAGCGTTCCGAGCCGGCCGCCTGCTCGAGCTCGCGCGGCAGCAGCCCGAGGCGGGCCGTCAACTCGGGGAACGCAAGGCCGTAGGGCGCTTCCCGCACCAGCAGCGCAACCCGCTCCACCAGGTCTCCACCGGCCAGCACCGCCAGCCGCGCCTCCACATCGTCGGACTTACGGTAGCGGATTCCCTCGATGTCCAGGACCTCCCCGCCGCCGATGGTCACCACCGGCGAGAACATGCGGATGATGAACCGATCGCCGGGCAGCAGAAGGACAGGCTCGCGCAGCACGATCCGGGCGAAGGTCTTTTCGCCGGGCTGGACGACCTCCCGATTGCCGAAAAGCCGCACCTCCGCTTCGATCTCCGCTGTCCCCGAATGGAAGTGCACCGGAGCGCGGTGCTTCAAGGGCTTGGCCGATGCCAGCAGCTCGAGCGAGCAATCGGCCGCCGTCGTGGTGTGGAAGACACCCGGCTCGGTGAGGCTGACGCCGCGCGCCAGATCGGCCGGCTCGACGTCGGCCAGGTTCAGGGCGGTCCTCTGTCCGGCCTGGGCGCGCTCCGCCGGCTGGCCGTAGACCTGCACGCCCCGTACGCGGATCCGCCGCCCGCCCGGATGCGCCTCCACCTCCTGCTCCCTGCCGACCGATCCGGAAACCAGCGTCCCGGTGACCACCGTGCCGAAACCCTTCATGGTGAATACCCGGTCGATGGGCAGCCGGAAATACCGGGAGCTGTCCTTCTCCGGCGCGGCTGCGGCCGCACGTTCGAGCTCGCGCTTCAACTCCGGGATCCCCGCGCCGGTCACGGAACTGACCGCCACCACCGGCGCGCCCTCGAGGAACGAGCCGGCCACGAACTCTTCCATCTCCATGCGCACCAATTCCACAATCTCGGGATCCACCAGATCCGACTTGGTCAGGGCCACGATTCCCCGGCGGATGCCCAGCAGGCGGCAGATATCGAAATGCTCGCGCGTCTGCGGCTTGATGGACTCGTCGGCGGCCACGACGAGGAGCAGCAGGTCGATACCGCCCACCCCGGCGAGCATGTTCTTGACAAAACGTTCGTGTCCCGGCACATCGACGAAACCCAGGCGCAGGCCCGGCGTCAACTGCAAATGGGCGAAGCCGATGTCAATGGTGATCCCGCGCCGTTTCTCCTCCTCCAGCCGGTCCGCGTCGATGCCGGTCAGGGCCTTGACCAGGGCGGTCTTGCCGTGGTCGATGTGTCCCGCCGTGCCGACGATAATATCCTTCATGGGGATGCTTCTCATCCTACTACTTGCTGCCGCCGCTGCCGCCCAGGAGCCGGTTTTCCGGGCGGGAGTGACGCTGGTGCGCGTGGACGTGCAGGTAACGGCCCGCAACGGCCGCAGTATCCCAGGCCTGGAGGCGGGAGATTTCCGGGTTTTCGATGAAGACCAGGCGCAGAAGATCGTCTACTTCGGGCGCGAATCCGACCCGCTGGACCTGCTCCTGCTGCTCGACGTGAGCGGGAGTATGCACCGTTCTCTCGAACAGATGGCGGCGGCGGCGCGCTCGGCGCTGGGGCAACTGCACTCCGGCGACCGCGTGGCGGTGATGCTTTTTGCGCGCCGCGCCGAGGTGCGCGAACCGTTCACCTCCCGGATCGGCGACGTTCAGGAGGAGATCCGGAACGCCGTGCGGGACCAGAGCCTGGGCAGTGGAACGGTGATCAACGGTTCCATCCTCGCGGCGGCCGGGTACCTGAGGGAGCAGCCTGTGCGGGGCCGGCGGGCCATCCTGATCCTGACCGACAATCAGAGCCTCAACTACCAGGCGCCGGACGAAGATGTGATCAAGGCGCTGTGGGAGGCCGATTCCGTGCTGAATGCCATCGTGGTAGGGAAGTTGCGGCGTCCGGAAAGGCCCAAGTCGAGCGGCCCGCTGAACCCGGACTTCACGCCCTCCGATGTGTGGAAGCTGGCAGAGGAGAGTGGTGGTGAGGCCGTCGAAGCAACCCGGGTCGGCGACCAGTTCCGCGAGCTGATTGAGCGCATCCGGTCCCGTTACAGCCTGCAATACAATCCGCCGGAGGCGCCGGCCGGCGCGCTGCGGAGAATTCGGGTGGAACTCGCGCCGGAGGCCGCAAGACGGTACCCGGATGCCAGGGTGAACGCGCGCAAGGGCTACTATGTCCGCTGACCGGCCCGTACCGGCCCTAAAGCCGGCCGGCCCTCCTCCCGGTATTTACGCTGTAGGGCCGTATGTTCATCACTCTTCCGCATCGAAGCCCTGAACACCTGAGCCGCCGCAATCAGACGCCCCGCCGGGGCCGCTCTTTCCGGATCATCTCCTGGTCTTGCTTGGGCTCCGAGTCGCACTCCACCGCCAGAACGCTCACCGGATCGTCCGGCGGAGCGGCCGGCAAGCCCGTGAACTTCACCCGGAACCGGTCTTGCTCGAACTTCACGTTCTGGCCGGTCGCCAGCAGCCTGGCCGACTTTACCTTCGGCAGCAGTCCGCCTATGGCCAGCGTTTCTCCCGGCCAGAAGTGTGCGTGCACGTAAAGCGTGTTGCCCTTCCGGGTGAAACCGGCGAACAGGGAGTGCGACACCTGGCAGGGCTCCGAGTCGTAAATCGTATGGCCGTTCTTGCTCATCCACTTGCCCACGGCGTTGAGAATCCTTACTGACTCCTCGGGAACCGATCCGTCCGGTTTCGGGCCGATGTTGAGCAGGTAATTGCCGCCGCCGCGCGCGCAGGTTGCCAGGTTCCGGAGGATCGTCTTGGGAGTCTTCCAGTTGTCATCCGCCTTGTGATAGCCCCAACTGTCGTTCATGGTCATGCAGGCTTCCCAGGCACGGCCGCTCTTCTCCGCCACGATGTGCTGCTCGGGAGTGGAGAAGTCCCCCGGAAGCTTGTTCCGGTTGTTCACGATGATGTCGGGCTGGAGATCCCAAACCATCCGGTTCATTTTCTCCGACTCCCATCCCTCGGCATCCAGGGGCCAGGCGACGTCGTACCACAGGATGTCGATCTTGCCGTAATTGGTCAGCAGTTCGCGGATCTGGCCGTGAACGTAGGCCACGAATCTCTTGCGGGCCTCCTCGTCAGTGGCGCACCGGGCGCCGTCCGGGTGGTGCCAGTCCATCAACGAGTGGTAGAACCCCACGCGCAACCCTTCGGCGCGCGCCGCCTCCACGTACTCCTTCACCAGGTCGCGGCCGCAGGCCTGCTTGGGGGCGCAGTAGTTGGTCAGCTTGCTGTCAAACAGGCAGAAGCCCTCATGGTGCTTGGTAGTCATCACCATGTACTTCATTCCCGCGGCGCGGGCCAGTTTGGCCCAGTCGCGGGCCGCGTTGGGTTTGGGGGTGAACTGCCGGGCGAGCTGCTCGTACTCTTCCACCGGGATACCTTCCTGTTCCATGGCCCATTCGTGCCTTCCCAGCACGCTGTACAGGCCCCAGTGGATAAACATGCCGAATTTTGCCTGGTGCCACCATTTCATGCGCCGTGCGCGGTCGGCGTCGCCGCCGCCGTGCCGGGCTCCGCAAGCGGCCGTGGCCAGGCCGGCCAGGGCCAGATAGTCGCGTCGAGTGATCATAGACAGAACTATTACCACAGCGCGGGGCGGAACGGTTTGGTCCGTCAGTCGGTAATTTCGATGGAGGGTCCGGATTGAGGCCCAATCTGCTCAATCCGTTCGGTCATTGCCTTCGCCAGGGCCATGAAGGGCGAGCCATTCCTGGTCGCCACGGGCTGACCGGAATCGCCGCCGATGCGGACTTCCGGGTCGAGCGCCAGTTCGCCCAGGAAATGCACGTTCATGGCCTTCGCCGTGCGCTGTCCGCCGCCGGTCGAGAAGACGTCGACCCGCTCATGACAATGCGGGCACAACAGGTAGCTCATGTTCTCCACGATGCCCAGAATTTCGACCCGCACCTGATGGAACATGTGCACAGCTTTGCGCGCATCTTCGAGCGACACATCCGAAGGCGTGGTCACGATGATGGCGCCGGTGATTGGCGCGGTTTGGATGAGGGTCAGTTGCACGTCGCCGGTGCCGGGCGGCAGATCAATGAGGAGATAATCCAAATCGCCCCAGTCCACGCCGCGCAAGAACTGCTGGATGACGCTGTGCAACATGGGTCCCCGCCACACCAGAGGCTTGTCCCCCGGGTTCAGGAACCCCATGGACATGAGCTTCACTCCCAGGTGCTCGAGCGGCTGGATGCGCTCTCCCAAGGCCATGGGCGTCCTGTTGATCCCCATCATCAGGGGCACGTTGGGCCCGTACACGTCGGCATCCAGAAGCCCCACGCGCTTGCCCATTCTGGCCAGCGCCACGGCCAGGTTGACGGAAACCGTGGTTTTGCCCACTCCGCCTTTCCCCGAGCCAACGGCAATCAGGTGGCGCACGCCGGGGATCGGAAGCTTGGGAAGTTCACCGGTCTGGTTAGGCATCATTATTACAATTTTAGCATCCGGGCTGCGCTCCCGGTTCCGCCCGCCGGGAGAGCCGTCCGCCGCGCCTGGCGCTGGTATCGGAGAACCGGGAATTTTACCGAAATGGGCCGGTCAGGATGCTCGCTTGGCCGTGAATTCCTGGGTGCGCTGGCCGCCTTCCCGCTCCCGGGTGAACTTGATTTCGTCGCCCGCAACCTTGCCCTTGTACAGAAACTTCATCCGGTTCCCGTTGAACTCCAGCTCCTGGGTGAACGAAATCTCGTCGCCGTTGATCTTGCCGTCGGAGATCTGCGACTCTCCCCGGCGGGTCGTCACCGTGCCGGTAAGCTGATTGCCGTCGGCTTTGAAGTTGAAGGTGACCTCCTGGGTTTGACCGTTGCGGCCCTGCATTTGGGCCACCCACTTGCCGCTGACGTCCGCGGCGAGAACGGCCGCTGCGGTTAACGCGAGGAGGAAAATCAGAAACGCGCCACGCTTTGTTTTCATATCTCGAAAGGTGTCCAGCCGGGCGAAAACGTTACCGGGACCCTGACCGGTTTGGCGGGCAAGTGTTCCGGCCGGTTGGGGGTAGACTGGAGAGTGGTTCGATGAAATCCATCCCCTTTCTGTGCAGTGCGCTCTTACTGGCGCAACTGGCGGTCCGAATCCCCGCCCGGGCTCAATTCGGGCCCCTGCCGGGCGGACCTGAGGCGCCCTTGGCCAGCCTCGGCGGCACGGTCCGCAGCGTGGACGCCAAACTGCTGACCATCGAAGACGCCGGCGGCAACGTGATCCAGTTCCATTGCAGCCGGAAGACCCGCTACTTTGAAGGCTCCAGCAGGATTAAGGCTTCCGCGATCCAGCCGGGAGACCACGTTTCGGTGGAAGCCCGCCGGGACGTTGACGGCCGCATGGAGGCGGTGATCGTCCGCCGGGAGCGCCAAAAGACAGCGGCCGGGGATGGTGATCACCGCTTGTTACGGGGGGTTCCGGCGGCGTGAGAGAGTTCCAGCCGTTGGTGCGCAACCCGCACCTGCTGACCATTGCCGGGCACTTCTGGCCGCGGTCCCTGGACACCGTCCGCTTCCCGGTTTCCTCCCAACTGTTCGAAACCGAGCCGGGCGTCAAGGTGCTGGTGAAAACCCAGCGCCCCCCTGCCCACCACCGCGGCCGCATGGTCCTGGTGCATGGCCTGGAGAGTTCGGCCGACGCGGGCTACATGCTCAGCATGGCCCAGGCCGGGTTGGAGGCCGGATACACCGTCCATCGTTTCCAGTTGCGCGGCTGCGGTGACGACCAGCGCCTGTCCTCCACCATGTACCACGGAGGGCTCACCGTCGATCTGCTCTGCTTCCTCCGGAGCCTGGGAGAACCGGCCTTCCTGGTGGGGTACTCGCTCGGCGGTAACCTGGCTTTGAAGCTGGCCGGCGAACTGGGGACCGGCGCGGCCGGCCTCATCGCGGGTGTCTGCGCCATCTCGACCCCGATTGACCTGGCGGCCTGCGGGCGGCGATTAGCCGAGCGCGCGAACTGGATCTACGAACGCAGATTCGTTCGCAAACTGGCTCGCAAGCTGGCTGCCTCCGGACTGGTTCCGAATGCGGACCTGAGCCGGCGGCGCTCGCTGTGGGAGTTTGACG
>Ga0272446_1004101_pt1 | contig 17575 bp, 8 predicted proteins | sample YNPCB0061_FD_194587 | JGI IMG/M metagenome (GOLD analysis project Ga0272446, IMG submission 194587) | Hot spring microbial mat communities from Yellowstone National Park, WY, United States - YNP-CB-006-1 | ecosystem: Environmental > Aquatic > Thermal springs > Hot (42-90C) > Sediment | place... | reverse complement strand
TTTTGCCGCTAGCAAAACCGCATCCTCAAGCGTGGCGCAACGCCATATTTTAACCGGAAATTCTCCCATGATGTCAAAGCCCTTCAGCTTTTCAGCGGCCGCTTTCAAAGCGCATTCCATCCGGTCCGCGGTATGCCCTATCAAAAACACCATTTTTAAATTGTGGTTTTTTTGGAGTTGAAGTGCCCATTCAGAGTAATCGGAATTTTTCTCGCTTCCTCCCGCAATCAACAAGACCGGCGCGTTGAAAGCGTAAACGGCCGCGATAGATGTTTCCGGTGTTGTTGAAAACGAGTCGTTGTAATATTTTACTCCGTTCACTTCTTTAACGAATTCAAGCCGATGCGGCAGCCCGGCAAAAGAATAGATCACTTTTTGTATCGCCGCGATCGGCACGCCAAAATAGCGCGCCACCACCACCGCGGGCAGGACATTTTCAAGATTGAAACGCCCCGGCAAAGCCACTTTTTCGCTGTCGCCAATCAGTTCACATTTGCCGCCAGCGCGGTTTAAGATGGCGGTCCCGCTTATGTACGCTCCATCACTGTCAATCTCGTCTTTCATGCTTACAAAAAATTTCTTGGCGGGAGTCATGTCCGCATATTGTTTCCAGTAATCATAATCCTTATTGAAGACCGCAATGTCATCAGATTTTTGAAAACGGACGATTGGCGCCTTGGCCTCGCGGTATTCAGTCGTGTCCTTGTGGTAATCAAGATGCTCGCTCGTAGTGCGCAGTACGACTGCCGCGTGTGGACTGATAGTCAGGTCTTGCAACTGAAAACTAGATAATTCCAGTACCACAACCGAATTAACTTTAAGCTTTTCCAGAAATGTCAGCGGTGATTCTCCAATGTTGCCGCCAAGATAAGCGTCAAAACCAGCTTCCTTCAGCATTTTATGGATCAAAGTGGCCGTGGTCCCTTTGCCCTTTGTACCTGTCACGCCAATTACCCGACATGGGCAATTTTCAAGGAAAAACTGCGTGGTGCTGGTCACTAACAGATCTTGTTTCACAGGTTTTTCGGTGAGCGCCCCATCCTCGCCAAGATTTTTAGGCGCGCGCTTAACTTTTTTGGGATGGATACCCGGACTGCGGAAAATCACCTTGCACCCGTGGATCTTTTCAAAAGCGTCTGCACCCGACACCACTTTCACTCCCGCGCTTGTTCCCAACAACCATTTTCCCGTAGAGCTTTTAGAGCCTCCCGAATGATCCGCTAGCGCGTTTCTATCCCATGAGTTCTTGCCAAACTCCGGATTTTCGTCAAAAATCGTTATGTCGCGGTAACCGTGTTTTATTAAGTATTCCGCCAGCGCGATGCCTTCCACTCCCCCGCCGAGGATGCCAATTTTATCAAGATAGTTCATAAAAACAACGCAATAAACAAAAACATCATACCTTATCTCGTACCCAATGGTGAAGAAGCCAGATTTGCCCTCTTCAATGCGGCAAGCGTAGGGCATTATTAGATCTTACAAGCCGCGCGCCAGCCATCGCGCAAACCTCTTCAATGCGGCAAGCATAGGGCATTATTAGGTCAGCTTTGTCATAGTTTACTACTAGGGTTACTTTGTCAATAAGGCAAGCGCGGGGCCTTATTATATTTCAGTTCGTTATGGTTTTTCTGCTGAATTTCCTTCAAAATGTTTGCGCAGGTTAAGGATAGCGCGGGCGCATTTTGTCAAAACGGCGGCACGGGCTTTAATAGAAGCATCATCGTCATTGTCCGGAGATGCGGCGTATTTGTCCACGGTAAAAACACAATCTCGGGCAATTTCCAAAGGCATAAAATCTCTCAAAAGTGACATATTGATTGTTCTATTATTTTGAGCTATTTCTGCGGCGCTGGGCAGTTCAATAATCGTAAGATAGTAACCGTTTTTTTGTTCCCAAAGACCCCAAGCGTGCCCTGCCAGATCGCAAGGCATAATCAGCGCAAAATAATCTTTGCCTTCTTTGAATATGCTAGAAAATGGTCTTGCTCGATCCATTTCATCAAGTTTTGCTCTAATAATATCGTCATTCAATATTTTTCCGGCCAAATCCTCATTTATATAATATGAAACAAATTCTCTCCATTCATCTAAAGTAAGCCTTTTGAGGATCTGATTAAATTTGTCTGAATGCATAATAATCAGCGCGATGTCTGACGCAATGTTTTTGCAGTCCTGTTCAAATGATTCAATTATTGCCATATATTTTGTTGTGCGGTTTAATTTGTAATTAAGCGCCCAGTTATGGTTAATCTACCCGTGGAAAAATTATGATTTTGATAATTACCCCTTTTACCATATGAATTGTCTACAGATATTATCTTGATACCGTCCCTGATCTCTACCCTGCCTGATAAATCAGTGTGTCCGTGGATTACAAAATTTATTCCCATACTGTTAAGTTTGTGCAACGCGCCATTGCGATACATTGGCGGTTTATCCGGTTTTACTGCATATAAATAACCCCTATTTTCGGTATTAAGAAAAGTGTTTACAAGCGTATCATATTCATTCGGCATGGTTCCTTCTCCAAGTAGCAGATAACGCAGTCCCTGCCTGTAAATCTTATTCACTCTGTCTATAGTTTCACCTATAGAATTGCCAGATTCAAGCATCGTGACGATTTCTGGAGTTAGCTCGGTATGAAGATAAAGAGCGTCATCTATTTGTTCTATCAGTTTCATTTCGCACATCATTTCCAAAAGGCGCTTACCTTGTACGTCTTTGCGCATCGCTGTCAATATATCTTGGCTTATATTTTTAAAAGATTTTTGCTCGGAAAATGCTTCTAGCAATTTTACTTTCAAATCTGGCAGCGAAACTTGGTTCATTTCTGGAGAAAGGAATTTGAAGAATTCGGCTAATCCTAATCCCTGTTCTTGCATCATCAGGGCATTAAAAACTAGAGATGAGTGATCTATATTTTCTGTTTCCCGGCCGGAAAGAAAAGCTACAGCCCAGTTATCATGGTTACCGGCCAATAATATGATATCGCCGCCTTGCGCTCGTGCCTGCTCACGGAGTTTTGCGATCATTTGGAGCACTGCTGTTCCTTGCGTCCCTCTGTCACCAAGTATATCTCCGTGGAACACAATTTTACGGTTGCCACCCGTCCAATTGCCATTAGCGTCAATTACTGCAAGCGCTTTTAGGTTATCTTTAAAAGCCCTTTCTTCACCATGCAGGTCCCCCACCATATCAACTTCCGTGGCGCGTTGAACTTGTTCAGCAGGTCTTTTAACATTATTTCTGGTAAATTCCAATCTTAATTCGGGTGTGGGTTGCATTTGCGGCGAGCGTAATGGCTGTTCCCGTAATGCTTCCAGCAATTGTCTTGTCCTTTTGACCTCTGCGACTAAATCCCTGATCCGCATCCCTGACCATCCCAGCCTGCCGTCTGGTGTGACAAGGCTTAAGATTCCAGTTTCTTTGTCTAAGCTCGCAATGCGTAATCCTTCAAAAATCGTGCCATTTGATTCAAGATCAAAGGTTTCAGGCAATTGCTTCATCAGCTCGTCTGCCTCTTTGACATTGGCTTCTTTGGCTTTTGCGGTACGCGATAATAGTGCGCTTAGTTGTTCAATATTGGGGATTTCAAATTGCCTCCCGTCGCTATGACGCAATGTAATTTTTCCCGTTGCGGGGTTAGCGGTAATAATTCTCCAGCCGCGTTCAACTTGGTTCGCCGAATTAAGCACTAAAAGTTCTTGAGGGAGGCTTTGAATTTGTCGGGTAAAATTAACTGTATGTTGTAATGCCTCCATGCTTGGGAATTGCTTTGTCACGACTTTACCTTTTATTGAACCGGTAATAGTAACTGCGCCGGTTACACCGTTGATGTCTGTAATCACGAAATCTGTATAAACAGCATCTCCTCTACTGCTCAAAACGTCAACTTTGGATCCGAAGCGGAGAAAATTTGGCATGTTTTGCGGCGTGGAGGTATGGATTTCTGGTTGGGGGTTGGTACTTGCTTCTGTTATGGGTGAACGATTTTGATTTAGAGGAGGCTGGCTGCTGATAGTAACTTGTCTGCTCTGCATGATGTCGGTAAGCGCAACTTGTTGCATAATCATACTCTGACCACTGTCTCCCGGTTGGCTCAAATCAGCGGTAAGATAGACTGTTCCATTCTCATCAATATGATCTATGAACATTCCATTATATTTCTGACCGCGTAAATTTGTGTTTAGCTCACTTATTACTTTAGAAAGTGGAACTCTTTCATATACTTCCGTGTATCCTTTTGTCGCAGGATCTAAAGGATTATGTATACCCAAAACGACATCTCCTCCCATGATGTAATGCACGAAGTTGTTGCCAAATCTCATGCCTGTAAAAGCTTTGTTAAGATTGCGTTGAATGACAGATCTGTTAATCAGGCAAGTTAGCGAGGCAGATCGTTAAGCTAGGCTAAAATCGCGAAGCAATTTTTTTTGTGGCAAAACGCGTTATAACCGCGGGTACATATTAAAGAAAAAGACCTTCTCAAAAACCGGGCGCAGATCGCTTCTGCCAGCCAGCATGTCGCGCAAATATTAAAGAAAAATACCTTCTCCAACACCGGCTAAGCATTGCCGACTCTTCTTAATGAATTTAAATAATTGCCGCTTTTAATTCAAAAGTTTAATTCAAAGGTTGATGGCACCCGTTGGCCCCATCAGCTGTACTTCCGGTTCCAAGGTTATATTAAAGCGCGACTGGACTCTTTCACGCATCAGGCGTGCCAAATTGAGTATGTCTTGCTGAGTGGCATTGCCGCGGTTCATGATCCAGTTGGCATGTTCTTGCGATACCTGCGCGCCGCCAACGCTAAGTCCTTTACAGCCGCACTGCTCAAGCAAGTAACCGGCTTTGAATTGCTTGCTTGTCGCCAAGTCGCTATTAAAGGCAGATCTCCATTTGGCGTCTTCCGTTATCCCCACGGCGCCCTTGGTGATGATCCGCGCCGCGCTAGGATTTTTGAAAAACGAGCCTGTGGAATGGCCTTTCGGTTGGGCGGCAATCCTTTTTGTCACGATTTCCGTGCCGGTTTTGATCGCTTCGGCGCAATCTCTCTCTTCTAGGCGAAGCCACACTTTAATGATGATATCGCGCGAGTCCTTAATTGAAGAATGGCGGTATGAAAAATTTAAAAGGGCGCGCCCCGCTTCAACAAGACCTTTCCCCGGTGAATAAATTTGCGCTTTGTGAAAAAAATCAGCGATTTCCGCGCCATGCGCGCCCGCGTTGCCGCGCACCGCGCCTCCAATTGTGCCGGGGAGCCCCATAAGTCTTTCCAATCCAGCAAGGTTATTCTTAAGCGCAAAAGCGACAGTTTGTGACAAAAGAGCGCCCGCATCCAATGCCAGCATCCTAAATCCCGAACCATCCTGGGGCTCCATAACAATTTTACGAGCCATCATGTGTATTACAAGGCCGCGAAATCCTTCATCCGAAAATATAATGTTGGTGCCCCCGCCCAATACAAAAAAAGGGATTTTTTCGCTCTCTGTCTTCTCTATTAGCGGGGCTAGATCTTCAATCTTTTCCAGCCGGTAATAAAGATCCGCGGGGCCGCCAATGCCGATACTGCTGAAATCAGCAAGGTTAATCCTCATCTGCGCTTTGGGAAAGGCAGCCGCGAAATTGATATATTTTTGCTCCAAAGACACGCGACAATTTTATACGATTTTTATTGCAAGGTCGACTTTTCTAAACAATTTTTTGAGCCGCTCCTAATTTGCTTTGATTCATCGCCGGCGCGGATTGACAGCCACGGCTAATTTTTATATCATCCCTTATGCTGTTTTGAAGCGATATAGGGGGTTATGCTTTGCCTCTTATAAGAGCGCAAAACAATTTTTAGGCCACCTTAGCTCAGTGGTAGAGCAGCTGTTTTGTAAACAGCGGGTCGTCGGTTCAAGTCCGACAGGTGGCTCCATTTAAGATTTGGCTGCTTTTTAAGGATGCTTGTTGATGCTAGTTTTTTTTTATTTAAGATCAAAAAAACTCCAATTTTAAGGAGGTGTTTTTGATTATTGCTTAATAAAAATTACAGCTTCATGTTGGTTTTGATGTTTTGCACCCAGATCATGGCCGCCTTCTCCGACATGAAAGTGTATGGTGAAAATAATGCCCCTTTACCACCCGTCTGCCTTAGTCCAGACTGCGTCCGTGCAACATCAAGAATTTTATTTTGAGCTAACCTCATCAAGTAAAAGTAAAACCACGCGACAGGTGGAACATCTTTGAAAACGACCTGATTGCCCGTGTAAAAGGAGGAGGGCTTCAAGAAAGTGATTGCAAACAATTTGGCCGCTTCAGAGCGTGCAAGCATCCCGTTATGGAAAAGACCATCGGAGAATAACCACGCCGGGTTTTTTGAAACCAAGTAGCATAGGTAAGCTCATACCATTGGCCAACTACATCTGAGGCGCTACCTTTATAATTAGTCGCGTCAACATTAAGAGTTGCCACTATTAGTTTGGCTAATTCGGCCTTGTTGATGACCCTGCTGATTGCTTCGCCTGTATCCTGTATAAGGATAGAGTTCTGCCGTGTTGGAGGGGCTTATTTTGGTTGTAACCGGTGTCAGGCTAACTTTGCCCTGAAAAATGTTCCCCTATAAACCAATTAGTGCCGTTGCTAAAACAATTACAGCAAGCGCGATGGCGCCGGCCAGAAAATATTTTTTGTTTTGCATATTTTTTTTAAGTTAAATAAATAAGGATTTTTTTAGAGATTTCTGTTTTTGAGCGGTTTTTTTGTCCTAATTGTTTAATCAACACCTTTTGCCATTTTAGGCAATGGCTTGATTTCAAAAATTCTGATACAATAACTTAGCATAATTTACGGGCAGGTACTCAAGTGGCCAACGAGGACAGACTGTAAATCTGTTGGCTTCGGCCTTCGGGGGTTCGAATCCCTCCCTGCCCACCATTTCAGTTTTCAAACATCAGCAAGCCCTGCAAAAAAATAAAAAAAGCCCATTCAATTTAATCGCTGGGCTTTTTGGCTTTTGATGACTTTGTTAGTCTTAAAATTTGTTAGTATTTTACCCGTGACGGCTCCATCTGGTTTGATGCCTTTTTGTTAGTCTTGATAATTTTATTCTTAGCCAAGTTCGTCCTTGTTTGTGGCACAACTTTGTAACAAACCCCTTCAGCGCCTTTTTACTTATTTGCTTAACTTTTCAAACTGAAGATATACGTTCTTTCCGTGAGGGTAAGTCGCTTCCGCGCTGTTTGGAGTAGCAAATTCCACTTTATTATGGCCTTGGCCGCAGATGATCCTGACTTTTTGCGACAAGGATGTTTTTAGCTGTTGACAATCAGAAGGGAGTTGGCAATTGGTCGGGATTAGCTCATTGTCACAACGCACCCAGATGGTTTTTGAGTTATTATCAATGCTACTTGGCTGTGAAGGTATTGATGGTGGTGTGCGTCTGTACGGGTTTGGGCTTGTGGACGATGACGCGGATGAAGAAGTTAAAGGTGGTGGTGTAAAGGCTTGTTTAGCGCTTGCGTCGGCTAAAGTTGTAGCATCAGGCGCGTTAGTCTCTTGATCAGATCCATTATAATCTTCTGCCTTGCTTAAACCCCACAGAGAGATTCCAGCGACTGCCAGACCTGCCGCGGCTGAGATTGCGATCGCTGTTTTTCTAACAAGGCGGGCGCTTGAAGTAGGCGCGACCGGAGCGGGAGGAGTAACAGCGGCCGCAGGGGTGGAAGATGGCTTAACTGGAGAAGAAGTTGGGCCAGTCGCGGTAGCGGTAGTAGTAGAGGAAGTGTCAGGAGAAGCGGTAGTAGTGGCAGTGGGAAAAGAATCAGGCGTGGCGGCAGAAGAATCGGGTACAGCGGAATCAGGCGCGACCGGAGCGGGAGGAGTAGACGGCGCGACAGGTGAGCCAGATGATGGAGTGGTAGAGGGCGCTGATGTAACAGGTTCAGGATGCTCATCCGCGTAAGCATTCAAAATATCATTTATATTGTTTATGACAGGAAATGTACCTTCTTTAATTTCATTAGAATAAATGTTCTTATACATCAATATAAACCTCCTTGCTGTAATTTTTTGTTTTCCTGAGTTAGTAACATCATCTAAAAAATTCCGAGCGTACTCTTCGGCCAGCTTGCACTTTTCCGTAAGCCACCAGTAGACTGGCTTATAGTCCACCTCCACATCCGGCTTTTTCGTATCCATGGCGCTCGAAGGAGCCAAGCTGGTCTTAGCAGGATCGCTCAGCTGATCCGTTGCCGAGTTAACATTGGATGTTACAGGCTGGTCTGCTAAATCGTCTTGAGTTTGATCACGAGTGGGATCTGGTTGTGATGATAGTGTATTCATATCTTTCTTATTTAATTAAGAATTAATTAGGGGAAATTAATACAGCTTTTCTGCCGCCATGTCAACATCGGGCACCGGGCGCCACTCGGTGATTTCTTTTTCTAAGATTCGCATGTACCTAACGTCCTCGCCATTTGAGATATTTGACCTTATTTGAACCAGTTTGCGTTCATTTAGCTTTTTGATTGCTTCTAACGCTATTTCTCTTTCAAGCGGATCAGTTAATGTTTCAAGTTTGATCTCCTTGAGATAATCAAGATTATCTAATTCGGACTCATATATCTGCATAGTGGAGTCGTATTTTGCGCGCAGTTCTAATCTACGGTTTTCTTCAAAAAGTTTACGCTTTAAAGCCCTTTTAGCTTCAACTTGATAGCTCATCTCTTCGCGCGTGATACCAAGGTCTTCATAGCTAATAAGCCCTTTTTTAACAGCTTCATCAATGACGATCATTCTGTAGATGGCGTCGTCACAGGCAAGAACTTTTTGCGCTTCAGCCTTAGCCAATTCTAAGGCATTTTTTTTTGCCTGCGCGCGGATTTCATTCCAGCCGCGTTCCAGATTTATTATTCCCTGTAAGCGTGGGTTCTTCGCGCTTTCTGAGGAAGTAAAACCGGGCATTGGCCGCAAATTTTCAACAGTCGGTATTTTAATGGAAAAACGTTCCATTCTTTGCGCCATGATCTCATCAGCAATCAAATCGGCTACATCAAGCATAATTTCCAAATTTTTTTCACGAGCCGCTCTCCAAATGATCTTATCAGCATTTATAGCAATCGTTTCCATTTCCAGCATTTCCTCTTTCGCCTGCTTGGTGTGTTCAATTCTAAGCTTATCTCTTTGCTCAAGATATTCAGCGTTAGTCTTTAGTTCGGCCAGTATGACTTTGATATTTTCCGGCAGCAATTCCGGTACTTGTACCAAATCCATATCTTTCAATAACCCCGTTTCCATTAAATTGGAGATTATTGCAACATGCATGCGCGGATCAGTGGCGTTAATTGCGTCCCTAAAAGCTTTTCGTCCAAGATAAATCGCTACTGTGCTAATAAAAGATTCAATTGTCGTTGTTTCCTTTAAGCGGATGCTCAAGTTGTGGCTGGCCAGCTCCATCTCATCATCGCTCAAGACGCTGTTGACTTTTATCCCTCTGCCCAACTGTTTTAGCTTGTGAATCTCATCAATTGTAATATTGCCCTTTTCAAATTTATTCAAAAGAGCTCTGATCGTAAGCGTATCCTTAATCTTTTCAATATATGCAAGCGACGCGTTCGCCATTGGGGCGACATCGGCATCAAGATCAAGCAGTTCCATTTCATCTAATTTAGCGATTTGAATCACGCCCGCCGCCGCTCTGCGCGAAAGATCATTAAGCCTGTTTAACCTATCCTGCTTTCTCTTTGAGCTTAGCCGTTCAAGAATTGTTTGTTTTGCTTGCTCTTCATTTAATGCTTTGTCCACAGCGCAATACGCCGCCGCCCGCCTCATTGCTTCTGCTTTAAGGTTATAAGCAAGCTTATGGGTACTTAACCCATTAAAGAATCTGCCGTTTACCGAGATATCCAATAGCATCTTGACCACTTGAAGATAATTGGCGTCCTGCAATTTGTTTTTCCCCGCTTCTTTTAAAATAAAAGCCTGCAATGACGATTTTACTCCTTCCGCTGACATATGCTCATTGCCAACGAGCATGTCATCTGGTTCCTCCTCCTCTTCTTCTTTATCCAAAGTTATTGCTCGGTTAATATCCCAGCTGAAAATATTATCCATAAACCTTTCAAGCCCAAAAGCGACGATATTTTCCAAAAAATCTTGATTGAGATACCCCCTTTCCACAAGCGTTTCAAGGTTCTGAAGAGCTTTTTGATCTTGTTCAATGCCGGTTTCATTCACATTGAAAATTACTTCAATTAACTCCTTGGCCAGCGAAGGGCATATTTCTTTCAAGGCCTTTTCAGAATAGGCATGATTATCTTCTATCGTGATAAAATAAGCGCCAAGTCTGAATTTATTTCCTTTTTCCAGCCTAAAAATTGGCCCGTTCACAATTCTTCCTGATCCAACAAATTCAAGATCCCCGTCAATCCAGGTCATAATGAACTCGTCCTTGTCTCGCTTGATCTGCGCCATAAAAGGCTTCATCTTGTACTTATACCGTATGCCTTTTTTTGGCAGAAGCTGATGAGTGTTGGCGGGATGAGAACCAAGCGTTACCTCATCCATCAAAAAAGGATCAACACGGCGGTTGCGGATGGCGTCGGTAATTAAAATAGCTGGTCCAACATAGGCGAACTTTGTGTTTTCATCAAGGATTTCTTCTTCGCCAAGATGAATGGCGGCATATCGCGCTTTGATGGCATTAATTCTCTCCGCTTGTTCGCGCATCTCCTGCAATTTTTTTTCCGTTTGCTCTTTCTGAATCCGCACGTCTTCTTCATGTTGTTTGAGCAGTTCTGCGCGCCTTTTTTCCAAGGCCGCTATTACTTGGTCACGGAGATTTTCAGCTCTTTCCATGTCCATAGCCGGAATGCCGTGGGCGCGGGCAAAACTAAGCAATTCATTGATTCTTTTGACTGGCAAAGCGCATTGATCGTTATTCTTGATGAACTCCGCCGTTACAGGCCTAGCAAGAATGTCCGGCGGGTAGGTGCTAAGTTGCCGATACATTATGCCAGCGATTTCTTTAAGATAACGCGTGACCGCGTTGTTAATCAGTACGGCGATTGGATACAGATTGTCCATGATCACCCCCTGTCTCTCATCCGCGCTGAAGATTTCAATGCCATAGCGGGAGGCGGTTTCGTCAATACGCTCAAGTTTGCCTTTTTTGATTTTATTGCCATTGCCGCTTTCTGTCCCTTCCAAGTCGGACAACAACGCTAGCAGGGAATGTGAGACCGCGGGATCTTTTTCGCGCAGTAAATTGAACAGCAGTTCCGCTTTGGCGCTCATTAATCTTAAAAATTGCTGGCGAAGCGCTTCTTTAATCTGCGCGCGAGTTAAAACTGGCTTATCTTTGACGGTGAAGCATGGATAAGGAGTGGGGTCTTCGTGGATGCGCCCTTTTGGCATCAGATGAAAAATCCTGCCGGGTTCAACCTCTTTTTCGGCATTTCTCAGAACAAAATTATTGCCCCGATATTCTCTGTGAATGGTTTTTCCATTTTCATCAATTTCAAAACGCTCCTTTTCCAGTTTCATTGGAGCGCCCGCGGCTTTAAGAAAAACTTTTTCTGCTCTGGCAAAAACCAATCCATGGACCGGTTCTATCTTTGGGTTTTGGGTCTTATCAATGACATATTCATTGATCGGATCTGTGCCTATGGAATAAACCTCGCCTTCAATCAGCAAAGGTAAAATATTTTCGTCTCCCGCTGGCGTAATTTCTACCACCAGTCCGGGAATTTTTACTTGTTCCGCTAAATCTTTTGATTCGTCTGGTGCCGCCTTAACTATTGTTTCTTCTCCTGACTTGGCCGCTAATTCCGCTCCTGCCGCCGGCGCGGGTTCAAAGGACAAAACTGAGCGCGCCGAAAGCATGGCTTGTTCTTGAATAAGCGCTTCTTGAGTAGGTGGAGTATTCTGTTTGGAAGCTGGAGCGTGCGCCAGCGTGTCGCGGTGCGCTGGCGGCGCGACACCGCTAACGGGCCTTATCGTCGTGGAAGGGGCTAAAGTAGAGGCGACCGGCTGAGATAATACCGCGGGCATTGAGATGGTAGTGCCCACGGTAATGTTAGTAGTCAAAGTTCTGTTAGAGCGTTTTAAAGTTTCGGGCTCTTCGCTGAAAAAAATGGCCGGTTCCTGATCGGCCGCGCCGGGTTTGAGGTGGTGAGCTCGCTGTTCTTCAATGTCTGCCGCGATTGCGGACAGATCAAAATAGGTATGCGCCCTTTCAATTGCCGTAATTTCCTGTGGATTCGCAGGGTTTTGCCCAGCGGGTGGCTGGAAATACCGCGCGATAAATGTCGGTTTACGCTGTTCAGCGACGAATTTTTCATGGAAAAAATCGTAAAGCTCGCGGTTGCGGATACCTTTTTGTATCTCCTCAATTGTCAGCAGATCATTATTAAGTATATCGCTGATAAGGTTTTCAAGATCCGTACAGTCAAGAACAGGTTTTTGTGGTTCTATTCCCGGCGGAGAGGATGGTTCTTTGCTAATGATTTTCAAATTACCTGAGTCAACAAGCAAGTTTAGCGCGTTCATAACCTGTTCTTTGATGCTGTTTTCACTAAAATTGGCCTCCAGTTCCTGTATTGAAATTACTCCTTTGGCAACTCTGCGCAGAAATTCAGCTAAAAAAGTGTTGTATAAAAAAGCTTCATTTTTGGTATTAGAGATTAGCAATTCATTGCTTAAAATACTTAATTCATCCGCGCCTATGACGACTGGACTTTGGCGGCGAAAAATTATACCTGAAACCAGTTCCAATTTTTGGAAGACTGGATGATTGACAGCGTCTGGTACATCTGGCAACTGATCAAGATCTTGGCCTAAAATATCAGGACCCTTATTCAATTTTAGTTATTTTACTATTAAAATGAAATGAGTTGGGTCGCACTTTAGCACAAATCCAGCGTTTGTCAATAACTATTGTCGGCGAACATATCAAGCGCACGCATATAGCAAAAATACAAGTCTGAGCGCCGTAAAACGCTAGGCTAGAATCAGCTCCAAGCTCAAAGCTGATCAATATCGCGCTCTTTAAAAACGGTCGCCCGTTAAAATTGGAATCACGAGCGGATGTCGGTCTAGCCTTTTATGAACAAACTTGTCAATGGTTTCACGAAGATATTTCTTGATCTCAGCCCGTTTTAAATCAGCCCGTTTTGCCAAAATATCACGGTATGCTTCCGCGGTGATTTTTTTGATCTCCTGAACGATTTCATCTCCTTCTTTCATGTAGATAAATCCGCGAGAAATCACGTCAACTTCACCATTGATTCTGCCAGAAACCGAATCAACTGGCACAATCACGATCAATACTCCGTTTTCAGCCAATGTCTGTCGGTCCATGATCACCTGCGCGCCAACATCTCCTACGCCAAGTCCGTCAATTAGAATATAGTTGGACGGGACTTTTTCACCTTTGGTGAATACTTCCCCGTTTTCTATCTCTATTACGTCACCGTTTTCCACCATAACGGCGTGGGCATCGTCATAACCAAGCCCCAGCGCGATTTCCTTTGTGCCAAAACGCATGTAAAACTCGCCGTGGATGGGGACAATGTACTTGGCCTTAACCAGACTCATCATCAATTTAAGGTCTTCTTGCTGGGCATGCCCGGAGGCGTGCACGTCCATGATTTTATTATTTATCACGCGCGCGCCAAGGCGGCATAGGTTATTAGTGACAGTAGCCACTGGTCTTTCGTTGCCTGGGATTGGAGAAGACGAAAGAACCACTGTGTCACCCGGCCTAATTTGTACGGAAGGGTGTTCTTCCGTGGCCATGCGAGTGAGCGCCGAAACGCTCTCTCCTTGACTGCCGGTGGTCAAAATTAGCACTTTCTCATTTGGGACGTGCTTTGCTTTGCGTATGTCCTGTACAAGGCCATCCGGCATTTTCAAGTACCCAAGCTCACGGGCCATTAACACGTTGTCTATAAGACTGCGTCCGCTCACAAAAATAGACCTCCCATATTTCTTCGCGAAATCAATGATCTGTTGCATTCGCCCAATTTGAGAGGCAAAAGACGCGATCACGATCCTGCCTTCCACGTTCTTGATGATTTGTTCAAGCGATTCACCGATCTGTTTTTCACTGATGGTGTAACCAGGTTTAAGCGCGTTGGTAGAATCAATGAAAAGCGCCGTTACATCCTGAAAAGACAATGCGGCTATTGCGGCAAAGTCAGCTGGCTTTTGTCCGCCCGATGGAGTGAAATCAAACTTAAAATCTCCCGTATGGGCGATGTTGCCGGCCGGTGTTTTAACAAAAACTCCCACGGAATCTGGGATTGAGTGATTGACTGGGAAAAAACTAACGTCAAAAGCGCCAAATTTCAGAGTGTCCTCCACCGTGACGACGTTAACTTTAGCCTCTTTTTGCAGGCCGAATTCTTCCAGTTTTTTCCCAATTAGCCCCATGGTGAGACGAGTCCCATACATTGGCGGAAAGCCCAATTTTTGAATCAAATATGGAACTCCTCCAATGTGGTCAAGATGCCCGTGAGTAAAGACAATGCCTCTAAGGCGGTCCAGTTTATCCATAAGATAAGAAGTGTCGGGTATGACATAATCTATGCCCAACATATCCTCGTCCGGAAATTGAAAACCAAGATCAATAACGATGATATCAGAAGGACCATTCGCGATGCCTTTGGCAAATCCCTGTTCGCAATATTCCAGCGCCATGCAATTTTTGCCGACCTCATCCAGTCCGCCCAAAGGAATAACGCGGAGCGTGCCACGGTATTGACGGTCTTCTTTGGCCGCGCGCCGTACCATGAAGGCCGCTTTTTGCGCTGGAGAAGGTTGGTTGTATAGTCCCCGTCCGCCTTGTCCTTGTGCCTGCGGGCGCGCGGCCGCATGGGCTGCTGGTAGTCCTCCGTGTCTCGCGGTTTCACCTTTGGCGGTTTTAAGAGCAAAGCGGCTCTTTGGTTCGGGTCTGCCGCCGCGACCACGTCCATAACCGCCCCTTATGACTCCTTTATGTGTTTTGTCCAATGATCCGCCGTGATGAATCGTTTTATCCTGACTGGCCGGATGAGAAGATTTTCCTGATTGTAGCGCCATTTTTTGAGAGCCTAAGTGATCAGATTTTGGTGTTAAGGCGCGAAACGGCTTCACTTCCGAGGGATGGTGTGACCACCCCGGCTGTTCAGGCCGCGCCGCACTGTTATGCTCATTTTTTTGTTCATTTTTTTCAGCTGCCGCTTTTTTACGACGTTTAATAAACGAAAAAAAACCTCTCTTTTGGCTAGGCCTTTCATTTACATTTTTTCCCGCTCGGTTCGTTGCCTCAAATGGCGCGGGTTCATGAATTATTTTTTCTTCGGGGCGATGTTCGCCTATTAGGTTTTGCCTTATCCACGCGTCAAGTTTGCTTTCATTGGCCGTTTTGTCTCCGTTTGCGGACGCCGGTCGCGCCTCTTTATGCGCGTTTTTATCTTCATTCATCAAAAGAATATTAGTAAGTATTTTGTCTTCGTTTTTCTTAACGACGCCGCGTTAAAAAAATTGTAGATGATTTAATCTTATCATCTTTAAGAGCATAAGTCCATGGTCGCGCCTAAATTTATAAAAAACGCGCGATGAATAAGTAATCCAAAAACTCTTAAAATTAAATGTTAGCGCCTGAATTGGCAATAAAATTATACAATTCGCCAACCATCATCGCCTGCCAATTATCAAAGCCGGCCTTCTTATTGTCCAGAATATCTTCTAGATTAAAAGAATGTTTATTTTTCCATGGGGCGCGTCTATAAAAATACATTCTGTAAATTGGTTCTTCATAAATTGCTTCAAGACGTTTTTCAAACTCTTCCTTTGAAATCTTGCCATCTTTTAGTTCACTTTCATAAATATTCTTCTCTATATTATAAAGATTTTGGACATTATGCATAAATATAGGCAAGTCAAGATCGTCTATCAATCCAGTTGTTCTAAAAAATGACCTGACTTTAGGGTGCTTGTTATTTATAAACATATTATCAATCAGTTGATCTAAATCGGAATCATTAGCAAAACAATCAAACTTATTGTGCTTACGCATCTCCTCAAATATTTCCTTGCGCAAAAGAGGAAGTTCCGACTCTAATGATTTTAGCCTGGATTGCTCTAATTGCTGAAATTGAACGTAAGTAATAATTTTATGATATAAACATATCAAAGCTATCAAATAATAATCGGGCTCCGGAGTAATATTATTTATATCAACCAAATAAATATTCCCTTTTTCAGTGTACAAAATATTGCCATAGCCTACCGTGTCCGGCAGCCTTTTACTTTTGCCATACAGTCTTTTACAAGCTGTTAAAAACTTCTTCACCTTGGATCTAAAGCCGTGTATTTGCCGCAAGTCTTCAACAAAATTATGCTCATCGCCCATCAATACACCTTTTTTTTGGATTTTTTTTTGTATTGTCATGTATTCGGCGGGTCGCCCGGGTTCAATTACAGCCTTAATTATTATCAAAGGAGGCACAAATGAATATTGACGCGTTTTTCTGGGCTTTTTAACAGGATTGGCTGATTTAAAATCATCAAAAACATCCAAAACTTTGTTAGCAGTATCGGCAGTTAAATCCATAACGCTTTCCGACCCCGAAAATACCAGCAACTCTGATGCTGTTTTAAACACTTCTATGGCGTTTTCTTCACTTTTGTTGATCTCATTGCCTAGCGCCGTTTTGTAGGTAGATTTGGTTAGCCGCAAAACTAGAAAATGATTTGGTATCTTTAACATTAAACCATCTCTCAATTCATCTTTTTTCGGATAAGGCAAAGGAAAATTTTTAGGCTTCAACTCACGCACCACGACTCTCGCTCCTTGTCCTAAGGGCGCTTTGCCAACATCAAGCACGTAATTATCTTTAATAAACTTTTTTATATCTTCCAATTGCTCATGCGAAACATATTCACCATCCTTTAGAACCAATACCTCCTCAATTTCATGAAAAGGCTTCAATGAACCCATTTTTATGCCTTCCTGAATGCTGTCTTCATAAGCTATCATCTTTTCCACAATCTTTTCCGCGGTTAGCCACTCGGCCACTTCACGATAAACGGCTTGTTGAGCCTCTTCAGATATTTGGTCCACCGGGATTGACTTGTCATGGGTGATGATGTTTCTTATTTTATTTCTAATCTCCGTCCTGCTTGATTTTTTGCGAAAAACATCACTGGAATCGGCCAAAAACCTTTCCAAACACTCAAGCCACTGGTGCACATTCAACTGCAGATTGGAAAAATGGTCATACAGTCGTTGAGCCATCATCGCGGTTTTATCATGCGGAGCTTTGGCGGGAGCTTCCCGCGGCGATTCTGTTAATGGAGGAATCGTGTACATAAAGCCTTCCATTTGCTAAAAATTGGCAGTTATTATGACCAAAAAGCAAAAAAAGTAAAGAGCTTTCATTGGAATCATGCCTGTGTCTTGTTTAGACCATGCCACGCTCTCACTACGTAGTTTCACGAATCTCAAGTGCACCCCTATCAAGAAGAGGGATGTAGAATAGGTATGATTATTAAATATCTAACCCTACATCCCTATGAAACTATACCACCCAACAAAAGGATTGAAAGG
>Ga0272446_1004100_pt1 | contig 17575 bp, 11 predicted proteins | sample YNPCB0061_FD_194587 | JGI IMG/M metagenome (GOLD analysis project Ga0272446, IMG submission 194587) | Hot spring microbial mat communities from Yellowstone National Park, WY, United States - YNP-CB-006-1 | ecosystem: Environmental > Aquatic > Thermal springs > Hot (42-90C) > Sediment | place... | reverse complement strand
GCATCCCCGATGCGGTGGGCCCATTCGCCGAAGCGGCGGTCGCCGGTCATGGTCATCAGGCGGACCAGGGTTTGCAGGTAATCGCCATTCAGCTCGGCATCGGACGCCGGCAGGTTGCCGAAACGGCTCTTGACAGGGGCGTGGCGGAGGGCATCGGCAGTCATATCCACCATCCGGTAGAACCATGGCGTGCGGCCAAGGTACTCGGTGACGGCGATGAGCCCGTCCTTGGCGTACTCGCCCGCGCCGAACAGGCTGGGAGGACCCAGTTTGCCGGTGGACATCTCCAGGTTGGCCGGGATCGACTCCTCGGCGGTGGTGTAGCGCACCTCGTTACGCAGCATCTCCATCATGCGGCCATGGTAGAGACCGGGGTCGGTCAGGTGCGCGGTAAGGATGAGGTAGGGATAGAGGTCGGCGCCGGAGTTGTGAGGCGTATAGAGTCGCGACGTGTCGCCGGGCTTGAGTCCACGGCTGCCGCCGGGCAAACGGTCCGGCAGCAGCAGGGTGCGCGGGTCGGCATACTTGAGCCAGGCTTTGAGCAAGCGTTGCATCGAGCCGGCGACTTCATCAAAACGTTTGCCGTTTTCGCGGGCGCGTCGAAAGTACTCGGCATCCTGGGCGGCGGCAAACGGGGAGAACAGCAGAAACGCAGCAATCAACCTCATAGAAATCGGATTTCCTGCAAACACATGCCGTAACGGCTGCCCGGCGGGTCGGGGGCGAACCGGGTGCCCAGATACCCGTTGGTGAAGTTCGCGGCATAGCAGAGCCAGGCCGTGCGGCCGTCCGGGCTGACGAATTTCGACGGGATGTTCACGAAATAGCCTTGCGGGCCGAAGTGGCGCATGTAGACCACCATCCGCCAGGGACCCGTCACCCGGTCGGACTCGAGGATGTAGGTGTCGAACTCTGAGATGGTGTTGGCGCCGTCGGTAACGCACATCAGGTACTTCCTGAGCGGCGCGTTGTAGGTCATGGTGACGCAGCCCATGTGGTTATTCCAGGCGGCGATGGGCCGGGCCTTGGCCAGATCGCGGGTCCAGCCGCGGCCGGAGAAGAACTCGTATTGTGCGGGATCGTTGATGGTCCGGATGCCAGGCTTCACCCGCGTGAGGTAGATCTGGTCGCCGGTGATCCAACTCAGGTTGGCGGGGCGGTCCGCAGGGTCGGGGTCGGTCGCGCCATGGCCCACCAGGTACGCATTCCCGTCCGGTGAGTGGCCCATGTTTCGTCCGAAATCGACGAAGTGCGGCGCCCCGATTTTCACCTTGCCCCCGGGCTTGGCGGGCTCGCCGAAGATCGGCCTGGCTGGAGTGTGGGGCGTATCCGTCCAGGTCTTGCCGTAGTCCGTCGAGTAACGGAAACCGACGAAGGGTCCGAGAATGTCCCAGTTCAACCCTTTGCCGGGGTCGCCGTCTGAATCCATGAGGCAATACGTCCCGTAGTACCACACGCCGTCATGAACCAGGCTGCCGCAAGGATACCGGCCGCCGTAAGGGGTGGGGTCGCCCGGGTAGACGGCCTGGTCGGCGACTTTCAGGCTCAACGGGTCGTCGCCGAGGATCTTCGCACAGCCCGTGGTGGCCTTCTTGCCCACGGAGGTGGACTGGACACCGTTCACCTTGCCGTCGGTCCAGGGCGAGTAGAGGTTGCCGTCGGAAGCCCAGGAGGGATACCACGTATCGGCCTCCGTATACGCAGCATGGCGTCCGGTGAATGCGATCCCCGTCAGGGAGCGCGAAGGCTCGAAGGGACAGCCCGCAGGAGGTTCGGATTTCCAGGCGCGTGACTGCTGGCCTCGGGCCAGAGGCGGCGCGAACAGACCCGGCAGCGCCAGCAACGCGTCGCGTCTCGTGAATCGATGGGCCATAGAGAAGTCCACTATATCGGATTGAGCACCCGCTCGAAGCGCCGCTCGACCCGCACGGTCTCAGCGCCAATATGGATATGGATCGGTACGGGGGTCTCAACCTGGTAACGGATTCCGCCCGTTTCGCGCTGCCAGCGGACGCGAAGGACGCCTGCGCCATCGGGGAGCGGCAGCCCTCCTTCGGCTTGGGGAAGCGAGCCGGGCTTCAGGCTGAGGACGTAGTGGCGCATGCCCAGATCGTAGCGGGCGTTCAGGCCGAGCACGTAGCGGCTCAACTGCCAGGTGGGGCAGCCGGACCACTGATGGGCGTGGCTCCAGCGTTCGTCGAAGACCTCAAGCCAGGTGGTGCGGCCGCCGGCGAGCGCCCAGCCCCATGCCTTGCGGTACTGGTCGAGCACGAAGTCCGCCTCGCCGCGCTCGATGAGCGGCGGCAAGGCGAATGTACCGAAGTACGGTGTGATCAGGCGCGGGCTGGCCGCGTCAGGGGCCCACAGGCGCGGGGCATCGGGATTGTTTGGGAAGCAATCCAGCATGTGCCGCTTCAGTTGGGCGATGCACTCGGACTGGCGCGGCGGCTCGATGAGCCCCAGTCCGAGCGCCAGCGCCGCGGTGTGGTAGCCTGCGCCCGGCAGCGCCGGGCGGATCACGCCTTCCATCCGCGCGGCCAGCCCTTCGAATTTGGCCCGCTCCGCGGTCCGGCCCAGCCATCCGGACCAGCGGGCCATGGCGCGCAGGGCATTGAGGTAATGCAGGTTGACCGCCAGGTCGACGGGGCCCGGACCGCGCACATATCCCCAGTCGATGAATGCGCCCGCCACGCCGTCTTCAAGACCGCGCCCGGTGGTCTTGGCCTCGAAGGCCGCCATATTGCGCAGGGCATAGGGGTGCAACTCCTCGAGCACCGAACGGTCGCCGGTGAGTTCGTAGTAGCGCACGGCCGCGTTCACCCACTGAAGTGCGTAGGTGCTGAAGTAGACCGGCGTGCCGGGACCGAGCGCGGCAACCAGGCCGTCGGCGCGCGCGCACTGCGCTGCGTGGCGCAGCCCGCGGCGGATCAGGCGCAAATCCGAAAATGCGACGGCGGCGTTTTCGATGGCGACCTCGGCGTCGCCGGTCCACTCGCCGCGCTCGCGGGTGGGATTGTCGATGATGGCGTCCTCGGCGCAGGCCCGCAAAGTCTCCACGCCGGTAGTCCAGATGCGATCGAGCAGCGCGTCGCCGGAGCGGAAGTAGCCATCCGGAGGGCCGTAGTAGCCGCGTTCCACATACTGCTCGCGGAGGAAGCGGACCCGGCCGGGTGGCGCGAGGACGTGCACTTCGACAAAGCGTCCTCCGCGCGGGGTAAGGGGGAAAAACTCCTGCCGCCCGCCGCGCGCCACGTAGTGGTCCAGGTTGGCCGAGTCGCTGAGGGAGAGTGTGATCCACGGGGAAACGCGTCCGTGGCGCAGCGCCTCACAGTAGGCAAACTCGACCACGGCGCCGGCCGGCAGGTCGAGCGTGATGCGAGGCCGGCCCAGCCGCACCCGGCCCAGGTCGTAGCGGCGCCATACGCCTTGCGGCGGCAATTGGTCGCAGACCAGGTCGCGCAGGAAGAAACGGGCGGAGATGTTATCGCGCTCGTATCCGTAGACTTCCGCGAGCCGGCCCTGCGCGAGCGGAATGAGGTCATGGATGAACTGCCGGACGCCGGCTGCGGACGGCGGCTGCATTTCGCCGATGCCCGGATTCGCCCCGGCGGGCGCGGACCAGGCCGCGTCGTTGAAGTCGCGCTGTTGCCATCCGGCGGGGTCTTTGCGAGTGTCGCACCACTCGACCCAGCCCAGCTCGGCGTTGACCCGCGCGACCGCGGGCGTGTAGCCGGCCAGGCGGCGCGACTTCCAGCGCACGGCCACTTCCTCGCCGCCCGCCAGGACGCGCGCGTGCCAAAAGGGCGGCGCCTCCGGCAGCAGGCGGGTGGCAACGCCTTCGTGGTGGACCTGTGCGGCGAGAACGTGTCTTCCCGCGGCCAGGCGCATGACGTTGGACTGGTATTCCGGAAAGGCAACCGGGAAGCGCACCGGACCCTCGGTGAGGACTTCGCCGTCCAGCCAGGCCACAAACCAACTGGCGCCGAGGGTGCGCAGCTCGACCTGGGCGCCGTGCGCCAGTTCGAACTCGCCCCGGAAGGCGATGTAGTAATCTTTGTCCTTGGAAGGCTCGGGCTGCCACAGGTAAGGTGCTGCGGCCAGCATGACGGGCAGGAGCGCGGCCAGGTTGGTCATGGTCGTTTTCGACCCAATATACCCGAAAGCCGGCCTGCACGTTCCGGCGGGCCGGGGCGTCTAGACAACTGGAGGTTGACGTATGCGCCGGCGCGCTGACGCCCTGCTAAGCTGAAGGGTGCTTCAGTTGCTGGCCGGCCCGGCCGGGTCCGGTAAGACCACCGCAGTCCTCGACTCGTTCCGGAGTGCGCTGCGCCGGGACCCGGCCAGTGTCCGGCTGTTGACTCCTACGGCCACCATGGCCGAGCACTTCCGCCACCTGCTGGCCCGTGAAGGATTCGTCTTCCATCCCCGGGTGGTGACGACGCTTCCGGGCTTTGTCGGTGACTGGGCCGAACTCCCGCGCATTCCGGGCCCCGTCCTGTTCCTCGCCGTCGAGCGGGCCATTGAACGGCTCCAACTGCCGGCTTTTGCCCGCGTGGCCGGCATGTCCGGCTTCTCTTCCTCCCTGGTACGGCTCATCGAGGAGTTTTCGTCGGCGGGCTTGACGGCGAGCGCGCTTCCCGCGGATGGGCCGCTTCAGGAGGCGTTCCGGAGCGTATTTCAGACCGTCGAGAACGACATCGCGCGGCGCGGCTGGGCCTTGCAGCGCACCCGGATGGAGCAGGCGGCCGAGCGCATCCGGGCCGGTAGCCCGGGTCCGGTGAAGGCTATCTGGCTGGACGGCTTCTTCTCTTTGACCGATCCGGAACTGCGCGTGCTGGAAGCCCTGGCGCGGCATGCCGCGCTCACCGTGACGCTGCCGGATTATCCAGGCACGGCCGAGACCCGCGCGCGGTTGCTGAGGCTGGGTTTCGAAGAACGGACTTTCGAGGCGAAGCGCCCAAGGCCCGCGCCGGAAGTCTGCCGGGCACGGACAATGGACGAAGAGGCGCGCCACATCGCGCGGCTGATTCTCGAGGAAGCCGCAGGCGGGCGGGAGTTCCGCGAGATGGGCATCCTGGTGCGCACGCCCGAGGAATACCTGTCGCTGTTGCGCGCCACGCTGGAGCGATACGGCATTCCGGCGCGCTTCTACTTCGATCCGCCGCTCGCCGGGCATGGCACGGTGCGGTTCCTGAGCGGCGTGGTGGACGCCCTGCTGGGGGGATGGGACTGGGAGGCAACCGCGGCTGCCGTGCGGATGTCCGGCGTCGAGAGCGATCATTTCGATTTCGCCGTGCGCGAGCGGCTGCCCGGCCGCGGGCTGGAGGCGCTTCGCGAGGCGGCCGGCGGAAACCGCCGCCTGCTCGAATTGCTGGACGGTTTCGCGGCCGTGAATGCCTGGCGTTCGCTGCGCCTTACACCGGAAGAGTGGCAGGCGCGGCTCTCCGCCTTGTGTGGTTTGGTCCGCCCCCCGCGCCCATATGAATCCGCGGATCACCGGGCGGCGCTGCTGTGGCGCAGCCAGGCCGCCGCGCTCGGCCAGTTCACGGCAGCCCTCGGAGAAGCCGCGCAGGGCTGCGATGGGGAGAAAGCCGGCCTGGAGGAATTCTGGCGCCGCGTGCGTACCGTCCTCGCGCTGAAGCCGCTCCCGGTGGCGGACCACCGCCGCAACGTGGTCCACGTGCTCAGCGTCTACGAGGCCCGGCAGTGGGAATTGCCCGTCGTATTCGTCTGCGGCATGGTGGAAAAGCAGTTTCCGCGCTACTATTCACAGGACCCGATTTTTCCGGACGTTTCCCGGCGCCGGCTCCGCGAGGCGGGGTTTCGGGTGCGCACCGCGGCCGAACGGGAACAGGAAGAAAAGCTCCTGTTCGAGCTGGCTTCGACACGCTCCACCGCGCGGCTGGTGTTGACCTACCCGGCCACCGACCAGCGGGGCAACCAGACGCTGCGTTCGCTTTTTCTGGAGGGGCTGCCGGCTGAGCAGGTGGTGCAGGCGGAAAGCGCGGCCCTGATCCCGCTCCGCGAACCGGTGACGGATATTCGATCTCCCGGCCTGATCGCCGCGCTGGCGGCCCGGCACTCCACGGCACAACCCAGCGCGCTCGAAAGCTTCCTCCAGTGCCCCTTCCAGTTCTTTGGGCGCCACACGCTGCGGCTTGACACGGCTCCCCCGCGGCCTCCGGACCGGCTCGACGCGCTTGCGCAGGGCTCCATCATCCATTCCGTCCTTTCACGGTGGCATGCCGGACAGCAACCGCTCGAGACTCTGTTTGCGTCCGTCTTTGAGTCGTTTTGCCGGAAAGAGGCGATCCCGGAGGGCTACCGGACGGAAGCCTTGCGGATTCAGATGCTCGACGATCTGCGCCGCTTCCTCAGCGACCCTCGGAGCCGGGGCGCTGCGACGCGCACCGAGACGCCTTTCGAATGGCGGCTGGATGACGGCCTGACGATTCGCGGCCGGATCGACCGCATGGATACGGCCGGGGACGGCCGGGTGGTGGTGATCGACTACAAGTACTCGAGCTCGAACCGGGTCCGCGAGCGGGTGCGCGAGGGAAGGGTGCTGCAAGCTCCGCTCTATGTGCTGGCCTGCGAGCGCGTGCTGGGGCTGGAGGTGGCCGGTGTATTCTACGTCGGTCTCAAGAAGGACGTGCGGTGCGCCGGATGGGGTGAAGGTCTCGGCGAAGTGGGCGAGGCGCTGACCTCCGAGTGGCTCGAAGCGGGCCTTTCGGCCGCCCGCGAGGCCATCGCGGCCATCCGCGCCGGGCGAACAACCCCCGAGCCCGCCGACCCGGAATTGTGCGCCTATTGCGAGTTGCAGGATGTGTGCCGCTATGAGTGAAATCACGCTTACCCGCCCGCAACAATGCGCCATCGAGACTCTGGGGAAAGACATCTGCGTGGTCGCAGGACCGGGAGCGGGCAAGACCATGGTCCTGGTCCAGCGGTTCCTGCGGCTGGTGGCGTCGGGCATCTCGCCTCTGGGCATTCTGGCCATCACTTTCACCGAGAAGGCGGCAACCCAGCTTAAGCAGCGCCTGATCGAGCAGTTCGGCGGCCAGCCGGCTTTGCGGCCCCAGATCGAGCGGGCCTACGTGTCGACGGTTCACGGCTTCTGCGCGCGCCTGCTGCGGGAGAACGCGATCGCCGCCGGCGTGGATCCCGAATTTCGCGTGCTGGACGAGCGCGAGGCGCCGCTCATCGAGCGGGAGGCGGTCACCGGCGCGCTGGATGCGATGCTGGCGGAAAAGCCGGCCGAAATGCGCTCCCTGCTGGCTCATCTTGCCTCGCCTGACCTGGGCGCAGCGATCACCGCGGTGTACGCCACCATGCGCGCGGCGGGCATCCGCGTCGCGGAGCTGGAGGAATTCCCGCCGGTGGCGGGCACGCCGTTCTCCGCGCTGCTCGACGCCGTGGAGGACCTGCTGGTGAACCCCATCGCCGCCAGGACGCCGAAGCAGCGCAGCGCCGCCGCGGAGATGAGGGAATGGTGCGAGCGCGTCCTGGAGTTGCGCGCAGCGCCGGTCTCCGAGCGGCATTTCGCGCTGCTGGGCGGGTTTAAGTTGAACCGGCTGCCCGACCCGCGGCTGAAGACAATCAAGGACGAACTGATTCCCGGCGTCACCGGGACCCTCATCACCGAGTTCTATGCCCCGGACCGGAGGACGCTGATTGAGGCGCTGGCCCGCTTCGACGTCTTGTACCGGCAGCGCAAGGCCGCCCTGGGCGCTCTGGACTACTCGGACCTGGAGGAGTTTGCGGTCGCCCTGCTCAGCGAGAATGCCTCGGTGCGCCAGAGCGTCCGCTCGCAATTCGAGCAGGTGCTGATGGACGAGCTTCAGGACACCAACCGCCAGCAGGCCCGGCTGGTGAACCTGGTGCGCGCGCCGGACCGCTTCTATGCCGTGGGCGACATCAACCAGTCGATCTACGGTTTCCGGGACGCCGATCCCGGAGTCTTTCGAAATTACCGCGATCAGGTGCGCGCTGCCGGGCGGCCGGTGATCGAGTTGCGGAAGAACTTCCGCAGCCGGCCCGAGATTCTGACCGCGGCGCTGGCCATTCTGGCCGGCGCGGAGGGCATCGAACCGCACCGGCTGACCGCGGGAAAAAGCTTCACCGCCAAGACCGAACCGTCGGTCGAGATCCTGGTGGCCAGAGCCGCAAGCGCCGAGGAGGCCCTCAGCCTGGAAGCCCGCCTGGTGGCCTGCCGGATTCGGGAACTCGAAGGCTCGCTCACGGTGCATGGGCGCCCGGCGGAATTCGGCGATTTCGCGGTGCTGGTCCGCAATTCGAATATCCTGGAGGCTTTCATCGAAGCGTTCCATGCCGGAGGCATTCCCTGCCAGGTGGATCGCGGCCGGGGATTCTACGCGGCGCGGGAAGTGCGCGACCTGCTCGCCATGCTGCGCGTGCTCGCCAACCCGCGAGACGAGGTGGCTACGGCCACGGTCTTGCGCTCGCCTCTGGTGGGGGTATCCGACGACACACTGCTGGGTTTGAAGCAGAACGGGAATCTCGGGAGCGTCCTCGGCCGCCTGGAGCAGATCGATCTCGCCGGCCTCGACGGGGGCGACCGCGAGCGGCTCCTGCGGTTCTCCTCCGACCTGGCGCGCTGGCGCCAGGAGCGCAATCTGGCGCCGGCCGACCGCCTGCTGATCCGGGCCATGGACCGGGCGGGCTATGAATCCGGCCTTGACCCGCGCCAGCGCGCCAATGTGGACAAGTTGCTGGCCATGCTGCGCCGGTCCGCCGAGCGTAACCCGCTCGATGCCGTGGTGGCGGAGTTCGAGATTCTGAGGTCTGCCGCATCCGGCGAGGCCGGGGCGGCCGTGGAAGATTCCGGTCACGCCGTCCAGATCATGACCGTCCACGCGGCCAAGGGCCTCGAGTTCCCCATCGTGTTTCTGGCCGGACTCAGCAAGGGTGTGGACAACAATCTGGGCCCTATCGGCTTCTCCCCGGAGATCGGTCTGGGCGCGCAGTGGCGCGACCCCGCCGGGAACGGGCCGCGGCCCGATTTGGTGTATGCCCGCGTCCGCGACGAACGGCGGCGCAAGGAGGCCGGCGAGAGCGAACGCCTGTTCTATGTGGCGATGACCCGCGCCGAGGAGCACCTGGTGCTCTCTTTCGCCGGCGCCGGGAACAGGCGGGCCGAATGGGCGGAATATCTCGCCCGAGGGCTGCCCGTCGATCTCGACCGCGTTACGAATCAGGCCAGAACCGAGCGGATCGAGATTCCTGGCGAAGAGCCGTTTGACCTGCGGGTTTTGATTGCGGACAGGCCGCCCGAGAGCCTGCCGGCGGCGGCCGCCTCCAGTCCGCAAACCCCGGCCGGCGAGCGGATCCGGGCCGCAGTTTCCGGACAGTACGACTCGACCGCCAGCGTCACCAGCATCTCGCAGTTCTCCTCCTGCCCGCGGCGTTACTACCTGGCGCGCTATTTGGGATGGAGCGGCGGCAAACCGGCGCGCATTCCGGAAGAGCACGACTACCACCCGCCGGAAACCGACGAACTGGATGCCAGCGAGTTCGGCCGCCAGGTACATGCCATCCTGGCCGGGACCCATACCGGACCGGCCGCGCCGGAAGCCCTGGAACTGGCCCGGCGCTTCCAGGAGAGTGAACTCGGGCGGCGGGCGGCAAGAGCCACACGGGTCGAGCGGGAGTTCGACTTCCTGATGGCCGTCGAGGACGTGGTGCTGCACGGACAGATTGATCTGTGGTTCGAAGAGGGCGGCCGGCTGGTGGTGGTGGATTACAAGACCGACGCCGTGGACGCCGCCGCGGCCGGGGCGCATGCCGAGGAGTATGCTCTCCAATTGCAGCTCTATGCCATGGCTGTACAGCAACTGTCCGGCCACGCTCCCGACCAGGCCTTTGTCTACCTGCTCCGGCCGGAGGTAGCGGCGCCGGTACCGGTCCAGCCGCTTTTTCTGCATGCCGCCGCAGGAGCGGTCCGCCAGTTCCGGGAAGCGCAGGAGCAGCTCGCTTTTCCGCTCAAGCCCGGTCCCCGCTGCCTGCGCTGCCCCTTCTACCGGGGGCTATGTCCTTCAGATTTCAAGATTAGTCCGGACGCCCTATAGTTTTGCCTCACCTCTCCCGATATGAGGGATGTGGAACGGCTTCTCTCCCAGGAGGAGATCGACAAGGTATTCCGCTCGCTGCGCGAGAGCGGCGCCGAAGAGATGGCCAAGAAGGCGGTCTCCTACGATTTCCGCCGGCCGGATCGAATCGCCAAAGACCAGTTGCGGGCCATCCACGTGTTGCACGACAACTTCACGCGCAACCTCGCCTCCAGTCTTTCGGCCTATCTGCGCGCCTACGTGATTGTGAACCTGGTGTCGGTCGAGCAGCTTTCCTTCGCCGAATTTTCCCAGGTCTTGCCTTCCCCCACCTGCGTGGTGTCGCTGGGCATGAAGCCGTTTGACGGCAACGCCGTGCTCGAGATCAACCCTTCGCTCGTCTTCCCGCTCCTGGAGATGCTGCTGGGGGGCACGGCCAAGAGCACGGCCAAGATAACGCGGGAGATCACCGAGATCGAGTGGGGGATTCTGGAAGGACTCTTCCGGATCATCCTGCACGATCTCAAAGACGCCTGGCACCAGGTCAGCAACATCGATTTCACCATTGAGGCCCGCGAGACCGAGCCGCAACTGCTGCAAATTCTGTCGCCCAACGAAGCGATCGTCTCCATCGGCGTGGAAGTCCGCATCGGGGATTGCACCGGGATGTTGAACATGGGCGTGCCCTCGATCATCATCAAGATGCTGCGGCAGAAGTTCGATCAGCAATGGTCGGTGCGCAAGTCGGTGTCGACGGAGGCCGAACAGGCCCGGGTGCTCGAGTTGCTTCGTCCGGTCGGCCTGCACATGGACGCCCGGCTCGATGGTCCCACCATAGACGTCGAGCAGTTGCTGAAGCTGGAACCTGGGGATGTGCTCAGTTTCGACCATTCGGTGGACAAGCCGCTCAAGCTGATGGTTAACGGGCAGGTGCGGTACCTGGGACACGTGGTGGCATCCGGCCGCAAGCGGGCATTTCTGGTCGAGACCCCGACCCGTTGAGTCGCCGGCCACACTGTGGTTGAATGAGTCGATGATGAGACGGGTTGCGTGTGGCGCCACATTCGGGCTTCTTCTGGCCGTCGCTTTCCTGCGCACGGCGTCCAGCCAGTCCAGCCTGACGCAGGAGGTGGCCCCGGGTGTTTATTGGCGGGCGGCGGAACCGGACAAGCGCATTATCGCCAATTCCGGATGGGTGGTCTTCCGGGATTGGGTAGTGGTGGTCGACGCGAATTTCCCGTGGGGCGCGCGAGCCATCCTCGACGATCTGCGCCGCACTACGAACAAGCCCATCCGCTACGTATTTGCCACCCACTATCACAGCGACCACAGCTTCGGGAACAGCCTCTTTGTGGATGCCGGGGCGGCCGTGGTCGCCTCCGAGGACTGCCTGGCCGAGTCCCGGGAGAAGAACCCGGAAGCCTGGGCGAAAAGCGCGGGTGAGCCGGGCATGGCCGGGGCGCGGCTGGAGCACCCCCAGATCGCGTTTCGCGACCGCCTGGTGATTGATGATGGCAGCCGGCGCCTGGAACTGATTAAAGTGGGACCCGGCCACACCCGCGGAGACGCTGTCGCCTACCTGACGAAGGAGAAAATCCTGTTTACGGGCGATCTTTGCGTGAACCGCCCGGGCAACTTCATGGGGGACCAGGACGCCGACCCCGACAACTGGCTGCGGGCGCTGGACGCCCTGGCGCTGATGGACGTCGGAGTGGTGATTCCCGGCCACGGCGCGCTGGGGACCAAAGAGACGTTGCGCGGCCAGCGCGCGTACCTGGCCGGCATCATCGACGGCGTGCGCTCCGGGCTGAAGCGGGGCGCCACGGCGGAGCAACTCGAGACCCAGATTGACCTGTCCCGGCACAACCCGTGGGGTCAGGACGCGTCCCGCAACCGCGTCTCCATCCAGGCCATTTACGCCAAGCTCAGCCGCAGCGCCCCGGTGGGGGAACGGCGCGAAAGCAGGTAATTCTCCCGGCGATTTAAGCGGGTCTCCCTATTTCGGAATCGTGACGCATTCGCGGTAATGGGAGGCAGGGAGAAAACTCAATGCGAAGAGCTTTGTACCTCGCCGTGACTGCCGGGTTGCTGGGCATGCTGTCCGCGCACGCCCCGGTGGCAACGGCCGCACCCGACGACCACAAAGTCGTGATCTGCCACGTGCCGCCCGGCAACCCCGAGAACGCCCACACCATCGTAGTCGACTACCACGCGGTGCCGGCTCACCTGGAGCACGGCGATTTCATCGGCGCTTGTGAAGCCGGCGACTCCGGCCCGATGTAATCGAATCCATCCCCGTGCAGGCAACGGTTCTTCTTCCTCTGTGCGACGGTGTTGAGCGCTCTGGCGCCCGTGCCTGCCGGCGCTCAGGAAGGAGTACGAGGAGTATCGCAAGAAGAGGCTGGGGAAGTAATCAGCGATCCATCACCACGACCTCGTACTCGTCCACCAGCGGCAGCGCGAAGCGGAGATCGCCGCCCGCGGTGCGTTCCGTCATCAGGTGCGAGGGCCGCATCAGGGTTTGCACGTGCCGCATACCGGCCGCGCCCCGGACCGTAATCCGGGCGTTGGGGAGCGGCAGGATGCGCTCGATGGGCCGGGTCATCTCGCCGGTCGAGTTGATCAGGTGCAGAATGAGCCGCCGGCCCTCGTTCTGGCTGCGCAGCACCACCTCGAGCGAGCCGGGCGCATTCTCGACGGCCACGCGCGGCCTGGCAAGCTGGGTCACGGCGTTTTGCGCCACACGCAGGAACTCGGGCAGCCGGAAATTCTGAATTCCCGCGCCGAGATCTCCGCTGAAGTAGATCGCCCTGCCCTTCCCGACGGTCTGCACAACCAGAGCCGGATCTTCGGAGAGTGGCGGGATACCGTCGTAGGTCCCCGCCAGCGGTTCCGTATACCGCAGCAGCACCTCAGCCCCGGCCGGCCTCACCCGCACGTGGTAAGCGGGCGAGGGGAGCAGCTCGCGGTCCAGGCCGGCCACCAGCGGGTGGCTGGCCTGCCGCTTCATATAGTCCCAGCGTTTGGGACCGATAATCTTGTGTCCGTCCGATACCCCGAAGGTCCCGGCCAGGGCGAAATCGCGGCGCCGGACGCCGGTTTCGTCATAAAGCGAAGTCTCGAAGGTGGCCAGCAGGTTGCCGCCCCGCCGCACGTATTCGGCCAGCCGTGCGGCGGACTTCCCGCTCATGCAGGCCGTGTTGGGCAGGATCACCAGCGCGTAGCGGTCCAGGTTCTCGCGCTCCAGGCTCACGTCGTCGATTACGTCGAAGGGCGCGCGCGCCCGCATCAGGGCATCCGTAAGTCCGGTGAATTCGGCCTCCAGGTTCCCCACCTCGCTGCGCTGCGGGACGCGGATCGCGTCAATCAGGTCCGCGTCCGATCCCTGATAGAAATTGGCGGTGGTGTCGGACCAGACGATGGCCGCCGTCGCCTCCGAGCGGGTGTGCTGAAGGTAATCCCGGTTCCTGGCGAAAAACCGGTTCATGGTCTCCAGAGCCTTCATCTCAGGCTGGGCGAACTCGAAGGGCCACATGCCGAACCAGACGCCGGCGCCGCTGGCGATGGTCCCGGCGTAGAGCAGGCGCAACTCGGGTTCGGGCAGCAGCGAGAAGGTCCAGGGCTTGTGGCCGGCGGCCGAGAAGATGACGGTAGGCTTGCCGCCGGCCTGGGTCTCGAGCAGGCGCGCCGTAACGCCGGGCTTCCAAACGGGCGTGCGCAGCAGGTCGCCGTAGATGAACCCGCCTTCGCTGCCCAGGATGTCCTGCTCGGCAATCAATTCCCGGTTCAGGCGCGCGGTGGCCCAGTTCCCGCCCCGCACCCCGCCGTTCATGTAGAAAGCGATTTCGGGATTGGCGGCTTTGAGCACCGCGCGCGACTCCCGCAGGTAGTCGGCCATGCTGCGGACCTGAAAGTCGAGCAACTTTCGGAACCCTTCACCGCGCCGTTCTTTCTTTGAAGGCAGCTTGCCCCCGTACAGCTTCGCGAACTTCTCCTGGCACCAGCGGCAGTAACAGGTGTCGGGGAAGAAGATGGGCCCGTCGTAAAACACGCCGTCAATCGGGTACGCCGCCAGATCGCGCAGAACCTGGAAGCACCATTCGCGCCACGGGCTGTTCAAACAGAAATCGAATCCGGTCGAGTAGACGCCGTCGATGGGACGCCCGTCTTCGCGCACTTGCAGCCAGTCCCGGTGCTTGTCCGCAAACTCGCGGTGGTACCAGTGGACGTTGAAGTAAATGATCACCTTGAGACCGCGTTTGTGCGCTTCCGGCAGATATTGGCCCAGGTAATCGGGGTTCTGCTTCCCGGCCAGCCTGGACCGGAAGAACCACCCCCGGTCATCCAGACCCGCCAGCATGTTCATCACTTCGAAGTGTTCGGTGTTATAAGCCTGGGCGGCCTTGCGGGAGGCGAACTCGGCGGGCGGCAAGTAGGTGATCTGCCCCGTCGACGTAACCACGTGCACGATGATGAGGGGCTGCTCCTCCCACCAGTGTTTTTGGGCCGGAACCGCGGAGGCGATCGGCGCCGCCAGCAGGGCTGCAAGAAGGAATCGCATGGCTCACGGCCGGACGGCGATCAAATCGGTGCGTGTGCGGCCGTTTTCGGTGACCCGGGAGAGCGCATAAACCGTGCCGTCCCGGCCGACCGCGATCGAGTTGACGTAGGCAGGCCGCTCGCCGTTGGCGAAGAAAATCGGCCCGTGATCGGCGTATTTCTGATGCTCGATATCGAAGGTGACCAGGTGCAGATTCTCCTCCCCCTTCGACTCGCCCTTGGCGGTGCTTGCCTTGCCGGCCAGCCTCCTTCCGGCCACGTAGATCGGTCCGCCGGTCAGGTAGTAAAGCGTGTGGCCGTCCGGGCCGAGCGTGAAGCCAAGATAGCCGTAACTGAACTGATCGAACATCCCGCTGCGCTTGGAGGGTTCGGAGGTGATCCGCTCGATCACGTCCACGCGCGGCGCGCGGGGATCGAAACGGAACAGGTATCCGGAGTTGCCATGAACGCCGTAGAAGGCGTTCTCCCGGGGATACCAGACGATCTGCCGCCAGTTATAGCCCATGTGCCCGGGAGAGGTCGGGTCGTATTGACCGAAATAGTCCTTTCGCAGGTCGTCGCCTTCCACGGTCTCGATGGCATCCTTGTCGTAGCGGTAGCGCTTGATGATTCCGTCGCCGGTGCTGAAGTAGACCGATCCGTCCTGCGGGTCGATGGCCAGAGAACGGCACAGCGTGCGGTAGGTGGGCCCCTTGCCGTCTTCGCCTTGCTCGGAGACGGGGCCGAAGTTCCTCAGTTCGCGGCCGGCCAGATCGTAACGGAGGAAGTAACCGGTCGGCCAGGTGATGCCATACAGCCGGCCCCGCTTGGGATCCATGTTCATGGTGATGATGCCCTGGCGGTCCGGAGCGATGGCCAGGTCTTCGAACTTGCCGGACTTCATGTCGTAACTCACGAAGTGGCCGCCGGGATACGGCTCCATGCCGGGAGGCGGCACGCCGGGTTTTTCCATGCCGTCGATGATGGTGTAGTAGCCGAGGTGAGTAGCGAAATAAAGCTTGCCGTTGGACTCGACGAAGTTCACGTGCGACTTGCCCTGGCAGATGGCTTTGCGGCCCTTCTGGCCGCAAGCTTCGTCCAGATCGCCGAGCCGGCGGATGGCGTTTGTGGACGGGTCGAAGGAGAACATCTCGGCGGGCTTGTCGATCTCGGCCGACGAGAGCACGTAATAGATCTTGCCGTCACTGGCCGCCGAGATGCCATTGTACGTGTCGTGGGCGAAGGGAAACCCGGAATTGAAAACCCGCGCGGTAAGCCGGCCCTTGTGCGCCGGGCCGCGCTGCGCGCAACCAGCCATCAGGAGGGCCAGCGCCAGGCCGGCCACAGCATTGATTCTCACAGTGTCGCCTCCGGAAAAACCGCTTTCTTATGCACGGGCCAGGTCCGCGGCGTGCTTCTGGATTCTGTGCACCGCCTCCGCGATCTGGTCCATATCGCTGCGGGGTCCCAGCAGCATGTTCTGGGTAAACCACACGGCTTCGCCGCACAAACGGTCGTTTTCCGGACAGTGGTTGCGGTCAGCCCATGCCATGATCCGCTTTTTGGAGTAAATCGCCTGGTAGCCGGGCGACTCGAGGGTGTTCTTCAGGAAGGGTTCCTTGTTGAGCGGGGAGTAGCCGCCCGAAGCGGGAATGCCCTCGGCCCCCAGCGCCTTCAGGAACTTCGCGCGGGGCAAGCCGGCAAACTTCTCCTTGTCGTAACGGAACATGTACAGGTGGTAGGCGTTGCGGGTGCAGCCGTGATACATGCGCGCCGGGGTAATCCCGGGGATCTCCGCCAGCATACTGGTCAGGTACGTGGCGTTCTCAGTGCGGGTGCGGGATTGCCGCTCCAGACGGGTCATCTGGGCCATCAGCAGCGCCGCCTGGAATTCGGTCATGCGCAGGTTGAGGCCGCGCGCCGAATAGGAAAAATCGTAGCCGGTGTTGCGGCGTCCGCGGCTGTTGTTGTGGAACGCGAAGCACTTCTCGACAATGTCCGCGTTGTTGGTGAGAATGGCGCCCCCTTCACCCGAATTCAGGTTCTTGCTGGCCTGGAAGCTGAAGCAGCCGGTGTCACCGAGCGTGCCCAGTTTCCGTTCGCGCCACTCGCCGAGGTGAGCCTGGCAGGTGTCCTCCACAACGGGGATCTTGCGTTTGCGCGCCACCGCGAGAATCGAATCCAGATCCGCCGCCGAGCCGCCCAGGTGGACCGGCATAATCGCGGCGGTCCGGTCGCTGATGGCGCCCTCGATCTTGCGGGCGTCAATCTGGAAAGTCTCCCGGTCGGAATCGACGAACACCGGCAGGGCGTTGAGCATCAGCACCACGTTCACGGTGGCGACGAAAGTGTAAGGCGGCAGAATCACCTCGTCGCCGGGACCGACGCCCAGCGCCGCCAGCGAGGTCAGCAGTGCGCTGGTGCCGTTGGCCGTGGCCAGGCAGAACTTCGCGCCGGTCAGCCGCGCGTAGGCTTCTTCGAACCGGTTGACTTCCTGCCCGTTGCCGCGGTACCACTGCCCGCTGCGCAGAACACGCGTGAGGGCCTGCTCTTCGGTGGCGTCAGTGACGGGCCAGGATGGAAAGGGAGCTTTGCGGACCGGCGCCCCTCCGAGCAAGGCGGGCTTGCCTCCGGCGCCGGCCACGGGAGCTACGGCAATTCCGGCGCCGGCAGCCGGGGCGGCGGCCAGAAAACGGCGGCGGGTAACAGTTTCATTCATGGCGGATCCTCCGACGGGTCTCCACCCTATGGTAATACCAGAGAGCGCGCCGAAGCATGCGCCGCTCACCAATGTGCGTGTACAGGCGCCCGCCGCGACGAAGGCCTACACGCTGGTGCGGCCCCAGGCGCTGCCCATTCAGGATGGCGCTGTGGTGGTCCCGCGCGTCGATGAATACGAAGTCGTGGTCTTCGAACCGTGAAAGCCACGGCCGGCGTTATTCCCGAACCCCAGCCGGCGCCTTGATCCG
>Ga0272446_1004099_pt1 | contig 17578 bp, 17 predicted proteins | sample YNPCB0061_FD_194587 | JGI IMG/M metagenome (GOLD analysis project Ga0272446, IMG submission 194587) | Hot spring microbial mat communities from Yellowstone National Park, WY, United States - YNP-CB-006-1 | ecosystem: Environmental > Aquatic > Thermal springs > Hot (42-90C) > Sediment | place... | reverse complement strand
AGGGGTGGTTTTTTCTGTTAGAAGGCTTATCACTTTCAAAAGATTGGATAGCGTCAGCTTTTTGTTGGCCCCTCCTGATACGTCATAAATCGGCACCGTGTCGGCAGACGCAGGGGTGGTTTTTTCAGTCAGGCCGTTGATATTCACCCCGCCCATGAATGTCGTTGTGTTGTTGCCATCGTTCCAGGCATAAACGTCAATCCACGCCGTATTAGTCCCGTTGCGTATCTTGACGATGTTATTTGTAGTGTCGGCCCAAACCATGTAAGGAAAGGTATTGACCGGTGCCGCCGCCCCCGAGTTTTGCCCGGCGATAGCCGCCAAAACATTGTTTATGTCAGCACGAAACGTGGCGCCGGGCGCATTGGCGATATTGTAGTCATGTTGCGGCATTGTTAACGCCCCCTGCGCATTCCACGATTGCGTAGCGCGCTTATCATGGTGCGTTCTTCTGATTGTTGCTTCATATGACTCTCATACCAAGCAGCCCATTCCGCCACCTCCGCCGGGGCCGTGTCGCGCATGGCCTTCGCCATCATGTAAAGAACATGCATCTCACTGTACGGCGGCTTTGTCGTCGCGCGCGGGAATCCGTGCCCAAGCGGAAAGAATGCTTGCGCATCTTCAACCCACTTATAACTACCGTCAGTTGGCAGATCGCAACCATCAGGTAACGGAATGGCGCCAATTACAGGCTCATCACTACTGACAATACCGATGAGCCTCGATTCTTTGTCTAGCCTGCCATAAAGCATCAGCTTACGGTCTCCGCATCAACGCCCATTTCACTAATGGTTATGTTATATGAGGAATCCGTTGTTGACAACAACGCCCGGAACTGGAAGCCGCGCGCGATGAACTCCGCGCTATCCAATCGCTGCCACTCTGTCCAAACGGCCCCCGTGCTTGCGGGATTGTAGTCAGTAGTCCTAACTTCTATCACTACATCCGCAGCGGCTTGGGACGTTCCATCCACATCTTCCCAATCGTCCACATTCTCCGCTCGCGCGTCTATGCTATCCGATTCGTCGATACTTACCACGGAAAGTCTTGTCGTCAGTCTGACACGAGTCACTGATCCGAAGTCAAAGCCACTGGCGAAACTGTAGTAACCCGTCAAATTAACACCGCCGATATTGTCAAAATTACTGACATTATCGAAGTTAGACACACTGTCCAGAAGTCCTGCATGTGTGAGCCGTAACTCACCACTGACAACTTCAACGTTAGTCTTATTGCCACTGAACACCGGCGCTTCATCAAGAGATGAAGCCAAGGCGAACGACAAAACACTCGCCTGCTTTGTCGTAACAGTAGCAATTTCCAGGGAGGGGTTCCCCCCTGCATCATACACGCGCGCCAGATATGTCCCTGGCTTCAATGGAAGATGCGCTATCAGGTTTCTCGCGAGCGCCGCCGTTCCTATGCTTGAACTGGATGACCACTCCGCGCCGCTGAACTCAGGGGAATGACGGAATTGGATTACGCCACCATATTTAACGTCCAATTCGTCAGGCATGTTCCATCGCAAGTAAGCCTGCCCACCGAACGCGGATATTGTTAGCCCCTGCAAACCGTTAGGCGCTTGCCCCTTGCCAATGACAGTATGATTGTTGATGAGCGCCCATGGCCCAGGGAGAAGTAAGCCGGGCAAAACATAACGAATACGTAAGTCCCACGTCTCGCGGTCCTGTACGCCACGAACGTATATATGATACGGTTCTGTTTGTTCTACTATCATTGATCTGTAGGGTTCCGCCGTGGCCGTCGGCCTCCCCTGCACTTCAATCGTCGGCGTACGGAAGCGCGCATCATCAACCGGATCAAACTCAATCGAAATGCGGCTAATGATCGTGTCACCAGGACCAAGCGCAAGCGCCGATTCATCAGAGTTTATTGATCTAACAGAAGGCGCTGGCGTTGCCGGCAGCGGTGTCAGCCTGCTCTCGAACGGCGGAGGCACCTCACTGTCAACATCGAAAATGGCCGCGCGATATGGAACTGCAACAATCTGCGCCCGAAAATCCTTTTCTGGGTATATGCCAATGATGCTAACATCGTCCGTGACTTGGCCGAGTAGCCCAAATGAAAACAGGTCATTCTCGTTGATGGCCGGTTGGCCGTTAACAGGGGGGATCGGGGTTGTAAACGTTAACGTCGATTGCGTTCCGACGTTGTAAACCACCTGCCGCGTCAGGGCGGCATCGTTTATGGTGCGAACGACCAACCCGTATTGCTGGTTGTTGGACATTTCGACGCTCGCATCTAGAACAACACTGATAACGTTGTTCCCACCATCCGCGTTGACTGTCTTGATGCGCCCGCTGCCCAAACCTACAAGCAACACGTCATGAGTAATACTAACAAGATCGCCACGCTGATATGTCAGGTATTCCATATCCTGCGCGAAATTAAATCGTTCCGCTTGGTATCGCCCCTGCGCGAGACGGAAACGGCCCAATCGCCAAATTTGATCCGGATGCGTTACACCAGGGAAGTCGATTGTTTCAAACTTGGTCGCGTTGCTTCTGTCGTATCCATCGCGGTAGATTCGATATTCGTCAGTCCGCCAATCCTCCAATTCATTGGGGAATTGCACGCGCCAAGCATGTGGCATGTCCACATAGAGTTTCTCGGCGGAAAAGTTAAAACTGTTCCTCGGGTTAATGTGACTAACTGGAAATGACTTTGGTTCCTCGATGACCACACTCCACTTCCCGTCAATTTGCGCCGGGGCCGCGCGCGCCGTTGCCGTGATAGTGGTCAGTATATCCCAAACCGAAGTCCTGTAATCGACCACAAGGTTGCACTTGTAATCATGCGCGTAACAAAAATCGGCGAAATATTCGAGTTTTTGCAGGTCAATTCTACTATCATCATGAGGAATTGCCGTCCCACCCCCCTGCAATGCAAGCCGGAACAATTCTGCCGGATTCTGAATGACCTGATCATCCACCCATGCCGAGCCGTCCCACCGCTTGCCGATGGAACATACAACGCCTGTTAGCTCATCTATCACACCGTTTAGCTGGTCTGTCGCTTTGATGCGCATCGCCGTTTTCGCTACCGGAACGGCGGATTGTATTGGGTCCTCATTGATTATTGATCGAAGCGCGGTCCACCATGACTTGTCACTTACTCTATCATCATTGATGTCGCGCGATGTGCGCCGTAATCTCACGTCATACTGGGCAGCCGGATCAACAACCCATTGCAGGCCGACACGGATGACTTCCGCCTTGTTGGCGGTAAACGACAATGATGCGCCGTCCTGCTTGCCCATTGTCTTGATGGAATAATTCGGTGTCAGCCACTCCCCCGATGTTCCAGTCTGCCTATATTGAACATCGATCTTCACTGTCACTGGTTGTGACGTTTCCGAACCAGGGGGGTGCTGAATCAGCCCGCCCGGAAACGTGATATCAAGTCCGATTTCATTAACATCAGGCAACGTGGAACGTGTCACCCATCCCGTGGCCTGTTCCAAATGAATCGAATATGTTTCCTGTAAGACCGTGCGCGGATATAGTGTTAGTGGAGGATCATCGGGGTATCCAGCGCGGTGTTCTATTTCAACGCCTTCAAACTCCGAGAGAAGCGTATCACCAATCTTGAGTGAATCGGCCTCGATACGTAGCGGCCCCACTCCCCAAACAAACAAAAGCCGCAAATAGTGCTTCCCGCCGACAATTTCAGTGTAAGGCGATGATCCGTAGGACGGCGCAATTCGATGCCTACCAAGAATGACAGGAATTGGCTCAAATGGCCGCGCGCGATTACGCGCACCTTCGATTGTTAAAACTTGCTTTGACTGATTGCCTTGTGTGGATGGTGGCTTTACAGGGGCGATGGCATTAACAATTAACATGCCAACCAAGCCAACAAGCATTCGGCCCAATTCAGTTGCGCCGACGCCAAGAAAAGTTTCGCCAGCGCCAAGAAACAATCCACCAACAGTAGGCCCTAACGCAAATGTCGCTATGACCACAACCACCATCATCAAGATTCGTAAAATGCTTTTACCGCCGCCTTTCCCGCCGCCACCACCTCCTCCTGGCGTGATCCGTATTTCAAAATGCGCACCAGCCTTCGGATAAATCCTGCTCCAATAAACGGGATCGACACGATGCCCGTTTACAAATACGTTAGCATATCTGGCAAGAATCGGATCAGGTTGCGCGCGGCGCACCATTTCCTCGATGGAAATGCCTTCCGGCATCTCCACAACGATCCGCTCTACCTTGAACGGATGGTTAGCCGCTGTAACAAGAAAACTACCCGGCATCGTTGTACCTGTAGTAACCTTCGATTCTACGCCGCCACACCAATCCAGATGATGAGAAAATATGCGTACCACTGCCCTTCAAGACGTGCAAGCATGACTGGTTGCCTATGCAAAGCGCGACATGAATCGGTCTGTTAGCCATACGAACCACCGCCACATCGCCTTGCTTTGGGGCAGGAACTTGATGCCACACCGAAAGGCACGCAGCTTCTATGTTTTTTCTGATAACGTCATCAAGATACCGGCGCGAATCCGCCGTGTCGCCAGCATCCGCATATTCGCCTATGTGCAGGGGGAGGCAGCGCCCCCAAACCTCACGCTGCGCGACGTAAATCAAGCCCCAGCAATCCCAACCATCCCAATCCCGCCCCTTATCCTTGAATGGGACCAGCAATGCGCGGCGCACAAAATCTGTCAGTAGCATGTTAGCGGATCAATCCAGGGAACTCCGCCGGGGAAAAAATCGGCGCCGGGAATGGTTCCCTGATAAGGTCCTCAAACTGCAACGTAAAATCTACTGACAACGCATCGTAACGAACATTTGTCAGCCGTAATCCCGATAGCTCCAATTCCACTGTGTCCAATGAATCCTGCCGCACCACCTGGATCGTCACAAGGCCGCTTGTTTCCACGCTGCGAATTGCCTGCCCAATCTCGCGTGTGACGTTATCAATACGAACAATGACTTGCGGTGGCGCGTCTTGATGGCTTTCAGGTAATTTGACCTCGAACGGAAACGCAATGAACTCATTGCCATTGGATATGACATTTTCCCTGTTGTTCACGATACGGAACGGTGTCGGCAAGTCTTGATGCGTTATGGTCATCAGGACTAACGGAAGATCGCTTTCATCGGACCACGCATCCGCGCGGAGTCCTTGCGAAATCGTCATGGCCTGACCTCAAGTTGCAATTCCCCCTGCCATACCCTGTTTTCTGGGTTGGGCGCCCCACGGATCATTGTCAGTTTAGGCGGTCTAACAAACGTGAACTTCATCTGACTATCCGTGGTGGGATCGCTCCACAAAAACGAAAGCGCGCCATTGGCGAGCGTCTGCCGGAAAAAATTGTCGAATGTTATCTTTTGCACCCCTGTTAGTGTTATTGGCGTTGTCACCAGGACACGATAGGACGTGTAGCGGTTCCGGCGAGTTACCGGCCCCGCGTCCATTTGCGTGCGCAGAACAGAATCATCATCCTCGGTTGTCACTCCGATAAACTGGTTTTGTGGCAGGCTCGCAGGCCACTGTTCCATGTTATTTTACCTCACCGTCTTGTCACCATCTGGTTCAGGCCGAATACCTCGCGCATGGCACGATAGGTTTTCGTCCCAGGGCGGATTGAATTAGCAACCGTCTGGTCGATGTAAATATCCACTTGTTCCTTGCCGTCCTGCGAACGCCGCGATTGTTCCACCTTTGATCCAGGGGGCGCATATACGTTCACCTCGACGTTAGTTTTTCCAACATGGCCTTGTGTCCGTGACTCAGGCAGGGCGCGAACTCCCAGGGCCCCGCTTGGCATACGTACGAGCGGCAGAATGGCTTCCGGCCCAGCCTCACCCATCAAACCGAACGTTCCGCCGGAAGCGAAAGGAAAAATGGTTGGCTGGCTGACGACACTATTGCGATACGGTTCCAGCCCGCGCGCCGACAAGGCGCCGCCTTGCGCAAAAAACCATCCCCAATTGAATCCTGCCGCGCCGCTCCCACCACTGCCGCCACCGAACAAGCTACCCAGGTTGATGTTATCTAACCATTTACTGACTGCCGAACCAAGGTTGCCGAACATGTTGGAAAACGGCGCAAAGACAATTTGCTTTGCAAATATTTCTAACAAGGTCGAAAGCAGCGATTGCAAGACCTTTTGCAACTTTTCACCCTTGATGATGGCGTCGGAAAACGCCTTACCTATGGCATCGCCAGCCTGCTTAAATGCTTCCTGAACAGTTTTCGCGGTTTCGATATTTCCTTTAACAACTCCATAAGCATCAGCAAGTTTGGTCGCCGCCGATGCGGCAGCTTCGAGTTGGGCGACCTGCTCAGGGAGAAGATTCATGGACAAGGCTTGCTGAATCGGCAACAAGGCTTGCGCCAATGCGAGTTGCTTGTCCCGTTCCGCGTTGCTCATGCCGAGTGTACGCAATTCCACTTCGGCCAACATGACCTGATTCTGCATATTGGCCGTTAGTTGCGCTGTACTCGAAATAGCGTCTGCCACTGCTTTTTGGTTTATCGACTCAAGCGCGCGCTTCAACAATTCCGCGTCTTCCGCCGCTGGCCCCAATTCTCGGCGTAGGCGCTCCACTTCCTGCGCAAGCGCATTCTGCTGCACAGCTATCGGCCCCGACATTTGCGCCATGGCGCTTGCGATACGCGATTCCGATTCTCTGTTAACAAGTTTAATGTTAGCTAGGACTTTGCCCAACGCCTCCGCCTCGGCAGCACGATGCTTAGCCGATAGCTCCGCCAGATTGGCGTTCCCCTGCGCGGCAGCTTGCGCGCGTTCCATTTCGTTACGCGCTTGTCGCGCCGCATAAGCGCCGTCGCCTTCCGCTTCCGCGACACGTTGCGCATATTCCGCGAGTACACGCGCGGCAGCGGCGGAATCAGACAGGGAGTTTGAATATTCCTTCGCGGCAGCCGCTATTTCCTTTTGATAAATCATCAAAGCCTGCGATTGACGTGTAGCTTCGTCCAATCCTCTCCCAAAATTACTGTCAGCCAGCCTATCACGCATCTGTTGCTGCGCCTGGACTCTCGCTCGCGCCAAGGCATTGGTGCCAGCGTTAGCCAAGTCCAACCTATCTTGCGCTGCCTGCAACGCAATATCGAATGGCGTGCGCAATGATTCTCTAACATTGCGCGCTACCGTGCCAAGATAGGTTGTTAATGACACAAGCGCGCGCATGAGCGCGTTGCTTTCTGCCAGTTTTTCATTCCACGCCGCACCCTCTTGCGGCAGTTTCATCATTTCAAGTTGCACCGCCGCCATGCGTGCCTGAATATTCGTGATGGCGGTATTGACGGCAGCTAGCTCCCCGGCGGCTTTAGCGGCATCTGTCGTAATAATCTTCCCGAGTTGCTCGCTAAACTTAACACCGCTATCGGCGAGTACTTGATTAACTTGATTGATGATTTCAGCGAGCGGTTTGGTTTGGAATGAACTTGTTGACAGCGCGGCCTTAGCCTTCTCAAACTCGCTGACCATCCGCTGCAATTCGGCGCTGCCAGATACGATAACAGTAACAAACTTGCCAATATCGCCGACAACATTATCCCATGCGGAACGATTTTTAACAGCATTCTGCAACTCGAAGAATCGCGCCGTAAACTTGGCTAACGCTTCATCCGCAGGGAGCGTCGTATTGCGAAAATCGTCAACCGCGCGCCGCAATTGTTCCAGCGCCACACGAAAATCTTGTGATGCCGGACCAGTCAGGACAGACTCATCAGGGGGGCGAGTGAAAGAAGGAATGCGCCCAACTCCCGTCCCCCCTGACAACATGCCCATTGAAGCATTAAGCCCGGCGCGCGCCCGCGCAATCATGGCTTCCTGATCGGCGATGGCTTGCTGCCGCGCCGCCAATGCTTCCTCGGCACGGGCACGGGCGAGGGCTTTTTGTGCTTCTGTTAGTTGGCCTACCTGCGCCACTGAACTAGACAGTGAAGCATTGTAGTTGTCAGCCTGTTCTTTGGCCTTGCGAAAATCAGATTCAACCCATGACGTGCTCAATGATAGCTTGCCAAACAATCCAATGAGCAACGTGAGCGCCCCGGCGATGATGCCCGGCAACCCAAAGAACGCCGCGCCGATCCCGGCGATAGCGGCTTTTACCGCGCCTATCGCCATGACCGCGCGCCCCGCCGAAACCACGAGGGCCACGCCAAACGCAGCCGCAATGGCCGCTGTTACTGGCGCGATTGTCTGGGCCACGTCACGCATCACATTGCCTATGTGATCCAACATGGCCGTGCTTGTTTTCGATCCTAGAACCTCGCTAACATTCTTCAAACCTTCTGCAATGACCTTTATCGTGCTGGTAAATACAGGGAGGAATACCCGGCCAAGGTTAGTATTAATATCATCAATAAAGCGCCGCATACTGTTTAGCTGCTTGCCGGCGGTATCCATGGCCGCCGCATAAGCGCCCGTGATCCGCGCGCCAGCTTCCAACACGGCGTTGACACGCGCTTGTGTGCGTTCTTCTTCTGTTAGCGCATCTGCCGTCTTACCGAGTTGTGTCGCCAGTTTCGCGTATGAAGTCTCGAAGACGACATTGATGCCGATGGTTCTCAGCACCTCGACTTGCGCGGATTGAATGCCGTGAATAAGCCGTTCAAACGCTTCCGTTGAATTGGTGTTACCAATAACGGCAGCATCCTGCGCGACGCGCGCCAACCGCGACGAAGCGGCTAAGTCAACATTGCTTTGTATCATACGCAAAATGGCTTCGCGCGCGCCAGTCATTGATATGCCCGTGCGCTCGACGCCCAATGCGTATTCCTGCAATTGCACCGCTGAAAAGTTAGTATTCTTGGCCAATTGATTCATGACAACGCCGAGCGTCTCGAAACGCGCAGCTGCCATGAGCGCACTTTGCGCTATTTCCGAGAGTTTCATCCCGGCGTAGGCCACACCCAGCGCCGCAGCAATGCGCGCGGCCCCCTGCATAATAGTCTGCGTGCGGGTTAATGCCGCTGACAAAGCATTATGCCCGGCAACCGTTGCGTTTGCCGTTGCCGTAACGGTCGCCCCGAACTGTTGCGCGCTTTGGCCGAGTTGCGAATACGTATTCAGCAGCCCTGCGGCTTCCCCGCTGAATACTACTGTTATTTTTTCTAACTCAGCCATCCGGATACTTCCTCATCAGATTGTACATCTCATCCGCCGTTATCCCCGGATTGGCGCCGTCTTGTTCGCTGCTATTGGCCCGCGACCATCCCCGCATCCCCGCGTACAAGTCAGGGGGAGTTGCCTCCCAAAACTCAGCTGGCGACCAACCAAGTACGCCAAATGCGAACTCGCGCCAATCATCCCAAGGCAGCGTCGAGCGCGACTCCCCAACTACATGGCTTCTGACTCCGCTTGAGGATTCGGAAAAGAACCCACCCCCTGCGTTACCACCTGCATGAGCCATTCAATGATCGGAGTTAGAGATACTACCCCGTTGTCGATGATCATGTCTGTAATGGCCTCACGGGAAAGTTTTGGCTTCGACATAAGCGTATGGATGATCGTCGCCCAGTCCTGATATGTGATCCCGCGCTGCCCCGGCATTGCAGAAGCGGCTAGCGCAATTAGGGACCGGTCAAGAGCACCTTCAAGCGATGCCAGATTCGAGTGAGTCGGTTCCAATAGAATCGAGACGCCTCCGTAATTGAGAACGAAAGCGCCACGAACCTTGTTGTGCGGGATGGTATTCGGCATGTTTGGTTCCTTGTCAGTGTTATTGTCCAACGTTACATGTTAGACAGAACGACCGCCCCTGACGATTTCAGGGAAATAGAGTAGTTAACAACATCGTTGTTATCGCCGCTGTATGTGAGATTTTCGATCTGGAACGCCCCACGGAAGAACGAACCATCCTCGAATGTCAGCTTATAGTTATTGAGCAACCCCGCCATCGCAGCAAGCCGAACAGTGTTTTCAGCCGCACTGTCCTTGAAGATGCCGCTGGCGGTAATCGTGATGCTCCGCCCACCAGAATCAGCAAACAATTCGATCCACGAGTTTGTTTGCTTGTCAGAAATATCAACGGAAACATTGTTGATGGTGATGGACGTTGCCCGCAACCCACCAATGGTCGTGAAAACTTCATTCGTCGCGCCGTTCCCGATTGCCAGAAGGAACGCCTTGCCACGCTGCGCAGCCATTGTACTTCTCCTGTTAGTTTGCCCAGTTTTCCGCTATGGAACCATCGGCGTTATGGCGACGAAGTTTAACGCCAATTCCAGCCTATTGTTATCGTCTATGCCCATATTCATCGGGGCGGATTGAACCGCGCGTATGAGCAAACAATTATTGATATTAACATTAGCGTGCAAGGCACGATGTATGTCCTGCATCTTGCCATGTAGCTCCTGATACAGGCGCGGCGCGCTACGCCCGCGAACCTGTATTCCTGGACGCCCATATATTACGTCACTGCTACCTTCCGGCGCAATCTCCGGCTCATATCCAGGCGTAACAAAAATCGCGATGCCACGATCAGGCGCAGGAGGGACGTGCTCAAGCCAAACAGCCCATTGAGTCGATCCGCCAATGATACCCTCGCTAACCAGGTAGTTGGCGACGTCAATAATAAATAGCGGCATTGTTTACACCTGCAACCGACGCTTGACACGTTCCGCAAGCCGCATTGTCATTCCAGACATCCGCTCGCGCAACGGTATTTCCAGGAACTTTGCGTTGCCTACAGTGTGCCGCGCAGTCAAGTTTTCATGCACATAGACCGCATAGCCCACGTCCTCTTTGTTAGAATCTCCGACATTGCCGCTGCCAGCAGGGCCGCCAAACCCAATCTCGACACGAACCGAACCCGTTTCAGAAACGCTCGGAATCTGGACGTGCCCGGATGCGCGCAGGTTGCCATGATCGACAGGAGTTTGTTTTTTCGCAGCCGTCATGATTTCTTCGGCTTCGATATAAATGGCCGCCTGCATCGCAGTCAGTAAGGATGACGCACTCGCCTTAACCTTGCCGACATGCTTATCCAAACCATGTATGGTTATCCTGTAAACCGGCCCGGCCATTACATATCCACCGTGGAATAAACCGCGCCGCTTGGTCCATAATATTTAGATACTGCAATAATTCTCGGTGTATTGTTGTCCGGCATGATGATCTTGTCCAAAGGGCCAATATCATAATCCCCTGGAACCCAAATACGTGTCGTGGAAACGACTTCCTCATTGTTAGAAGAAATGACTGAACGGTTCTTCCTGACCATGGCGACACGGACCAGCGTGCCAGCAGCCTCATATTCCGGGGCACCGAACATGTCCTCCCGTAACCATTTATGAATGATCACTGGGACATTAAACATATGCCGTAGGTCATGCGCCAATTGGTCAGCCATGTTAACCTCGCCAACGACGATGGAACACGAACGTTTCTATATCCTCGCGCCCCAACCTTGTCTCGTCATCATGGATGGACACGAAGGAAAAGCCAGCCATACGCATGAACTCGACAAGACCATGTTTGGTAAAATACCAATAATGTTCGTCAGGACGAAAATGTTTTGATACGACAACGTGCCCTGGCCCACTGAAAATTGGGATGGAAACGATGACGTATCGCTTGCAATATTGCAGCAACGTGAGCGGCGAGGCTATGTGTTCCAGGCTATCCCAGAATGTCATGCAATCATAATTGTTAGGGCGGTATGGCGTCGCATAGACATTGTTCTTTTTTAACCATTCAACGCTACTGGGGTTAATGTCAAACCCATGAGTTATTTCCATGCCCCGCGTCGCAATGAATTGCCCCGCGCCACAACCTACATCAATTACCATACCACGAGTGACGCTGTTAGTTAACTTAACTCTAAACTCCGTGATCCGCCGCCCCATTTCTGTCTCGGCATAGGCCACATATTTGTCGAAATAGGCGCGATCGTAAGGCACCGGGCCATTCACCGGATAGTATCCTATTTGCTTCTCCACGGACCATATGAACATTGGATAAAGCGTGTTAAGCAGATTTTCTGACATAGTTACTGTCATCACCATTCACCATCCTCAGTGTCTCCGCGACAGATTCCAGTATGCGCGTGTAGGAAACATACTTATTACACGCATGACGCAGATCGCCACACTGGCAAAACTTATCAGGGGGCAGGAATGTTATGCGATTCGGCGGTGCCAGACGCCCAACTATCTGCCCCCATGAGTTGTAGATGCCATTACCCCCATGCAGTATCAATGCAGGCTTGTTAGACGCCAGCGCGTAGGGCACGATCCAACCAACCCCGCCAACGATGATGGATGCTCCCGCGCATAGGCCAAAAAGCCGCGCGCGAGTTAGCTCACCGTTAGTATAAAAAACATCCCCTGGCGGCATCGGTTCAAGCGCCCATTCTTCACCCTTGGATAAATCCGCCACCACAATCGACGTGAAGCCCTGCTTACGCAATAAATCCACTGCCTGATAGAGCGCGACTGGATCGGGATTGCGCGCTTCCGCATACCATTCCCTGCGCAATGTGGCCGGGCGCACAACCATGTATTTCCCACTACGCCATGCGGGATCGTCAGGCAGATTCATGATAGGCTTACTGACACCCAACACATTCGCCATCACATCAAGAATCGACAAGCCCGCCGCAAACTCATACGCACCATATCGTGTCACCAAGATATTCGCGCGTTCAGGGGGCACACTCCACACATTGTTAGGGAAACTATCTTCATGCTTGCGTTGCGTGCGCAGGGGGGAATCCGGCTTCACAGCCTTGAAACCTTCCGGCAAAAGGTCGGGCCATGGCGTGATCACGTAATATGAATCGCGCGCATCGCGCGGTATCCCGTTCAGGACCGCCCGCTGATAAATGTTATCGCCAAGTCCGTGAGGCCCACTAACAATTGTTTGTGTCGTTTTCACAATCAGCCTCATCCCTATCGGCATCAACGTAAGGCATGTATAGCTGCTTGAACTCCCGATCCGGTAGCCGGAACACCATCGTTCCCTCCTCGATAAGCCATTCACTAGGTTTCCATACAACAGGGCCAATTGGATATGTTGTATAAGCAATGATCGGCAGCTTTGAATTGTTCTGCCGCGCAACGGCGTATTTGTTAACCCGAATGAATTTCATAGACGCTGGATATTCCTTCATAAGCCGAACTCCGCGTAGGAACGAAACGGAAAGCAACGAATCGCGCTTTCCGTATTCGCATTATAGATACTAACATTAGGGGGCAGACAGGCCGCTATTTCCGAAAACTTCGCCGCCCACCTATCGTAATAGATCATGGTGGAACCGTCCCACCACGCATTTTCCGCGTGCCAATGCGCGCGATCCAGCGGCGTTTGTTGCATATCATAACCAAGCAACACTATTTCCCTGGCGCGCTTCAATATCGCCAGATTAACCGCGCCGTATCCACTGTTAAACCCACCAACAATATTGTGCGGATCGGTGCTTATGCCGTCCATTCCGTAATAGTCACGAAAAATATAGTGGATTCCCGTGAAGCGCGGCCCTTCATAATCATGCGGCACCGCGAAAAATACCTCTCTCCCACGCGATGCCGCCGCACTCAACGTCGCGCCCATCTTTTCCATGAATACAACGTCAAGACTGAACGCCGCGTGAACAGGAAGGCACGCCCCCGCGTTGTTTACACCAAGTACGATGTCTTTTCCGCTATCGACAATGTTTCTAACAAATTGCAGCAAGGGCCTACCGGAAAGGCTCGGGCCACCACCGATGATGAACACCCTTCCAGAATCCCACCAAGGCTCAGTAACCGGCATGAATGCAACCACGTTGTTATCAAGATTCACCATCGAACATGCCTCGTGTGAATCTCGCTGGCTTGTTGTCAGTATTGCTCTCCTGGTCGCCATCCACACTGTAGGATATGCCACCAGCAAACGGTTCGCCAATGCCTTGCATGGATGCACCAGAAAGCGTGCTCTTTTTCTCGTTCTTTTCAATCAAGGAATTGAGCAACTTCTCATAGTTTTCTGCCCGTTGTTTGTAACTATAACGCAATTCGCCCACTGACTGGTCCACCATCCTGGCCGTCAGGGCAAGAAGCCCACGCACCGCATCAATCGCGGCTGTTAGCGCGTCATTGTTAATAGCCAAGTAGAACGATATTTCTTCATCAGTCAGTTGCGGATCATCAACCAAAACATCGCCAATGAGAAGCCGCACCGCATCAAGCGTGCTTCCTTGCGGATTGTTGGTGTATGTCCAAGTCATGTCGGATACCTTTCCCCTGTACGTGGATCAAAACTACGCCCCGTATTCGCCAGCATGTCACGGGAACTAACGCTATTCATGCGGCGTAGATTCTTCAATGTGCCGCCTTTTGCCCCGGCAATCCATAGCGCCGCTGCATATCCCGCGCCCGGTCGATAGGTGGTGGCGAATCCATAACCAGCCGCATCCAAAACGATATGCGCAAGACCATTGCCTTGTCCTGATGACAGTACAAACCCGTAGCCCGACGCAGCAATCGTCAGGGGGGATTGCCCTGCGGTGCGCGCAATTGCGTTGATATTACCGCTAACAGTTAGCGCCGATACCGCCAATCCTGCGCTGCGCGCGATGCGCGCCCCTGCGCCGGAAGCCGTTAATACAACACTGGCCGCACCGGCGCCGCGCGCAAGGCGCGCACCGGCCCCGGAAGCCGTTAGCGTGATGTTAGCTGCCCCGGCACCATGCACAAGACGCGCACCGGTTCCAGAAGCCATCAGGGCGACATTGGTCGCCCCAGCGCCCCGCGCGAATTGCGCCCCTGCCCCGGAAGCCGTCAGGGCGACGCTGGCCGCGCCGGCACCACGGGCAAGACTCGCTCCGGCCCCGGAGACCGTCAGGGCGACGCTGGCCGCACCGGCACCACGGGCAAGACTCGCTCCGGCCCCGGAGACCGTCAGGGCGACGCTGGCCGCACCGGCACCACGGGCAAGACTCGCTCCGGCCCCGGAAGCCGTTAGTGCGACGCTGGCCGTTCCTGTAGTGTAACTGCCAGATTGACTCGTCCCTTCCCCGGAAGCGTCCAGCGCGACGTTAGCCGCACCAACACCGCGCGCAAGACTTCCCCCTTCCACGGAAGCCGTCAGCGTAACGTTAGCCGAACCAACACCACGAGCAAGACTCGCTCCGGCCCCGGAGACCGTCAAGGCGACGCTGGCGGCGCCCGTTGCGGCGGCAAGCCCATGCCCAAAACCTGCCGCCGCCCCGGCAATGGCCCCGGTACCGGCACCCCGCGCTTGCGCGGCACCGTTGCCACTACACGTTAAACTAACCGACGCGGCACCAGAACCAATGGCCGCGCGCTGCCCCGCCCCTGTAGCAGATAGCGCGACGCTGGCCGATCCCGTGGTACTACGTAGCCTACGACCCGCCCCCTGTGCTGTTAGCGCAATTGACGCAGCACCACTTCCCGCTGCCGTGGTCCGCAGCACGCCGCTTGCGGTAAAGGCTACAGGGGCGCTTCCGTAGCCGTTGTAATCACCTAATGTATAGGTGGCACGAACCTGGATTGATGTGATGCGGATGGTGGGGCTAGCGTCATTTGACCAGACGCCAAATGCATTCAGGGGGAAGGACCCAGTACCCCGCAAATCCTCCGAAAGCCACGCCCGCCCGGCTACAGTGTTAGTAGAAAAGTTGTCAGTACGCTGGACGTAGCTGCCGTTGGCTGGATTGTGGGTCGCCGCATCAACCGTGGTTGATGCTACCCTGATGCGCGCACCAATCGCGGATGCTTGCGATCCCGTCTTGTAGTCGTAATAATCGACGAAAACATTTATGTTAGAACTGCCTTGCGGGGCGGAAAACGGCGAAAAGCCAAACAGGATCGCGCCCGCGGTCGTACCGTGTGTTAAATAATCTGACCCTGATGGGTCAGGATAGTCATCAACTAGCGTGTAGCGCGTTCCAGCTGAACCACCTGACCACGTGCCACTTTCACTAATGTCGGAAATTGGTGGCCGAACTTCTGTTATCTGCGCCGCGCTTCGCCCGCCAACGGTGAACACAACATCCGCCGTGCCGCTGCGTTTAATGATCGCGGCGCGAACACCACTTGCCGTTAGAGCAATTGACGCTGCGCCAGCGGCCTGGACTTGCTGGCTCCCGCCTATTTGTGAGCCATCGCCGGTAGCCGTTAATGCAACACTGGCCGAACCGGCGCCACGCGCGAGTTGCGCCCCTGCGCCGGAAACAGTTAGTGCGATGCTGGCCGAACCGGCGCCACGCGCGAGTTGCGCCCCTGCGCCGGAAGCCGTCAGCGCAACACTGGCCGAACCGGCACCACTGGATATGGTCGAAGCCTGCTCATTCCTCAACGCGCCAGCGCGCGTCATGAGCGAATTGTTAGTTTCTTCCTCGACTAGGGCAGGAAGTAAGCCTTGCAGCCCTCGCGTCGTGAATATGCGCGCCACGGCACTAGGTCAGCACCAACGCCGGATCAACGGCATGTGACATGTTCGTGTTCGTGCTGCCCATGCGAATCCGCGCCGTTATGTATCCGGCAACCGCAGGGTTAGGCGATGTTAGAACAACCTCTATCTTCCATCGCCACATTGCACGAAACGTTGCTGTACCGTCCGAGACACTGGAACCATCAACCGCCGTCGAATATCCGCTTGGCTCACTGGACGCACTGGTTCCTGCTGTTATGCAAATAAACGCGCGCCCCGGATTGCTTGCGACACGTATCAATTGCCCTACTGTATATGAAGTACTGTTCGCCCGTGCTGTTAGCCCACCGTCCCAATCGGAACTATCTGCCGTAAGACTCGACGTGGATGACAACGGTGTAGCGGGACCGCTGCTTTTTAGCGTATTAGCAGGGGAGGATGCCGATCCATTGTATTCAATATCGGCCCATACATCGGCGTTTGTCGGAATTGCTGAATGGTTCGATATGCCGTAGATAGTTACAGTAACACTTTGCCCCGTTGTAGAGTTGTATTTTTGTATCGGAAAGGCTTCAAACGGATGCTGCCGCGCATTTTGCGCGCGGGGATACATGCGCCATGAGAACCTTGTTCCATCAACATTCGCACCGCTTGCGCGATACAGTGTCGTATCGGTTAGAAGGTAGCCCTGATTGGAATGGCGCTCGTTCCTATGGATCGTCCCGCTCGTGTCGCTTGAAATCGAATTGATCCGCATACCGTGCGAATTGCCGGTGTTCTGGTAGTTGTATACACTAACGTTAGACCCCAGCTTGCACGATACCATGGAATTTTCCACAGGATAGCCAATCCATGATCCAGGGCCAAACAACGAATTGCCTGAACCGTACTGCGAAAGGTCGCAATTCCTGTATTCTATCTGCGCAAACCCAGCATAATATGGATTCAGCAGGGGGGGCTTGTTAGTCGCGGATACCATCATGCCGTCAGTATCGCGCCAGACCACAACACCGCGGGGGGAGACGCCATCCTGCGCAAACGTAAATTCAAGTTTTGTATTGATCAATTCGCAATAGGTGGATGAAGATGTTGACACGCCAGAACTACCGCCAAGAACTAAAGAGTGATGCGTTCTTATGTAACAGTTATCCAGAATAATTCTATCGTGGACGTTGCCCACGGCGAACC
>Ga0272446_1004098_pt1 | contig 17580 bp, 14 predicted proteins | sample YNPCB0061_FD_194587 | JGI IMG/M metagenome (GOLD analysis project Ga0272446, IMG submission 194587) | Hot spring microbial mat communities from Yellowstone National Park, WY, United States - YNP-CB-006-1 | ecosystem: Environmental > Aquatic > Thermal springs > Hot (42-90C) > Sediment | place... | reverse complement strand
GGTCCTGGTTGGCCGTGCGGCGTCCGTTGATGAGCAGCAACGTGCCGCCCGGGATGCCGCGCAGGGAGATTTCCGTCCGGCCGTCGCCGCCGTTGCCGCGGGACATGCCGAAGTTGCCGGCGCCGATAGTCGAGGGCAGGCGCTTGGCGAGGTTTTCGAATTCGGCCACGCCGGTCTTGCTCAGGGTCTCGGACGTGATCACGTCCACCGGAGCAATGGCCACGGTTTCGGCCGTGGGGATGTTCGAGCCGGTGACGATGGTTTTTTCCATCCTCTCCGGTTCGGCTGCCGGGGCCTGGGCCAACGCGGGGACCGCCACCACGGGCACGCCCAGCAAGGCGGTGCAGGCCAGGGGCAGATTGATGCTGTTGGGGGTCTTGGGTTGTTTCTTCATAAGGTCTGTCGGTTCGGTTTTGTGACGCGTTAACGGCGTACGACGGACTGATGTTGCGGGCTTGTAACCGTTCACCCTTCGGGCCGACAAGCAAAAAATCACCAAAAATTACCGGAATTGCCGACCGGGGTGCCCCTGCCGCAGATGCCCGCCCGCAAGACGCTCAAATTGCCGGGCGACCAGTGGCCCGGGGGGAATGCGGTGCTGACCGCCCGGCCGCGCCACATTCAACTTTCCCCTCCCCCCGCGCCGTGATTAGGCTGCGGCCATGGCAGGCGCGTTGACCGTCGGCTTTCTCGGCGCGGGCAAAATGGCCACGGCGCTGGCGCGGGGCTTCCTCCGGGCCGGCCTGGTGGCGGCCGAAAATCTCCGTGCCAGCGACGTCTCGGCCGAGGCGCGCGCGGCCTTTGCCGAACAAACCGGCGGGCGCGCCGTGGCGGACAACGCCGCGTTGAGCGCCGAGGCGCGGGTGCTGGTCGTGGCCGTCAAACCGGCCCAGGTCCCGGCCGTGCTGGCGGAAATCGCGCCGCGGCTGACGCCCGAACACCTGATCGTTTCCATCGCCGCCGGCGTGACGCTGGCCCGGCTCGAGGCGGCCCTGCCCGCCGGCGCGCGCGTGGTGCGGGTGATGCCAAACACCCCGGCCCTGGTGGGCGCGGGCGCTTCGGCCTTTGCCCGCGGCCGCGCCGCGACCCGTGAAGATGCGGACCTGGTGCAGCGCCTCTTCGCCGCGGTGGGGCTGGCGTTCGAGGTGCCCGAGGCGCTGTTGGACGCGGTGACGGGTTTAAGCGGCAGCGGCCCCGCCTACGCCTTCCAGGTCATCGAGGCGCTCAGCGACGGCGGCGTGGCGGCGGGGCTGCCGCGAGAGTTGGCCACGCGCCTGGCGGCGCAAACCCTCCTGGGCGCCGCGCGCTTGGTCCTGGACACCGGCCAGCATCCCGCCGCGCTCAAGGACATGGTGACCAGTCCGGGCGGCACCACCATCGAGGGCCTGCACGAGCTCGAGAAGGCCGGCGTGCGCGGCGCCCTGATCAACGCCGTGCGGGCCGCGGCCGAGAAGGCGCGCCGCCTGGGCCAGGGTTGAGCGATGGCCTTGCCCCCGCCCACCGAGCGCCAGGCGCGCCTGATCTGGTCCGCGTTGAGCGGGCTGGCGGTTGCCACGTTGGTGGCGCTGGTGGCGGGCCTGGTCTGGGCGCTGGGCCGGGTGCTGGACGTGCTGGGACCGGTGCTCTGGCCGCTGGCGCTGGCGGGAGTGATCGCTTACCTGCTCGACCCGGTGGTGGATTTCCTCGAACGCCGGCGGGTGCCGCGCGGGCGGGCCATTCTGTGCGTGTTCGCGCTGGCGTTGGTGCTGGTGGCCGGCGTGGTAGGGAGTGTGTTGCCGCGGATCATCACCGAGACCCGCGAGCTGGTCCAACGCGTGCCGGTCTATGCCGCGCGCGTCGAGCAAACGCTCGAGCGCTGGGTGCGGCAGCCGCCCGCGCTGCTCCAACGGCTCTTGCGCCTGGTCCCCAGCCGCCCGGCGCCGCCGCCCGGCGCCACCAATGCGCCCGCCGCGACGCCCGGCGGGCTGACCAATCCCCCGCCCGCCAGCACCGAGACCCCCGCCGCAGAACCACCGTCCCCGCCCGAGGCCACCCCCGGCGACACCCGCGCTCATCTGGCGGCGTGGGCGCGCGAGTGGAGTCGGACCGTGGACCCGGCCTGGCTGGACAGCGCCACCGGCTGGCTCACCACCGCGGCGCAAAAGCTGGGCGCGTGGTTGTTCGGCCAGATGGGCCGCATGGCCTCGTGGATCGGGCTGCTTCTCGGGCTGTTCCTGATCCCGATCTACGCCTTTTACTTCCTGCTCGAAAAACGGGGCATCGAGTCGAAGTGGACCGATTACCTGCCGCTGGCGGACTCGCGCCTGAAGGACGAACTGGCCTTCGTGCTGCGGTCCATCAACGACTATCTCATCGCGTTTTTCCGCGGCCAGGTGCTGGTGGCCATTTGCGACGGCGTGCTCTACGCCGTCGGGTTCAGCCTCATCGGCCTGCCCTACGCCGTGCTGCTCGGGGCGGTGGCCACGGTGCTGACGCTGATTCCGTTCGTGGGCGCGGCGCTGACGTGCGCGGCGGCGCTGATTTTGGCCGTGGTGACTTACGGGGATTGGCTCCACCCGCTGCTGGCCCTGGGCGTGTACGGGCTGGTGCAATTCCTGGAGGGCTTCGTCATCCAGCCCAAGATCATGGGCGACCGCGTGGGGCTGCATCCGCTCACCATCATCATCGCCCTGATGGTGGGCACCACGCTCCTGGGGGGCATCCTGGGCGCCATCCTGGCCATCCCGTTCACTGCCGCGCTCCGCGTGGTGATGTTCCGCTACGTCTGGACCACGCGCCCGACGCCGACCCCGGCGGGACCGTGAGACCAGGACAGTGGCCGAGCCGCGGGAAGCGGGCGCGTCTCAACGCGCGGCGCGGGAGCGGCGGATTGAGGTTGGCGACCGTGCCAGGTCCCGCCCTACCACAGGAACGAGTGCTGCTCGGAGACCACCTGCTCGCCCACCAGCAGCGAGACGCGCCAGGCCCGCCATTCGCCCAGGGCACGCTCGGCGGCCGCATCCAACTTGATCACGGCCCAACCGCGCGTGCGTTTTTCCGGCAAAGTGACTTCGCGGACCAACGGCCGGCCCCGCGGGTGGGATTCGGAGACCAGCTCCAGCCGCAACCGCCGCGGCTGGCCGGGCGCGCGGCGGGCCTTCCATTGCACGTCGAAGCGCAGGCCGCCGCGCTGTTCCGGGTGCGCGCGAAGCAACGCCTGGTAGGCGTCGCGCTCGAAGAGACTGGGTGAAAGCGCGTGCCGCCCCGCGGTGTCGAGGTAGTGCGGCAGGACCTTGACGACGCGGTCGGCGCCGGCGAGCACCGCGGCGCCGCCGAGCCACCACGCGAAAGCGGCCGCCAGCAGCAGGCGGCCCGGGAGAAAGCGGCGCAGCGTGAACATGCCGCGAGCCTACCGCGCGGCGGCCCGGCTCACAATGGGGGATTGACCCGGCGCGCGAAGGCGTCGAACCCAACGCCGTTGAGGCCGACCCCACCACTTCCCCGGCTCAAGACCCCAACTCAATGAACGTCACGGCCAGGTCCGCCGTGCCCGGGGTCCATTCCAGGCGCGCAATGGTTCGGGGCCGGCCGCCGCGACCCTGCCCGGCCGAGCCGGGGTTCACGAACATCACCCCGTCAATCGTTTCGCAAAATGTCTGGTGCGTGTGCCCGAAGACCACCACGTCCGGCCGCTGGCGGGCCAGTTGCCGCCACCGTGTCGGCATCGGCCGACGCGGGTGGACGATGTGGTGCGCCAGCAACACCCGGCCGTCCAGGGTCACGGTCGCGGTCTCGGGCCAGTGCGGCTGGTCGTCGGTGTTGCCGCGGACGGCGGTGACCGGCGCGAGTTCTTGCAGTTCGAGCAACAGGCTGGGCCAGCCGATGTCGCCGGCGTGGATGATGTGGTCCACCCCGGCGAAGTGCGTCCGCACCTGCGGGTCCAGGTAGCCGTGCGTGTCCGAGATGAGGCCGACGCGGGGCATGGCCGGGCGGGCGTTGGGCGGCGGCGGGGCTTTCGCCAGCGCGCGGGCGGCGGCTCAGGCGCCGGCTTGGCCGGGCTGGGGCTCGGACTCGGCCGGCTCGGCTTCCTCGGCGGGTTCGGCGGCCGGTTCCTCGCGCGGTTCGCGGGCTTCGCACCATTTCATCGCGCCGACAAACAGCCCGGTGAACAACCCGCCGCTGAGCAAGGTGCGCAGGAAGAATTGCCAGGTGGGCGGGAACTCCGGTCGGCCCACGGTCAACGCCTGAATCCAGCCGCCGAGGGTTTTGAGGTAATGCGGGTCCAGCAACCAGGCCACGGTGTTGGTGACCAGGTAGAACAACACCGCGCCCAGCAACCCGCCGGCCAGCAGGCCCAGGAAGGGCGTGCGGGGGGAAAACCGCCGTCCCAGCCAGATCAGGCCGAGGTACGCCCCGTAGTTGGCGAGCATCGCCGGCGAAAGCAACGGCGCGCCGTAGTACCAGTTCAAGCCCAGGTCGGTCACCGCCAGCACGCCCAACGGCAGCCACCAGGCCAGACCCCCGGCCAGGTACACCCCGGCACAAAACAACAGACCGTACACGGCGCTGAAATTCGGCGGCATCAACCCCGGCAGCCGGCTCAGGGCGAAGACCACCAGGAGCGCCACAGGTAAAACGGGCCGCGCTTGCATGGTGGCGAGGATACCCCGCGCCCGCCGCCTGACAAGGGCCTTGCCGCCGCCGTGAGCGGGGGAGAGAAAGCGACCGCCAGCGGCCGCAGCCACACACTGGCGCGCGCAGCCGAGCGCGCAGCCGGCGCGCAGCGTGTGGAGTGCGCCGGCTTGCCGGCGCTGTGGGGCGGGAAGAAACCGGAGGCCAGAGGCCGGGTGCGGCAGGGGACGCACGGGACGCGCGCGGCGCTTCGTCGCGGCAAACAGCCCGCCCGGCCGACGCGTTTCCCGCGTTGCCCGCGCCGAGCCGTTCCGGCTTACTCGGGTCCATGAAACCCCTCTTCCCCGCGCTGGCGTTGGCGGCCGCAGGGTGGTTCCCGGCCGCGGCTGCCACGGTCCCACGCGACCACGGTTGCGAGCGTCGCGCCTACACCGACCCCGTGACCGGCGTGACGGTGGTAGAACTGACCGCTCCGGAACGCCCCGCGGACAACCTCTACTTCCACTTCTCGAACTTCACCGCCGACAATCGCCACCTGCTCCTGGTCGCCGCCGAGGCCGGCGCGCGGCACCTCTTTCGCGTCGAGGTCGAGTCCGGCCGCCTCGTGCAACTGACCGACGACCCGGCCATCGCTCCCGCCAGCGCCTGCCCGGACCCGGCGGAAGCCCGGCGCGCCTACGTCTTGCGCGGCACGGAAGTGCTGGCGCTGGACGTCGAGACGGGCGCCGCGCGGCGCGTGGGCGAGTTGCCCCCGCCGCATCTGGGCGGCTACCTGCAACTGAGCCCCAGTGGCGACGGCCGTTGGCTGGCCACGGGCCGGCAACGCGACGCGGCCACGTGGGAAATCGGCCGGTTCGACACCACCACGGGCGTTTACCACCCCGTGCTCACGCAGGGCTTCCGCCTCGGCCACGTGCAACATCACCCGAGCGCGCCGGTGCTTTTTTACGTCTGGGAGACCGGCGGTTACGCGCCGCAACGGACGTGGCTGGTGAACGCCGACGGCTCGGGCAACCGGCCCTTTTACGCGCCCACCAATCCGGCCGAGTGGCTCACCCCGCTCAAGGAATGGGTCACGCACGAGGCCTGGGTGGCCGGCACGGGGGAGTTGAGCCTCGTCAACGACAAGCTCGGCCTGATGCTGGTCAACCTCGAGGGCCGCGCCCGGCTGGTGCGCGAAGGCCGGTATTGGCACGCCGCCGCCAGCCCGGACGGCGCCCGCCTCGTGGCGGATGACTTCGAGGGCCGGCTGTGGTTGATCACCACCGCCACGGGCGAGGCGCGCCTGCTGGCCACGGGGCTGCGAGACACCGTGCGGGTGCATCCGCATCCGTCCTTCGACCGGCGCGGGCATTACGTGCAGTTCCACACCGGGCGGCGACACGAGACGGTGGCGTTGATTGACCTGCGCACACTGCCGCCGGCGCCCTGAAACGGCGCGCCGCCCGCGGCGCCTCCCTCGCCCAACTGTGCAGCCAGACGCACATTTTACACCAAGCCAATCATGAATTACCGATGCTTAGCGCTGCGGAGAAATACCAGATGTCTGAGCGGAGCTTGCGGAGCAAGACGCAGGCTCAGCCGGGGGAAGATACAAGATTGACCGGCGCTTCCGCAGCAACTGTCAACCGAGTTGTTGCCATGAAAAGCTGCCAGACCAACCGGACCCGCCGGACAGTGGGCGGGTTCACCTTGATCGAGCTGCTGGTGGTCATCGCCATCATCGCCATCCTGGCCGGGATGCTCCTGCCGGCCCTGGCCCGGGCCAAGTCCAAGGCCACGGGCATCGTGTGCATGAACAACACCAAGCAGTTGATGCTCGCCAACCACATGTACCAGGGCGACAACAACGACAAATTCCCCGGGGCCTACCACGGGGGATTCGTGCCCGGCGCCAACGCGCGGGAGCGCCCCTGGGTGACCGGCTGGCTGGACTGGACCACCAGTCCGGACAACACCAACACCATTTACTTGTTGGATCCGCGCTACGCAGTGCTGGCGCCTTATTTCGCCGGGGCAAAGAACATCTACAAATGCCCTGCGGATAAAAATGTGGCCCCGGTCCAGCGGTCGCGCGGCTGGACCGAGCGGGTACGCAGTGTCTCGGGGAACATATACGTTGGCGAGGGCAACGGCTGGACCACGCTGGGGGGCGGGCCCAGCGGCCCCAACAACCTCCAAATGTACCGGGGTGCAGCCCGAGCCGCAGACCTGATCATTCCAGGGCCTGCCCAAACCTGGGTCTATGTGGATGAACACCCGGACAGCATCAACGACGCGGGCTGTTTCCCGCCCAACACGCCCACCAACATGCCGGACGCACCCGCCACCTACCACAACATGGCCGCGGGTTTTGCTTTCGCGGATGGGCACTCGGAGATTCACAAGTGGATCGGCACCACCATGCGGATGCCACGTCGTTCCGGGGGCTTGAACGGGGTCATTTTTCAGGCGCAAAACAACTTTACTTTCCGCGCGGGAGACCCCGACCTCAGTTGGTATTCACGGGTTTCTCCGCGTCAGACGGAAGCCCATTTTTAATCACGCGGGCGTAAAGCAGTGGGAAAAGCCGTCGCTACCCACGACAAATCGCAAATGTGGCATAAGGGCTGGTAAATTTGGGCACCGACACTTAAGGCTGTGCAGCCAGACGCACATTTACACCGCGCGGCGGGCGCATTAACTAAGCCCAGTCGCGGGGGCCATGCCGCGGGCAGGCCCCGCAGCGAGACGTTGACGCCGGGCGGCGCGGTTGCGACATTCGGCCGGTCGTCAACCCGTAACCCCGAAGTAACTTGCTGACATGAAAAGCTGCCAAACCAACCGGACCCGCCGGACAGTGGTCGGGTTCACCTTGATCGAGCTGCTGGTGGTCATCGCCATCATCGCCATCCTGGCCGGGATGCTCCTGCCGGCCCTGGCCCGGGCCAAGTCCAAGGCCACGGGCATCATGTGCATGAACAACACCAAGCAGTTGATGCTCGCCAACCACATGTACCAGGGCGACAACAACGACAAATTCCCCGGGGCCTACCACGGCGGATTCGTGCCGGGGTCCAACGCCAAGGAGCGTCCCTGGGTGACCGGCTGGCTGGACTGGACCACCAGTCCGGACAACACCAACACCCTGTACCTGTTGGACCCGCGCTACGCGGTGCTGGCCAACTACTTCGCCAACTCGAAGAACGTGTACAAATGCCCCGCGGACAAATACGTGTCGAACGCGCAGCGCGCCAAGGGCTGGACCGAGCGCGTCCGCAGCGTCTCCGGCAACATCTTGGTGGGTGAAGGCAACGCCGAGACCGGGCCGATGGGTTCCATTTACGCCCACCCCGTCCGGGCCTCGGATTTGACGATCCCCGGCCCCACGGAGACGTGGGTGTATGTGGATGAATTCCCGGACAGCATCAACGACGCCGGCTGCTTCCCGCCGAACAGCTCGGTGAACATCGTGGACATCCCGGCCAACTACCACAACGGCGCCTGCGGTTTCGCTTTTGCCGACGGGCATTCGGAAATCCACAAGTGGACCGGGCCCAAGATCAAAAACCTCAAGATCACTGCGCGCGATTACCAGCTCAACATCTCCACAGTGAAGGGTGACCCGGACCTGCGCTGGTACTCGTACAAGAGCCCGCGCAAGACCACGGATTACTACTGAGCCATTACCCGGCCGCCAAGGCCGATAGGTTCGACACGCCGGTTACGGTCGTTGGCCCGCCGCAAGGCGGGCCAGCGCTTTTGGGGAGTCGGACCTGGTTTCCCTGGGACCTGTCACGGCAGCCGGCGGAACCGAAAACCTTGAAGCCGGTCCGCCGCGCGCCTTTAATCCGGCCGTGCCAACCCAGGTCCTCGCGGTGGCCAACCAAAAAGGCGGCGTGGGCAAAACCACCACCGCCGTCAACCTCGCCGCCTGCCTCGCCGCGCTGGGTCGGCGCGTGCTCCTCTTGGACCTCGACCCCCAGGCCAACGCCACCAGCGGCCTGGGTCTGGACAAGACCGCCGGCGCCAGCGCCTACGCCGCGCTGCTGGGCGGCGAACCCTTGGCGTCGCGCATCCGCCCCACCGCCTTCGCGCGGCTCGAAGTTATCCCCAGCGAAGTGGACCTGTGCGGGGCCGACGTCGAGTTGCCCCGGCTCGAAAACCATCTCCACCGGCTGGCCCTCGCGCTCGGACCGTTGCGCGAAGCGGCCACGCACGACCTGATCCTGGTGGATTGCCCGCCCTCGCTGGGCGTGCTCACCCTCAACGCCTTTGCCGCGGCGGATTTTCTGCTGGTGCCCTTGCAGTGCGAGTACTACGCCCTCGAGGGGCTGACCCTGCTCACCCGCCTGCTCGAGCAAATCCGCGCCGGTGCCAACCCGCGGCTGCGCCTGCTGGGCGTGGTGATGACGATGTTCGACGGGCGCACGCGCCTTTCCCAGCAAGTCGTGGCCGAGGTGCGGGAGCACTTCAAGGAACTGGTGTTCGACACGGTCATCCCCCGCACCACCCGCCTGGCCGAAGCCCCCAGCCACGGCCAGCCCATCATCGCCTACGACCCCTACAGCGCCGGCGCCGCCGCCTACGAGGTGCTCGCCCAGGAGGTGTGGTCGCGGCTCGAGGCCGGCCCGCCGCCAACCACCGGCTGAAACCGGGGGTGACCGAGGGTGGGTGACCGGGGTTGAGTCCGAGCGGCAGGGCGGGCACGGAAGCAGCGGCGGGCCGTTGCGCTCCGATGGGTAGGGCGCCGCTGCGCCGGCGCCGTCCACCCGGCCGCGCCGCAGCGCGGCCCTACCGACAACGCCGGCCAGCCGGCCTGCCTGCGCCAAGTGAAGCGCCGGCAAGCCGGCGCACTCCACACGCTTCGCGACTGACCGGGCGCTCGACTCGCGCGCTAGTGCATGGAGTGCGGCAGCTTGCTGCCGCTTTTCTGCTCGGGTGGAAGTCTTGCCAGGCCGTCGTCGGCAGCAACCGGCCACCGACCCGTTTCGGGGAGCGCACGCGCCCCCGCGTGCCGCCGGCGGCGCCCCGCCGTCGGCTTGTAGCGCTGGCTGCCAGCCTGCCGTCTCGCCGACTGCCAGTCGGCCCCGGCGGTCGGTGCGCGAAGCTCCCGCGGGTTAGAAACCCGCGGTACAGCAGACCAGAGGTCTGCGCTACGACGCTGGCGCCGCCCCCATAGCGCCGGCATCCGGTATCCGGCATCCGGTATCCGGCATCTGGGATACCTCTTCTCACTCCTCGCTTCTGATTTCTGATTGGGTAGGGTGCCGCTGCGCCGGCGCCGTCCACCCGGCCGCGCCGCAGCGCGACCCTACCGCGCGTCTGTGCGTGGTGCGCGCGAGCGTGCGGGCGCTTTGGGCGAGGTCTCAGGGGCCGCGCGCAGTCGTCTTAAGCCTCAGAACCCGGCCCAAGCCGCCGAGGACCGCTTCTGGAGCCGGCCGTTGACAGTCCGGCTGCCCCACCTCACCTGCTGCTGCCTTCGGCCCTTGCGACCTGCGCCCCATTTTTTTCAGCGCCATCGGCAAAGAGCCGGCGTGACCCGGGTTTGACGCCGCGGCGTTTGCCGGCAAAATCACGGCGCATGAAGCACGTTGTTCTCCGCGCCGCCGCGGGCCTGGCCGGACTGGCCCTGACCCTCAACGCCCTGAGCATTTCGGCCGCCGACTGGCCGCAGTACCACGGGCCCACCTTGGACGGCAAAACCCCGGCCCGCATCGCCACCGACTGGTCCGCGCACCCGCCCAAGGTGCTCTGGAAAACGCCCACCCCGGGAGGCTTCAGCGTGCTGGCGGTCGCCGGCGGGCGCGCCTTCACGGTGGTGCTGCGCGAGGTGGACGGCGCCAAAATGGAGGTCTGCCTGGCCCTGGACGCCGCCACGGGCCGGGAGCTTTGGGCCGCGCCACTCAACCTCGCCAAGTACGACGGCGGCGGGGATTCCGGCACGCCCGACAACCAGGGCGGCGACGGACCGCGCAGCACGCCGTCCGTGGCCGGAGAGCGGGTGTTCGTCTTCGACAGCCGGTTCACGCTCCATTGCCTGAACGCCGCCACGGGCGCGCCGGTCTGGGCGCACGACCTGCTGGCCGAGTTCGGCGGCAAAATGATTTCGTGGCAGAACGCCGCTTCGCCCGTGCTCGAGGGCGACCTGGTGCTGGTGGCGGGCGGCGGCGCCGGGCAGTCGTTGCTGGCCTTCCGCCAGGCCGATGGCGCCGTGGTCTGGAAAGGCGGCACCGAAACGCCCACCCACGCCACGCCCACCGTGGCCACGCTGCACGGCGTGCGGCAGGTGATTTTCTTCAACCAATCCGGCCTGGTGGCCTGCGAGGTCGCCACCGGCCGCGAGCTCTGGCGCCAGCCTTACCGTTTCAGCGTCTCGACCGCCGCCTCGCCGGTGGTCAGCGGCGACATCGTCTATTGCTCGGCCGGGTACGGCGTTGGCGCCGGCGCCTACCGCATCAGCCGGGAAGGCGAGACCTGGAAATCCACCGAGTTGTGGCGCAAGACCGGCAACGAACTGGCCAACCACTGGAGCACGCCGGTGGTCCTGGACGGGTACTTGTACGGCATGTTCAGCTTCAAGGAATACGGCTCCGGCCCGCTCAAATGCGTCGAGCTGGCCACCGGCCGCGTGGTTTGGTCGCAGAAAGACTTCGGCCCGGGCGGGGTGGTGCTGGCCGGCGGGGTGCTGGTGGCCTCGACCGACCGCGGTGAGGTGGTGTTGGTGGACCCGCAGCCCGCCGGGTACAAGGAGCTGGCCCGGTTCAAGGCCATCGCGGGCAAGTGCTGGAATCGCCCCGTGGTCACTGATGGCCGCGTGTGGGTGCGCTCCACGCGCGAGGGCGCTTGCCTGGACGTCACGCCAGCCCCGGCGCAAACCGCGGTGCGGTGAGGCTGGGGGCAGGGGGCTGGAGGCCAGAGGCCGGATACCGGATGCCGGATACCAGATGCCGGATACCGGATGCCGGATACCAGATGCCGGATACCGGATGCCGGATACCAGATGCCGGATACCGGATGCCGGATACCAGATGCCGGATACCGGATGCCGGATACCAGATGCCGGATACCGGATGCCAGATGCCAGAGGCCGGATACCGGATGCCGGATACCAAATGCCGGATGACGGAGGCCAGGGGCCGGGGCGCGGAGCGGTAATCGGTAATCGGATGCGGTGGGTGACTGGCTTGGCCCGGTGCAGGGCCGCGGTTTGCCAAGTCCGTACCCGCAGCCGATACTTGCCCGCAGGTCGGGTCCAAAGGCAGGCACGAGCGCCGACTGCGCGCATGATCATGCTGACAAAACGCAACAATTCCCCCCCTCGCGGCGGCAGCACGTGCCTCGAGGGACGCAACCGCCCGCGGAGCCGCCATTGGCGCGGCCGTTTATTCCGTTGCGGGCCGGGCGGACGCGCCGTCCTGCCGGCGTGGTTGGCCGGCCTGGCGCTGATGGCGGGCCAATCGGCCGGGGCCGGGGACTGGCCGAGCTTCCGTGGTTCGCCGGAGTTGCTGGGCGTTGCCGCGGACCCGTTGCCTGAAAAGCCCGCCCTGTTGTGGACCTTCAAGACCGGCGGCCCGGTCAAGTCCACCGCCGCCATCGTGGCCGGCCGCGTGTACGTGGGCTCCGACGACGGTCACCTCTACGCCCTGAGCCTGGCGGACGGCCGGAAGCTCTGGGCCTTCAAGACAGACGGCCCGATCGAGTCATCGCCCCTGGTCGCCGAGGGCCGGGTGTTTTTCGGCGGCAGCGACGCCTTCGTGTATGCCCTCGAGGCCGCGAGCGGGCGGCTCGCGTGGAAGTTTGAGACCGGCGACAAAATTCTCGGCGCGCCCAACCGGGTGAAGTCGCCCGCGGGCGACGCGACCTGGGTGCTGGTGGGCAGCTACGATTTCAAGCTCTACTGCCTGGACGCCGCCACCGGCCGCACCAACTGGGTGTACGAGACCGGCAATTACATCAACGGCTCGCCTGCGGCGGCGCAGGGGCGCACGGTGTTCGGCGGTTGCGACGCCATTTTGCACGTCATTTCGCTGGCCGACGGGCGGAAGCTCAAGGAGATCGAGGCCGGCGCGTACGTGGCGGGCTCGGCGGCGCTCGAGGGCGACCGCGCCTACTTCGGCCATTACGGCAACGAGTTCCAGTGCGTGGACTTGGAGCGGGGCGAAAAGGTCTGGACCTTCAAGGACCGCAACTTCCCGTTCTTCGCCTCGCCGGCGGTCACGGCGGACCGGGTGATCTTCGGCGGGCGCGACAAGCGCCTGCACTGCGTGAACAAGGCCGACGGCCGGCCGCTCTGGGCCTTCGCCACGCGCGGCAAGGTGGACAGCTCGCCGGTGGTGGCCGGCGACAAGGTGGTGTTGGGCTCCGACGACGGCCGGGTGTACCTGGTGTCCCTGGCCGAGGGGCGGGAGTTGTGGAGCTACGAGGTCGGCGAATCGGTGACCGCCTCCCCGGCGGTGGCGGACGGCCGGCTGGTCATCGGGGGCGAAGATGGGGTGGTGTACTGCTTCGGGGAGCGGGGGCGGTGATTTGGCGGCCGGCGGCGCGGCGCGCGGACTGCGCACGGCGGGCAACAAAAGCTGCCCTCGAAAGCTAGAACGCGAAATGCCAGGCAACCTCCGGCAAAATAACGTGATGAGTCCCGAGATCGCCCTGGGGAAGCACATCGAAATTTACCGTCGCATGACGAGGGAGGCGCGTTTGGCGTTGGCCTTGCGCCTCCACGCACTGGCGTCACTGGCGTGCGAGGGGGCTCGGGAGGGTATCCGCGCCCGGAATCCGGCGTTGACCGAACCCGAGCTCGAGGCCCGGCTGCGGGAACGCCTCGCCTTGTTGCATCGGGGCTGAAATGTTCTTCTTTCCCCAAGCGCCCTTGGCGCCCATGACATGAGCACCGTCCAAAGCACGCCTTCCTCGCCGGAGCGGCCCCCTCCGCTGGCCCGGGAAACCACCGTCGGCAACTATTTCGTCTCCAATTACCCGCCCTTCGCCTACTGGAAGCCGGAGTTCGTGCCGGACTTCTTGGCGGCTCTGGACCGCCCGCCTCTCGCCCCTCACCCCGCGCCCCTGGGCCTCTACGTGCATATCCCGTTTTGCCGCAAGCGCTGCCATTTCTGCTATTTCAAGGTCTATACCGACAAGGACTCGCAGGAAATCCGCGCCTACCTGGACGCGCTGCTCGAGGAGCTGGCGATCTACGCCGGCAAACCCTTCGTGGGCGGGCGGCGGCCGCGCTTTGTTTATTTCGGCGGCGGCACGCCCAGTTACCTGAGCGCCGACCAACTGCGGCACCTGACCGACGGCCTGAAGCGGCTGTTGCCCTGGGACGAGGTCGAGGAGGTCACCTTCGAGTGCGAGCCGGGCACGCTCACCGATCACAAGCTTGAGGCCATTCGCGCGTTGGGCGTCACCCGGCTGAGCCTGGGCATCGAGCACTTTGACGACCACATCCTCGAGATCAACGGCCGCGCGCACCGCTCGAAGGAGATTGCCCGCGCCTACGCTTACGCCCGCGCCGTGGGTTTTCCGCAGATCAACGTGGACCTCATCGCCGGCATGGTCGAGGAGACCGAGGAAAAGTGGCGCCTGACCGTGGCGAAAACCCTCGAGCTGGCCCCGGATTCGGTGACCATTTACCAAATGGAGGTGCCCTACAACACCACCATCTACCGGCAGATGAAGGCCGAGGGCCGCCTGGTCGCGCCCGTGGCGGACTGGGACACCAAGCGCCGCTGGGTGGATTACGCCTTTGGCGAGTTCGAGCGCGCCGGCTATACCGTGGCCAGCGCCTACACGGTGGTGAAGGACAAGGCCCGCACGCGCTTCGTGTACCGCGATTACCTCTGGGCCGGCGCGGACCTGGTGAGCCTGGGCGTGGCCAGCTTCGGGCACATTGGCGGCACGCATTACCAGAACTACCACGAGTTCGACACCTACCTGGCGCCACTGCGCGCGGGCCGCCTGCCCGTGTACCGCGCGCTCACGCCCACGCCCGAGGAACGCTACATCCGCGAGTTCATCCTCCAGCTCAAGCTCGGGCAGGTCAGCGCCGCGTACTTCACCCGCAAATTTGGCGAAGACCCGCGGGTGAAGTTCGCCGAGCCGCTGGCGCGGCTCAAGGCCCAGGGCTTTCTGGAAAACGGCGGCGACCGCATCGCCATCACCCGCGCCGGCCTGCTCCAGGTGGACCGGTTGCTGCACGAGTTTTTCAAGCCGGAGCACCGTGGCCCGCGGTACGTTTAAGCCGGGTGGCCGCGCCGGCTGGCCGGGTGATGACCTGAAGCCGGGGCGGCTGTTCTTCCCCCGCCCGCCACGCCTGGAGGCCGGGCGGTGAAAAATTCACGGGGAGAACCCGTTGCCGCATTGACAAGCCCGGCAGCCGCGTTTTTGTTCAAGCGCATGCCGGGCCCGCACAACGCGAGACACCCGCAGGCGCAGAGAATCCTTAACAAGCCGCCGCATCATTCTTCCATGTCCACCGCCGCGTCGCACCGCCCCGGTAACTGGTCCCGCCGGCTCCCGCACTCGCCGCAGGGTGTGCTGCTGGCCGGCTTGCTGGCTATCTCGGCCCTGCTCGATGCCGCGGCACGCGAGTTCCACGTCGCCCCCGGCGGCGCCGACACCCACCCCGGCACGGCGGCGCAACCTTTCGCCTCGCTCGAGGCCGCCCGCGACGCCGTCCGCCGTCTCAAGCGGGCCGGCCCCCTGCCTGCGGGCGGCGTCACCGTCTGGCTGCACGGCGGCGATTACGTGCGCTCCAACGCCCTCGAACTGACCGCCGCCGACTCCGGCTCCCCCGGGGCGCCCATCGTCTGGCGCGCCGCGCCGGGCGAAAGCCCCCGCCTGCTGGGCGGGCGCCGGTTGACCGGCTTCACCCCCGTGACCGACCCCGCCGTGCTCGCCCGGTTGGATGAAACGGCCCGCGACGCCGTGCGGCAATGCGACCTGCGCGCCGCCGGCCTCACTCAATTCGGCGAACTGCGCTCGCGCGGGTTCGGCCGGCCCACCACGCCCGCCCACAGCGAGTTGTTCTTTGGCGGCCGGCCCCTGACGCTCGCCCGCTGGCCCAACGAGGGCGAGTTCGCCCGCATTGCCGGCTTTCCGGAGGCCGCCGCCCGGGGCGACGACCACGGGGGCAAGATCGGCGCGCTCGAAAGCGGGTTCACCTACGCCGGCGACCGCCCCCGGCGCTGGCGCGAGCCGCGCGACCTGTGGGTGCACGGCTACTGGGCGTGGGATTGGGCGAACTCCTACGAACGCGTGGCCTCCCTGGACCTCGACCAACGCTTGGTGAAGACCGCCCCGCCGCACGGCTTGTACGGCTTCCGCGCGGGCCAGCGGTTTTACTTCCTGAACGTGCTCGAGGAGCTCGATCAGCCCGGCGAGTGGTACCTGGACCGGCAGTCCGGCGTGCTGTACCTCTGGCCGCCAAGCGGGGGGGCAAGTCAGGGCTCGACGGAGTCTCGCCCCACCGAGTTGCTGTTCTCCCTGCTCTCCGAGCCGCTGCTCAGGCTCACCGACGTCTCGTACGTGACCTTCCGCGGCTTGACCTTCGAGGCCACGCGCGGCAACGCGATTGAAATCCACGGTGGCGCCACCAATCGCATTACCGGCTGCGTGCTGCGGAACCTCGGCAACTGGGGCGTGCAGGTGCGCGGCGGCCGCGGCCACGGCGTGGTCGGTTGCGACATTTTCGACACCGGCGACGGCGGCGTGGACCTCGAGGGCGGCGACCGCCAGACCCTCGAGCCGGCCGGACACTTCGTCGAGAACTGCCACTTTGCCCGTCAGGGCCGCTGGTCCAAGTGTTACGTGCCGGCCGTGCACCTGGTGGGCGTGGGCCTGCGCGCGGCGCACAATCTCATTCATGACCACCCGCATTGCGCGATTCTCTTCGGGGGCAACGACCACACGATCGAGTTCAACGAAATCCACCACATCGCGCTGGAGACTGGCGACGTGGGCGCCATCTACACCGGGCGCGACTACACCTACCGCGGCAACCGGATTCGCCACAACTTCATCCACCACACCGGCGGCGTGGGCATGGGCGCGATGGGCGTGTACATGGACGACTGCGTCAGCGGCACGGAGATTTACGGCAACCTCTTCTTCAAGGTGCAGCGCGCGGTGTTCCTGGGCGGCGGTCGGGACCACCAGGTGATCAACAACGTCTTCGTGGACTGCACCCCCGCGGTGGAACTCGACGGCCGCGGCCTGGACCCCTCGCCGGTCTGGCGCGGCATGGTGGACCAGACGATGCGCCAACGCCTGGCCGAAGTGCCCTGGCCCTTGTACCGCGAACGCTATCCGGCCTTGAAAACGCTCGATGCCTGGTACGGCCCGCCGGAAGGCCCAGCCCGCACCGGCGAGGCCTTCACCGGCGTGCCCCCGGAGGGCAACGTCGTGGCCCGCAACGTCTGCGTCGGCCCGTGGCTCCGCGTGTCCTGGCACGCCCGGCCGGAGTGGCTGCGGCTCGAAAACAACCTCACCAACGCCGTCGCCAGCTTCGCCCGGCCGCCCGGCGAGGACGCCCGGGCCACGGACTTCGCCCTGACCGCGGATTCGCCGGCCTGGGCGCTGGGCTTTGCCCGGATTCCCGCCGAGTCCATCGGCCTGCGCGATGATGAAGGGCGCCGTGAACTGCCGCGTCTGAACCCGGTCCAACCATGACACCGCCTTCCACCTCCACGCCGCCCGCACCCGTTGCCGAAGCGACCGCGCGCCTGGCCTACCCGCTGGACGAATTCTACGCCCGCGAGCGCATGCCGCTGCCGGTCATCCGCCCGATGGCCGGCGCGGACATGCCCGAGCCGTACCGGACGCTTCTGGTGCACGAGCGTGACATGACCCCGACGCTCGAGGCGTGGTTTTACAGCGACCTCCACATCGAGGTCTGGGGCCGCGAGCACCGCGGCAATCTCTACTTCCGCGAGGTGCTCCTGCGCCTGGACCGCGACCTGCGGCCGGTCGAGTTTGGCGCCAGCCAGA
>Ga0272446_1004097_pt1 | contig 17581 bp, 13 predicted proteins | sample YNPCB0061_FD_194587 | JGI IMG/M metagenome (GOLD analysis project Ga0272446, IMG submission 194587) | Hot spring microbial mat communities from Yellowstone National Park, WY, United States - YNP-CB-006-1 | ecosystem: Environmental > Aquatic > Thermal springs > Hot (42-90C) > Sediment | place... | reverse complement strand
TTGCAATTTTGCTCCATTTAGGAAATGCCTCTTCGGCAAGTTGTAGCTTTTCTTCAATAACAGCAGGCGTATCGGGCTGGTAGATGCCTAACACTTCTTGCGTAAATGGATTTTTGGAAACGAAATTAGCCATTGTTTTACGTTTTTGTTGCAAACCTTGTATAATTAAAACATCACTAAAAACATAGTATGGTGCAGTATTTGTAGTGTATTAAAAATAATATATTTTTTTGTTTTTTGTATTATCAAAATGTTTATCTTTGCATTATAGTTCTTTGATACATTGGTAAGAGGTTGCAAGTCAAAAACTCGGCTTGCGTAAAACCAGTAAGAGTTGAACGCTAAATATCGGTAGCCAAAGGTGCTAACATAGCATAAGTACGGACAAGGCATGCCTTGTCCCTTCTTAGGCAACATACCGATGGCAAATAACAAAGATAAAGGCAATCTCAAACTGCCTACTGGCAAATGAGATAGAGGGCGTTGTAGTTCGTCCAATGAAGATGAGTGTTTTTTTGAAATGCTCATAAATCATAAACAAATTTTATAGTACTACAAAATGCTGTGAAATTTGAAACTATATTTGTTGCTTGTAAAGCGTAAGCTATGTTTTTGGCAGAAAAATACCAAGAAATACTCAAAGAAATTGCACCTTGCAAACTAATAGCCGTCAGTAAAACGAAACCTATTGCAGACCTATTGCAGGCATACGAGGCTGGTTGTCGTGATTTTGGCGAAAATAAAGTGCAAGAAATGCTTACCAAACAACCTGCACTCCCGCAAGATATTCGTTGGCACTTGATTGGACATCTGCAAAGCAACAAAGTAAAATACATTGCTCCGTTTGTGCATCTTATTCATTCGGTTGATAGTCTGAAACTTTTGCAGGAAATCAACAAACACGCCCAAAAGCATAATCGGGTAATAGACTGCCTTTTGCAAATTCATATTGCCCAAGAAGAGACCAAGTTTGGTTTAGATTTTGCTGAAACTGAAACTCTTTTACAAAGCGAACAATTAAATTTGCTAAAAAACGTAAAAATCATTGGTTTGATGGGAATGGCAAGCCTTACAGACAACCAAGAACAAATAAAAGCAGAATTTGCAGGCTTGAAACGTTTTTTTGATGACTGCAAAGAAAAACATCAAACCGAAAACATTTGTTTTTCAGAACTTTCGATGGGTATGAGTGGAGATTATACCATTGCCATACAAGAAGGCTCTACAATGGTGCGTATAGGTAGCTTGTTGTTTGGTGAAAGGAATTAGTTTTTTTTCATAAAAATTAGCAAAACCTTCACATTTGTTCTTTGGTATAACCTAATGAGCCTCTAACCAATTTTTTCCTAGTCCTGCTTCTACTTCAATTCTTACGGGCAAGGCGATAGCATTTTTCATCAAGGAAATTACATTTTCTTTCATCAGGTCAATTTCGGATTGATGCACCTCGAACACGAGTTCGTCGTGTACCTGCAAAATCATTTTAGATTGTAAGCGATTTCTTTGGATAAATTCGTGAATACGTATCATTGCTACTTTTATCATATCAGCCGCCGAACCTTGTATGGGCGTATTGACGGCATTGCGTTCGGCGTGTCCTGCTACAATGCTGTTGTTTTCGTTGATAGTAGGCAAATAACGTCTGCGTCCTAAAATGGTTTCTACATATTCCTGCTGACGAGCCTTTTGTATCATCGCATCTTTGAACTTCTTGATAGCCGAAAATTCTTTGTAATACGTTTCTACGAGTTTGCTTGCCTCCGAAACCGAAATTTTCAGTTGGCGTGCCAAATTAAAGCCCGTACTGCCGTACAAAATGGCAAAATTAGCAGTTTTAGCATTTCTACGCATTTCGGGGCTTACCTGCTCCAAAGGTACTTTGTAGATTTTGGAAGCTGTTGCGGCGTGAATGTCTAAGCCTTTCTCAAAAGCCTCTAAGAGTGTTTCGTCTTGGCTAAAAGCCGCCATCAAACGTAATTCTATTTGGGAATAATCGGCTGAAAGAATGAAAAAATCTTCACTGCTTGGAATAAAGGCTTTACGAATTTCTCTACCTTTGGCAGTTTTGATAGGAATATTTTGCAGATTGGGGTTGGTAGAGCTTAGTCTGCCAGTGGCAGTTATCGCCTGATTGAACGAAGTATGAATTTTGCCATCAATCGGGCTAATCAGAGCGGGCAAGGCATCTACATAAGTAGATTTGAGTTTTTGCAGTTCTCTAATCTCCAAGATATCGGCTACGATAGGGTGTTCTTCGGCAAGTGTGCTAAGGATTTCCTCACCTGTGGCGTACTGACCTGTTTTGGTTTTCTTGGGATTTTTGATAATTTTTAATTCGTCAAAAAGTACCTCTCCGAGCTGCTTAGGTGAGGCAATATTGAACTCTCTGCCTGCTTTTTTGTAAATTTCTTGTTCCAAAATCTTAATTTCGGCTTCCAAACTTGCCGAACTTTCTTGCAAAGCCTCTACATCTATACTGACGCCATTGCGTTCCATTTGAGCCAAGACCTGCACCAAAGGGGTTTCTACTTCGTAGAAAAGTTTTTCTAAATGTTTTTCTTTGAGTTCGGGGGTGAGTTTTTCTTTGAGTTGCAAAGTAATATCGGCATCTTCGGCGGCGTACTGGCTAATTTCCTGCAAAGGAACATCACGCATATTACCCTGATTTATGCCTTTTTTACCGATAAGCGTTTCGATACTTACGGGGGTATATTGTAGGTATTTTTCTGCCAAAAAGTCCATACTATGCTTGCTTTCGGGGTTGATGAGGTAATGAGCAAGCATCGTATCGTAGAGTTTTCCTTTTACTGCAATGCCGTAGTTTTGCAATACTTCAATATCATATTTTAGATTTTGTCCGATTTTCTCAATGTTTTCGTTTTCAAAAACTTCTCTAAACTCTTCCAAAAGTTGTTTTGCCTCGTCCTGATTTTCAGGAAAAGGAACATAATAGGCTTCGTGGGGTAAGTATGCAAACGAAATGCCAACGAGTTGGGCTTGTAGGGCGTCTAAATTTGTTGTTTCGGTATCAAAACAAAAGGCATCTTGTTTTTTCAGAAAATCAATCAATAATTTTTGGCTTTCGGCAGTGCTGATAATATGGTACAGATGAGGCGTAGTGGCAATAGTGGCAAAGCGTTTTTCTTCTCTAACATCTTCTTCTTTCGGATTTTCTTCTTTCTCGGCTTGGCTGGCTATTGCATTGCCAAACAAATCTAACTGCTGATTTTCTTGCTTTTTCTTTGCTTTTTGGGCTTGTTTTTCTTCTTCCGAAAGACCAATGAGTTTGGTTTTTAAGGTTTTGAACTCAAGTTCATCAAAAATTTTAGCAAGTTCGGCTTTATTGTATTCTTTGAGTTGAAAATCATCAATATTGTAGCGGATAGGTACTTGTAGGTGAATAGTAGCAAGTTGCTTGGAAAGGAGGGCTTTATCGGCGTGTTGTTTTACGATTTCGGAGAGTTTGCCTTTGAGTTTGTCGGCATTGGCGATGATATTTTCTATGGTTTCGTATTCTTCTAAAAGTTTTTGGGCAGTTTTTTCACCTACACCGGGCAAGCCGGGGATATTGTCGGAGCTATCGCCTTGCAGTCCGAGTAAATCAATTACCTGCTCAATACGTTTGATACCAAATTTTGCTAAGGCTTTTTGGGCGTCCCAGATTTCGTTGGGAGCAAATTTGGTGGCAGGACGATAGATGAAAATTTTTTTATCTTCAAGCAATTGGCAGTAATCTTTGTCAGGTGTCATCATAAAGACGGGGAAGTCTTCACGGGCAACTTGCTTGGCAATCGTTCCGATAATATCATCGGCTTCATAGCCTGCCAAAACAAGTATAGGAATATTCATTGCCTCCAATATTTTTTTGATATAAGGAACGGCAATCGTGATACCTTCGGGTTGGGCTTCTCGGTGGGCTTTATAGGCTTCAAAAGCCTCGTGTCTGAACGTAGCCTCTGCTGTATCGAAGGCAACTGCCAAATGCGTGGGTTTTTCTTTCTTAATAACTTCAAGCAAGGTATTTACAAAACCAAAAATAGCCCCTGTGTCTAATCCTGTGCTGGTTCGGCGAGGATTGCTAATGAAAGCATAGTAAGCTCTGTAAATGAGGGCGTAGGCATCTAAAAGGAAAAGTTTTTGCATAAAGGGAGTATAGAAAGTTAATTTTTCAAAATTTTTTTTCAAAATTAGTACATTTTGTAAGTTTTTTTGTTTTTTTATGAAAACATATCGCCAATGCAGTATTTCAAAGACATATCCGAAGGCATCAGAAGCAGTCTGAAAGGATTATCAATTACACTCAAACATCTTTGGCAAGCTCGCCACAGACGAAGGCAAATTTATGTAGATACAAAAAGCTATTTTGACGAAAAAAATGGTATTGTTACACTTCAATACCCCAAAGAAAAATTATCCACTCCTGAAGTAGCTCGTTACAAATTGCACAATGAAATAGACGATTGTATCGTTTGTGATAAATGTGCCAAAATTTGTCCTGTGAATTGCATTGAAATTGAAGCAATTAAGGCTGTTGGTGAAATCGGTAAAACCTCTGATGGCACAAGTAAGCGGCTCTATGCGGCGGTGTTTGATATAGATATGGCAAAATGTTGTTTCTGCGGACTTTGTACCACGGTCTGCCCTACCGAGTGCCTCACTATGACCGACGAGTATGATTTTAGCGTAATAGATATTGCCCAACACAATTTCCATTTTGCTAACCTAAGTCCCCAAGAAGCCGCCGAGAAAAAGGCTCTTTATGAACAATTTGTAAGAGAAAAAGAAGAAGCAAAGAAAAAAGCCGAAACCGAAAAACAAAACCAAGAGCAGGAAAATAAAAATGTAGAAACTCCCGAAAACAAAACAGAAACGCAAGCCAAACCTAAAATGACTTTCAAGCCGAAAATAAAGCCGAAGTAAGATTAGAAACAGGAAGCAAGAAACAAGAAGCAGGAAATGATAAAAAACAAAAATATAGATTTATCGCTTACTTACAATGAAACTGAATTACATTCTCACGATATTTTTTTTGATTTGTGCTATTTTGTTTTATTCTTGTCGCCCACAAAACGAGCTATTTACCGAAGATCCGCAAGCCTTGCGTTTTTCTGATGAGGCTATAATTTTTGATACAATTTTGGCAGGTGTGCCAACGGCTACCAAACGTCTGCGTGTATATAATCCGAATAAACGTGCAGTCCGCCTTAATGAAGTTTTTTTGGCAAGTGGCAATGCCAACGATTACACTTTGCTACTCAATGCCGAAGAAGGCACAAGTTTTCGTAATGTTCCTATTTTGGGAGGCGATAGCTTACTTGTAATCATCAAAGCCAACATTCAAAACAAAAATTCAGATGATATTTATCAGGCTTTTGATTCTATCGTATTCGTTTTACCGAACCGAAGCCAAAACGTAAAACTACTTACTTGGGCTGAAAACGTGAATGTAGTTGATGGTGAAATCCCCTGCAATAGCACTTGGACAGCTCAAAGACCTTATTTGCTCAAAAATAAAGTAAAAATTGCTCCTAACTGCTCGCTACGTATCGAAAAAGGCACAAGAATTTACGCACTCAACGGAGCAATTTTAGAAAATTTTGGTAATCTGCAAGTGGAAGGCAAACCTGATACCAACGTAATTTTCAGGTATTTCAGAAGAGAAAGCAATTTTGAAAATGTTTTGGGAACTTGGCAAGGCTTACGTTTGCGGAAGGCAAGTCAGAATGTACTGCGATATGCTCAAATTAGCAATGCTCGTGTAGGTGTTTTGGTAGATAGCACACAAGCACTTTTAGAGGCAGTTCGTTTGCAGAGTTTTTCAGAAGCCGCTCTGGTCGGATTTGGTGCAAAAATCTTTCTGCGAAATTGTTTGCTCAATAATGCTATCACAAGACTACTACAAGCTACCAACGGCGGTGAGTACGAGTTGGTGCATTGTACTTTGGCAAATTATGAATTTTTCTTTAATCGTCAGGAAGAGGCTGGAAGCGTTTTCCTGAACGAAGTAGGAGCGGATAGCTTGAAAATTCGTTTGTTCAATAACATTTTTTGGGGAAATTTGCGAGATGAAATTATTTTTTCAGGAGAAAAAATTGCTCTTGCGGCGGCAAATAATATTTTTCGTAGCAAAATTTATGAACAAGTTTTAAACACCAACAACAACCTGCTCAACGTTCAGGCTGACTCCCTTTTTCGTAATCCTCGTTTGTTCAATTACTCTTTGCCGAGCATTTCGCCTGCTGTTGGCAAAGGTATTAGCACCTCTATCACGACCGATATTCTGGGAAAAACCCGCAAAAATCCGCCTGATATAGGTGCTTTTGAAAGATAAGCAAAAATCTTGTTCTGTATATTTCGGCTTCGCTCAATACACAGAACAAGATTTCCAATTGCTACAAATTTTTTGATAGCTACTCAATATACTCAAAAATAAGTGGTTTCACACTTTTCTGTACGTTTCGGCTACGCTCAACGTACAGAAAAGCAAGTTTTCTCAAAACTTTTTACAAAAACCACTTTTGAACGAGTATAACTATTTCAAAACCTGTACCCAACCATTACATTTTACTCCCGAAGAATTTTCCAAAAGATAGTAGTACGTTCCTGCGGCTACATCTTTGCCCCAGTCGTTTTTGTAATTGTCGGATTTGAAAATTCTTTTTCCCCATCTGTTCCAAATTTGCAATTTTGAGCCTGCTTCGGCTACCTCAAAGGTATCGTTGATGCCATCGCCATTGGGTGTGATAGCGTTAGGTGGCTCAATAGGCGGAGCAGGAATTTGCACATCTTTACGCACACGCGTGTTGCACCCATTCGGATTGAGTGCAAGGAGCGTAACCTGATAAGTTTTGTTAGGTTCTTTGTAGATGTATTCAGGTGGGTTTGTGCCTTCAAGTGTGTTGCCATCGCCCATATCCCAAGTGAATTTTACAAATTTGGTAGTATCTAAATTTGCAGGCAAAGAAAGTTTTACACGGTAAGGAGTATTGCAATCTTTCAAGATTCTGAAACTATAATCGGCATCAAGTACGGGCAAAACCTGTACTTTCACTTTTTTATCTACTTTACATTTGGTATCTTGGAATGTAAGCGTATAGACGGTAGTTTGCGTTGGTGAAGCAATCGGGTTAGGAATATTAGGGTTGCTTAGCCCTGTGGAAGGCTTCCATAGGTAAGTATTAGCTCCGCTGGCTTGGAGTTGTACGCTTTCGCCTCGGCAGATGGCAACGCTATCTTGCACCTGAAAATTAGGAATGATGATGTTGATGTCTTGTGTTTTTTGGTCAGTTTGGTTGCAATTGGTTACGGTTAATCTTACTCTGTATAAGCCTGAAACCGTAAAAGTATAGGTAAAATCTTTTTGTGTATTTTGAGAAAAGATTACATTATTGCCTGCATCTAAAATTTCCCAAAGAAAATCATCAGCATCGAGGGCAGTGAATTTGAAAGCAACTCTTGCCTCGCAGGTTTCGCCTCCATCGCCAATTATCTGAAAATTACGAGGATTAAGCATCTGGAAATCAGCACTTACGTTGAGCCTAAATTTAAAAACAGCATTATTACAATTTGTGCTATTATTACTATTAGACCAAGCCCCTGCGGTAGTTGGAAAACCATTTGTGCCACCACACGAGGCACAAACCGAATGATAGATAATTCCATTTTTAGAAAAGCGACTTGTGCCGCCATCTACGTGGTCTCCTACTTCATTGCTGGCATTTTCGCCAAAGAATGTAGCATACAAGATTTTCTCCATATTTCGTTTATAGACGGCAATGTAGAAATCTCTTCCATTCACTGTGGTTCTTCGGAAGGCATCGGTAGTAGTAGGCATGTTGGCAATAGAGCCGCTTGCCGTACCCGGTAGATTGGCACCTCCCCCACCCCAGCCTGCAATGTAGATGTTGTTGCAGTTGTTTTCGGTTACTACCAGAAAAGCCGTAGGAGAAATATCAGGATTATTATCATTTTGCCCTACTCGGCTACTCCAACGACTGGTAGCCAAATCGGGACTGATTTTATGGATAAACTGCCCGCTGTTGCCGTTGTTATACACTCCCGAGCTGATAGGATAATTTCCAAAAGTTTGCCCGAAGGCATAAATTTCTTCATCGGAATCTAAATCAATAAAGAAAGCCATATCGGCTGCCGAAGTGCCTAAGTAGGTGATGCGTAACAAATTACCACTACCATCGTAGCGAGCAATGAAGCCATCATCGTTGCCGAGAGCCGAAGGGTTCAATGCTCCTGCGGTACTGGGTAGATTGGTGCTGGTAGTGCCTCCGCCTACGTACACGTCGCCTGCTTGGTTGGTTTTGATAGAAAGAGCAATATCAATGCCCGTACCGCCCAAATAACGCCCCCAAAGCAAACCTAAACTATTATTGAATTTTGCTACAATGCCATCGGCTACGCCACTAAGCGTGCCTGTAAAACCTGTAATAGTGTTGGAGCGTGTGGTAGAAGCCATATAAACATTGTCGTTGGCATCTACATAAATATCGCCTCTGAACGCGTCGCCGTAGTTGTGGATAGTTGTGCCGCCTGAGGGTTTCAGTCCGTCGTTGCCTGTACCGCCGAGTAGCAAGGCAGTGTTCAGCGTGCCTGTGGGATTGAGTTTGACAATAAAAATATCACTTCCATTGCTGTACGAAATGCCTGGAATAGGAGTAAGGCTCGTTCCGCCTTGATACGTACCGCTGGTAGCAGGGAAATTTGTGGAACTGGTTGTTCCTAAGGCAAAAAGATTATTTTGGCTATCTACCACGAGGCTGTGAGGCACTTCCGAAGCCGAACCCCCGATGAAAGTAAGTTGAAGTAAGGTTGTGCCTGTGGCGTTATATTTGAAAATTCCAACATCTGTAATCGTACCGCCCGAGCCTGTTGTACCGATAGTAATTGCCCCTGTAAAATTAGGAAAACTTAGCCCAAAAAGTGTTGCTCCCGAGTACAAATTGCCTGCATCGTCGAAGGTAGCTGTATTGCCCCAATTATCGGAACTTCCCCCCGAATAGGTAGAAAACACAAGTTCAGGGTCAATGATTAGCTCGTGGCGTTTGTCGTAACCTTTCGGAAAACGAAAACTCAAAACATTATTTTCTAAAACAAACTCCGTAGGCACAAGCACCTTCTTACCTCTGATGTTTTGGTAACTGATTGGTTTTTTTTCATAAATGTTGCCAACTTGCGTAACAATCAGCAGTGAGCCATCGGGCAGTAGTTCTACTTTATCGGCATAATTGTATCGCAAGCGAATTTGTTTAGGATTTGCCCCTGCTTGCACAGCTATTTCGTATTTGAGCGTGCTGGCTTTTGAAAACAAATGATAACTAATACCTTGATAAATTTCAGGATAAACGATTTCTGTATAGGCTCTTACATTTTCAGCCCAACGGCTTTGCTCTCCAAGATAGTAGTGATACAGCGTAGGCAAAGGATTTTTCGCCTGCACACGTACAGGATTTGCCCCTAAAAATTCTACTACAAAACTATGAGCCTTGATGCCTTCTTGTTTTTCGTATTGGGCGTATTCGGGAATATTTTTGTAAAATTCTTTGTGCTTGTGGTAGGCAACGGCTTTGCCATCGTAGAAAGTGTATTGCAAGGCATTATTAGAAACTTGCAAGAAACCTGAGGGTAAATCGGCACGGTAGGCTACTTCTTGCCCCCATTGATTTTTGTTTTCTACAAAAGCAAAACTACTTTTAGCGATTTCGTTGGGGAAAGGCAGTTCTGTTTTCTTTTGCGATACAGCCTCAAAAACAAAGAAACAAGCAAAGATGAGTACAAATACTTTCATTGGGACAAAATTTTTGGGAATGATATTTAGCCGAAAAAATATTCTAAAATTAGGATTTTTTTTGAAATATGCAAAACCTGATTGCAGGAAATTCAACTCATTTCGCCTCTAATGGCTACGCCTACATATTTACGTATATCCTCGTCAGAAAGATTTTGCCCTAAAAGGTACATTAGTTTAGTTACGGAGGCTTCGGTAGTCATATCTTTTCCACCGATTACGCCCATTTCAGCTAAATATTGACTGGTTTCGTATTTGCCTTGCATCACCATTCCGCCGTAGCATTGCGAGATGTTGAGCAAAATTTTATTTTGTAAAATAGCTTTTTCCAAAATTTTCAGAAATTCTTTTTGTGTTGGTACGTTTCCTGAGCCATAAGTTTCTAAGACAAAGGCTTTCAGGTCATTTTCCCACAAAATTTTTTCAAAAAATTGCAAAGGCATACCTGGAAAGATTTTGAGTAAGCCAACGCTTGTGTTCATAGTTTTGGCTACTTCCAAAGGGGCTTGTGGGGAGGGGGCAATGGCTGAAAAATTATACTGAATATCAATGCCTACTTCGGCAAGGTGTGGGTAATTTTGCGAGCTGAACGCATCAAAATGCCTACTTTCTACTTTTCGGCTTCGGTTGCCACGCCACAAGAAATAATCAAAATAGATACATACTTCGGGGACAATGGCTTTGCCGTGTATATTTTTTGAGCCTGCAATTTCTAAGGCAGTGATAAAATTAGTACGGGCATCGTTACGAGCCTGACCGATAGGCAATTGAGCACCTGTGAAGATAACAGGTTTAGCAAGATTTTTCAGCAAAAAACTAAGTGCCGAAGCCGAGTAAGCCATTGTATCGGTGCCGTGAAGCACTACGAAACCATCACAAGTCTGATAGTATTCTTCAATGATTTGGGCAAGTTGTATCCAATGTTCGGGCTGAATATTGGAAGAATCTAAGGGAGGCTCAAAAGATATGACCGTAATTTCATAATCGAAGCGGGCAAGTTCGGGGATACGTTCTTGGATTTTTTCAAAATCTAATGGACTTAATGCTCCTTTTGCGTTGTAGCTCATTCCGAGCGTTCCGCCTGTGTAAATAACCAAAATAGAAGCCTTGTGTGGTTGTGGCGTAGCGGTGTTGATAGTTATTTTTTTCATCAGTTATCAATTATCAGTGAGCAGTTACTCGTGCTGAGCGAAGCTGAAGCATCAGTGAGCAGTTACTAGATACTTGAATAAATGTATGATAATTTTCGGACAGCCTAACAAACAAATCTGCTTTGGATTTTTGAATTGTCTCATAGTCAAATAGTTGTTTAAATTTTTTAAATTCCATAATTAAAAGTGATTTTGTACTTTTAAAAAATTATCTTGCATTGATGCAATGGGGTTGTTGTAAATATTGAGTATATTTTCATAATCTCTAACAAAATATCTGTCTTTAATCCTGATATATGGTTCGGCATTTAATTCTTTCTCTACTTTCTTCAAATGCTCTTTTTTACACAGAATATAAAACGATAAATTAAACTCCACTAATTGTAAAGTTCTTTTTAATGCCGCTTCTAATGTACCAATACTATCTACAATTTCTATGGCTCTCTTAGGGTATTGAAAACCTTTTTTATTAAACCACAAGACATCTATTCTTTTTGCTGTTTCAACTATTTCCTTGTAGGTAAATTCTGGTATATTTGTAAGCGTTGCAATACTGGATAAGTTTAGGTTATTGTAATGAGCCGTCGGGTCTGCCGTAAAGGTATCAAGGTTCAAGAAATTACCAAATTCAATACAAACTCCTTCCATGTAAGAGTGCATTCGTATTGTGTCGTGCTTTATTTCTTCAACTTTCTCTGCTTGAAAATCCAAAAGAGCGTACATTGATAAACCAACCCTTTTGAAATTTCTATTATTCTTTATTTCACGGTATAGAACCCCTCTTATTCCTGCTTCCCATTCATTTGATTTTTTTATACCCGGATAGTAAGTTTCTATTTCATCGTAAATAATTTTCCAAGTTGCAACCCCGTTGTATTTTTCCAATATTTTTTTTATTGCTTCTACTTTTGTCATTTCTAATCGGAATTTGGATACGTTTGAATTGAAGATGCTTTTTAATCCCTATAAGGCAAAAATATTGAGGTGAATTAGGCTTTTTTCAAACGAGTGGGAAATTATAGGGTGGGTCTGCAAAAATCAAATCCACCGAATTATCAGGCATTTTTTTTAGCAATTCTATACAATCACCCTGTATAATGCTATTTATTCCAAACTCTCCAATTTTAGTCATCTTAGTAAAAGTATTTTGTTTGTGTAATTTAGTCAATTATTGAGTTTGCCCAAAATCCATTTTTCAGTATAGCTATCAAAATTTTTTCTATTGATTGTTCAGTTTGGCAAGCTCACTACAAGCCTTGTTGATTGATAACTGAAAACTGCCTAATAATCGCCTAAGGTTTCTTCTAATTGAGCCAGGGCTCGTTCAAGTTCTGCGTCGTTGGGGGCGATGCCGTGCCATTTGTGCGAATACATCATAAAATCAACGCCAAAGCCCATTTCGGTTTTCATCAAGATAAGGACGGGCTTTTGTTGGCGAGTGAGTTTTTTAGCTTCTGTCAAACCTTCTAAAACTTTTTCTATGTTGTTGCCTTCCATACGGAGGGTTTGCCAACCGAAGGCTTCCCATTTGGCTTGCAGATTTCCCAAAGACATCACCTCGTTGGTAGAACCATCGATTTGCTGTCCGTTACAATCAACAATGCCGATAAGATTATCTACTTTATGATGAGCCGCATACATAGCCGCTTCCCAGATTTGCCCTTCTTGTTGCTCGCCATCGCCCATAAGCACATAGACGAGTTTTTCATCTTGGTTGAGTTTTTTGCCTTGTGCCGCACCAATACCTACGGAAAGTCCTTGCCCCAGAGAGCCAGAGGCAATGCGTATGCCGGGCAAACCTTCGTGAGTGGTGGGGTGTCCTTGCAGACGCGAATTGATACGACGAAAAGTTTTTAGTTCTTCCAAAGGGAAATAGCCACCACGAGCCAAAACACTATAAAAAACAGGCGAGATGTGTCCGTTCGAGAGAAAAAATAAATCTTGATTCTTGCCTTGCATATCAAAAGGCTTGGGTTGGTGTTCCAATACCTCAAAATACAAGGCTACAAGCAAATCGGTACAGCCCAAAGAGCCACCCGGATGCCCCGATTGGCAACTATGTACCATACGAACAATATCACGTCGGACTTGTGAAGCTATTTTTTGGAGTTGGTCAAGCGAATTTTTCATTCAGATAGATTTTTTTGTAAAATTAAATGAAGCAAGAAGTTTTACAAATTTATTTTTTGTTCAAATTAGCAATTTGTTGATTGACTTTTTCTTTCAGACTTTCTTTGTAGGCGAGTAGTTTTTGGTAAAGGGTTTCGTCGTTGGTTGCCAAAATTTGTGTTGCTAAAATTCCTGCATTTCTTGCACCATTCAAGGCAACCGTAGCCACAGGAACACCTGCGGGCATCTGCAAAATTGATAAAACCGAATCCCAACCATCAATAGAATTTGATGATTTTATCGGCACGCCAATCACAGGCAAAGCCGTCAGCGAAGCTACCATTCCGGGTAGATGTGCCGCACCACCCGCCCCCGCAATGATTACTCGCAAACTACGTTGATACGCCAAGCGTGCATATTCAAACATACGTTCAGGGGTACGGTGAGCCGAAACGATTGTAAGTTCGTAGCCGATTTGCATTTCGTCTAAAAAATCAGCCGCTTCTTGCATAACTGGCAAGTCCGACTGACTGCCCATAATAATTCCGATTTTTACTAAATTTGACATTTTTTGGGTTTATATCTGAAAATCAAGAACTAAGACAAGAAAATATGTTAAAATTTTCAACAGAACGATAAGTTGCGAGCCAAAAATTTTCATTCACATTTTAGTTGCAGTTACTTGTTTTTTGTTGCGGTTACTGAGCGAAGCCGAAGTAACCGCAAGCACCTACAACTTACCTTTCATCATTTCTCATTCATCATTGCTATTTACTGCTATAATTCGGTGCTTCGCGTGTAATAATTACATCGTGGGGGTGGCTTTCGCGAATGCCCGAAGCTGTGATTTTCACAAATTGAGCCTTTTCTTGCAAATCTTTGATAGTTTTTGCCCCACAATAGCCCATACCTGCCCGCAAGCCACCTGCCAACTGGTACAAAACTTCTGCCACCGTACCCTTGTAAGGTACTTGCCCTACGATACCTTCGGGAACAAGTTTTTTGATGTCGTCTTCGGCATCTTGGAAATAGCGGTCTTTTGAACCCGCCTCCATCGCCTCTAAAGACCCCATACCTCTGTATGTTTTGAACTTTCTGCCTTCAAAAATCACTACCTCGCCGGGGCTTTCGTCGGTGCCAGCCAGCAAAGAGCCTATCATAATGCTACTTGCTCCGCCTGCAATAGCTTTTACTAAATCACCTGAGTAACGAATACCACCATCGGCAATGATAGGTACATTCATTTCTTGCAAAACCTTGTAGGCTTCAAAAACTGCCGAGAGCTGTGGCATTCCTACACCCGCCACTACACGCGTAGTGCAAATGCTACCCGGTCCTACGCCTACTTTCACGGCATCAGCCCCCGCCTCGGCTAAGGCTTTTGCTCCTTCGGCAGTGGCTACGTTCCCCACAACTACCTGCATTTCAGGATATTTGGCTTTCACTTTTCGGAGCGTGTCTATTACGCCCTTAGAGTGTCCGTGGGCTGTATCTATGGCTACTACATCTACCCCTGCATTTTTGAGTAGTTCAATTCTTTCTAAAATATCGGCTGTTACGCCCAAAGCCGCTCCGACACGCAACCTTCCAAATTCATCTTTGCAGGCATAGGGAAAATCTTTTCTGCGGATAATGTCTTTGTAAGTAACCAGCCCAATAAGTTTGCCTTCTTTATTTACTACGGGCAGTTTTTCTATTTTGTATTCTTGCAAAACTTCTTCGGCTTGGTCTAAGGTGATACCTTCTTGGGCGGTGATGAGCTTGTCTTTGGTCATAATCTCCAAGACCGACTTGGAGAGGTCTTTCTGAAAGCGTAAATCACGATTCGTAATAATACCTTTCAGTTTCATAGCCTCATCTACCACAGGAATACCACCAATTTTAAATTCACTCATAATACGCAAGGCATCGGCGAGTACGGCAGTTTCGGGAAGTGTAATCGGGTCTATAATCATTCCACTTTCCGAGCGTTTCACTTTGCGAACTTGCTCGGCTTGTGCCTCAATAGACATATTTTTGTGAATAAAACCAATCCCTCCTTCACGAGCCATAGCAATTGCCATTTTGTATTCGGTAACTGTATCCATAGCAGCTGCTACAATAGGCAAGTTTAAAAATATCTTTTTGGTAAGCTGGCTCGACAAGTTGGTTTCGCGTGGCAAAACTTCTGAATAGGCAGGAAGCAACAATACATCATCATACGTAAGTGCTTCAAACAAGAGTTTTTGGTGACTGGCAGAAAAGGACATAAATCGCAAATAAGAAGGTTCTTTATTTGCAAGGCAAAGTTATAGAAATGAAGCGTAGAAAAAAAATTTGAATGGAAAATATTTTTAAACACCTACTTGTACTCTTTTGAGCATAGCATTCTTTCACAGCTTCAGTCTGACATTTTGACAGCATTTTGCCTTTGGAACAGCATTTGCAAATTTTTAGGCAAACCAAAAACCTAAAAAGTATGCAAGCAAGTAAAGGTACGCTCTCTATCAACACCGACAATATTTTCCCTATCATCAAGAAATTTCTCTACTCCGACCACGAGATTTTCTTGCGAGAACTTGTTTCTAATGCCGTTGATGCCTGCCAGAAACTTAAAAATTTAAGTTCTTTGGGCGAATACACAGGCGAACTCGGCGAATTAAAAGTGCAAATCACTGCCAGCAAAGATGCCAAAACTATCACCATCACCGATAATGGTATCGGAATGACCGCCGAAGAAATCGATAAATACATCAACCAGATTGCCTTTTCGGGGGCAAACGAGTTTGTGCAAAAATATCAAGACAAAATTGCAGATGCTCGCAATCAAATTATCGGTAACTTCGGTTTGGGTTTCTATTCATCTTTTATGGTCGCCAAAAAGGTAGAAATTATTACCAAATCGTATCAAGATGCCCCTGCCGCTCGTTGGGTATGCGAAGGCAATACCGAATTTGTAATAGAACCTGCCGAAAAACTACAACGGGGTACTTCTGTAATTCTACACATTGCCGAAGATAGCGAAGAATTCTTGGATAAATTCCGCCTAAGAGAAATCTTAAACAAATATGCTCGTTTCTTGCCTATTCCCGTTGAGTTGGAAGGCGAAAAAATCAACGAAACTATCCCCCTCTGGACACGCAACCCCCAAGACCTTAAAGACGAGGATTACCTCAATTTCTATAAAGAATTGTATCCCTTTGCCGAAGAACCGCTCTTCTGGATACATCTCAACGTAGATTATCCTTTCAACTTGACAGGTATTTTGTATTTTCCAAAAATAAAAAGCAACATTGAGGTTCAGAAAAATAAAATACAACTTTATTCTCGGCAAGTATTTATCACTGATGAGGTGAAAGACATTGTTCCTGAATTTTTGATGCTTCTGCACGGCGTAATCGACTCGCCTGATATTCCTCTGAACGTTTCACGTAGCTATTTGCAAGCTGACTCCAACGTTAAAAAAATCAATACTTACATTACCAAAAAAGTAGCCGATAAACTCAATGAGCTATTCAGAGAAGACAGAACCGCTTTTGAAAATAAATGGGAAAGTATCGGGCTATTTGTAAAATACGGTATGCTGACCGATGAGAAATTTTACGAAAAAGCCGAAAAATTCTGTTTGGTAAAAAATACTGAAAAAAAATTTTTCACACTCAACGAATACAAGGAGTTTATTCAGGCTAACCAAACTGATAAAAATAACAATATTGTTTGGCTTTATACTTCTGATGCTCAAAAGCAATACACCTACATCGACTCGGCTCGCAAGCGTGGTTATGATGTTTTGAACTTTGATGGAATGTTGGATAATGCTTTTGGAGAGATGTTGGAGCGAAAAATGGAAAAAACGCAAGTTCGCAGAGTAGATGCCGAAGTAATAGACAAGCTCATTCTCAAAGAAAGCGACTTGAAATCTGTATTAAGCAAAGATGAAGAAGAAAAGGTAAAAGAAATTTTCAAGAAAGTAGTTAAAAATGATAAAATTACCGTAGAAGTAGCCGCCCTTGCCCCCGACGAGTTACCCGTACTCATCACCCTGCCCGAATACATACGCCGTATGCAAGAAATGAGCAAATTGCAGGGCTGGGCGTGGGCTTTGAACGAAAACACCTTCAACGTGAGTATCAACGGCAACCATTCGCTTGTGCAAAAGCTACTCGCTACGACAGATAGCAACGAACAAGAAGGTTTAGCCACTTACCTCTATGATTTGGCTCAACTTTCACAAGGTATGCTTGCTGGTTCGGCTCTGAGCAATTTTATAGGCAGAAGCGTAGAGTTTTTGAAAAAATAAATTTTATACTCAAAAATAAGTCGTTTTTACTATTCTGTACGTTGAGCGTAGCCGAAACGTACAGAACTATTAAACCTATGAGGTTTCGAAAACCTCATAGGTTTCTACTCAATAATTTTTTTCAGATTTTCTTTTCCAGCCTTTGTAGGGATTGTAGCCATTTATTTTTTTCTGATAATACCCTGTTCCGTCGTAGGGGCGTTTTTTTGGGTGATTTTTACACTCGTTGGAGCAAGCCCCTTC